>Ga0182021_10006271_pt1 | contig 14125 bp, 12 predicted proteins | sample 612E3MmetaG_FD_120493 | JGI IMG/M metagenome (GOLD analysis project Ga0182021, IMG submission 120493) | Permafrost microbial communities from Stordalen Mire, Sweden - 612E3M metaG (Illumina Assembly) | ecosystem: Environmental > Terrestrial > Soil > Wetlands > Permafrost | place: Sweden...
AGCTGCGCGGCGTACTCTACGTGCTCGACGAGCCTTCCATCGGCCTGCATCCGCGCGACAACAATCGCCTGCTCGACACCCTCACCCACCTGCGCGACATGGGCAATACCGTGCTGGTGGTGGAGCACGACGCCGAAACCATCGAGCGCGCGGATTACGTCATCGATCTCGGCCCGGGCGCGGGACGCCTGGGCGGCGAGTTGGTGGCTTCGGGCACCCCCGCCGAAATCGAGCGCAACCCGGCATCGCTCACCGGCCGGTATCTTTCCGGCGCGGAGAGCATTCCCGTCCCCGCGTCGCGCCGTAAGTGCAGCGGCAAGCAACTCGTCATCCGCGGCGCGCGCCAGCACAATTTGAAAGATGTGGATGCCGAGATCCCCCTCGGCCTGCTCACCGTGGTCACCGGTGTTTCGGGCAGCGGAAAATCCACCCTGATCAATGAAATCCTCTACCGCGCGCTGGCCAAAGAAGTGTACGGCTCGCACGAGGAGCCCGGCGCGCACTCGAGCATCGAGGGCATCGAGCTGGTGGACAAGGTGATCCGCATCGACCAGGGGGCCATCGGCCGCACGCCGCGCTCCAATCCCGCCACCTACACCGGCCTCTTCACGCCCATCCGCGATCTCTACAGTATGCTGCCCGAATCGCGCGAGCGCGGCTACAAGCCGGGACGCTTCAGCTTCAACGTGAAGGGCGGCCGCTGCGAGGCCTGCCAGGGCGACGGGCTCAAACGCATCGAGATGAACTTTTTGCCCGATGTCTACGTGACCTGCGATCTGTGCCGCGGGCGCCGCTACAATCGCGAGACCTTGCAGGTGAAGTTCAAGGGCTACTCCATCGCCGACCTGCTGGAAGCCACCGTCGAGGACGCCCTGCCGCTGATGGAAAACCTGCCGCAGATCCGCGTCAAATTGCAAACCCTGCACGACGTGGGCCTCGGCTACGAGCACCTCGGACAATCCGCCACCACGCTCTCCGGCGGCGAGGCGCAGCGCATCAAGCTGGCCAAGGAGCTGAGCAAGCGCCAGACCGGCCGCACCTTCTACCTGCTGGATGAGCCCACCACCGGCCTGCACTTCGACGATGTCCGCAAACTGCTCGACGTGCTGCAGCGCCTGGTGGACCTGGGCAACACGGTGGTGGTGATTGAGCATAATCTGGATGTAATGAAGACTGCGGATTGGATTATCGACCTGGGGCCCGATGGCGGCGAGTACGGCGGCCGCATCGTGGCCGCCGGCACCCCCGAGCAGGTGGCCCGGCACAAGAAAAGCTACACCGCCGAAGCCCTGCGCAAGGTGCTCAAATGAGGTGGCCTTCAGTGGGACAGACGATCGGTTTTTGTCGTCTGTCAACCCGCCATGATTTGCCGAGGCATGACAGACCACGAAAGGCGATGGGCTGTCCCACCGAGGTGCTCCCATGAGCCGCTACCTGCAGCAACCGCTGGATTTCGCCAACCTGAAGACGGTCGGTCTTGAGGAGCGCGGCGGCAAGGTGAAGGTGGCCGATTTCGCCACCGCGTACCAGCCCGGGTCCGGCGTGGCGGGCCTGCTGGATTCGCTGCCGCACCTTCTCGCCGCCGATGGCTTTCGCGCCGTGGTGGAGGCGCTGGCGGGCGCGCGCCGGCAGAAACGCGCCATCCTGTGGGGCCTGGGCGGACACGTCGTCAAGTGCGGCCTGGCGCCGGTATTGTTGGATCTGATGCGCCGCGGCTACGCCACCGGCTTCGCCCTCAACGGCTCAACCGCGATTCACGATTTCGAGATCTCTCTCGCCGGCCACACCAGCGAAGACGTCGAGGCCGTGCTGCCCGACGGGCGCTTCGGCGCCGCCGAAGAGACCGGGCGCGAGATGAACCAGGCCATCGTCGATGGCGTCCGCGACGGTATCGGCATGGGAGAAGCGCTGGGGCGCGCGCTCGATCAACCTGGTAACGCCCAGCGCGGCGGCCGCAACCGGGCTCCGGAATCCAGCCTGCTCCTCAACGCCTGGCGTGCCCGCGTTCCCGTCACCGTGCACGTCGCCATCGGCACCGATACCCCGCACACCCACCCGGCGGCGGACGGCGCGGCCATCGGCGCCGCCACCCATCGCGACTTCCGCCTCTTCTGCGGCCTGGTCGCGGAGCTCCACCAGGGCGGCATTTATCTCAACGTCGGCTCCGCCGTGCTGCTCCCCGAGGTCTTCCTCAAGGCCATCTCCGCGGTGCGCAATCTGGGTCGTCCGCTGACCGAATTTACCACCGTGAATTTCGATTTCCTCCAGCACTACCGGCCGCGGGTCAACGTGGTCGAGCGGCCGCACGCCGCGTCCGGCGGCAAAGGCTACGCCATCACCGGGCATCACGAGCTGATGATTCCGCTGCTGGCCGCCGCGCTCATCGAGAAACATGCATGAGGGAAGATCCCCAAGCGCCGGTGCAGCCTGAACCGCCCGAGCCGCCGGCATCATTGTCGCCGCCGCCGGAACGCGACCCCTTCTGGAGCTACGCCGATCTGCTGATCTTCGCCGGCCTATACCTTCCCTGCCTGCTGCTCGGCATGTTCGTGGTGAAGGCGGCGTTCTGGATCTTTCAGCTTCATCCGGCCGTGAAAACCTGGGAACTGCTGGTCAACCAGTGTGCCTTCTATGCGCTCCTGTCCGGCGCGCTGGCGGTCCTCTTCCGCGTGCAATACGATCGCCCGTTCTGGCGCTCGCTGGGCTGGGTCGCGCCACGCCTGCCGCTCTTCTCCGTTGTGACCGGCGGAGTGAGCCTCGCCATGGTGTTGATGCTGCTCGCCGCGTTGATTCGGACTCCGCGCACCGAGGGTCCGCTGACCAAGCTGCTCGAGGATCCGACGTCGCTGATCCTGTTGGCGATCTTCGGCAGCATCGTGGCCCCGGTTTGCGAAGAGCTTCTTTTCCGCGGCTTCCTGCAGCCTCTGCTGGTGCGCAGTTTGGGCGCCGTTGCCGGCATTGTGGCCACCGCCGTGCCTTTCGGGCTGCTCCATTTTCGGGAGTACGGCAACTCCTGGCGTCACGCGCTATTGGTTGCGCTCTCCGGCGCCGCCTTCGGTTGGATGCGGCAGGTCACCGGATCCACCAAAGCCGCCGCCGGCATGCACGCCTCCTTCAACGCGTTTCAGTTCGTGCTGTTGTTGATTGCCAAGGACCTGCCGCAGTAGTTCTCTTGCCTCGTGGAGCGGGCGTCCCCGCCTGCCATGCCGGTATTCCTACCGGCATTCTTCCAGGTACCAATGTTAGTCTGAGAGGAAGCCCACACATGGTAGAGACAATCGAATGGACCCCGCAAGGCGTGGTCATGATCGACCAGACACGCCTGCCGCTGCACGAAGAATACGTGACCTGCCGGAATTACCAGGAGGTGGCCGCCGCCATCCGCGACATGGTCATTCGCGGCGCGCCGGCCATCGGGGTGGCCGCCGCCATGGGAGTCGCCATCGGCGTGCAGTTTGCGAGCGAAGCGGACCTGGACGCCCAGGTGGACGCGATCTGCCAGACGCTCGCCAGCACGCGCCCCACGGCGGTGAACCTGTTCTGGGCCATCGACCGCATGAAGCGGGTGTACGCCACGCTGCGCGGCCAGCCGCTGGCCGAGATCCGCGAGCGGCTGATTCGGGAAGCCCAACTGGTGCGCGAGGAGGATATCGCCATCAACCGCGCCATCGGGCGCCACGGCGCGTCGCTGGTGCCCGACCACAAGACGGTGCTGACGCACTGCAATGCGGGCGCGCTGGCCACCGCCGGGTACGGCACGGCGCTGGGCGTGATCCGCGCCGCCCGCGAGAGCGGCAAACAGATCGACGTGTTCGCCGACGAGACGCGCCCCTTTCTGCAAGGCGCGCGGCTCACCGTCTGGGAACTCCAGCAGGATGGCATTCCGGTTACGCTGATTACCGACAATATGGCCGGCCACTTCATGAAGTCGGGCCGCATCGGCTGCGTGGTGGTGGGGGCGGACCGCATCGCCGCTAACGGCGACGTCGCCAACAAGATCGGCACCTACCCGGTGGCCGTGCTAGCCAAGGAAAACGGCGTGCCGTTCTTCGTCGCCGCGCCGGTTTCGACGCTCGACCTAACGCTTGCGTCCGGCGATGGGATTCCCATCGAACAGCGCGCGGCGGCCGAGGTGACGCACGTTTTCGGCCACCGGGTGGCGCCGGAAGGCACCGCGGTGCGGAATCCGGCCTTCGATGTGACGCCCGCCCGCTACGTCACCGCCATCATCACCGAGAACGGCGTGGCGCGCGCGCCGTATGAGGAATCGCTGCGGAAAATGCTGGAATGAAAACGCGTGTTAAGGTGAAATTGTGATGAAAAAAATCGTAGCCATACTGCTCTTCGGGGCCGCCCTGTTCGCCGCCGGCCCGCTGCGCCGCGCGCCGGGCTTCTGCCTGATCGATACCAGCGGACAATGGCAGGATCTCGCCGATTACCGCGGCAAGATCGTGCTGGTGGAGTTCATGCAGACCAACTGCCCGCACTGCGCCACCTTCAGCGCGGTGCTGAACGGCCTGAAGTCGAAGTACGGCGACAAGCTGGCCGTGCTCGCCATCGCCAATCCGCCCGACAACCCGCAAACCATGATGCAGTTCGTCAAAGACCACAAACTCACCTACCCGCTGCTGCTCGACCAGGGCCAGGTGGCCTACTCCTATGTGCGGTCGCCGTCTTTCGATCTGCCGGGCGTGGCGCTGATCGACGCCAACGGAATGATTCGCAACCAGTGGCAGAATAGCGTGCTGACGAAGGACATTTTCGAAGGCAACGGGCTCTCCCGCGAGATCGATAAGTTGCTGGCTGGCGCCCCGGCCAGGAAGTAGAGTGAGTGGGACAGACCATCGCCTTTGGTGGTCTGTCATGCCTCGCTCAAGCATTTTGACAGACGACAAAAGACGATCGTCCGTCCCACTTTCCTACCGGTAACTCTTCTCGTACTTGTTCCGGCTGTTGTACACCTTGAACGCGCCGTCCTTCTGCGCATCCACGCGAATCCATTTGCCTTCGCAGTTCTCGTCCACATTGGCGATGAACGGATCGGCCGAATTGTGCTCCTTGCCGCCGCTCACCGCAAAGTGCAATTGCCATATGTCCGGCGTGCCCGGCGCGTCGTGGATGGTCTGCCAGATCTCCGGCGATCCACCCTTGCGCGCGCCGTTGTTCATCAGCGCCACCTTCGGCCCCAGCGAGTTCACCCACTGCGGCGACCCGCTCATATCCATTCCGTGGTGCGACACCAGGTACAGATCCACCTGGCCGATCTTGTTCACCGGACACACCAGGTCCTTTTCCTTGTTCCACGTCAGGTCGCCCATGTCGATCATGCGGAAACTGCCGTAGGCGATCAGCATGCCCACCGATTGGGCGTTTTCCGTCCCATCGGCGTCGTGCATCCGGAATCCGGCGCAATCGGCGCCCGCCTGCCCCGCCCCGGGCAGCGGCGCGCCGATCGTCTTGCCGCCCGCCGAGATCACCTTGACCTCGATTCCCTTGATCGGAATGGTATCGCCCGGCTTCACCTCAATGTGATTCCCCTTGGCGCGGAATGCCGTGTACTCGTTGAACAGCACCTGTCCCTGCTTGCTGTCTTCCACGTTGGCGCCATGGTCCACGAAGTTGCGGATCGGCATCTTACCGGCCAGTTGCGCGATCCCGCCCACGTGGTCGGCATGGTAGTGCGTGATCACCAGGTAATCGATCTTCTTCACCCCCGCCGCCTTGGCCGCGGCGGCGATGCGGCCGGCATCGCGCTGATTGTGCCCGCCCCACCCCGTATCCACCACCATCGATTCGCCCGATGGGGATACGATCAGCGTCGCCTGCCCCCCTTCCACGTCGATGGCGTAGATTTCCAGATTCCTGGCCGCCGGCAGAATCGCCGCCGACGCCACCAAAAGAATGCCCGCACACAGCGTTCGCATACGTCGATTGTGCCACGCCCGGGTTCCGCCTGAACGGTTACGCACCCACGGAGTTGCCGGAACACCATCAAAAGGAATAGCGTATGTATGAGCAGATGTCTTTTTGCAGCCAATGCGGAAACCAGGTGGACGCGGCCTTGTATTGTTCGCGGTGCGGCGCCAAACAGCCGGTCGACACCGCCGCTCCGCCCCCCGCCGAAGCCGTGCGCGATGCCCTGGCCGCCATCAACCCCCGTACCGCCTCCATCCTCTGCTATGTCCCCGGCATCGGCTGGATTGCCTCCATCATCGTGCTGGCCAGCGGCCGCTTCCGTCGCGACCGCACCGTCCGCTTCCACGGTTTTCAGGGCCTGTACCTGTTCGTCGCCTGGCTGCTGGACGACCAGGTGCTGCGCCCCCTCCTGCAACGCATCCCCGGGTTCCAACTCCAACACATCATTCAACTGGTCCTCGTCGGCATGTCCATTTTCATGATGATAAAGGCGGCCCACGACGAAGCCTACCCCCTTCCCCTCTTCGGCGAACTAGCCCAAAAATCCGTGGCTGAAGACTGAGCGCACCCGCAACGGGGCTTGAGGCTGCACGGCGCCGAACGGACATGCTACGATTTTGGCCATGACTCGTAAGGTTCCGGCAATTCTGCTGTTGGCGTGCGCGGCGCTGCTCCCCGCTCAAGGGCTGCCGCCGCTGATCGATCGCGAACTGCTGTTCGGCAATCCGGAGATAGCCGGCGGGCAGATCTCTCCCGACGGGAAGTATCTCTCCTTCCTGAAGCCGTGGAACGGTACGCTCAACATCTGGGTCAAAAAGATCGGGGAGCCGTTCAGCGCGGCGCGCCTGTTGACCACCGAAGCCAAGCGGCCGGTGCCCGGATACGGGTGGACGTGGGACGGCAAGTATGTCGCGTACGTGAAGGACAATGACGGAGACGAGAACTACAACCTGTACGCGGTGGACCCGGCGGCCACGCCGGCGGCGGGCGCGCAGGCGCCGCCCTCGCGCGACCTGACCGGGCTGAAGGGCGTCCGCGTGGTCCAGTACAGCGCGCCGAAGAACGATCCCGACACGGTGTATATCGGCATCAACGATCGCGACAAGGCCTGGCACGATCTTTACAAGCTCAAAATCTCGACCGGCGAAAAGACGCTGGTTCGCAAAAATACCGAGAAGATCGCGGGCTGGTTCTTCGACCTGAAGGGGCAGTTGCGGATGGCGGTGCGGACGGCGGACAACGGCGACACCGAAATTCTGCGCACCGATCCGGCCGGCTTCACCAGGATCTACTCGTGCAACGTGAATGAGGGCTGCGGCCCCCATCGCTTCCACAAAGACGGCCAGCGCGTCTATCTCGAGACCAATAAGGGAGACGCCATGGACTTGACGGCGCTGATGCTGCTAGACGTGGCATCCGGTAAGACCGAGTTAGTGGAATCCGACCCCGTGAAGCGGGCCGATCTGGGCACCGTCATGTTCTCCGAAGTGACCGACGAGCTGGTGCTGACAACTTATACGGACGAGCGTACACGGCGCTATTTCCACGATAAGACGTTGGAGAGCGACTATAAGTGGCTCGAAGGCAAGCTGCCGGGGATGGAGATCGGGTTCGGGTCGCGCACGGTGGACGAGAATCTCTGGCTGGTGAGCGCCCGTTCCGACACGGAGCCGTCGGAGACGTACCTGTACAACCGCAAAGCGAAGACGCTGGTGCTCCAGTACAAGCTGTACGAGAAACTGTCGCGCCAATCGCTGACTGCCATGCAGGTGGTGAAGTACAAATCGTCGGACGGGCTGGAGATTCCGGCGTTCCTGACGCTCCCCAAAGGGGTTCCGGCCAAGGGACTGCCGATGCTGCTGATTCCCCACGGCGGTCCGTGGGCGCGCGATAACTGGGGCTACAATCCGCTGGCGCAGTTCTTCGCCAATCGTGGCTACGCGGTGCTGATGCCGAACTTCCGCGGGTCCACCGGGTACGGCAAGAAATATCTCAACGCGGGCAACGGCGAGTGGGGACGCAAGATGCAGGACGATCTCACCTGGGGCGTCAAGTACCTGGTGGCGGAAGGCATCGCCGACCCCAAGCGCGTGGGAATTCTGGGCGGGTCGTACGGCGGATACGCGGTGCTGGCTGGGGTCGCGTTCACGCCGGATGTGTACCGCGCGGCGGTGGACATCGTGGGGCCGTCGAACCTGCCGACCCTGCTGGATGCCATACCGGCGTATTGGGAGGCGGGGCGGAAACAGATGTACGCGCGCATGGCGGACCCGGGGACGCCGGCCGGCCAGGCGTGGTTGAAGGAACGCTCGCCGCTGAATTCGGCCGACAAGATCAAGACGGCGCTGATGGTGGTGCAGGGCGCCAACGACCCGCGGGTGAACCGTTCGGAGGCGGAGCGAATTGTGATCGCTCTACGCGACCGCAATTTCCCGGTGGAGTACCTGATGGCGCCCGACGAGGGCCACGGATTCGCCCGGCCGGTGAACAACTCGGCGATGTTCATGGCGGCGGAGCGATTCCTGGCGAAGCACCTGGACGGCCGCTACCAGGCAGACGGGACGCCCGAGGTGGTGAAACGCCTTTCGGAGATCACGGTGGATCCCAAGACGGTGACGCTTTCCAAAAAAGTGGAAGCGGCGGTGGTGGGAGTGCCCAAGCCGGCGGTGGATCTGAAGCCGGGCACGTTCAAGTACCAGGCCAAGATTGCCATCGGCGGGCAGGAGATTCCGCTGGGCATTTCGCTGGTGGTGAAGGAGGAGGGCGGCGGCTGGAGCGTGGCGCAGACCATGGAGACGCCGCAGGGCCCGGCCGTCCAGACGGTGTCGTTGGAGAAAGGCACGCTGATTGTGCGCAAGATGAGCATCACGCAAGGGCCGGTGTCGGTGGTGGTGGATTTCGCCGGCGGGAAGGCGTCGGGGAAGTTGACCATGGGGGGACAGGATCGGCCGGTGGAGGGGGTACTGGGCGGCGAGTTGTTCGCCGATTCGGCCAGCCAGTGGAGCGCGATCGGGTGCCTGCCCCTGGCGGAGGGCTACAGCGCCACATTCCGCAACTTCTCCGTCCATACGCAGAAGGTGAAGCTGCTGGAGGCGAAGGTTGCCGGAGTGGAGACGGTGACGGTGCCGGCCGGGAAATTCGAGACCTGGAAGGTGGAGATCGCCGCGGTGGACGGCGGCGCCGATCGTGCGACGCTGTGGGTGGCGAAGGAATCGCGGGCGACGGTGAAATCGACGGCCGTGATGTCCTCGGCCGGCGGCGCCACGATGTCGGCGGAGTTGCTGCCGTAAGGTTATCGGAGGGCTTACTTAGGCTTCTCGATCAGGTGCTGCTCGGCCACCCGGCGAAGAAATGTCAGGACCTGCTGCGCATTGTACTGCCGGGCGGGTTCCAATTCACCCTGATTGGTGATGCCGACCGGCTTGCCATCCGGAGCGAAAAATGCCGCCGCGGGCACGCCCCTCTTGAGGCTCACACCCAACTCCTTGGCGATGCCCAGGTTGGCGTTCATCTCGCCGATGTTCACGTTCACGATCTCGAAGCGCTCCGCCACGTATTCGCGCACCGGCGACTCGTGGAGCCTGTCGTGAAGAGCCCGGCAATCGGCGCACCAGTTGCCGCCAAAAACGACCATCAGCAGCTTGGAGGAGCGGCCGGCACGTTCCCGTGCCCGCTGAAGGTCGGTCGCGGCGTTAGCCGGTGGCGGATACGGGTCCGCGGCTGCAAACGCCAAAGAAAGCACTTGAGTCGCGGCAGCGATGAGCACCAATCGACGCGATAGCCACATGCGACGATTGTACATCGCTCCATCCGGCATCGAAAGGAAGAGGGGCAGGAGGCCATCCTCACCAACTGCGTCCGCCTGGGTCCGGAATCGCAGAATCGGGACAGGCTCCCGGACTTCCGCGCGTACCTGGAAGGGCGAGCGGGCTTTGTGGAATGGTGAACCAGGACCAAGGTCAGCGCCTCAGAGTGCTTTTCAAAGCTATCAGATGGGGAGAGTGAAAGAGCGTTGAGTGTACGTGCCGCATTCGTGGAGCGACCTTTCAGGTTGCAACGCCGGCGTTCTTGCCGGCGTTCTTCGAAGAATGCCGGTACGGATACCGGCATGGCAGGCGAAACGCCCGCTCCACGGTGCTAATCGTCGTCGTCCGTCGATTGCCCCACCTTCAGCACGCTGAGGAACGCTTCCTGCGGAATCTCCACCCGGCCCACGCGCTTCATCCGCTTCTTGCCTTCCTTCTGCTTCTCCAGCAGCTTGCGCTTCCGGCTGATGTCGCCCCCATAGCATTTGGCGATGACGTTCTTGCGCAAGGGCGATATGGTCTCCCGCGCCACGATCTTGTTGCCGATAGCAGCTTGCAGCGCCACTTCGAACATCTGTCTGGGAATCAGCTTGCGCAGGCGGTGGATCAAATCCTTGCCGCGCTCGAAGGCGAATTCCTTGTGCACGATGATGCACAGCGCGTCCACCGGTTCGCCGGCTACCAGCACGTCCAGTTTCACCATCGGCGAGACGCGGTAGCCGGAGAGGTGGTAGTCCAGCGACGCGTAGCCGCGCGAGACGGTTTTCAGCCGGTCGTAGAAATCCAGCACGATTTCGTTGAGCGGCAGCTCGTACACGATCATCACGCGGCCGCCGCCCAGGTGCTCGAACTTCTTCTGCGTGCCGCGCTTCTCTTCCAGCAGTTTCAGAATGCCGCCTATGTACTCCTCCTGGGTGAGCACGCTGGCCTCGATGATGGGCTCTTCGATCTGTTTGATGAAGCTGGGGTCGGGAAACTTGGTGGGGTTATCCACCTCGATCACCTCGCCGGAGTTGGCGGTGATGCGGTAGCGTACGCCCGGCGCGGTGGTGATGAGGTCGATATTGAACTCGCGCTCCAGCCGCTCCTGCACGATCTCCAGGTGCAGCAGGCCCAGGAAGCCGCAGCGGAAGCCGAAGCCCAGGGCCACCGAGTTCTCGGGTTCGAAATTGAAGGCGCTATCGTTGAGGCGGAGCTTTTCCAGCGCGTCGCGCAACAGGCCGTGCTCGTGCGATTCCACCGGGTACAGGCCGGCGAACACCATGGGCTTGATGATCTCGAAGCCGGGGAGCGGTTCGGCGGCGGGGTTCTCGTCATCGGTGATGGTGTCGCCGATCTTGGCGTCGCTGACGGTCTTGATGTTGGCGAACAGGTAGCCCACTTCGCCCGCCTGTAGTTCGTCGCAGGCGGTGGCCTTGGGCGCCTGGTAGCCGAGCCCTTCCACTTCGAAGACCTGCCCGCCGGCCATCAGGCGGATTTTCTGGCCCAGGCGTATGCGGCCGTCCAGGATGCGCATCAGGATGATGACGCCGCGGTAGCTGTCGAACCAGGAGTCGAAGATGAGGGCGCGCAGCGGCAGGTCGGGCGACCCCTTGGGATGCGGCACCAGGTGGACCACGGCTTCCAGAATCTCGTGGATGCCGATGCCCTGCTTGGCGCTGCACAGCACGGCGCCGCTGGCGTCCAGCCCGATGATGCTTTCGATCTGCTCGCGGATGCGCTCGGGTTCGGCGGCGGGCAGATCGATCTTGTTGATGACCGGGATGATTTCCAGGTTGTGGTGCAGCGCCAGGTAGGTATTGGCGAGGGTCTGCGCTTCCACGCCCTGGGAGGCGTCCACCACCAGCAGGGCGCCTTCGCAGGCTTGCAGGCTGCGCGAAACTTCGTAGGAGAAATCGACGTGGCCCGGGGTATCGATCAGGTTGAGTTGGTACATCACCCCATCGTCGGCGCGGTAGTTGAGGCGGACGGCGTGGGCTTTGATGGTGATGCCGCGCTCGCGTTCCAGGTCCATGGAATCGAGCACCTGCTCCATCATTTCGCGCTGCGAGAGGGCGCCGGTGACTTCCAGCAGGCGGTCGGCGAGGGTGCTCTTGCCGTGGTCGATGTGCGCAATGATAGAGAAATTCCGGATGAATTCGCGATCCATGTAGTAGGGGGCTGGCCTGAATTCCAATTATCCCACACGGGCGCGGCGCGGCACAGAACGGCGGCGGTTGCTCCATGAAGAACGCGAAATCTCAGGTCGAGATGACCGCTGCTCGACAGACTCCATCACGATGCCCAAGGGTTGAAGATCTCAACTCCGAGCTGCTCAAAGTCCTTCACGTTGCGCGTAACCAAGGTGAGGTCGTGCTCAAGAGCAGTCGCAGCGATCAATCCGTCGATGACGGAGGGTTGGATGCCTTTCCCCTGCGCCCGCGCTGAAAGCGCCGCCCAGCGACCCCAGCTCTTGACTCGCCTATCCGGCACTCCTCTCCGCGAAAACTCAGAGAGGACGTTGGTATCGAGCAGATAACCTCTCACAGGTCGAGCGACCTTGGATAGTCTTTTATCCGGTCCAGATTCAGCTCTGAACCGGCAAAGGGCGATTCACAGAGAACGTCGGCCAGATTCCGAAGGGGCCTGGCCGGCTGGGGCGACGCTTCAGGCGTTGGCAATGAGACGAGTGCGCGATGGATCACTTCTTCGACGCTAGAGAACCCACCGGTCCGGAGTTTTTCGTGGATGAGCATCTCGTCTTCGGGTGTAATGTGGATGGTCATAGAAAATACCCCTCATGTCGGAGTGGTCAACTCCATGATCTCATGCTGACCGGCGCCCCGGAAGCGCGGTGTTACACTGATTCCGATGCCCTATCGCCACATTCTCTTCCAGGTGGAAGAGTCCGGTATCGCCTTGCTCACGGTCAACCGGCCGGAGAAGCTCAACGCTCTGTCGGGCGCGGTGATCGGCGAACTGGCCGGCGCCTTCGGCCGCGTGGCGAGCGAGCCTGGGATCCGCGCGGCTATAGTCACCGGCGCCGGAGAGAAGGCGTTCGTGGCGGGCGCCGATATCGGCGAGGTGGCGGCGCTTTCGCCTTGCGAAGCGCGCGCTTTCGCGCTCCGCGGCCAGGCGGTGTTGCGTCAACTGGAGACCTGCGGCAAGCCCTCGGTGGCCGCGGTGAACGGCTTTGCCCTGGGTGGCGGGCTGGAACTGGCGATGGCGTGCACGGTGCGGTTCGCCAGCGAAAATGCCAAACTGGGGCAGCCGGAAGTGAAGCTCGGGACGATACCGGGATACGGCGGCACGCAGCGTTTGCCGCGCCTGGTGGGGCGCGGGCGCGCCTTGGAACTGCTGCTGTCGGGTGAGACGATTCTGGCGGCGGAAGCGTACCGCATCGGGCTGGTGAATGCCGTGGTGCCGCGGGCGGAGTTGCTGGATTACTGCCGCGGCTGGCTGGCCAAGGTGCTGGCCAACGGTCCGCTGGCCGTCGGCCTGGTGCTGGACGCGGTGGATACGGGCCTCGACAGCGGGCTGGACGAAGGGCTGCGGTTTGAGGCCGCGGCATTCGGCGTCGCTTTGGCGACGGAAGATTGCAGGGAAGGTACGCGGGCGTTTCTGGAGAAGCGGCCCGCGGCGTTTACAGGAAAGTGAGATATGTCGAAAGTATTTGAAGGCCAATTATCGGCGGCGGGGTTCCGCTTTGCGATCGTTGTCAGCCGCTTCAACAGCTTCATCACGGAGCGTCTGCTGGGCGGGGCGATGGATGCCCTCACCCGCGCCGGCGGCAGCGCGGACTTGATCGATGTCATCAAGGTTCCGGGCTCCTGGGAAGTGCCCATGATCGCCGGCGAAGTGGCGCGGCAGCACCGCTACGACGCCGTGATCTGCCTCAGCGCCGTCATCCGCGGCGACACGCCGCACTTCGATTACGTGGCGGCGGAAGCGGCCAAAGGGATTGCCCACGTAGCGGCGGAGACCGGTGTTCCGGTGGCGTTCGGGGTGCTCACCACCAACACGCTGGAGCAGGCCATCGACCGGGCCGGCGCCAAGGGCGGCAACAAGGGTTTCGACGCGGCCATGACCGCCATCGAAATGGCCAATCTCCTGCGCGCCCTGCGGCAGGCCATTTAAGTGGCTTCCCGCCGTCGAGCCCGGCAGCGCGCGTTGCAGATCCTTTTCATCTGGGACGCCCGCAAGCAGCCCGTGGAAGAGGCCATCGACGCCTATTACGACGCCCTCTACTCCGAGGAGAAGCTGGAACGCGATCCGTTCGTAGAACTGTTGGTGCGCGGCACCGTGGAGCATCTGGCCGAGGTGGACGACCGCATCACGCGCCATGCCGAGCACTGGCGCATGGAGCGCATGCCGGCGGTGGACCGCAATATCCTGCGCCTGGCGGTGTACGAAATGACGCGTGG
>Ga0182021_10006272_pt1 | contig 14125 bp, 11 predicted proteins | sample 612E3MmetaG_FD_120493 | JGI IMG/M metagenome (GOLD analysis project Ga0182021, IMG submission 120493) | Permafrost microbial communities from Stordalen Mire, Sweden - 612E3M metaG (Illumina Assembly) | ecosystem: Environmental > Terrestrial > Soil > Wetlands > Permafrost | place: Sweden...
ATTATATTTACATTTAACCATAAACTACAAATAAAAATGAAAACTAGAATCATCATCCTATCAGTTCTCTTTATAGTGATTGGATTTGCATGTAAACCCAAAACATCTGTTCATCAGAAACAACCTGAATTATCTGTTCAATCCACTGTTTTTCAAAAAATGATCACGGCGAAAGTCTTTATAAAAACCGGAAAGGAATCTGATTTTCTATCGGCAGCCCAGGTGATTGTTGCGAATACAATTAAGGAAGAAGGCTGCCTGGGTTATATGGTTTATCAGGATCCGTTTGAAAAAAACAATTTTATCTTTGTTGAAAGGTATAAAAATCAGGCTGCTATTGATGCACATTTTACCGCCCCTTATTTCAAGGAATTTGGTGCAAAAATAGCTGATATGACAAGCAAACCGATGGAGATAAAGATATTTGATATTGCCGGTGAAAAGTAGAGATATCGGATTGAAAGGAGTAGGATAAGGAACTTCTGACCATATTGGTTGGGTTGCATATAATTTTTAATGAGTTTTAAAAATGCAGGAACTACCATTAAATAAAGCATTTATGCTGCTTGAACCTGGACCGGTTGTGCTGGTTACCACTACCAACGGAGGGAAAAATAATATTATGACGATTTCGTGGCATATGGTTATGGATTTCACTCCGCAGTTTGCTCTTGTGACAGGTTCATGGAATTATTCTTATGAGGCTCTCCTGAAAAACAGAGAGTGTGTATTAGCTATACCTACAGTTGATATTTCTCAAAAGGTAGTTAAAATCGGAACATGCTCCGGTTTGAATACCAATAAATTTAAAAAGTTTGAGCTCACTCCTCTTAAAGCAAAGTCAGTTGAGGCACCGTTGATCAAAGAGTGCCTTGCAAATATCGAATGCCATATAACGGATTATATTGATAAACATAATATTTTTATTCTTGATGCTGTTCATGCATGGATCGATGCCGACAGGAAAGAACGCAGAACGATACACGCTAACGGAGACGGAACATTTGTAGTTGATGGTGGAACTTTGAATTATCGCGAATTAATGCTTACAAAAATTCCTTCCGGAGTATAGGTTCAAATTGACAAATTTTGAACAACAGCATCAGAAGAGAAGTAACTTAATGTGTCAAAAATACTCAATGATGAAAAGTCCGGATTTCAGGTTATCAAAGGTTTTTATATTGTTTTTTTTGTTGATAGTAACAACAAATAGCTGGTCGCAGGGAACAGCCGTTATTATCCTTACAAGTGACAAACAACTAAACGACCTGATGGATCCTGACAAAAAGATCGATATGTCTTTTGGATTAGAAAAAAAATATATGAGTCTCAGAGAGGTTTGCGAATCGGCTCATAAAAGCGGCGAAAAAACACTTATAATAGCATTCGATGAATTCTTCAGACAATACAGGGAACAGGCAGGAACAGAGCGCTTGTTAACACCCGATAAGGATGAGTATATTGATAAGATAAAGAAGATCAGTGATTTTGCTGCGCACTATCAATTGGGTCTTGAACTTAGTTTACTGAGCCCGCTTGAATTAGGCTCTGCTTACAAAAAAAGCACAGGAGAAAGTGGCAGATGGCTGAGTTACAAAGTTGGTTACAGAGAACCCTCTACAGGTAAATTCTCTCTTCAGATGTGGCAGCAGTTGTACTGGACAAATAACAAAGGCAAATTTCAGATTAAGCTAAAGAATGTGAGGGCATTTGCTTTCCGTGAATCTCCTGTTGGGACTTCTTCATTTAAAGCTGTCAAACCTGATGATATTATCGAAATTAAAGGAGTCAGATACGAAGCTAATGATACTTCTAAAATAGGTTCATCCGGTGAATTGAAGGAGAATAATCTGGAAGGACCATCCGGTTTTAAGGCAAGAGATAATTTATTCCAATGCCGGAATTTAAGGATCTATTATGAAGGAGAAAAACAACTTACGGGTTATGACCGTGTATTAGTTCTTATGGAATACGAAACTGCTGATATGGATTATTTCAGTCCTCAGGCGCCATTATTCCTTAAAACTCTTTTGAAAAAATACCATGATAAAGGCATTAATCTTGTATCTCTCTACTCGGATGAAATGCATATACAGCAGGATTGGTACTATTTTATACACCATGAGAACGGACAATTCAACCTGAAATATCTAACCAGTAATCTTTCGGAAACTTATTTTAATAAATTCGGGCAAAAACTTGATGATAAATACCTTCTCTATTTTGTCTATGGTGCGCCTATGTATGAAACACGTGCTGAAGCTGTACGTAATATCCAGTACGTTATGGGACCTACTCCGGAGGATATACATAAGACCTTCCTTCTGCGTGACCGTTATTACAAAATGCTTAATAATGGAGTAGTAGACCTGTTTAAAGAAGCGAAAGACTACGCTGAAAAACTGTTCGGAAGAAGTCTTGAAGCTACAGGCCATTCTTCCTGGGCCGAAAGCCCGACTATTGATCTCTGGGATACCGAGAAGCTTCAGGAATATGCTGCTAAATATGAGTATACTTCAAATTATGTGTGGGGAAATACTGTTCAGCAGGCATCTGCAGCATGTTATGACTATTTTAAGTGGGGAGAGTATCTTGAACCAACCGGAAATGACTTCGCAGAATGCGGGTGGCTCGACAGGAATTACTATGGTTCAGCAATGTCAGCATCAATAGGAGTAATTAATAAATACCCTCAGGCATATGCAGCATCATGGGGTATGCCGGCTAAATCTCAGGTTTGGAAAGATGCTATCAATACAGCCTTTGGCGCAAGAAACGGTTCAACTGCAAACCTTATTACCGGAGGAGTTCACCGTGATATTGAAGTTCTGATTCTCTACCCCATGAATCTTGTTGCAGTTGAAGAACGATTCGGAAGCTGGATGACTCAATACGCATACGCAAATTATATTACATCTGAAAAGCTACTGGAACTGGGAAGTATCAGTGAGGATGGATTCATTAAAATAGGGGATAAGAAGTATAATACTCTGGTTACTCTGTTTGAGCCACTTCCTGCTGAGGGGTTGTTAAAAATGATGAAACAGTTTGCAGGAAAAGGAGGAAATGTGATATGGTGCGGATGCCCACCATTGTTAAACAGCCTTGGCATAGATTGTACTAATGAATGGAAAGAATTATTTGGAGTGAGTTATACTTTCGATTCGTATATGGGAGAAATTGCTGCCGGGAGAAGAATTACTTTTTTAAATAGTTTTAATAAGATTCCCGAACAGACTGTTCTGACTGATTTTCTGGTAGATCGGATATATCCGGTTACATTGAATAAAAGCTGTGAAATTCTTGCCAGGTCAGATAACAAAATACTGGGCACCAGTTTACAATCGGGAAAAGGGAAGGCCTTATATTTTGGATTCAGACCTCGTGATGACCAGTCCGCGAGTCTGGGTTACGAATCACGGACATTATTTGAAATATTGAATAGTTGTAGTGCATATAAGGGTACTGGTAAGTTTCCACAGGTGAATGATAATCCAACCTTTATCTCCCGAACGACAGACTATCTTGCGACACGTTTCCCCAATGGGAGTAACATGATAGTACGACATTACCGGACCCATGCAGAAAATTGGGAAGGTGGATTTTCAAGGAATGCGGAGAATGATGAAAAAGCACTTGCAGTAAATCCTTTGCCTTCAGATACAATCGTCCTTGATGGATTTAAGGTTAATGGTCATCAGCTGACTTATAAAGGGAAACAAAAAATGGTCTTTAAAACAGATTCATTGAATAAGCTGATTGCTTTTGAAGGACACAACTGCAAAGAAGTTACAATTGATGGTATTATCTACGAATTTGCCGGGGAACCCTTAGAAACAATTAGTTTTTCCAGGGAAGATAGTCAGGGAACAAAGTATTTTGCTCTTTTTACAGGTAAAGGGAAGGTTACGCTTCCAATATCTGTTGGATCAGGAAAAAAGCTGAAGGTCACGACTTCAGATAATAAAAAGGTAGAGTTCCTGGTACTTGATGGGCAGATTGAATTTGCAGGAACTCCTGAGATCTCAGGGAAAAAAATCAGTTTAGAGGTTATTGAGAAATAGGAGCTCTTTAGGAATTAATCAGGCTTAAATCGAATTAATATATATTTTAAATGAAAGGCAGATCAGCTGCTCAGGATGAACTGATTACGGCAGAATAAAGAGGCATACCGGATGATAATATATTTACAGAGGTATATTTCTGAAAGAGTCTCAATATAATTTGCTCCAAAACGTACTTAAATATATGATTGCAGGTTTCGCCTATTACAACTTAAGTTCAATTCCTACGGGACAATGATCAGAACCAGAAACTTCTTCGAGGATAAATGCATTTTTTACTGATGGCAGGAAGGACTCGCTAACCAGAAAATAATCGATTCTCCAGCCTATATTCTTTGATCTTGCACCTGATCTGTAACTCCACCAGGAGTATCTCTCCGTCGCGTCAGGATATAAATGACGAAATGTATCTGCCAGTCCACCTCCTATAAACTTGTCCATTCCATCTATCTCTTCCTGCATATACCCGGCTGTTTTATTGTAATTTGCTTTAGGACGTGCCAGATCAATTGCTTTATGAGCAACATTAAAGTCTCCACAAACTATTACTGGTTTAACTTTTTCAAGATCTTTCAGGTAATCAAAAAAAGCTTTATCCCAATTCTGCCTGTAATCTAATCTCTTAAGCTCACTGCCTGAATTTGGAACATAGACATTTACCAGGAAAAAGATTTCAAACTCCAGACATAATACCCGGCCTTCAGAATCATGCACCTCGGTATTAATACCTTTTATCATATTCAGGGGTTTGATTTTTGAGATAACTGCAGTACCAGCATAACCTGGTTTTTTCGCAGAATTAGAATAGACATGATAACCATTCAGGGGCTTAAGAGTTTCGGCAACCTGATTATCCTGTGCTTTGGTTTCCTGCAGGCATATGATATCAGTCCCCAGAAGTTCAAGATCATTAAAAAAGGTTTTTTTTGCAATAGCACGAATTCCATTTACGTTCCACGATACAATATTCATAGTTTCAATCCTGATGATTTGTAAAAATAGTTATTATGGTGAAACAAACAGGGGGAGTTTATGTTTTGTAGGCCCAGCCGGGCTCGAACCAGCGACCCCTAAATCTTATTGTTATTACAGCATTCTGATCACTCCTGGACGGGCAGATTACATTCAACATACATAACAAAACATTAGTATATAAATCAGGCTATGGGTGGTCAATTTATTACAGCCAACAAGTCGCTGGCTACTCCAGTAATGGTTAAAAACAGACTTTTAAATCCAACATAAATTTGTATGCAAACATGTAAATCAAATAAATTTTCTATTTTTAAAGCCTTTTAGCGGAATAAATACTTTAATAAACTTTTAATCTGGATTTAGATGTATATGAAAACAATTAGAAAAATTGCAGGGATTATTATCCTCTCCATTATTGCAGGTTCAAACCTTTCCGGACAGACCCGGAATGATGTGGTAAATGTTTACAACGAAGGGGCTAAGGCCATGCAAACTGACGTTAAAACTTCTATTGAAGCATTTGAGAAAGTAGTAGTTCTTTCTGATCAGGTTGGGGAAACAGCTTCTGACCTGAAACAAAAAGCTGTACAGGTGTTACCGGGATTGTATGTCAGGGTTGCATCTAACACCCTGAGTGAAAAAAAACCATCTCAGGAGACCATTAAAGCTGCAAAAAATGCCATAGTGGCATCTGAAAAATATGGAAGTGCAGTAAATAAAGAAAATGCCGCGAAGATCTTGACACAAGGGTATTACAATTTGGGTGCCGAATTTTTTACAGGCAAGGATTATGAAAAAGCACTTCTGGCTTTTGACAGCCTTTTAGTGATTAATCCTGGTTACCTGAATGCAATTTACAATAAGGCATTAATATTCAGAATCCAGAATAATCCCACTGCCTTTGAGGAAAATATTGATTTATATCTTGGAAAGGTTAAAAGCAGTAATGATTCAGTAAAAGTCAAACAGGCATCCAAACTGGCGCTGGAATATTTTCGTGCTTCCGGATCGCGTTCAAACCAGGCAAATAAGCTTGATGAAGCGATTGCCATGCTGAATAAATCCGCAAAATATGGAGACGACAAAGATCTTTTCTACTACTTTGCCGATGTTTATAACAAACAGAAGAAATTCGACAACGGGATAGAATATGCCAAAAAAGGACTGGCTCTTGAGACCGGAGCAGCCGAAGCAAAAGCGAAATTTTACTTTCAGCTTGCCATGGCACAGGCAGGTAAAGGAAAGACCACCGAGGCATGCGATTCATTTAAAAATGCGATGTACGGAGCCTTTGCAGAACCGTCAAAAGTTCAACGAGCAAACCTGAAATGTAAATAGGGTTAGAATTTCACTTTCAAACCACTAAGTTTTTGTTCAAAACCTGGCACAAAAAGACACTTACAATTTAGAACTGTAAGTGTCTGATTTTCTTTGTGGATCTATCTGATGGCTATATCATAAGGAACAAATCCTCTTATTCAATTTCAGAGTTTTACAGTGCAAATAAAAGCATTCCGGTTATTAGGTCGAACAGAACCGAACACCGGATATTTAGTTGAGTCATGTTACATTTTCTTTATTGTTATTCTGAGAAAGTTCTACCACAACTTAAAAATCTCAAGAACCACTGAAAACCAACAGTGCTAATTAGGTAGTCATTAAGCAATATTTAATCAGAAAGCTATTGATTTTAATGGTCTGATTGAACCTGTATATAAAAAACATTAACATGCTAAGAAATTCCGCTTTATGCAGGTTTTATGACACATCAAGGCCAAGCCATACTGTTTATTGCATAAGCCTTGCTTTAGTCATGAAATTACCCTACTTCATTTGCCGAAAAGGTCTGCTACTCGCAACGGCTCGCGCTCGATTGTTTTTAATTGAGGGTATTTGGGTTACCTTTTTTATGACAAATGATATAAAGTCTTTTAGGTAGGGTATTGGTTCTTAGGTAAAAGGAAAGAATGGTAGCAAAGTTTATTTGATTTTAGTTGATATATGGTGTAATTTTGATGTAAGCTTAATGATTTAAAAATGAACAAATTTACAATCCTAATACTTTTGGCAGGTATTTTTGCGAGTTGTGAAAAACTAAGCGATTCTAAAGATTGGTATTATAACTTTCCTTCAGATTCAAAGACTGATTTGAAAATTGGAGATACTCTTATTTATAAGAGTAATCTAAATAATCTGGCTAAATACAATGTCCTGAAAATAGCTAATGGCTACTTCTGGGAATCCAGAAGTGGGAAAGATGGTTTTGATAATCACCCTTGGAGTTATTATGGATGTCAGATTATTTATATTGACAGTGTTGGGAAGAAATCAACTGAAAGCCAAAGTTATATAATCAATAATACATATGATATATCTGTCCCTTTGCTTTTTAATTCACAGGTTACTCATAGGTCTGACTTTATTTCTATCTGTAATTATTATATTACTCCTCCCTCAGTTCTGGATATCATTAACTGGTATAATAAGAACTATTTTAATCGAATTCAAGATGTTTCTACATTTAAGATTTTAAATCGTCAGTTTAATAATGTCAGCTATTGTGATATTGATACAAGTCTATTTAAATCTTCAGAAAGTCATATATTGATTTTCTATTGTAATTTAAAACAAGGTCTTCTTGGTTTCAAATGTTCAAACGGTGAAGTTTTCGAATTAGTTGAATAAAATCAGGTTGAGTTAAGTCGTAACTCTATTGCAACGGTTATTTGACAGTATATTAAGTTTTATTAGGTTGAGTTTAATTCTTACAAAATGAAGATTCCGATTCTAATAGTTTGTATGTTGGTTTTGACCCGGGCTTTTTCATTTCTATTTACTCACTAATCAAATCAACATGAAAACACAACAGACATCAATTGCTGAAGTTAGCCTTGTCTAGAGGACTAAGGTCAAAATTTCAGAGAGACTACAGGTTAAAATGTAAATTTGAATTAAAACAAATAGAAGGGAATGACTTAATAAGAAAAGCCCTCCTACGCTAAAGCTTCGGAGGGCGAAGGTGGGCCCAGCTGGGCTCGAACCAGCGACCCCCTGATTATGAGTCAGGTGCTACTAACCAGCTGAGCTATGGGCCCTAAGAATTTGGACTGCAATATTAGTTATTTGAATGTAATTATGCAAGAGCCTGATAAAAGAATAATTCTTAACTTTCTTTCTTGAGATATTCCAGAAGTACGTTTACCGCCTCATCCATATCATTGCCAAATGTCAGGATCCCCGATCTGTCGCCCGACATAATAATGATCCTTTTCTCGTAAACATCCGATTCTTTAAACAGCCTCAGTATATCCTTGGCGAGTCCAATTGTACCATAATCCATTGAAGGATTGGTTGTAGGTACTTTATAAATGAGCTCATTCCAGAGTTCTGTACTGTGAACATGTATGACGGCATTTGCTCCGGGATCAACTGAATATATGGCAGCATGAGTCAGCGATTCCGAAGAGGCCTTCAGCGATCCCACACATTGAACAGCATTGTCGTCGATATTAAAAGAACTGACTTTAATATAATGGCTGGGTTCAAGTTCAGGGATCTCTCCTGTTGACGACCCGGTAATGAAAAATTGGTTACCGCCTTTGATCCTCATGCTTATGTTACCAAAACCAACGCCATTCTCATAAGCCCCGATAAGATCCATATTATATAGAATTTCCCTCCAGTAATTAATTATTTCAAATTGTTCGTCGGAGATTACTGAACCTGTTTGGGTCCAGTGACAATTAAATTTAACAACCCCTTCCATTTTATTTGAATTTATCTGAAAACATTTTTTTAATATCTTTTTCTATTGCCCTGCAGATGCCTTTTTCGGTAATAAGTCCGGTAATAAGTCGTGCAGGTGTTATATCAAATCCAAAGTTGACAGCCACAGTATCTTCAGGGCAGATCCGAACAGACTGACTTTTTCCTTCGGCAAACCCGGTAATATTTGTAACCTCAGCAGGATCGCGCTTCTCAACTATTATTTCCTTCATCCCATGGGTAATACTGAAATCAATAGAAGTAGATGGAACAGCAGAATAAAACGGGATGTTATTATCATAGGCCGCGAGAGCCTTAAGATAGGTTCCGATTTTGTTAGCAACATCTCCTGTGCGTGTGGTACGGTCACTACCTACAATAACAATATCAACCATCTTTTGTTGCATCAGATGGCCACCTGTATTATCGGCGACTAATGTATAAGGTACCCCATATTGTCCAAGTTCCCAGGCAGTGAGTTTTGCACCCTGATTCCGGGGTCTTGTTTCATCAACCCATACATGAACCGGAATTCCCCTGTCATGAGCAAAGTAAATAGGAGCGGTTACTGTTCCGAAGTCAATACATGCGAGCCATCCTGCATTACAATGGGTGAGAATGTTAACAGGGTCTCCCTTTTTAGTCTTACTTATTTCCTCAATTAGTTTTAACCCATAATTCCCAATTTGCCTGCAGTTCTCTTTTTCTATCTCACAAATTTCAAATGCTGCATTAAGGGCTGTTTCTGACAATGAAAGTGAAGTGGTATTGTTGTCCAGTTTCTTCATAACATAATTAACTGCCCAGGAGAGATTTACTGCAGTTGGACGGCAATTAATCAGGTAACGGGCTGCATTTGAAAGATGTTCCCGGATGTTTGTCAGAGAATTAATTTCGAGGGTGGCAAAATATATACCAAATGCCCCGGCAGCGCCAATAGATGGGGCACCTCTTACAGTCATATCATCAATAGCATTATAAATATCATCGACAGACCGAAGCTCCTTTGTCTCAAAGAAGAAAGGCAGTTTTTGCTGGTCGATGACCCTGACAACAGAAGGATCGGATTTGTCCAACCAGATGCTCTGATAATTTTTATCACCAATCTTCATTACTAGAAAGATTTTCTTTCCCGAAATAAAATATTTTAAACATCAAAAATACGAAATATTAGAGTATCTGTGAATAATCATTTAAAACTGTTGGAAGCTGAAAGACCGGAGTTGGGGAAACGAAGATAAAAGCTCAAAATGTAAAAATACACTTCCGTCTTCCAGCTTCGGACTTCCAACTAAAATGAGGTTATTTTCGAAGCAGTTCAACATGCAAAAAAGTCTTAACTATTGAATATCAGCCCTTAGAATTGTCGACCGGATTATTCGAAGACTTTGATTTTTTTATAAATATATTATCTTTGCAAATAAAGATTTCAGATCCAACAAATGGGAGTATATGATTAATAAAGAGGAGTTTAGAAGAAAAGTTGTTGTTTCAGCCGGACAAATTTTCAGTCGTTATGGGTTTAAAAAGACCACCATGGATGAGATTGCAGCGGCACTGAAAATGGGAAAAAGTTCTATCTACTATTATTTTGAAAGCAAGGAAGATATCTTCGAAGCAGTTGTTCTGTTTGAGGCTAATATACTTAGAAATGAGCTAACTACAACAATAAAATCGGTAGAATCACCAATTGATAAAATGAAAAATTATGTTTTTGTCAGAATGAAATCGTTCGAAAAACTTTCGAATTACTATAATGCCATTTTTGATAAAAACCTTGATCATTTTGATTTTATTGAGACAATCAGGGAAAAATATGACCGTGAAGAGCTGGCTATTCTCAGGCTGATTCTGTACGATGGAGCCAGAAGGAAAGTTTTCAATGTGGTAAACAGTGAATATACTGCAATGGCAATTCAAACTACACTTAAGGGTCTTGAGGTTCCTCTTTTCTGGAAAAAAAAGGAGGTTCATATTGAGAAAAGACTTAATGCAATTCTCGATGTACTTTTTTATGGGATAGTAAAAAAATAGATGCTATTTTTTAATTACTGCGTGTTTATTGATGGAAAGGCTTAAAAAAATTCCTATTATACCTAATAAAATAAAGGGGATACTTAAACTCTGTCCCATATTAATCTTCATGTGTGCCTCAAATGCAACCTGATTTTCTTTCAGAAATTCAATAAAAAAGCGTGCCGTAAAGACAAGAGTAAGAAACAGGCTTATGATTAAACCCTCAGTATGGGTTCCTTTCTTTGACCAGTACATCCGGTAAAGCAGAATAAAAATAGCCAGATATGCCAATGCCTCGTATATCTGAGTTGGATGTTTGGGAGCAACTTCGTGGTTCCTCAGGAAAACAAACCCCCAGGGAACCGTAGTTTCAATGCCATAGATTTCTGAATTCATAAGGTTTCCCATTCTTATAAAAAACCCTGAAAGTGCTACAACTATTGCAATACGGTCGAGGACCCAGAAATATCCATGTTTTTCTTTAATGGTAAATAACCCTACTGCCAACAAAATTCCGATAGCGGCTCCATGGCTTGCAAGACCACCGTGCCATATCATCAATATCTCAAGAGGATGATGAATATAATACCCTGGCTCATAGAAAAGGCAATGACCAAGTCTTGCTCCTACAATTGTTCCTATTGCCATATATATGGTTAACCGGTCGAGTACAGCTTCTCCCAGATTTTCATTTTTGAAAATCCTGTTCATAATTATATATCCAAACAAAAATGAACAGGCAAATAAAAGGCCATACCATCTGACGGCAAAAACACCAATCCGGAATATTTCAGGATTCACATCCCATGGAACTATAAGTAAATGCATAATTAATAAGTTAACATTCCTGCCAAAGGTAGAAAATATTATTATTGTTCAAATTAAAACTCCCGGGAGGAAAGGGTTTTAATTCAATATAGAAATGAATCTTTGAAAAATGATGTAAGTTTGTAAATCATAAATAACCGGATGAGTTTATGAACAAAAGTATAATTACCCGTTTATTTCTTTATTCAACAATTGGTATCTTTATATGCGCCTGCGCAAAAGTCAGTGCGCCGTCTGGCGGGTCAAGAGATAGATTACCCCCTGTTCCAATGAGAAGTGTTCCCGAAAACGGATCATTAAACTTCAAGGGGAAACGATTCTCTGTATTATTTAATGAATATGTAGAACTAGATAATATAAATGATAAATTCATGGTTTCGCCTCCGATAAAAAAGAAACCAAGGATTTTCATAAAAGGGAAAAGTGTTAATGTGGAATTTGAGGAAGTTCTCAAAGACAGTACAACATATACTTTTTATTTTGAGAATGGGATCAAAGATCTGAATGAGGGAAATATCCTTGACGGGTTTAAATATGTAATTTCAACAGGGCCGGCAATAGATACTCTTTCTGTTACGGGGTATGTTTATAAATCGACAGATCTTGAAGTTCCTGAAAAGACCCAGGTATTAATGTACAAGGACCTTGCCGATTCAGTAGTTAAAAAGCATCTTCCTGATTATATCTCAAGAGTTGATCTGAATGGATATTTCCGTTTTGACAATGTTCATCCGGGAACATACAGACTCTATGCATTGAAAGATGAGGATAACAGCAAAAACTACAATAACCCTCTGGAAGAGTTTGCTTTTCTGAATTCTCCAGTTGTCATTACTCCTGAAAAGAACTTCATTCCAATAGTTAAAGACACTATTTCTTTAAAAAAGGAAGAGAATAAAACTCCTGAAACTAAAAATGTGAAGAAAGGCCAGGGTAAAGCATCTGCAGATGTGACTTTAAAAAATGGAGCGGAAAAGAAGCCTGAGTCTAAAACTGTGAAGAAAGGAACTGGGAAAGGCACTTCGAAAAAAGATTCAAAAAAGGGGGAAGAAAAAACTCCTGAACCCAAACTTTTGGATGGAGAATATCAACTTTTCCTATTTACAGCCCTGAAGAAAAATCATTATCTCGCAGGGTCATCCAGGGATCTAAAATACAGATTGAACTATGCATTTTCTTTGCCCCCCGATAGTATGAAAGTTGAATTTTCCATTCCTGGTGCTGCTGATAGTTCCTATTTCATTGAGGAAAGTAAAAACAAAGATACTTTAAAAGTATGGTTGACAGACAGCACACTTTTTTCGCAACAGCAAATCTCTTCAATCATTAAATACCCATTTACCGATACACTTGGGATTTTGGGTTATAAGGAAGATACGATTTCAATGAGATATCTGGCTCCTCGTGCTCCCAGATCAGCAAAGGTAAAAAAACCGGTATATGCTGTTGAAACAAACATTAAAGCTGGCTTTTTGAAACTTGGACAAAAAATATCCTTTACTTCACGGACTCCATTAAAAGAACCAGACACATCTAAAATTAAAGTTTATGAATTGATAGATAAGGATAGAAAAATAGTACCATATCAGTTAACCAAAGACAGTATAAATTTCTGCAAATATCTTTTAACAGCCAGCTTTTTACAGGGAAAAAAATATCTTCTTATTACGGATTCCGCATCATTTCACGGCATTTATAATGAATGTTCCGATTCAACCGGCACAAAATTTTCTATAAGGGATAATGATTCTTTCTGCAAGATTACTTTAAATATCACAAATTATGAAGGTGACCGGATCATTCAATTGCTTAACAAAAAGGAAATCATTATCAGTGAGGCATATATGAAAACCAATGGTAAAGTGGAATTTCCGCTTCTTGAGAGTGGATCTTACAGGATAAGGGTAGTATATGATTTGAATGGAGACGGGAAATGGACAACCGGTGATTTTGATTCGGGACGGCAACCAGAACCAGTATCTTATTATCCGGGAGAAATTGAGTTAAAAGCCGGATTTGAAGCAGAACAAGACTGGGATATTGGGAAACAAAATTTTAAAGAACAGAAATTGAGAGATATAAAAAAGAAAAAATAGTATCCCAAAGGTAAAGAAGGTTAATTTATGGATTTAAATAACTAAAAATGTATTCCGGTATGAAGGAAGTTGTTGCAGGAATTGATATAGGAGGAACCAATACTGTATTCGGGTTGGTTGATAAGGCAGGTAATATTTTAGCAGAAAACAATTTGAAGACAGCTGCTTTCCCCCGGATTGAAGATTTTGTTACGAATCTTACTGCAGCTATTGCAAAGCTAAAAGAGGGGCAGGCAAATCTTAAACTGACAGGAATTGGTGTTGGAGCTCCAAATGCCAATTATCATAAAGGGACTATTGAGCTTGCTCCAAACCTTGCATGGAAAGGTATTGTTCCGCTTGCTGAATACATCAGGAAAAAAATTGATGTTCCGGTCGCGG
>Ga0182021_10006273_pt1 | contig 14125 bp, 14 predicted proteins | sample 612E3MmetaG_FD_120493 | JGI IMG/M metagenome (GOLD analysis project Ga0182021, IMG submission 120493) | Permafrost microbial communities from Stordalen Mire, Sweden - 612E3M metaG (Illumina Assembly) | ecosystem: Environmental > Terrestrial > Soil > Wetlands > Permafrost | place: Sweden...
AATCAGCCGAAAGAACCACCATATTGACTGTATTTTTAGCAGGGCTCATCACAACATTAGGTTACAGCTCAAAAACAGCCCTACAAAAGCTCTCCGAAACTTGAAAAATCTAAGACCCTAAATCTTATATCAAAATTACGATATAAATACACCACTTTACTAGACTTACGATCATATGCTTGCATGAAGATATGTTTTCATTTTCATTAATAAATTGTATAGACAATTAAGTGATGTCTTTCCAATAGATTTTTCTGAATTTTATGTTGTTATTATTTGGATAGTGCCTTTGGTGTTCCCATTCACGATTAAAATGCCTTTTATATTTGTATTATTGAATGTAAAGTTATCTGATACTGATTTGGTTTTATTTGTTAAGTTAATAGTTTTCTGTAATATTATGTTGGAGTGGTATTGTGCTACGCTTGTTTGGTTTCCTCTCACTGAAATGGTCACCGGAACGGTATTTAAAACGTAAATAATCACATATGAAGTATTTAAACTAGAATTTAATTTCGTCAAATTTTCGCATTTAATCGTAACGTTTTTTGTTCCATTAGGTATTGTAACATTTTGTGCACCTATATAATTTGGAGATTGACCCGCCGACAGATTATATTGATATAAAACATTTTCAGTGCTAATACAGCCTGATACAAAAATGACAGCCATCAAAGTCAATACAACACCCAATAACACCATTCCAGATTTCAAAACAAATCCCCCCCATTTTTGTAGATATGAATATATTTACTATAAATTGATAGATTCTAAGAGTTTAATACAATTTCCTCTCAAAAAAAAACCTTCGCTTTCCAAAGTGGTCAGTACAATGAACTCAGAATTACTTCCTACTTATTTTTAATGATTTTAAGTAATCCTTAATCGTAAGTTTTCTTATATCACTAACTCTCATTCCACTAGTAAGCATTAGCAGAATAATTGCTTAATATTCGGGATTTGATCGAGCCAACATTTTTTTAATATCATCCTTACTTGGTAAATCCTCAATGGTTTGGGGCCTTCCATTACTCGTTTTACATCTGATTTTCGGATAATCTATCTCATGGTGGAGGTAGAAGCTTTTAATAACTTGTATAGTGGTTTCACGATATAATAGGCTGTATGGTTTCTTAAATCCTTCCCCACTCTTCAAGTCTCTACTGAATTTGTTTAATCTCCTCTTTATAGTCCGCAAATAAACTTTTGCCTTATAATTTCATAGATAGCATCAAACTTTAACCCCACTAATTCATAACTTATTTCAAATAAACAGAAGAATATAAAAGTGTAGAAGCTTAAAAATTGTAAACCCTGAATCTGAAATGGAATTAACGTTTTAAATAAACCTAGAACTGCGAATAAGAGGATTATTATTTTAAGAGTGAATCTATACTGGAAGAAGTTGTAAAGGATGTTATTCCTTGCAACCCATTTACTGTCATTACCCATCTCGTCTAGGAAAGCAGCACCTGCACAGACTATTAATGTTAGAATACCAATAGTTGGAAAGCCTATAATTATTATTATCCCTAAAAATATCAGGAGGGAAATAATGTGATTAAGGCAATCTATCTTCCATGCTGCTAAAGTTCCAATAAGAATACTTAAGAATATAACAGCAGCATCAGCATTAGTAACTGCTAAATATCCTATTGAAATACCGCAGATTACAGCAGCTACTACGCCTAAAAATTTATTATTTTTCCGGTCATTAGCATCATCTGAGATTTTCATAAATAACCCAGAGAGTGCATAAAATAGAGCTAGTAAAATATCAATCAAACCTTCCTTACAAAATATTTTTTTAACGTTAAAAATGATTATTTGAATTTCTTATAATAAAATAAGTTCTAAAGAAAGAATTTTTTAAATATTTTTATTATATCAAAATTTTTTTTTTATTCGGATAGGATTTCCCAAGCACCAGCCACTATTAAAGGGAATATTATAGTGGCGTCTCCAATAACTGTTACTAAATTAGATCCACATTTAGCTTTAGCCCAGGATTTCGCCTCCTCCAATGGTGCGCCGCTTAAACTTCCAGTTTCACCACGATCCATGATTACCTGTATACCGGCATCCACACCTCCTTTAAGAAGATTTGATGCTAATGCATAATGTTTAGGTAAACCACCGCCGAGCATAACCGTGGACACCTTCTTGGAGTTATAAACAATATCAGATAATGTATGCATATCCCCTACAGCATCTAAAATTAATTCATTCTCCTGAGTGTACATCCATAATTGTAATCCCAACATACTATCTACAATACCTGGAGCGTAGATGGGTATTCCTTTATCTGCTGCGGTTTTTAAAATGGATTCCTTATCATCAATTCTATCACCAATTTCAGCTAAGAATTCAGTTATAGTTAAATTGTTTTTTTCTTCCGCTATCTGGGAGATTATATCCAATATTTTCTCCTCAAAAACCATGAAATCCTCTGATTTAGTGTATATATCCCCTATTCTACCCACACCCATCTGGCATAGTTTTTCATCATCCCCAGATATATTTCGGTAGTGATGACCTCCGAAAGACTCAAGTAGATCATGTGTGATGTTTGCACCGCTGGTGATGAGCACCTCAATCTCTTCTCTTTGTATTAAGTCTCGGATGATTTTCCTGAGCCCTCCCGGTACTAATGGACCCGCTAAACTTAAAAATACGGTGGTTTCCTCATCTTTAATCATTTGAGAGAATAATTGAGTGGCGTGGTTAAGGCGGCCTGCGCCTAGTACTCCGGTTTTACCCATTTCTTCAATTAATTCCAGGACACTCATTTTATCCTGTAGTTTCATTTGTTTAACCTTCAAACTGTTACACTTCCTAAATTGTTAAATAAATATTTTGATAATCATTGGATATTTGAATATTATTTTACCAATTAAGGCCAAAAAAAAATAAACTAATAAATCAGTTATAGTCTTAAGAAAAAATGATTTTAAAAAAAAGGATTATATTATTTATTATTTAGGACTGGCAATCTTATCAAGTAAGTCCGTGCGTGTTACAATTCCCTTAGGAGCTCCTTTTCCATCTGTAACTATGAGCCTTCCAATATTATTTTTATTCATAATATCAATAGCCTCAGAGATCATCACATCCTCTTCTACAGTTATAATTTGATCAGACATGATTTCAGTCACTTTGAGATTCTCTTTATCTTCAGCTAACGCTCTAGTAATATCACTGAGAGTTAAAATTCCCATAATCTTCCCATCCCCAATGACAGGAGCACCCTCTATATCCCTAGTTGATAAAACTTTCGCAGCTTCTCTTATACTCAAAGTTGGTTTTAAGGTAATTAAATCCTTACTAGCCACCTCTATAACTTTCTTCTTGGGAATACTACGAATTCCCGTGGTGTCCAGAAGTAGAATATTATCCATATCATCTCTACCAACCACCACACCATTAACTATTAATTTATTCACTGGTGTAGGACCTATCCTTATTCTATCACCTAAATCTATACGTTTAATATTACCAATGGCTTTTATAGCGGCTTCACACTCACCAGGATGCGGTATACTGGTAAACTCAATTTTAGCCACAGTAATATCCTTCAACTCCTTCCCACCTTTAAAAATAGGCACCTGAGTCTCTTTACTAATATCAGTAATATTTAAAGTATGATAAGCTTCGATTGTAGGTTTATAACCTCCACGCGGACCTGGAACTCCCTTAACAAGCCCTAAACTTCTAAGAGACTGCATCTGATTCCTTATCGTGCCCGGATTTCGACTCATAATCTCAGCAATTTCCTCACCCTTAATAGACTTACCTTCCGCTTTACGGTACAAATTAATCAAACTCTGCAATATTTCCTTCTGAACCGATGTCAACATAGAAGCAACCACCCCTAAAATAACCCCATAATTTATGATTATTTATAATTATAATTATTTAACATACATGATAATATATAAGTTTTTCCGTTTAGGCCTTATTTTTAAGTTTTTTCAGTTTTAACAGAATTTTTTGGAGTAAAACTTCATCTCATTCATCTGATTCTTTTATAACTCATTATGATGCATCACGCCATTGAGAGCTTCTGATAAGTTACTATTCTCCTTTAATAATTCGTCTTCAGGAGTTATTTGATCCAATATTTCAGTTATTTGACTTGGAGTTTCCTGTTTTCCCTTTTAAGCTGTTTAAATTATCCAAACTCAATAAGTGAGCTGTTTTCCTTCATTGTAATATTTATAAATTACAGAAGCAAATAATAACCGTAATGAATTGAAAAAAGGATTAGTAGTGTTGAATTGACCTATTTTGACTCCATTTGGGTCTTCTAAGAAGGTAAGGGTTCCAACTGTTATTGGTATGGGTTCCATGGTGATTTTGGCGCCTTTAGATTTTGAGTTCTTTCACTGTGGTGTTTATGTTTGGACATCTATTCCCACTCGAAAATAGGTCCAGTTTCATTTCCGTATTTTTTATAAGCTCTACTATAGCATTCCCCTACCTTTTCAATAATGTGATTGTTGCTCCAGGTTGGGGATTGTGTTGAATATCTACTTCAAATCCCATAACTTCTGTGTAAAATTTGATTGATTCATCATATATCCTCAACTATGATGGTAATGTATTTAACTTTCATATTTTTATCACATGAATCATTATTATTGTTAGTTTTGTTTGATGATAATTAAGTTTATTCTAAATCATTGATGTTGGAGAATCCGTACCGGAATAAGATTATTCCATGTGTATAGGGTTTTACAGCTTTGATTTCTGCTGATATATTATTTGGATTTTTGGAAGTTGGATTATTGTCGGATTGGTAGGTTTCAAGCCCGGCAGTGATTTTACCGGGGTAAATGGTGTTGTAGAATTTAGCCCAGTTTGTTAAACTGGTTGTTCCCTTTCCGTAGTCACCGGTATATAGCATGGGAACTATATGGTCGCATAATGGTGCTATTAGATAGTAATATTGGTTTCCATCCCATCCGTCGGGTTTAACACATAGGGAGAACGTTACTCCTGTGGTGGCTGATCTCATGGCTATTATTTGTGGAATATATGTGGGCATATCATATGTTTCCACGTCTAATAGAACTCCTATATTCATGTGAGCGACTTGTGAGGCGTAACTGAATCCGGGATATACCCAAGCATTGGTCCTTATTCCCACAGCATCAGCTTTTGTTTTGGTTTCAGATAATACTGATTGGTAATTATCATTTGTTACTAAAACGTATATATCTGTAATTCCAGCGCTTTTTAAGGCATTGAAATCAATTTTTGATATAGGTGTAATGCTAGGGTTTATATAATAACCTATAAAACCATTCCCAGATGATGAGATATATGAATATGAGCCTAATATCAAAGTTAATAGTAATAAAATGGATAATACTAATTTGTAATTAATTTTAAACCCTCTCATAAATAGTATTTTATAATCATTTTAAGTATAGGATTCAATATACTTTCTAGTTGAATGTTTATTAAAATAACTAGTTATCTTATAGAAACAAAAAAATAGGGTAATAGAATTAATGGATTAAATAATAAATTAATTTTTTTGAATAAAAATTTAAATACAATATTAATTTAACAATTATTCTTAGATTTAAATTTAGATTAATTCAATAATTATTTAAATTAACTGGTGATTAAGTGGGTTATTTAGTTTGTAGTAAATGTAAAAGTTATTATAAAATGCAATCAGGTGAATCACCCAAAGATTTCGTTGATACATGTGATTGCGGTGGTAAGATAAGATATATTGAAAATTTAGATATTGTGGATCCTCATTGGAAACCTTTCACAATCAGAAAAAAACCTACAAAAAAAGAAATATTTAAAAACAAAACACAATCCATATTCTCATTGCGAAAAATAAACTTAAAGAATCGTTTCCAACAATTCTATTATAATACAATTGGAAAACACATTCCTAATCGAAATCAATATAGAATCAACAGAAATCCTTATGGTAAGCAATCAAATTTCATTAATACTCTAAGAAATGAATTAAATTTTCATAATATCCAATGGATTCTGGTTATACCAGCTACCATAATAATAACATTAATATTAGGATTTGCCCAGGGCATCTTAACACTCTTAACATTCCTAATATTCCTATCGGTTGGTTACTTATCTAAAAACATGGCAATCGGAATTAAAAACGCGGTAATCACCGGCGCGATTTCCTATTTTTTAGGATACCTCTTATTAGGCTCATATCTTTTCTTAATATTATATATTATACTAGGAATTATCAACGGCGCGGTATGCGGATTCATAGGTGCATACCTCAAAACCATAATAAAAAAATCAAAATATAACAATACTATCTAACAAAAAAATTATTAGGGACTATTTTTCCATTAAGTAAATTTATTTGAGGATTTCAAATTAATTCTTTAAAAATTCATCCGGGTTCACGCGAAATAGTATTAATAAAAACCTTCATTTACTATGCACTATGGGCTGGTACCTTTACCTCATTGAATTATTTACTCCTGTATTAAATTTTTTTGGTAATTTATTTTTTTTTATTTCAATTAATAAAATAATTATACAAATTTCCAATTATTCTCAAGGTTTTTGTCCAATTTTTCATTTAAATCTCTTATAGGACTATTAGCTACCAATTTATAATATAATGGTCTGCTGGAGGTAAAACTTTTACCTTTGAGGTAGTAATGCCAATAATTCCAAATCTTTTTCATCTACAATTTTTTCTTTAAGAATATCTGTCCTCATTTTCTGTTCTCTTTAATGATTGAATAATAAAAAATATATGATAATAATTTTATAAATTAAATTTAGGAGGCTGATCATATGTCAAAAGTTAAAACCAAAGTTGTACCTTTTTCTGTCCCCATTTGCATAGCTGGTTCTATTATAAACGGAAAAATTAATTATGCTACTTATGGATGTTTTGGACTTTTATCACCACGACCCACTATATACGTTTATATTGGTTCAGTGGAACCGCATTATACTAACACAGGAATTAAGGAAAATGGATATTTCAGTATTAATATACCATCAGTTGAACAAATGAGGGAAACAGATTACGTGGGACTTGTTTCTGGTCGTGATACTGATAAATCAACAGTTTTTAAATCATTTTTTGGATCTGTGGATAATGCACCATTAATTGAAGAGTGTCCCATAAATATGCTCTGCAAACTCACTAAAACAGTTGACCTTCCTGGTCGTGATATATTCATTGGTGAAGTGCTGGAAACATATGTGAATGAGGAATGTGTGACAGATGGAAAGTTAGATTTCATGAAAATAAATCCACTATTATTCACATCTGCAGATGCCTCATACTGGGAATTAGGGAAAATCGTAGGTTCGGGATATAAAGAAGGAAAAACTATGATAAAACCATAGACTTACACATTCAAGATTTTATTAAGGTTATTTTTTAAATTGTATAAAATTAAAATAAGAAAAATAGGAGTTTTTTTCCTATTTCAGATTTTGAAATTATTTTCTTCTAATTGAAGCAAGTCCTGCGAGCATTGATAATGCGCCTATTGCTAATGGTATGAGTGGTGCGCCAGTATTCTGCATGGGCACTGTTGTAACGCTTAATGGCTCACTGGTATTTATAATGGTGTTTTCAGTACTACTATTATTTCCAGATGAATTATTATTAGATGAATTATTTCCTGGTGGATTACTTCCAGAATTAGGCGGGAGTATATCCATTTTTACTGGGGTGTAGGTATATGCATATCCTTTTGTAACCCATCCATAAACGGGAGTTTGATAGGGAGGATTATTAGTTCTGATACTGTCAATAGTTTCAGGGGTGCAAGAATAATATGCACATAACTGATATGTGGGTTGGTTTAGGTTTAGTCCTTTAGTATCGATGGTTACGGATGTTTTACCTGTGAAAAGGTTAGTAAAAACACCTTCCTCCTTCCATACAACCCCGCCATTATAACTACTTGCAAGGTAAAAATTCAAGTACCTCCAACCTCCAGGAAGCCAATCATACCATCCCAGGAGAATATTGTACCAGTCTTCGACGGATAATTTGGCCTCTACTTGGAGTTTATCACCTGGATGTAGATAAATATCCCCTCCAGACCAAGTTTTACCATTTATTTCAGTAATATCTATCTTAAATGCAGAACTACTTTGACCTTCAAAATTTGATGTTAAACTATTATTTTCAGATGGAACAGTTGTGTTATTTTTCAAAACTGTACCATTAGCTGCTGAAACACTATTTAATGATACCTTTTCAGATGGAACAGTTGTGTTATTTTTCAAAACTGTACCATTAGCTGCTGAAACACTATTCAGAGATAATGCCATAACAAATAATAAACTTAAAAAAAGTATGAAAACACTTAAATTTCCCACTTTATTTGTCTTAAACATTATAATCCCCCATTCAAAGATTTTTTTTAAATCCCATTTGCTTATTAATAATTTTATTTTTACATGAAATATTTTTTAACCATTCCTTAAAAGTTCATTAGAATAAAATAAAAAGGGAAGGGGATATTAAATCCCTGTGGCGACTGCGGTTGCTCCTCCGTATGGAGCAGAAGTGCTTTGTGAAGCGAGTGTTTTTCCAGCTTTATTTATTGAAACGGTTAGAACACCATTACCACTATCGGTTTTACGGGCCGCAGCAGTTACAGATCCAGTTACACTGCCTATATTATTTGTTTGATCTCCAGTACTTGAGAATGAACGATATCCGAATGGACCGCTTACATCAACTGCCCAACTACCGGAATAATTTACAACAATATTAACATCATTAGAAGCTGAAGCGTTTGAACTGGATGTATTAGAACTCTGCGTGTTATTACTGGAATTAGTATTATTTGATGTACATCCAGATACCGCTACAACAAAACAAACAACTAAAACTAATAAACCTATTTGAAGTTTTTTCACTTTACCCCCTTCCCTAAAATTTTTTATCCCGAATTTCTATTAAATAACACTACCCAAATGGGTTTTACTAATTATTTTTTTTGGGAATGATTCTTTTTTAATTCGTATAAAAGATGGTACCCGCAACCCCATGGATAGGTTGAATTGAATATAATTCTATATGTAGTTAATTATCACAATCATATAAAAATTTTTTGGGTTGAATGTGGCGTTTTTTATATTAACAATTTTAAAAAGAAGATAATAAGTCAATTTATAATTGATCAAAACGCCACTATTAGATATCTTCGGATTACATCAGTCCATGAAGGCATATTTAATATTCCTCATCACTGATTTTTTTACTTCGTTATTCTTCTATTTTTAATATATAATTTAAAAGGATAACTCAATTAATTTAAATAATTGAGATTATATAAAATTATAGTAGTAAATCAACACGTTTGAGATTTTAATCTTATTATGGTAGCGCATATTTTAAAGCAAGGATCCATGCAGACCAATATGTCGTGATAGATTTTTTACAACCATTTTATTATTAAAAAAAACTGCTTTAAGACCGTATTTAAACTGCTTTAAATGAATAATTTAAGAAATTAAAAAATCATTTTTTAATAGAACAATTTTAATGAAGGTAAAAATGATTTCTTATAAAAATGAACCGTTAATATCCTTTAAAACTGCTGTGATATTAGCATTTATTATGGTAATTAGTTTTGCAGTTATTTCAATATTGTTGAGAAATGAATCCACCATAAGGTTGATTTTCAGTGATCTGGCAAGTCCAATTATAGAGTTATTAGTTATTATAAGCTTGTTTTACGCGGCAAAGCGATCTGCTGCTCGGGGGCGGCGTGAGTATATTGGGTGGATGCTAATGACTGTGGCATTTTTATTTTATTTCTTCGGAGATATAACATGGGGAATTTTGGAGATAGGGTTACATCAAACCCCTTTCCCTTCAGTAGCTGACTTTTTTTACTTATCTTTTTATCCTCTTTTTGCTCTGGGTATTTATTACTTACCAAGAATTCCCTTTAATCGTAGCGAAGAATTTAAATTAGTTTTAGACGTTGGAATTGTACTTATAACAGTGGGTCTCATTTTCTGGACATTTTTGATTATCCCCACCATTTCAAAGCAAGAAAACTTTTTAGCCAGTATTATATCTGTAATCTATATACTAGGGGATTTTGTTTTACTTTTTGTACTACTGAGACTACTTTACAGTAAGTTTGAAGAGGTTTATTATGGCCCGGTGATACTCTTGGGTATGGGTGTAATTGCCCTAATTGTAACTGATAGTATTTACTCGTTCCAAGCCGTGCACGGCACTTATACGTCGGGTGGCTTGTTGGATACTGGTTGGATAATAAGTTTTGCATTGATAGGATTAGCTGCTTTTCTACAAACTTTTAACAAACATTTCGAACCATTTAGATGGTTTAAAATTCGAGTTTGGCTAAGGAGATCCACTTTGAATTCTTATTTGCCTCTAATTTGGGTGCTAGTTGCATTTATTTTACTTGCTTGGGCTAATGAAAATCTACCCATTCAAAATTTAGAGCATATAGAATTTGGAGTGGGATTCATCATTTTCCTTGTACTCATCCGTCAAATTGTAACATTAAACGAGAATAAAAATCTTTATTTAGAAGCAGAAAAGGAGATTAAAAATCGTGAAAAGGCAGAAACGGCACTTACAGAAAGTGAGAGGAATTATCGTGAATTGGTGGATAATTCAATGGTTGCAGTTTATAAAACCGACTTAAAGGGTAACATACTTTTTGCGAATAATGCAATGGCCAAGATCTTTAATTTTGATAGTGTTGAGCATTTAAATGCGAAAAACGCCGCCCAATTATATAAAAATCCTTCAGATCGGAATAAGGTCATTGAAAAACTTAAAACGGTAGGTAGTTTCAGTCAATATGAACTTGAATTGTTATCCAACACCGGTGAGACAATAAACATACTTCTTAGTGCAAACTTGATAGGTAATAGCATATCTGGTATGATGATGGATATCAGCGACCGTAAAAAGGCAGAAGTTTCGCTTAAAAAATCATTAAAGGAGAAAGATATGCTCTTGAAAGAGGTTCATCATAGGGTTAAGAATAACATGCAGATAATTTCTAGTTTATTGAATCTTCAGGAGGCTAATGTAGAGGGAGAAGAAGCAAGTAATGTTTTACAGGAGAGTCAAAATCGGGTGCTATCCATGGCCATGATCCATGAAATGCTTTATCAATCTAAAGATCTGAACCACATTAACTTTTCCAATTACATAAGAAAACTGGCTTCTAATTTATTTCACACATATGGTGTAAAAAATATCTCCTCATCAATTAATGTGGAGGAAGTTTTTTTGAATGTTGAAACCTCAGTTCCACTGGGCTTGATAATAAGTGAATTAGTCTCTAACAGCATAAAATATGCATTCCCTAATCAAAAAACAGGTAAAATATTCATAAGCCTACACTCCTGTGATGATAAATACAAACTCACTATCAGTGATAATGGCGTCGGTTTCCCAAGAGATCTCGATTTTAAAAATATAGAATCGTCACTAGGCCTTAAATTAGTAAATTCACTTGTAAAACAACTTGATGGTTCAATTGAGCTTGATAAAAGTCAGGGCACCAAATTCACTATCAAATTTAAAGAATTAAAATATAAAAAAAGAATATAAAAGTTTATTTGAATGAATCTGATAATGTATATTAAATTATAATCTTATGGAGCAATACCTACATTTCAGTCATCTGATTAACGTACAACTCATATCATACATTAAACAATTGAGAGCCTCTGATTACTCCTATTCTAATTAATAAAGTCTTCGTCTGAGCGTTATTGATTTAAATTTCAAACTATATTTGATTGTGAATTTTTTTGATATAATTTTGGAATTTATTTTTAAATCATATGGTTTAATCAAATTTGAGTATTAATTCTATTTCACTATTATTTTCAGGTCTTATACTCTCATTTGTAGATCCTAATTTAGTGCGAATATCATTAATAAGTTTATCCGGGATTGATTTTTCTTTAAGGGGTTTTATACCAATCGCTACAGCTGATTCAGTGGGATGCAAATTTATAAGATAAATGTTTAGTTCATTATTATACTCTATATTTAACTCCTTAAGAGATTGTGTAATCTTTTTCTTAATATCATTGTATTTCCGACTCTCTTCGGATCGTAATCTTTTTAATTCATTTAAATCGTCTTTAAGCAAATAATACACCTCCTCTTAGTAATAAATAAATTATTACATAAATTTATACGAAATTTTACTTTATCATGGTTATTCAAATATTTACTTTATTAAATCATTCAATTTAAAATTAGATTACAGGATTATTTTAATTGAATGATTGTAATTTATTTTAGAATTCATATTTTTTTTAGAGTATTTAAAAAAAATGATTTCATATGTTTTTGAATTTTATGCTCAAAAAATATTATTCAACTGAGACATGCACTTCAAGTGTAAAAATGTGCATTAAAAGTGAATAATTTTAAAAATTCTTTTTTATTCAAATTTTTTTAATATTAATATTAGGTAATTTATTAATAAGGAAATTATATACATTACCGTGTACAATAATGTATTAGGGCGAATTAAGGTGAAATAAATAATTTTTTTAGTAAAACTAAAATAAATTTGCCCTAAACAAAAAATGGTGATAGGTGATAAAAAATGGTTTTCGGAAGAGAAAAACATGAAATGATGATGAGTAAACATGACATGATGATGGATTGGTTAGTAGAAATGATGACCGAAGATGAAAAAAAGATGATGGCCGTCAAAAAAATGGATATGAAAGTAATGGCATTAGAACAGAAACTTGAATACACTAAATGGCTTCGTGACTGGTTAAAAGGCAAAATGTAAGTAGTAAAATAAAAAAAATCTGCTAATAAAAAAAATTAATATTTTTATTAGCCCATTTTCAACTTTTTTTAAAGATGCAGTATTTGATGCATAAATATTGATGACTTAATATATTAAAAGAGAATTATTTTGAATTTAAACCATTTTTAGAAGTTTTTTTTTAATATTGTAGTATTAAATTAATTACCTTTTTATATCATGGATATTTTATTTTGGTAAGCTTTTAATTCACAACAAGCCCTGAAACTCGTCTTAACAATTGTTTCTTGTATCATAACTACATTTATGTATGTATAATTGATAAATATAAATATCGAAGGGCTTGTTTAGAAAATATTTTTTAGGGGGATTTTTTTATGGCAGTAGAACGAAACGTTTTGATTGGGTTTTTAGCAATAATTCTCGGTTTATTAGTTATAGCATTTCCATTGGTCAGCGTTTTTACACTTAGCGTTCTAACCGGTATCGGAATCATATTTATTGGTATCTGGTTACTTTTACAGAGCTTTAAAACTTGGAGCAGTAGTAAAGGATTAAGTATAGCAGCATTAATACTGGGAATAGTTGGCATAGTAGTAGGATTAGGTTTATTCGGGAAAATACTTGCATTTAGCATATTCATAGGAATTGTAATTTATATAGGGGGATTATTCCTAATAATAGCAGGTATCATCGGCCTCATATCTGGTTTTCTAACTGGAGAAGGTCCGGTAAGTAAATGGGGAGGTTTTTTCGGTATCATACTTGGTGCATTGTATATGGTAATTGGTGTTTACGCGTTGAATCCATTATATTTAGCAGCACTAATTGGAATTTTCTTAATAATCACCGGAATATTCGAAATTTTTGCACCGGCAAAAATAAAAGAAATAAAAAAAGAATGAATCAAACAAGCCCCTATTATTTTTTTTTTAATTCAAAAACTTCAACCTTAGAACATAAAAAAATTTTAATATAGAAAGTTTTAAGATTGAAGAGTTGCAGTTTAATATTATTTATATTAATTTTTTCTCTAATAAAAAAATTTAAATTTAATCTGGAATAATTAAATCAACAACAATTATCAGTGACAAAAAATGACTATTGAAGCATACGATGACCTAGTATCCAGATTAAAAACTTTATCTGAATTTATTGGTATTATTATAGTTATTGTAGGCGTATTAATTCTTATTGGATGGGCATTTAACATCAGTATCCTTAAAAGTCCAGGTCCCGGTTTTTCAGCCATTAAATCTAATGTAGGGTTGGCTTTTATTTTTATTGGATTTTCATTATGGTTACTGCAGACTAATAGAATTAATCAGAATAACAAG
>Ga0182021_10006274_pt1 | contig 14125 bp, 14 predicted proteins | sample 612E3MmetaG_FD_120493 | JGI IMG/M metagenome (GOLD analysis project Ga0182021, IMG submission 120493) | Permafrost microbial communities from Stordalen Mire, Sweden - 612E3M metaG (Illumina Assembly) | ecosystem: Environmental > Terrestrial > Soil > Wetlands > Permafrost | place: Sweden...
ACGGACAGACATCAATGATGAACAGACCGCCGGCCGCCTTGATGTTCTTCAGCTTCTCCATGGTGAACTCTTGTGCCAGGTTGCTGTTCCTGCTCCTGACGCCGCCGCCAGCCCCGCAGCACATGTTCTTGTCCCGGTACTGTAGGCTGTGGGCCCCGGTCCACTCGATCAGCTCGTCCAGCAGGACCGGCCTCTCCGGGTCGTCCAGGTGCTTGATCTTCGATGGCCTGATGAAGTGGCAGCCATAGTGGGCGGCCACGTTAAGGTCCAGTTTGTTCTTTACGCTGGCCTGGATCTTTTCCATGCCGACATCGTTATGCAACACCTCGGCGAAGTGCCTTACATTTGTCTTGCCGCTGTAATGCAGTCCGATCTCTTTCAGGATCTCGTTGACCGCCTTCAGCTTTTCCGGGTGCTCGTGCAGGATGTGGTTCGCGTCGAAGAGCGAGCCATAGCAACCGTTGCAGATGGTCATGATGTCGACACCTTTCTTCTCGGCGATGGCCAAGTTACGGGCGGCGAGCGCTAACCAGGTTGCGTCGTCAAAGGACCGGATGACACCGGGCGCCGGGCAGCAGCCTGCTCCCTCCAGCTCCACCAGTTCATAGTTGAGCGCTTTGAAGACCTCTCGGGTGGCCTTCTCGATACCAGGGTACCTCAGCGGCGCAACGCAACCGAGGAAGAGACCGAATTTTCCAGACATTTACGCACCTCCGATTAGCTTGTCGAAACCAGTCTTGCGCATGACGGTCCTGAAGTCCTCCAGGGCCTTCGGGTCCCCGATCGCCATCGGCGGTACTGCCGGCAATCCCATCTTGGCCCTCAAGGCCTTTATGTCATCGGGCAGCGGCACTGTCGTGGCGGTCTTCATCAAAGACGCGCCGACCTTCTTGTGCTGTTCCGCCATGTAACCTTTCTTTACTGCCATGTTCCTCATGATGATAATGATGTCAGTGATCTCCACTTCCCTCGGGCATCTCTCGACGCAGGAGTAGCAGGTGGTGCACATCCACAGGTCATCGGTTGGCAGGATGTCGTCCTTCAGGCCCAGCTGGGCCTTCCTTATGATCTGCCTGGTCCTGAAACCAGTCTTCCTTCCCGATGGGCAGCTTGCCGTGCATGTGCCGCATTGGTAGCAGAGGTCCAGGGTCTTTCCGCCAGCGTCGATGATCGACTTGGTGAATACCGGGTCCGGCTCTTTTATGTTGGACATGGAAATTACCTTTGCATCCGGATTCTTGCCGACATATTTAAAGTTGAATGAAAAATGCTCTATGTGTAACCTATTTAGGTAACACAGAATTCGTTCCTAGGACCCTATGTCTCTTCAACTCCTGCAGCAATGAAACGATATCCTCCCTATCCTCGTGATAGAGCGCGACGATCTCGTGTCTGAGAAGTCTCGGGTCCGTGTCGCTCTTCAGTTTCAGTCCTTTCCTGGCAGCCAGGCTCTCGTTCACAAAGAAGCTCATGTTCGAGCGTACCAAGGAGGTGAGTGAGCGTTCCGTCCTATCGATCCTGAAGTTCTTGCCGCTGGTTTCCAGGTGCTTGAACCCGATGCGCTGCGCTCCATAGAGAAAACGCAGATAGCTCGGACCGCGATCGATGTGAAGTAGCTGGTCATAACCGATCTCGTCGAATAGCGCCTCGCCATCGTCAAACGCGAACAGGGGATCGTCCAGAACGACCAGGTCCATCAACCCTGCGCGAAAGTCCTTCAGGTTCCTCAGGTCATCGGATATGACGAGGTCGAACTTACCCTCGGGGTCCACTTGGGAGAGTGATGAGAGCAGTAGGTCCTCGGTGATGATAGTGCACCCGACCACCGGTGAATCGGACTTGGCCATGCGTGCCCCGAGCGCCGCGAACTCCCTCGCTATCTTCTCTCCATCGGCGGTGAGGACGGTCCCGTTCGGCGTACTGTCCGCCAGTTTCAACCGGGTCTTGGCCTCGATCTGCCTCATGTACCGGTTCAGCACCGGAGTGGTTATGCCCAGGCTCCGAGCGGCGGAACGCTGGCTGCCATTGCGGTAGATGGCATAGATGACCTCCAGCTGACGTGATGTCAGGTCGACACCGTTCACTTCCAGCGCCACTCTCGGCTCCAGCCTCACGCGGAGGTATAAGTATCGGAATGGATAAAGGTCACCGATGCGTCCTGAGGAACATTTTTATCCGGTCCCACCATCAGATTGATTGCATGAAGGGAAAGACATTGGTGCTGGGCATCGGAAGTCCTGTCGTCACCGACGATGCCATAGGTTTTCGGATCGTCGACAGGCTGAGGACAATGGATCTTGAGAATGTCGATCTGGAGGAGGCCAGCACAAGTGGGCTAGACCTGATCGAAATGATGCTTGACTATGACCTGGTGATCGTGGTCGATGCCATCGTGACCACCCAATATGCCCCAGGAACGGTCATGGTCCTGGGGGAGGAATCATTCCATGCCACCATACACGGCACCAACCCACATGAGGTCAATGTCGGAACGGCATTGGAGCTCGGCCGGAAATTGGAGCCGGAACGGATGCCCAAGGAGATATTCTTCGTCGCGGTCGAAGTGAACGATGTCTGGACCGTGGGAGATACAATGACCCCGGAGGTCGAACAGGCATTGCCTGAGGCCGTCCAGACCGTTCTTGACCTGATCGACGGGCAGCACCGGACCTAGAAGTCCAGTGCCTTGATGTTCTTGGCGATCTGCTTGCCTTGGGCGCCTGGAGCGTGCAACACGACGCACAGTCTGTTGCGATTGAACAGTTCGTTGGAGACCCGAACCACGTCCTCGGCGGTCACCTTGTCGAAATCTTCGAGTATCTGGCCCAACGGCATGACCTCGCCGGTCATCATGTAATGTTCGCCAAGCCAGTACATGCGCGACTCAGTGTTCTCCAGCTTTCTCACCAACGTGCCCTTCACCCAGCGTTTGGCCCTCTCCAGCTCCCCTTCCACAAGACCTTCCTCCTTCATCCTTTCCAATTCCTCGGCAATGTGCAGGATGACGGTTTCCGCCTTCTCCGACTCGGTGGAGAAGTGGGTCTCGATCAGACCGCAGTCGCTGTAGAGCTGGGGGTACATGTAGACGGTATAGACCATCCCCTCCTCCTCCCGGATGCGTTGATATAACCGCGAGCTGGTCCCCGCCCCCATGACCCCGCATGCTAACCATAAGGCGTGCCGATCTGGATGCTTTGCCTCCAGTCCAGGAAATCCCATCTCAACATAGGCCTGGTCCCCTTCCCGGGGGAATACGTTGATGGAAGAACGTGTGACCGGCGGCACTCGTTCCGGTGTCTTCTTGGCCCGGGGCAAGTGGTCGAAGCTCTCGCTGGCCCATTTGAGTACCTTCTTCTTGTCCACGTGACCGCACGCCACTACCGTTAGGTTTGGGGGGCGGTAATGCTCACTGAAGAAACCGCGCAGGTCGCCGGTCTCGATGCTCTTGACGCTCTCGATCTCTCCCGACTCTGGAGTGGCCATTGGATGACCCCGCCATATCGTCCGGTCCAGGAGGACCCGAGAATAATCCTCCGGTTCGTCGGCCAGCATGTTGATCTCCTGGGTGACGACGCTCCGCTCCAGTTCGACATGTTCCTCATCGATAAGCGGGTTCACGATCATGTCCGATAGGATGTTCTGGGCAGTATCCACGGTCTCGTCCAGCGAAAAAACATGGAACGATGTGAGCTCCTTGGTGGTGTAACCGTTCAGTTCACCGCCGGCACCTTCGATGATCTCCGATATCTCCTTGGTACTGCGCTCACTGGTCCCTTTGAACATCAGGTGTTCTAATAGGTGGGCTATGCCACAATGCTTCTGAGGCTCATCCCGGGAACCGACACCGACGTTGACCGACAGCGCCACCGAACGGAAGTAAGGCAGGCGCTCGACGATGACCGGAATGCCGCCGGGTGTCTGAGTGAGGTTGAGTTGATCTTGGGCCACGACCCCTAGATGCAGGCCCTACGTTAATCTGTTTGCCGATGGTTTCCGATTCCGAGAATCGTCACTCGCGAATCATTAATTACTCACGGGCATCAATTGTTTCGGAAGGGTGAGTAGATGGACGAAGACATGTTTCTCCATGAGTATACAGATGCGCAGATCACAAACTCCATGGCTGTGGTTGGATTTCCGAGCGTCGGTCTGGTGAGTTCCATCGCCGCCAACTATATCGTCAGGACGATGAAGCTGGAAAGGATAGCCACGATCATTTCAAAGGATTTCCCGCCGTACACGTTGTTGCACGACGGGGTACCTTCTCCGCCGGTGCGGATCTACGCTGGCAAACGCATTTGCGAAGGGAACGGCGAGAAGTGCGAGCAGATCGTGGTGATCCTGTCCGAGTTCATGCCCCGCCCGGACCTGATCAAGAGGCTAAGCGAGATCATTTTGGAGTGGTGCCAGAAGAAAGGGATCGACACGATAATGACCCTTGAGGGGGTCAACATGTCCGACAACCCACAGGAGACCAGGACATTCGGCGTTGGGACGACGGTACGAACGAAGCAGATGCTCCAGACCTACCACATCGATGAGATGAAGGAGGGGATGATCTCTGGCATTTCTGGCCTGCTGCTGTCAGAAGGCGACCGACTGAACATCGACGTGATGTGCCTTCTCGGTCCGGCGAAGGCGGAGATGCCCGATGCCAGAGGTGCGGCCCGGCTCCTCGAGATCATAGGAGAGATGCTGCCGGAGATAAAATTGGACCCGCAACCGCTGATGAAGGAAGCGGAGGCGATAGAAAAGGAGATGAAGACCGCCATGGAAAGCGTGAAGCAGCTCAAGAAACCGGGCGAGGAATCATATCTCTACGGTTAGGGCGTCTTGATCCTCCATATCGGCGTACGATATTGCGCTTATTATCAATGATAGATGGCATCAGCCAACCCTTTTATAGAGCGCCGCTAATATCAAGGACTGGACCATGGAAAAAAGGCAATTCATCCGGAAGGTCTGCCTGATCGGCGATGGGGCGGTCGGAAAGACCAGCCTCGTTAGACGATATGTTCTGGATGTTTTCAGTGACGATTACATTTCGACCTTCGGCGCAAAGGTGTCGAAGAAGGTCGTGACCTTCGATGACGTGGAGCTAACCATGATGATCTGGGACGTGCTAGGTCAGAAGAGCGGCGCCTCCATGCATTCTGCTTATTTTGCCGGTGCGAACGGGGCATTGCTCGTCTGCGACAGCACAAGACCGGAGACCTTGGACGATCTGAACTCTTGGTATCAGGAGTTCTCGAGGGTGGCGGGAAAGGTTCCAGTCATTCCGCTGGTCAATAAAAGCGACCTATCATCGAAGGTCACCGAGGAATCGCTTACGTCCGTATCCAGGGTCATCGGCCAGGAATTCAGGAGAACGAGCGCAAAGACCGGGGAGGGCGTTGAGGAGACGTTCCTGCAGCTCGGCAGATCGATATTGGGCTGCTGACATGGTAAAGGACTCAAAGCCGTTCTTTGTCATGCCCGCGTCGGCGCTGAAGGACCTAAGGGAAGAGCTTGAACTTATGGAAGGTGTCCCGTCCGGTGAAACGCTGGAACGCTATGGATATCGTGCAGGGGTAGGGCTGCTGAAGACCCTTGGCATCGAATGCCGGAACCTGAAGCAGGCCGAGGAAGTCCTGGCCCAGATATGGTCAGAGACGGGTCTGAGCCGCATTCATATCGACATAATCACTGAGACCGAGATCGTGGCCACGTTCCAGGAATCTCTGGAGGCGGAGTCCGGCAATCGCTGCGACTTCACTCGAGGCTACCTGACCGGCGTGGTATCTTCGCTGCTCGGCCGGAAATACGAATCGTCCGAGGTATCATGCATCTCTGAAGGGGCAGAAAGATGCGTCCATGTGCTGACCCCGACGGCATCATACCACTCGCCCGAACCGGGCCTGATACGCCCGAAGACCGAACGGAGACATTTCCTGGAATCTGGCAATTCATATCTGATGGAGGTCACCGACCCCGCGATCGCCTACGACATCTTCCTGGACCAGATATCGGATGGGCATAAGGTGATGGTGGTGGCCCGCGAGTATCCTGACAAGGTCCGAAAGAAGTGGGGCCTGGACCACGTTCCCTATCTTTGGCTCTCATATGAAAAGGAAAAGAAGTATGCCAGGGAGCCGACCAACGTTCCTCTCATCTATTCCGAGATCAAAAACTTCCTAGAGGCCTCCTCAAAGCCGGTCGTCCTGATCTCTGGGATAGAGTACCTGATCAGTCAGAACAACTTCCCTAAGATCCTCAAATTGATCCAACTGCTCAACGACAATGTCGCTGTCAACGAAGGGATGCTGCTTCTGCCAGTTTCGACGGAAACGCTCAACCAGAAGGACGTCCGGCTACTGGAAAGGGAGCTCATGCTCCTGGAATTGAAATGAATCATTTTGACAGATATGCAAATGCTTAAATTCCATAATAAATTTACATCGGAATTATGAATCTGTTACCAAAGAAATTCTTTGTCACCTCAGGCTGTGCCGTTTCCAAGGTCTCGGACCTCAATGCGTTCGATCAGGCCCTGAAAGAGGCCAAGATCGGAGAGCTGAACCTAGTCTCTGTCTCCTCTGTTTTGCCGGTCGGAGCGAAGCAGGTGGCCCCGCGGGACCTCCCGATGGGCTCCATCACACATTGCGTTCTCGCACAGATGAGAGGGGGAGAAGGAGAGATGATCTCCGCCGGTATCGCCTATGCCTTCCGCAAGGACGGACAGGGAGGATACGTGGCCGAAGGCCATATGCATGGCACAAAGAAGGCGCTGCGCGAAGTCCTGGAATGGAAGATGAACGAAATGGCCAACCTTCGTGACATCGAGCTTAAGCCGATTAGATATGCCGTCGAGGAGCTATCCATCCCAATGGACCATTACGGCACCTGCCTTGGCTCGTTGGTATTTGTCGAGTATTGATGTTCGGGGTTATCATCTGCCCGAGATGCAATCGGGCCCGAGGGGTGGACCTCTCGGTCAAAACCTCAAAATGTCCCGGCTGCGGCCTCCATTCCGAGGTGGACCGCATGCGCACTTATTTTCAGACGGATAACGAGCAGGAACTAGCTGAATTGGTCCGCCGGACCAACTCCCGGATGCAACATTCCATCGAGGATTATGGGGACGACGTCGTCCTCGCCAGACAGGCGACCGAGGAGCAACGGAAGAGGACCAAGAACCAGTCCCTCGATTTCGACGGCATGGTGATGATCGCCCGTTCACTGTCCTCCGAACAGGGGTTCGGTCTGGACGACCTGAAAGGTGTTTTGATTAAGGAGGGTTATGACCTTGACCCGGCCAAGATAGCATCGATCATGCTGAACGAGGGGATCGTCTACGAACCAAAGCCTGGCCGATTTCGGCCGCTATGAACGTGCGGTGCACGTTAGCAGCCCATAGTCACAACCCGCGTCCATCTGGTTAACGGTCACCCTGTTCGGCGATTCATTGTACCCCAGCACAGTGAAGCTGTCCGCAAAGCTAGGACCCCCACCAGCTGGATAGGTGAGCGGATCGAACGTACTGTAGAACGTGTAATAGTAGTTCCTCAGGTCATTGCCGTTCCCATTGTCCGTATAGTCGCATATGAACGATGGCTTCCAGACCAGGAAGTTCTTGTTGACCAGGTCGATGTTCACATCCACCCCGCCTCCGTTCGCGTAAGGTATATAGGTCTGGATCCAGGCATGTCCTTCCATCTGGCCACTGGCCGAGTTGTACAAAGCACCCAACTGTAGCCACCCGGGAACGCCGGCCGCACGGACAAGGCCGAGGAATAGGTTCGATTGGTCATCGCAATCGCCGACACCTGAACGGAGCGTCTCCAGAGAGGACTTCGGCTCGCCGGGAGTCGGTGAACCAGGATATGCGATGTTCTTCGTGACCCAATCGTATGTGTTCTTGAGTATGATGTACACGTTCTGCTCATTGCCATTGATCTGTTTGGACAGGGCGGTGATGTTCGGGTCGGTGGCCATGATCTTCCACTCATCGCCCAGGTAGTTCGCCTTGAGCGAGCTCGGGACCTGGCTGATGGTCCCGGAGTCGCTTGAGGTCAGGCTCCATATCCGAGTGGTCTCCTTGACCCTGTAGCTCATGGTGATGGTGTACTGGTTCTGTCCGGTCAACGGACCGCCGTTCCAGATGAGGCCAGTCGCTGAACCTCGTTGTACGGTTGTCGAATAAGTAGGATTAGTGGAGAATGATTCCACCAACTGAAGATCCACACCTTCCTGGGATATGGTCTGCGGCCGGATCGATCCGACCGTGAAGTTGATCAATGTCCCACCGTTCGCGCTGACCGTGAAGGTTCGCTTAAAGGTTATATCGGCGTATTCTGGATAGGACTCCTGGAATGGCGTGATGAACGTCTTCCTCAGGAAGTCCTGGGTGGTGGGCATGATCAGAATGAGCGCAATGACGATGATGAAAACCAGAACGACCGCTGCCTTCAGGGTGCCCCTCCTCTTCCTTTGAGGGGGCGGCAGATGGACCGGGCCGAATGGCGGTGGTGGAGCGGAAGGCCCATAGTTCTGCGGGTATTGCTGTGGGAACGATTGTTGGTTCGGATTCGGTTCGGTTTGCTCCACGATGAGTTCAATGGACCGACCCGATATTAACGTTTTGACGCGTGCTTCATCCTTGATAACGCCTCTGAGACCAGGTCAGGTATCATCGTATCTTTGACATATCGATAATAAAGACCGGCAAATACTACCGCCAGAGGGAGACTGATAAATTCAAGCGGTGATTCTCCAAGATAGACCGGGACCATCAGCAAATTGAACGCAAGATGCACCATTATCGATTGAGTTAGGAAGGGCCAAGGCGTTCCACGGGCAGATCCGATACCGATGGTGGTTGCTGTTGCACCATGCAGCAGGACCAACCCTACCGAAACAAGGATCAGAATACCATATTGCACAACGTCTGATCCACCGCTGTTCCCGCTCAATGTAAAGAATACTACGCCGAAGGCGGTCGTGCTGCCTATTCCTAACCCTAATGTGACACCGTAAAAGGACGTGTCGATGCGCTGGAGGAAACCCCTCTTATTCAGGATCATGAATTTAAGTAGCTCCTCAGCCAACGCGAAAAGGATGGCGAACAGAAGATATGCATAAGCATCGCCACCCTCAAAAATATAATGAACGGTTGCGAGAACAACACCAATGATTATTCCCACCGCGAACATGAAGAACACCTTGCGGTCATCGAAGAACGGCCTCTCCACCGCTGGGTATGTGTAGTTCTTCAGGGTGTAGAACATCAGGAGTATGGCTGGCGCGAAGCCTATGGCGCCGGCAATAAACATGTCGTTGTTCATCTACGCTCGGGGAAGACGCTCATGGATATAATATCATGTCCGAAACGGTCCCGCAGCGTTAGGCGCTCTCCTTGCCGGAAACGAGCTTATCATAGTAATGGGCGACCACGCATGCATCGGTGCACCGCCCACACTGGTTGCATCGTTCTTCTATGATCACTGGACCATCCTCGATCCTGATGGCGTGCTGGGGGCAGTTCTTGACGCAGATGTTGCAACGGGTGCACATCTGAGCTTTGAGGATCGCTTTAACTCCAGACTCGAAGAGCTTCCTTGCGGCCGCCTCGGTGGGTGCGGTGGAAAGGACCTGCCCTCCGCCGAACACCTTCACTGTGCCCTCCCGGTTCTTGACCAGGGCGATCTCGAACTCCTCCGACAACTTGACCTTGCCGACCGTTTTCAAGGTCTCGCCGATGCGGTAGAAGTCTCGCCTTTTTGGCAGGATGAGGACCCCTTCGATCGAGAATCCTCCGGTGAGGCATGGGCTTACGCCCTTGGTCATCTTCAGTTCCAGCCGGTCCGACCGAGCCTGCGGTACCTTGAGATTGACCTCGTCGGCCAGCAACCTCATCTTGGGTGGCAGCACCTTCCACCGCCAAAGACCATATTTCACGAAATCCGGTCCGACCCCTACTCGTTTGGCCCAGAGGTCCAGATACGCTTGCCAATCCCCGTGCAGCTTCGGGTGCAGTTCCGACGTCCTTTTCCATTCGCTCTCCAGGCATGAGGCGCACAGATAGCAGCCGATACGTTCGAAATCCTGCTCGTACAGCGGATTGTAATCGAGGCCCCTCGACCAAATATATCCCCATACGTCCGCAGCCCTCCAATCTTTGATCGGGTTGAGGACCGTCTGGTTCGGAACGAAGGGGTTGGATTCGACGAAGTTCATCCTAGAACGGGAGAATGATTCCAGGCCGCGGTTGCCCTCGATGGTTATGGTCCCTTTCGGATAGTTTTCCTCAATGGCCGAGGTCAGCGGCCCCAGCTTGCATACCTTGCAACACCAGCGGAAGTCCTTGGCGGGCGGCCCAAAGGTGTCCACCTGCTCCCAGAACATGTTCCCCGCCGACGCTTCGATGAGCTGTTCGTTATGTTTTGCCACGAAGTTGTGGACGTATTCGACGGTATCCGGGAACTCGAGACCGGTGTCGATGAAGATGAGAGTGAACTTGAGCTTACCCTTCTTGGCTATGCCATAGGCGGCCAGTGAGTCCTTTCCCCCGCTGAACGAGAGCGTGACCGGCTGTTCCCGATTTCCCACGAACGACTTGATGTCGCTCACGCCCTTGGACTCCAGCCCCTCCAGGAACCTGCGGTTCGCAGCCACGAAGTCCTGCCTCGAAGCGTGCTTGCCGAATGAGGCCTTCTCCACCTTTCCCACATCCCTGATCAGAATGGCCTTCTCCACGTTCCTGACATCGTTCGAACCGACCTTCGCCACGCCAGTGCAGAGCGTGTTCCCGGAAACGACGATCAATGGGTCTCCCTCGGAGAACTCGCCCTTGACCTCGATGATCTCCTGGCCCGATATCTTCTTCCCTTTCAGGTGGCCGGTCAGCTTGGCGACCGTGACGATGCCCTTCTTGGCCACAGGAAGCAATTGCAACGCGCCGTCCAGCTTGAGATCGAACGAGAACTCCTTGGTCCGGACGTCGAATCGCATTGTGCCGATGATCTTGCCGTCGACCACGATCTCATCGGACCGGTCCTCGCCGGAGACCTTGTTCAGGAAGATCAGTTTACTATCGGTCGGGACGCTCGAACCGAAGTGCCTTCGCAACAGTAGCGCCACCCCTTCGGCCGCCTTCCCCATGGCAGGCCTGATGTCGCCCGGGAGCGAAACCTCGAACTCCCTTCCACTGGAGCCGCAGGTATCACATACGCCGCCCAGCAGCAAGGTGCCACATCGGTCGCACCACCGGAACAATGCTTTGCCATTCAGAACGTGGTTCATTTGGAAACGGCTGCTATTCCGCACACCCGTACAAAAAGATATCCGTTTTTACCGCTGAGAACCGACCATCGGTGGAACAGGTGGTTGTCGCCCAAGTTTTAACTAGTCGTCCAGAATTCGTGGGTTCGCGAACTATGTATCCCGAGTATAACACGGTCTACGTCCCAGAAGGGTACGGAAAGATACGTTTCAGCCGCGTTGAGCTCCAGCATATCCTGATCGGAGTAGCGGCATTGACGTTGGCGTTCACCATATATCTGAATCCTGGACTTGCGTCTGCTCTGAAGGTCTCCTACATGATGGCCTTGCCATTGACCTTGGGCGTGTCCGCATTGGTCGTGTTGGCGGGTTTCCTCTTTCATGAACTTGGTCATAAGTTCGTAGCTCAGCGCTACGGCGCCTGGGCTGAGTTCAGGATGTACCCGCTGGGACTGATCCTGGCGGTCATGATGTCTTTCCTTGGAGTCCTCTTCGCAGCGCCCGGTGCAGTATATATCGCGGGTAGAGTGACCAAGAAACAGAATGGGCTGATCAGTCTGGCCGGTCCGATCGTCAATCTGGCGATCGGAGGCTTATTCCTTGCCGCTTGGCTCGCCTACCCATTCGGGACCACTGGATTGATCCTGAACCTGGTGGCGGTCATGAGCCTGTTCCTGGGAGGGTTCAATCTGATTCCGATCCCACCGCTGGATGGATACAAGATTGCGATCTGGTCGATACCGGTTTATCTCATGATGGTAGTCGCGACCGGAGCTTCCCTATTGCTGGTGATGGGATTCATCAACTTGTGATGGAAGGTCTGGGCGGATAAAAAAAGGTGGTCACTCCAGATCCTTACACGGGTATCGGAGGCGGGTGATTATCCCGCCCTCCCACTGGACCAATTTTCCCGGGTTCAGAATGTTGTCCGGGTCCAATGCCTTTTTAATGGCCAGCATGGTGGAGAGCGCGGACGGTCTCTCCTTCTTCAGGAACGGGGCCTTGGTTATCCCGATGCCGTGTTCACCGGTGACCGTCCCACCGAGGGCGATGACCACATCGTATATCTCGCTGACCGTTCTCTCGGCGCGCCTCCAGGAATCCTCGGAACAGGGGTCCACCAGGAGTTTTGTGTGCAGGTTACCGTCAGCGGCGTGCCCGTAGGTGCCTACGATGATACCGTTCTCTGCAGATATCCGCTGGAAGGCCACAACGGCTTCCGGGATCCTTGAGATCGGCACAGCCATGTCGTCCGCCAGGGAAACTGAGACCGAGCTCTCACCGTATCGGCTCAGCGCCGACATGACCGATTTCCGGGCGTTGGTCCATTTGGCCATCTGTTTTGCATCGTTAGAATATTGGACGCTCGACGCGCCTATTTCGCGGCAGACCTTTTGCACTGCCTCGGATTCCTTTTCCAGGACAAGCGGGTCACCATCCACCTCGATCATGCACAACGCTTCGCAGTCAGGCAGACCGGCGTTGATCGCCTTGTTCACCGCCCGGATGCAGGTCTTGTCCATCAGCTCGGTGGCGGACGGAAGCAGCGGGGTGGCGATCAGTTTGGACACGCATTTCCCGGCATCTTCCAGAGTATCGAATGCGGCCACTATCATGGCCGATGACCTGGGCTTAGGCGATACTTTGAGAGTTATCTCGGTGATGATCCCCAGCGTCCCCTCGCTCCCCACGAAGAGCCGCTCCAGCTGGTATCCGGACGAGTTCTTAAGGGTTCGCGTCCCGACCTCCATCTCCTCCCCGTTGGCAAGGACCACCTTCAATCCTAGGACGTAGTCCCGGGTAGCTCCGTACTTGATCGCCCTCATCCCAGACGCATTTGTGGCAACCATTCCACCGATGGTGCATGCCTCCCCGCTCCCGGGAGCGGTGGGGAAGAAGAACTTCTTCGGGGCCAGTGCCTCGTTCAGTTTGTCATAAACGACGCCCGCCTCGACAACACAATAAAGGTCCTCGACCCTTACCTCCTTGATCCTATCCATCCGGGTCAGCTGCATGACGATGCCACCATACAGTGGGACGGCACCTCCGCAGAGACCAGTACCACCGCCACGGGCGGTGATGGGGACCTTATGCTTTGCGGCCAATTTCACGATGGTGGATACTTCGACCGAGGTCTTGGGGCGGACCACCACCTCGGCATTGGCATGATGAATGGATGAATCGAAACCATATGTGTAGAGGTCGGCACTTCTGGTGGACAGGTTCTCAGGACCGACGATGGACTTCAATTGATCAAGCACTTCTTGGCTGAGCACGAACCTACCGATTGATTAATTGAATGAAATAGTTGCTGATTATACGGCTGGTCAGACCGATATTTCCTTGTCGTCCTCGCCCACGATGATGTCCTTGAACTTTTCCTTCATGAGCTCGACCACCTCATATCTTTCCGTTATCGTCTTGTAATGGGCAGCGTCGAAATGGACGAAGGCCAGCCGTTTGGCATTGGCGTTCTTTGCCATGGAGATCGAGTCCTCGGGGTTTAGGTGGGGCCATAAGAAGCTATACTCACCGGGTTTGAATGAGCATTCGGTGATCATCAGATCGGAGTCTTTGCACAATTTTATGGCATTTTCACAAACGCCGGTATCGGTGCAGAACGCCAGCACTTTGCCGTCGATTTCGAACCGATAGCCGAAACAGGGCGTGCTATGGATGAGATACCGACATTCGAAATGTATGGGCATCTCGTGACGACCTTCGGCCACGTCCTCGACCTCGACATGGCATGGAAGCATATTGAACGGCACTGAGAAAGGGGAGGATATTATCCGATCCAGAAGCTCTTTTGTTCCTGGTTGTCCGAATATCTTGATCCCTTGTTCGAACTTGAACTTGTTCAGCG
>Ga0182021_10006275_pt1 | contig 14124 bp, 13 predicted proteins | sample 612E3MmetaG_FD_120493 | JGI IMG/M metagenome (GOLD analysis project Ga0182021, IMG submission 120493) | Permafrost microbial communities from Stordalen Mire, Sweden - 612E3M metaG (Illumina Assembly) | ecosystem: Environmental > Terrestrial > Soil > Wetlands > Permafrost | place: Sweden...
CTCCATATATCCGGTATTATCCCCAGTTTCCCAGGGTTATCCCAGTCCTAAGGGTAGGTTATCCACGTGTTACTGAGCCGTTTGCCACGTTCCGAAGAACGTTCGACTTGCATGGCTTAATCGGACCCCAATAGCAGTGGCCTCCGCCAGGATCAAACGGATTTACACGTTTTTAAATAGCGGAGTATTTACTATGGAAAGTAAACTTATTTATTTAATAGAAAAATTAAGGGGGTTTCAGTGGTAACCAAATGTCACCACTTCTACCAAAACCAACATCAAACTCAAACGTTTGTTATTCACAAGGGTTTGAGCCCTCATTATCTTTAGCTACCATTGGAAAATCAGCCTTCATGGTTTGATATTCTCATACTCCAGCTCACGCCTTAAAAAATGGTAGCACATATTATACTGTATGCTTGTAGTTTTACAAACTTTTTAGAAATTAATGCAAAAAATATAGCATACGTATCATTAAAAATGATACAATCAAACATTAGAACATCACTCCTTATATACCTTTTGATCACGAAATACAATTTTTAATTTATAGAATAAGCTAATTTCAATTTTATAAAAACCTAAAACAATACAATGGCTTTTATTAATGGAAATATAATTATAGAATTCTTTAAACCTATCAAAATTTAGGATTTTATCTATAAGATTAAAATTTAATTAATATTAAATTTAAAAGTAGTAAAAATCATTAATATTCGAAGTTAATTATAAATTTAACCTCAATGGATTATTGAATAACGAAATAAAATAATTTCATCAAACGAATTTATATTCTATTTAAATCTTTCGTTTACAATCAAATCACAAATTATTTTTATAGTACGGATAGATTTTAAAACCGGTGATAAATCATGAAATTTGGTATTGAATTTGTTCCGAATGAACCAATAGACAAAATTGTAAAGCTTGTGAAACTTGCAGAAGATGTAGGGTTTGAATACACATGGATTACAGACCACTACAACAACAAAAATGTATACGAAACATTAGCCTTAATTGCAGATGGAACCGAAACTATAAAATTGGGTCCTGGAGTAACTAACCCTTACGTAAGAAGCCCCGCCATAACCGCATCCGCAGTTGCAACCCTAGATGAAATATCAGAGGGAAGAGCAACTCTAGGTATTGGCCCTGGTGACAAAGCCACATTCGATGCATTAGGAATCGAATGGACAAAACCAGTCAGCACCATTAAAGACGCCATAACCATGATGAGCACTCTCCTCTCCGGTGGGAAAACCGAAAGTGGAGCCAGCTTAATGGGTGTTAAAGCCGTCCAAGAGAAAGTACCAATTTACATGGGTGCACAGGGACCTATGATGCTTAAAACCGCTGGAGGATTTTCAGACGGTGCATTAATCAACGCATCAAATCCTAAAGACTTCGAAGCAGCAGTTCCACTCATAAAAGAAGGAGCAGCCGCCGAAGGTAAATCATTATCTGACGTTGACGTAGCAGCATACACCTGCTGCTCTATAGACGACGACGCAGGCAAAGCACTAGGTGCCGCCAAAATAGTTGTCGCCTTCATCGCAGCCGGATCACCACCACCAGTCTTCCAAAGACATGGTTTAGCCCCTGATACCGGAGCTAAATTCGGAGACTTCCTAGCTAAAGGAGACTTCGGAGGAGCTATAGGAGCAGTGACCGACGAACTTATGGATGCATTTTCTGTTGTAGGAACACCCGCAGACTTCGTGCCTAAAATCGAAGCACTCGGAAAAATGGGTGTAACACAGTACGTAGCTGGTTCACCAATCGGACCTAACAAAGAAAAATCTATAAAACTTCTAGGAGAAGTAATAGAAAACTTCTAAAAAATCTTTTTCTCTTTTTATTTTTTTTAAATTATGGTAAGAACTTTACTGTATGCTTTTTCTGAATTTCTATAAAGTCTTTGAGATTGATAATCCTTATAGTATTAATAGAGTAATATTTGTTTGAAATAAAACAATAACTCATAAACATTCCAATTCATTTTTTAAAATAAAATTTATAATCATATTATTCATAATAAGCATAAAAAAAGGGATTTCTAAATGTACATGAATTGTATTATATCGATAATTAGAACTAAATTAAAATTAGACATGTAAATTCTAAATTATATTATTCTTAATGCCATATTTTCGACAAATCTTCTCTGATCTTTCGGATAATACCTGCTGATAATTTTTGGGTGGATAAAATGAATTTCGGAATAATTTCCTAGTTTTATCTGAAATTTCAGGGAAATATTTATCCAAAATTTCGAAGTATCGCACTTTACAATCAGTTGATTTATCACCAAAAAGTGTTAATCCGCCTACTAAAACAAAATCTGCATCATGATATTTCATTTCTTTGATCATTTTATCCAGATTTACTTCTGTATCTGATAAAAATGGCAAAACAGGCATCAGATTAGCCCCTACTAGGAATCCTTCTTCTTTAAGTTTCTGCATAGTTTGCAACCGTTCCCGAGGGGATGGTGCACCTGGCTCAAATATTCCGGCTAATTTATTATCTATAGTAGAAAAAGAAAATGAAACAATTACATTATGGTTCAACTTTGTTTTTAAATCAGAGGGCAAATTAGCACTAGCATTTATCTTCCTTAAAATATCCAAATCCTTTAAAATCAAATTGGACTTGGTAATAATATGCACTGGAAATTTGAAGCGGTAAATAATTTGCAGTAATTCACGGGTTAAACCTAAGTTTTCTTCAATAGGTAAATAAGGATCTGTAGAAGAGCCTACTACAATTATTCCGTATTCTCTCTTAAAAGCCCTGTTTTTTAGTTGTTTAATTAAAATCTCAGGAGCATTAACTTTGATGGACAGATTATTCGAATGATCTCCCCCATATTTACTTCCCTGGATATAACAGTAAATACAGTTGAATGAGCATCCTGAATAGGGGTTCAGTGTATAATTTTCTAAAAACCAGTCGTCACGTTTTTTATGTTTATTAAGAACTGATTTAACCTGAATCTCCTTAATCATAAATTTCACTAATCAAAATTTTTTTTTAATTTTTTTATTTGAATTCAATAATTTTCTACTCAAATTTTTTGGTTTTATTTATTCATTTAATTTATAAGTAAAATTATAAATTCACGTATATAATAATATATTTTAAATTATGTAAATCAGGCAAAACCATGGGAATTCAAGAACTAACACAAGAAATCAGGAAAAATTCCATTAGAAAAATTGATAAAAAATCATCTCAGGAATCCTCAGCTAGTTGGTGTGGTGAAGATCTGCTTTACTCCGGGAAAGGCAAAGCAATATTCATAATTCTACCAACCCCCGGCTGTAATTGGGCACTTTCAGATTCCGGAGGATGTACTATGTGTAGTTACATAGCTGATTCACCTCTAGAGATGGTGGAATCTGACGTTTTAATAGATATATTTCAAAATTTAATGGATAAGCATAAAATAGAAGGTAAAACTGCGGTTAAAATCTTTGTATCTGGAAGTTTCCTTAACCCAAAAGAAATACCCATTAAAGCCAGGAATGAGATCTTGAAGATCCTAAATCAATATGCCGATGCAGAAGAAATTGTAATTGAATCCCGGCCAGAATACGTTACTGAAGAAGTGCTTCAGGAATGCTGCAATTTATTACCTGATAAAATATTTGAAGTAAGTATTGGACTGGAAAGCAGTAATGACTATATAAAGAAATACCGGATAAATAAAGGTTTTTCTAATGAAGACTTTGAAAACGCCATCTATATCATAAAAAACTTGAAATTAGATTACAAAATTAAATCAAAAGCCTATATTTTTGTTAAACCTATTTTAACATCCGAAAAAGATGCCATTGATGATGCTGTGGCATCAGCACAGTATTGTGAGAATGTGGGTGTGGATAGAATATCATTCTGCCCGGCAACCATACATAACGGAACTGTTATGGAGGTTTTATGGCATAGAGGTTCATATCAACCACCCTGGATTTGGAGCATACTTGAAATTATAAGAAAAGTTCGAAACTCTGTACAAATTCCGGTGATAATGGATACTTCCGGATTCGGAACTCGAAGAGGTCCATTTAACTGTAAAAAGTGTAATAAAAAATTTAAAAATTTGATAATTGAGTCCAACCTCAATCAGAGCGTTCCTGAGGAATTCGAGTGTGAATGTAAGGTTAAGTGGATGGCGGATGTTGAATTTTCCGATGCGACAAGATCAACTACTAATTTAACTAAATAAAAAAAATCTCAATTTCAATTATTTTCATTACATACTGGATCAATCATAATTTCAGATTTGTGATTTATAACGAACGATCCTCAGCTTCTTAGACATCCTAAGCACTCATAAACAGAAGGTTCCATAATAATATAGAACCCATTTGAAGTTTAATACTAACATCTTTATTTTAATCAAAGCTAAAATAATACTTAAAACAAAATTTTAAATTTAAATATACATTTAATACGATAAAAAGGATTAAAAATAATTTTTCTGATGATTTAAGCTTTCGATGAAAATAATTATTAAATAGTAACGCCGTCATATAAATACATAATGATTATTATTCTTAACTTTTAATACGTTAGTAAAATGTTGAAATTTTATTAAACTAATTTTTAATTGCATCTTTTAAGAGGAGAATTGGAATGTTATCTAATAAAATAAACATATCTAAAAAGACTAGAGTTGAAACCGAGACTACTCCTACTTGTGGTAGTAGATATTTCGCTGAAACCATACCCAAATATGAAATACCCGACGAAGGCATGCCTCCACGAGCAGCGTATCAATTAATACGTGAAGAATTAAATTTAGACGGCAATCCTACCTTAAACATGGCAAGTTTTGTTACAACTTGGATGGAGCCTGAAGCTAATCAATTAATTATGGATAGTATAGGTAAAAATTTTGTGGATAATGATGAATATCCTCAGACAGAGAAGATACAGACAAGAGTGGTTAATATGTTAGCCCGATTATTTAATTCCCCGGAAAAATCTGAATCTTTGGGAACTGCTACCATAGGATCATCCGAAGCCATCATGTTGGGACTTCTAGCTCATAAGTGGAGCTGGAAAAAACATAGACAAGCTGAAGACAAGCCCTATGACCGGCCTAATATTGTAATGGGTGCTGATGTACATACTGCTTGGACAAAATTCGCCCTCTACTTTGATGTGGAACTGAAGTTAATACCTCTGGAAAAAGATAGACATATTGTAACTGCAGAGGGTATAGAAAGAGAAATTGATGAGAATACTATCTGTGTGGGCGCGGTTTTAGGGACAACCTTCACAGGACAGATGGATCCTATAAAAGAAATAAATGATCTTTTAGTTAATATAAAGGAAACTAAGGGTTGGGATATACCAATACATGTTGATGCTGCCAGTGGAGGTTTTATAACTCCCTTTCTTAATCCTGAAATTGAATGGGATTTCAGATTGGAACAAGTGAAATCGATTAACGTATCTGGACATAAATATGGATTAGTGTATCCTGGAGTGGGATGGTTAATCTTTTGTGACAAGAATGATCTTCCTGAAGAACTGATTTTTGAAGTGAATTACCTTGGTGGGTTAATGCCTAATTATTCATTGAACTTCTCTAAGGGAAGTAATACCATTATAGCTCAATATTATAATTTAATCAGATTAGGGAAAAAAGGTTACCAAGATATTTTACAAATATTATTAGTTAATGCTATTTATCTAGCCCATAAACTGGAAAATTCTGGCAGATTTGAATTGATCAACAAAAATATCTTGTTCCCCCTAGTGGCTGTGAAATTAAAAGAGGATGCTAATTTCACCGTCTTCCACCTATCAGAAAAATTACGTCAAAAAGGTTGGATTGTGCCAGCGTATACGCTCCCTGCTAATGCAGATGATGTGGAGGTCATGAGAATGGTTATTAAAGAAAATTTCGGTAGAGATATGGTAGAAATGCTTTACACTGACATAATGAAAGCTTATGATAGTTTAGATCAAACCACCTTCGTTAAAGAAGAAATTGATGAGAAGAGAAAAAATCTCACCCTATTATACTAGAACTAAATAATACTTTTTCTTTTTAACATTTCTTTAAAAGCTCTTCAAAAGAAGTTTAAATTCTAGCTTCCATTATTTCTAGTACTGATAATCGCTTTGAAAAAAATTGAACATTAATAACCATGTATTAACTTATTTAATATTTATAATATTCAAATTAGAGGATATATTCAAATGATTGGAATAAGCGCTGATTTTGACCCACTACATAAAGGTCATGTTAAATTAATTGAAAAGGCCCGCGAATTGGCTGATAAAAAAGGTGAGGAGGTAATAATTTATCTTAACAAGGAGTATAGTGCAAACCACGCACCTTTCTTTGTAGGTTATGAGGCTAGATCTCAGATGGCTCTTGAAGCGGGAGCTGATAAAATAGTGTCCATTGAAGGATTGCATCATCGATTAACACTAGCCTACACCGTTCCCATACGTATTGCTATGATGATCGAGGAGGGAGTATTCGATTATGTAGATGCTGCTAATGTATCAACAATGAAAATCAAAAAATATTCGTCATCCTTCGCGAGTAAAGGAATATTCAGTGGTATACCTCGAAATCTGCCTAATAGAAATGTAATTAGATGGTTTGCAGTTAATGAATTTCTATACCAAAAATATGGAAAGAAACTCGTGTTTCACATCATCCCAGAATATAAGATGAATGGAGAGAAAATTTCAGGGCGTAACATTAGAAAAGAAATAATTGATAACGAGCTGGAAATACCTGAAAATATTAAGCAACTTCTTCCTGAATCAACAGTGAAAATACTAGAAAATGAGATAGTAAAAGGCCATGTGCCAGGTAAAAGAAATTTAAATGTTATCATGGAAAGTTTAAATAAATATTCACGCTCTAAGCTCCTTGATATTGCCTATTTGAATGCTGATGCTGTTGACGCTATCATTAAGGGTAGACGATATAATTATGAAAATCAAATATGGGCATCCTTCAGAAAGGCTGGTTATGGTCCAGTACTCACTAGACTGGCTATAAGTACTATTGAACAAACTGTAAGTCGTGGGGAAGTGTATGAACTCATTAAGGATTATGAAAAACAGGGGATTATTCCTCCAGACCAAACGGTTGAAAAGATCATTGAAAGAGCCTGGTTTGTAGCTTCGAAAGGAGCTGAGGGAGCTTCATCGGCCGACGCTCATAAAATGTTCAGGGAAGGTAAAACTATCCGTGAAAAGCCGTTTTACACTTTTGATGGGGGAATTCATCTTCGTAGCTTTGAAGTTGATTCCCTAAAAACTGATATGGAGGCCTCACTCTACGTCGATAAACATGGTAAGATTTCATGTGTGGTACGGGCGCCAGATCGTAAAATAAAAACTCCACTTAAATTACCAGCAAAACTTGCAACCTATCTTCGTCTTTTGATAGATTCACATTTTATCCCTCTGAAAGCTCAGATTGTAGAGAAAAAACAGGGATTTAGAGTACGAATCTCCATACATAATAGATAATTTATTTAGAATAAGAAAATTTTTAGATTTAAGATTAAATTAAATTTAATGAAATATTAGTTAAAACTAAAAAACGATGGATAATTTACATCTTCAACAGAACTAAAAATATAATTTTTTTATTATTTCAATTTTGATTTGGAGTTTTAATTAATAGGAAATTTTTATTTTTGAATTCTTTCAAATATATTTTTATAATCTTCAGGTGTTTTTTCTAGTTTGCCTAATTTTTTGGTTAGCATATTGAAAAATTCTGCAGTTGCCTTGCTTATCATGGGATCAGAATATTCTGATATCATATCTAAAATTTCATACAATTCTTGTGCTCTTCTTTCTGCATGGAAAGCGCTGCTCGTTATTCTTGATATTGCAGATTCTCTAAAACCTGGACATTCGGTTTCTTCCAGAGATTTAAGAAGTTCTTCGTCTAATCCCAACTTATATGCGGAATAAAGTGATTCAAAAAGCAGTGCTGAGACACTTTTTGTGTATGAACTTCTCAACATCTTTAATGTCGATGCTTGACCTATTTCAGGTCCTATAACCTTTATATTCATACCATATTTATTTAATTTCATAAATTGAATTGCGGAGCTTCCAGAGACTATTATGGGTACATTGAAGCCTAATCTTTTTATACTTCCCATTATTGCAGCATCTACGGTTTTACCATTCTCTATATAGCTCAATGCTTCCTCAACGGTTTTTGGTGAAACATTATTTATATCCGCATAAACTCCTTTGGAATATTTTCCTACTGCTCGAGCAACTTCTACGGCTTGTGAGGGTGTCACTGTAGATATCAAAATATCAGAATTTTTTGCAACTTCGATTTGATCTTCACAAATATTCACTCCAGTCTTCTCTGCTAAACTGCATGTTCTGGGAGTTCTACCTTCTAGAGAAGTGTAAATTTCCACTGCCTTATCCCTAAGACCTTTTGAAATGGTTGTTGCTACCTCTCCAAATCCTATAAATCCTACTTTCATAGAAATATCCCCAATCATAAAAAAAATTTCGAATTCATATAACTTTTTTATTTAATTATAATGTTAAGGTAAATAAATTTTTATCACATAATAAGAATTAATTTACACTTGAAGTGTACGTTCGATTTTAAAGTATGGTATTACTAAAACTTCATTGACTTAGTATGTTAATTGAAAGTAATTTACCCCTATCAGTATCTAATACAATTATAATTTCAAAACTACATTATCTCCAAGTTCAATACCGATATTCCGAGCAACCGGCAGACATTTAGCATTTAAAAGAGAGAATACAGGTTTATCTTTTAAATTCATTTCATCTAATCCTTCATAGTTACCCAATCCCTTGGCAATGACTAAATCTGAATTATTAAAAATTTCCTTGAATTCTGCAGATAAATCATCATAGATCACTCCTATAGAATCCGTGCCAATAGATGTGAGTTCAGCCACTTCATTCAAACCTATCTTTAACGCATCAATAATGCAGGCATCATTAAGAATAGGTTTCTCTTTTAAGGCTACAGTAACTTTAACATCATATCCTTTAATTTGCTCTAATAACAGTTTATCAAAAACTATTTCTCCAATGTTATCAGCTAGATATAATACGTTATGGGCCTTATGGAGTGCTTTTTCCAGTTGGGCTGAGTGATCAATGGCTAGATCTTTTAGCATTGTTTCTATTATAAGTTCATCTATATCAGTTTCAAGTCCTAAAGCTCCGAAATCTATAACATTCCCCGCAATAGTTGCTTTAATATAATTTTTTATTGAATTATCCTCTTTAAGGATCTTTTCAATTGTAGGTAGAAATTTAAGAGCAATAAGATTACACTTATTTCTTTGTTGAAGATATGGATCATTGTTTCCTGTTCTTCTCTTTATAATCCGATGCACCCGGGTGCCTAACTCGTTAGATACAGCTCCTTGATGGAAACTTTCACCTAAAATTCGGGTTATATTTACCATTACATCCATCTTTAATGATTCATCTGAAGTCGCCAGATCCAGAGCTTCTCTTGCCTGCCTTAGGAAGCAGGCTGCACATTCATAGTGAACCTTCATAAAAATGACCTCTAAAAATTTTTTATTATCCTTCTTAAAACTAAAATTAATTTAGTAATTGAATTTATTCTTTTTACTCGTATTAATTAATAAGTAAAAATTTACTTTGGGTTAAAGACCAAAGATTGGAGGTATGGGAGTTAAACATAATATAAAAATTACTAATAAACCCCATGATAATATTTTACGATTTTTACTCAGCCTTGAAACATTATCCAAGGCTCCAGGATGTCTTTTAGTCATGATCATGATAACAAACATTAAGATAGCCATTATTATCCAACCTAAAGCCATTGTTATGACTATACCTACAAAGGACACGATTTTATGAATCCTCTCGTTGAAAATAGATCGGGAGATATGTCCCCCGTCTAGGAAAGCTACTGGCATTAAATTTAGCATGGTTATCACAACACCTATCCAACCGGCGAAAGCCACTGGATTCATCTGCAGCATGTATCCATTAGGAACTGATGGAGCTGTAAAGTAACTTATAATAGTCATAAGTAATGGTGGATTAAATATAATGGACCTGCCTTAATTGGTGCAATAGTGGAGAAGTAAATTCCAATAAAGAGCACGGGAATGGTAACAATGATTCCAGCTAAAGGACCGCTGACTCCCAAATCAAAAAGAGCGTTTTTATTAGGTATGGGTGATTTAACATTAATAACCGCCCCAAATGTGCCGATGATTGTAGGTGCGGGTATAAAATAGGGTAAGGTTGCCTCCACATCATGTTTACGAGCGGCGAAGTAGTGTGCGGTTTCATGTGTACCAATTATAGCTAATATTGCAATTGAAAAAGCTATACCATCCCATATACTTCCACCGAATATGTAACCGGCGTAGATGGTAGTAACCACTGTAACTATTAAAAGGAGAATGTTTATATCGTGATTAGATTTTTTTATCTCTTTTTTTTCAGCTATTTTAATGATATAATTATTTTCATATTCTTCTATAAATGGTGTGTACCCTAATTCTCCCATATCCTTAACTAAATGGGTGAATTTATCAGCATCATAATCTTGAACAATGAAATAAGTGGTATCAGGCGTTTTGGAGAAATTTATCAGGGTGAAATACTTTGAAATGTAATCTTCAAATATTTGAAAATCCTCCACTCATATGCACGTCCCAAAAATAATTATAGATCGAACTGAGATCTAAACTTTTTAATTCTAAGTTATTTAACTTTTATATATAAACATTCTAGAATTTTAAAAAAAATATGTGAATTGTCACTTCAGGCTTAATTTATCTATAAGAATTCTTTTTGAAGTCTGTTTAACCGCCGAAAATTACTTTTATAATTTCGATGGTGTCTCCTTCTTTAACAATTTCTTCTTCGATTACTATGTATTCATTCTTCTTGACTACTACTGTTTCAGATGCTATATCCAATATTTTCAAAAGTTCTTTAATAGTTATATTCTCTGAAATTTCTGTGACTTCGTTTTCTTCTCCAATTATAACTGTTATTTTCATTAAAAATTACTCCTTTGAAAATATAATTTTTCTTTTTCATAAAAACTTTGATTTCAAAATTTACAATATTATTCTTTAATTAAAAAATACGTAGATATTCATTCTTTTTATTTCCACTCTTTTGAGAAAGTACATGCCTTGCACAAATCACCAGAAGCTGGTTCCCCGCATTGCGTGCATACACTCATAACTCCCTTAATGGGTAATTCCCTCTTTAGAATAGGTTTTATCTTGTCAAATCCACGGAGAGTTGAGTACATAATAGTGGGATGATTCTCTGAAAGTTTTTTAATAAAACGGCCTACTTCACCCCGGAAAGAGTCTACAGCATAAGGACAACCTGCAAGATGCACTTCCAAATCCGATTCAATCACATAGAGCCCTACTTCTTTTTCTGTAATCTCCCTTAAAGGTTTGATTTTAGGAACAAATTTATGATATTTAGATTCCGATTTAGGCCCAATACGTGTAAGATTATCCAAGTTACCCTCCAAATAATTCATAATTATGGATTGAGTCTCATCATCCAAGTTATGGCCTGTGGCAATTTTCGTGGCACCTTCCTCTTGGGCTACTCGGTTTAAAATCCATCTGCGAAGTACTCCGCAGTAAGTGCAAGCGTGTCTTAAATCGCCTTCTTTCTGATCTTCCATCATTTTATCTAAAGTCTTATTGAAATAATGCTTAAATGTCACGATTCTATGATTTATCCCTAATTTATCTGCATTTTTTCTTGCAATCCTTACTCCTTCCTCTCGATAACCTTTTATTCCCTCATCAATAGTCACAGACGTAAGATCGATGATATTCCTTTTACGCAGGATATTAAGAATATTCATTGTCATGACACTATCTTTCCCGCCAGATAACGCTATTAAGACATGATCATCCTTCTCGATGAGTTCATATTTACGTATATCCCTTAAAACTTTTTCTTTAGTTGAATCTATAAAGCATTTTTTGCATAAGAGTTGTCCGGAAGCTTTTTTTTGGATTATTACTGGTGATTCACCGCATTTAGTGCATATATACATATTATACTCCGTAATAATTCCTGATTTTGTTCATGTAGGTATGATAATTTATTATAATTTGGAATAGTTCTAATGGAAATATTAATTTATTCAAAATAATTGAAAATCTTGCAGGTAATTTTTACCTAATTTTAAGCTAATTTCTGCTTTTTGGAGCTCCGCGCCTAGGTAAGAGGCATGTTCAATTCTTGAAACTAAACCCTGTTTTATGATCATATCATATACCTGTTTGGCTGTTTGTCCAGTAATAGCAACATCTGGCTTCATATTCTTATAATGAACAGCCTTTATTACATCATCTTCAACTATTAACTTAAAGCTACCATAAGGATCTTGTGTGAATCTATAATCTTCAATGCCTTGTATAATAGGTACATTAATATCTTCAATTATTTTTTCACTTTTACGTTTATCCTTCAATATTAAAAGATTAATTCCCAGATCTTTAGGCACAGATCCTCTATTCTTGGCTAAAAACATCATTTTAGAAGATACTGCAAGTTCATGAACACTTCCAAGAGTTTTTCCACTCTCTTCAGGCGTGAATAATATACTAGCACCTAATTCCATTGCAATTCCGGACAGTAAAGCATTTACACCGACTGAATCTACATCAAGAAGCTCTGTAACATTTCCCACTCCAAAAAACAATGGAACTTTGTTCTTCTTCTTAAATTTATGACATGCTATTATAGATTCGACTGTGCTTCGGCTGTTTATAGGATCTAGAATTAAATCCGCAATTACATTAATTCCACTGCATTTCTTAATTAATTCTTCAATTGCATTCACTCGCTCAAGTACTGTTCCGGGTGTCCAGTTTTTACTGAAATCCGTGGGAAGAATGACTGCCGGAATTTTTTTTTCTTTTATTAAAGGTAGAACTTCGTCACAATTTCCAAGATCTAAACTTAAAACCAAGTCTACTCCCGAATCTACTGCAACTTCGATCTCATCTGGATTGAGAGTATCTATGCTTAGGGGAATATCTCCCAGATTTTCCTTGAAAACTTTGACCATACCGGGAATATGATTCGCTAGATTTTCTCCGGCGATCATACCAATATCAACCATATCTGCACCGTTTTTTACAAAATACTCAGCCCGCTCTAAAAGTTCTTCGTGATTTAAAAGTGGTGCATTTGCTATTTCAGCTAATACTCGTATGGGGAAATCTTCTCCCACTGGAAGATTTCCAATCATGATATTTTCAGGTTTTTCTAAAAGTTTTTTATTATTTTCTTCATCTTTTTCAAAATTATTAATGAATGTTAGGGCCCGTCTTTTAAGTTCATCTTCTATAAGTTTGTCCGCTGGTACTTTTGATGATAAATCTAGTTTTTCAATCATCTCTAGTACTACTGGGAGGTCAGCAGCGTCTTTAGGTCCCTTGTATGTAGGGATGCCCATTTCATCTTGTATCGGGTTTACGTTTTTTCTTATCAGTCCGGGGGTGATGATTATGTCAATTGATTTTAAATATTTGTAATTCAACTTTTTTATTTCTTTAATTATTTTCCTGGGTGTTAGAAATGCTGCTATGGGTGTTTTCATTGTGTGAACATGTATTTCATGTTTGGATTGGCTTGATACTTTTTTCACTAGTGAACTTGCCAGTTTACCCGTTACTATTAAAATTTTCATGTACAGCTTTCCTTTTGAAATTTATATCATATTCCAGAAAAATGTTAATGTAAATTGTTATATTGATAATAAAGAATAAAATAATGTTTTTTGAGTATATTGTTTTGCATAAATTTATAAAAAGTTTGTTAATATAGTTATATGCATTATTATTGGGGAATCAATTCATTTCTTAAATATAAATGCATTATTTTATTTTTTTATTAAAAATATCCCAATATTTATCAAAATAAGAAGCAATGTTGATTGGAAATACTAACGAATTCTTAATTGTTTTGATTAAAATAGTTTGAGAACTTTTTTAGAGAATCTTTTTATTAGCAGATCGCAAACGTATATATATTATAATTTATAATGATTAACTATGTGGAATGGAGGTAGAACAC
>Ga0182021_10006276_pt1 | contig 14122 bp, 11 predicted proteins | sample 612E3MmetaG_FD_120493 | JGI IMG/M metagenome (GOLD analysis project Ga0182021, IMG submission 120493) | Permafrost microbial communities from Stordalen Mire, Sweden - 612E3M metaG (Illumina Assembly) | ecosystem: Environmental > Terrestrial > Soil > Wetlands > Permafrost | place: Sweden...
AGCGTCTTCTTTATGGCACGATATACGCGGCGGCTGTCACTCATGGCAATGCTCCTGTTCTTGTGGTGAGAACTAAGCATACCAGACTGTCAGCCGTCACTCAAAAAAGTGTCCGGTAGTGAATCCGTTCCTTGAAGGGAGAGCAACCCCCACCCCGGCCCTCCCCCGTTCTGAAAAAGCGCGAACAGGGGAGGGAGCAGAGCAGCCACTGCCCATCAACAATCGGGTGGTGCTGCATTTGTTGGAGGCGCTGCAAGTGCTGCAGGTGAAGGCCGCAGGGGGCGGCGGGCCAGCCGAGGCACGTCGGTTGAGTTTCCGCGCGCTCGACATCGAGCAGATCGGCACGGTGTATCAGGGCTTGCTCGATCACACCGCCGTGCGCGCCACCGAACCGGTGCTGGGTTTCATCGGCACGAAGGATCGCGAACCGGAGATCGCGCTGTCGGCGTTGGAGGCCAATCGGGCAGCGGGAGGCAACGCGCTGATCGAGTTCTTGATCGAGCAGACGGGCCGATCGGAAGCGGCGTTAAGACGAGGCATGATGCAAGAGGCAGGAGGCAAGATACAGGAGGCAGGCAGTGCATCTCGCACACTTGCCCTGGCGGGCAGTGCCAGGGTCGTGCATCTTGCATCACAACTGCAAGCCGCGTGTGGAAATGATGCCGCACTGCTCGCCCGCGTGCTGCCCTTCGCCAATCTCATCCGCCCCGACGATTTTGAGCAGCCGCTGATCATTCTGCCGGGCAGCGTGTATGTGACGGCCGGGTTGACGCGCCGGCAGACGCAGACCCATTACACGCCGCGCAGTCTGACGGAGCCGATCGTGCAGCGGACGTTGGAGCCGCTGGTGTACATCGGCCCGGCGGAGGGATTGCCGCGTGCTCAGTGGCGGCTGCGCAGGCCGGCCGAAATCCTGGCGCTGAAGATCTGCGACATGGCGGTAGGCTCCGCGTCGTTCCATGTGCAGGCCGATCGGTATCTGGCCGAGCTGCTGGTGGAAGCGTGGTATGCCCTCACCCCCGGCCCCTCTCCCAAACAGAGCGAGGGGAGATTCACCGTCGAAGGCGAACCCGCCAGCCAAAATCCAACCTCAGACGTCGAACAGCAACTCGTGCCCGGCGACGCGAACGATCGGTTGATCCTCGCCCGACGGTTGATCGCCGAACGGTGTCTGTACGGCGTGGACAAGAACCCGATGGCGGTGGAGATCGCCAAGTTGTCGATGTGGCTGGTGACGATGGCGAAAGACCGGCCCTTTACGTTTCTCGATCACGCCTTCAAGTGCGGCGATTCGCTTGTCGGCGCGGACGAGGAGATGTTCCAGCGCTGGGCGCACGGCTTGCAGGACGCGCGAGAGATGACGCTGTTCGACGAGACCCTGCGCGACGAGTTGGACAGGGCGCGCAGCAAACGCCGCGAACTCGAATCGTTTGTGGTGAACGAGCCGCGCGATGCCGAGCGCAAGGCGGCGCTGCTGGCCGAGGCCGAAGCGGCGATGGCACGCGTCAAACTGGGCTGCGATTTGATCATCGGCACGCGGCTGTTGAATGTAAAGCCGAAAGAGAAAGAAGCGCGACTGAATACGCTGTTGATCGAGTTCATGGCGCAGACGGCGTTGACGAGTCCGATGGCGCAAGAAGCGATTGAAACTGCTCGCAAAGTGCGCGCCTTCCACTGGCCGTTTGAGTTCCCGGAAGTTTTTATCCACGAAGAACACGAAGCAGCACGAAGTGGCTTCGATGCGTTTGTTGGCAATCCGCCGTTCTTGGGTGGAAAACGCATTAGCACGATGCATGGTGATGGGTACTTGGAATATGTACGTTGGCATTATCCAACTTCTAAAAATACAGCGGATCTCGTTGCATACTTCTTCTTGCGTGCCTTTGAACTGCTGACAGTGGGGGGAACTTGTGGATTCATTGCGACCAATACTATCTCGCAAGGTGATACACGTGAGACCGGACTTGATCACATTCTAAAAATGGGCGCAACCGTTTTCTTCGCAGCCAGAACAGTGCCGTGGCCCGGGTTGGCCGCTGTTTCAGTGAGTGTGGTTCACCTTATGAAGGGTAGCTATCAAGGGCAGAAGATACTGGACGGAAAGCCAGCTGTGGCGATTTCTGCATTGCTCGATGACGCACTTTCATTGGGCGAGCCAAAGATTCTGAATGCAAATGCGAACAAGAGCTTCATTGGCGAGTTCTTGATGGGTATCGGATTTGTTCTAACACCTCAACAGGCCGACGAGTTGATCGAAAAGAATGCCAGAAATGCAAAGGTCTTGTCGCCATACCTGATTGGTGATGACCTAACCACGCGTCCTGATCAATCACCAAGTCGCTGGGCGATCAATTTCTTCGATTGGTCACTCGAAGAAGCAACAAAATATGAAGATTGTATGAAGATCGTTCGGGAAAAAGTCTATCCACAACGTATGAAACAAAAGGATAAATTTGGCAGAGAGAATTGGTGGCGCTACATGCGATCACGTCCTGACATGCACGACGCGATTTCGGGACTGCCAAGAGTGCTCGTGACCGCAAGAGTAAGCGCGCATCATTTTATGGCGCTGACTCATGTGCAGCAAGTATTTTCGGATCGCTTAGTGGTTATTGCTTTTGCCGACCATTCAATCTTTGCATTGCTCTCATCGACTATCCACGATGCATGGGCACACAGACCCGGTTCAACAACACATGAGACTCGAAATACCTATTTCCCAACAGATGCGTTTGAAACCTTCCCATTCCCACAACCGTTGCTGAGCGACGATGTCACGCACCACGCACCACGCACCACGCTTGACGCCATCGGCGAACAGTACCATGAACATCGCCGCCAAATCATGCTGGCCCGGCAAGAAGGGCTAACGACCACCTACAATCGTTTCCATGATTCCGACGAACGCAGCGCGGACATCGCACGCCTGCGCGCCTTGCACGTGGAGATGGATCGCGCCGTCGCGGCGGCGTATGGGTGGGAAGACCTCGCGTTGGGGCATGGGTTCCATGAGACGCAGCAGGGCGTCCGGTTCACCCTCAGCGAGTCGGCGCGGCGGGAGGTGCTATCGCGGCTGCTGGAGTTGAATCATCGGAGATATGAGGAAGAGCAACTAGCAGACAAGATGACAAGAGGACAAGAGGACAAGATGACGAAGAAGGCAGGAGCAAAGGGCTCGGCGAAGAAGGGCAAGAAGAGTGGCGGGGATGAGGCGTCTTCGGCGGAACAGATCGGATTGTGGTGAGGGTTATTTCAAACGAGCGGCGATGATGTCCAGTATAGCGAAGAGATCGATCGGCTGGCCCGGTGCCGGCATATCTTCAGTGGCAAGGTGAAGGTGATGCGGAAAGCCGGACACTTCGGGATGATGCGGGGTGTTATCCCAGCGTTGAAGCAACTGATTGGCGGCGTCGGCCCAGTGATAGTTGTACGTGACGACGGTGATCTGATCGTCGGCGGTGAGTTGAACGTACTCGGCAAACTCCAACTGACTATTGTCGCTCAGCGTTACTCTGGCGCGCACGTAACCGTCAACACTGGTGCTCCGCTCGCGCCTGACGTGAAACGCGGCCACCACCGGATCGGTCATGAGCCGCGTTTTGAGCGCGTCGAAGTATTCGGCAATCGTCATGGCAGCGGGTCACCGCTCAACAGTCGCAGTCGTTCGCGCAGATTATTTGCCATCTGAATCTGGGCCGCCCATTCCGTATAATCCAGCCGATCATCGGTCTGCCCGGCTTGAAATTGGCGGTAAAATTCATCGGACGACAGGTGATAACGCTGCTCGAATTCGGCCAGATCGACCTGCAATTGGGCTAATTGCTGGCGCGAAACATCGGCTTCATAAGCCAGCACTTTGTCCAGGGCGCGATCCATCAGTGGACTGGCTTGCCCGCGCCGGTAAATCTGAGCCAGCGTTGATAAACGTTGGGCGGTGAGGTTGGAAGCGGCGGTTCCCATGGCATTACTCCTGTTTTCAGTGGGCGGTAACACGTTCGTTTGAACTGCCCTCGCTGGCACAGGCGAACACGGCGTGCAAACTCTCGCGCGACAACGTGGGATAATTGTCCAGCACTTGCTGTTCCGTCCAGCCGGTGGCAAACAGGCCCAGCAGAAACTCAACGGACAGGCGCGTGCCTTTGACGATGGGCTTGCCCACCAGCACTTTCGGATCAGAGTGAATATACGGTTGCCAGTCCATTCGATTGTCCTTTCCAACTTAATCAACTATTCAAGGCTGGTTGTTCTTCCAACAGGCGCAGGGTCTTGATTTCGCCCAGCCATTCGATGAAGTCCAGGCTCTCGTCCAGTTCGCGCGCTGCAAAGCGCTGCTCAAACTGCGCCGAGGTCAGACCAAACCGCTGTTCAAATTCGGCCAGTCGTTCGCGGGTGCGGCGCAGGCCCAACGCCAACACTTTGGCCTCGGCCTGCAGCGCCGACTCGACCAGCGGCCTGAGCGAGACTTTGGAATTGGTGGTAATGGTGATGTTTTGCAGCATGACTGGCTCCTTCGCGCGTCGACTTTATTGCCCTACGCGGCCAGCGGCAATTGGCGCGTCGTGATGACATCGCGGGCGGCCAGACGCCGCACCTGATCGGGCGCGAGGGTTAGCAGGGCACGGGTCGTGCCATCAGGATTGACGAACTCAATCTCGTAAGCCAGATCGGGGTTCGTATAGATTTCGATGACCGTGCCCAGATCGCCCGAGAGAATCTCGTGATCGGGTACGTTCACGGCGGCAATGACGGTATCCAGTAAGTTGAAAGTCTTGTCCATTTCAATGCACCTTTCGGCGTGCAGCAGGTTCAATCGTGATCAGTTCGGCGAAATCGTTGTCTGGCCGGAATATCCAGACCGTCGTCACCTGTCTGGTCGTGCCATTCGGCCCACGCAGCGGGGCGGTAATAGTATACTTGCGGCCATATGGCGAAGACTGGCCGGACTCGGCTGACTGCGTGAGATGCTGATCGCGTATGTCGCGTTCCAATTGTTGCCAATCGTCAGCGGTGTAACCCATTTGAGCAAAGAACGCCGCCTTGTATTGGCCGGCGGCATGCCTGGTGTTGAGCGCGTAATCACGCAGTTTGCGCGGATCGATGCGCGCCTGTTCGGCCTTCGGCACACGACTGGACATGAAAGGATTATAGCATATGCCTTTAGCCGCCGATGTTCCCACGCCCCTTCAACTCCGCGCCGAATTGGAAGCGATGGTCCTCAAAGACCTGCTCGGCCCGGCGGGCGGCCCGACCGAGATCGTCACCGAGCGCAACGTGCGCGGACGCTACGTCCTCGGTCTGCTCGCGCCCAAGGGCCAGACCGCGCTACCCGATGATGACGACGAATTGACCCAGAGCGGCACCGACACCGAAGACGGCAAGGCTGAAGTCGCGCTGGTCAAATCGGCCACCATGCTGCCCTCGTCCATCGGCCTCACCTTCACCGTTGGCAAGGAAGCGCAAGCACTGCGTCTCACCGCTCGCTGGGGGCACTACGATCGTGTGCGCCGCACTGAAGGCGACGAAGATCAGATCGTGTGGCAGCGCACGCCGATCGAGGGCATTAGTGATCCCATTCCGTTGAAAGCGGGGCGCATCAAAGCGTGGTCGCCCAGCCCCGACACTCCCGACGTGGTCGTGCAGGGTCTCATGCGCGAACGCGATCATCAATGGAGCATCACGCTGTTCCTCATCAACGGCCAGACCGAACCCGCGCACAACAAAGACAGCGCGTGGCTGTTCCAGCCGGAGTTGATCATCGAATCGGCCGATGGAGAGGCGATATTTCGCAAGCGCGCCCAGCGGCGCGATCCCGCCAAAGCCGATCTCGAAGATCAGGCCACGCACATGCGCTATCGCCAGCAGGTGGAATTTGCCGTCGGGCATGGTGTGGCCGTTCACGCCGATCTCGTGCCCGATTGCTGGGATTGCGCCGTGCGGCTCAGCACGCGCATCGCGCCCGCCTACGAAGTGCCCAAGGTTACGCCGCCCACCGACGACGAAATCCCCGCCTTCAAGTCGTTGGTCTTGGACATGCAAACGCTGTCGCAATTGCGCGCTGACGACTTCGGCCCGGCGCTGAATCCGCTGATTACGGCTTACGACGAATGGATCGCTGAACAGGCCGCGCGTCTCAACAACCCGACCGATGATCTGGACCCCTTCGATCTGCCCGCGCGCGATGCGCTCGATCACTGCCGCAGCACACTCCATCGCCTGCGCACCGGCATAGATCTGTTGGGGCAGAATCCACAGGCCGCGCAGGCGTTTCGCTTTGCCAATCGGGCCATGTGGCAACAGCGCGTGCATTCGATCTATGCCCGTGAAATCCGGCAGGGCAAGTCGATCACGTTGGACGAAGTCGACACGCCGGCCAATCGGACGTGGTATCCCTTCCAGTTAGCCTTTGTGTTGATCAACCTGCCCGGCTTGACCGATCCTTTACATCCCGATCGCGCGGACTCGCTCGACGCCATCGCCGATGTATTGTGGTTTCCCACGGGCGGCGGCAAGACCGAAGCCTACCTCGGTCTTACGGCATACACGCTGGGCATCCGACGGTTGCAGGGCGAGGTGGCAGGCTATGCCGGTCGCGGCGGCGTGGCCGTGCTGATGCGCTACACGCTGCGCCTGTTGACGCTGCAACAATTCCAACGCGCCACCGCCCTCATTTGCGCCTGCGAACTGATCCGACGTGAAGACCCGGCCACATGGGGCGACGAGCCATTTCGCATCGGCCTGTGGGTCGGCCAGCGCAGCACGCCCAATCGGACGGAAGACGCCGCCGAGATTCTCAAGCAAGATCACGGCTTCGCGCCGACGCTGGGCGGGCGCGGTACACCGTATCAGCTCACCAACTGCCCGTGGTGCGGCACGCCGCTCAAGCCCGATCACTTGAAGGCGATTCCGTGGAAGAAGGGCGCGGGCCGCACGTTCACCTATTGCGGCGATAAATTGGGGCACTGTCCCTTCACCGAGCGGCAAGCGCCCGACGAGGGCTTGCCCGTCATCGTCGTCGACGAAGAGATCTATCGGCGGTTGCCCGCGCTGGTCATCGCCACCGTCGACAAATTCGCGCAGTTGCCGTGGAAGGGCGAAACGCAAATGCTCTTCGGCAAAGTCACCGGCTATTGCCCGCGGCACGGCTATCGCTCGCCGGAGATCGAAGACTCGGACACGCACAACGCGCTGGGCAAATTCGAGAAGACCAAAACCGTTCCGATCGGCCCGCTGCGCCCGCCCGATCTGATCATTCAAGACGAACTGCATTTGATCAACGGGCCACTCGGTACACTGGTCGGCCTGTATGAGACCATCGTCGATCAACTCGCCTCGTGGTCGATCGACTGCCGGATCGTGAGGCCCAAAGTCATCGCCTCCAGCGCGACGATCCGCCAGGCGCCCGATCAGGTGCACGGCCTGTATTTGCGGCGCGCCAGCATCTTCCCGCCGTCGGGTCTCGACGCCGCCGATAATTTCTTTGCGCGTCAACGCCAGCCCGATGAAGCGAATCCGGGCCGCCGCTACCTGGGCATCTGCGCGTCCGGTCAGCGCTTGCGCACCGTCTTGATTCGGGTGTATGTGGCCTACCTGTCGGCGGCGCAAGCTCTATATGAAAAATATGGCAAGGAAGTCGATCCGTATATGACGCTGATCGGCTACTTCAACTCGATGCGCGAACTGGGTGGTATGCGGCGCGCGGTCGAAGACGCGGTCAGCAGCCGCGTCCGCAAAATGCGCGATCGCGGCCTGGCCAATCGCTTTGTCGATAGTGTCGAGGAACTCACGTCGCGCAAGAGCGCGGCGGACATCCCGCTCATTCTCGATCGATTGGAGGCCGTATTCGATCCGGTGCGGGCCGAGGAGCGCAAGCAGAAGCGCAAAGCGGGCGAAGTCACCGATTACGCGCAACACCCGATCGATGTGCTGCTCGCCACTAATATGATTTCCGTTGGCGTGGATGTGCCGCGTCTGGGTCTGATGGCGGTCGCCGGTCAACCCAAGACGACTGCGGAATACATTCAAGCCACCAGCCGCATTGGCCGTCGCTATCCCGGCCTGGTGTGTGTGGTCTACAACTGGGCGCGGCCGCGTGACCTCAGCCATTATGAACGCTTCGAGCACTATCACGCCACGTTCTTCCAGCATGTCGAGGCGCTGTCGGTCACGCCGTTCTCGTCGCGCGCGCTCGATCGGGGCTTGACGGCGCTGCTCGTGGCGGGGGTGCGCTTGCCCGGCGCGGCCTTCAACCAGAATGAAGCCGCCGGCCAGATCACGCGCACTCACCCCTACGTGCAGAACGCGCTGAAGGCCATTAGCCGCCGCGCCGGTCTGGTCACTGGCCGATCGGATGTCGAGGCTCAGGTGCAGCAAGAACTGGTAATGCGGCTGGATGAATGGCTGGCTCGCGCCCAAGCCACGACCGGTGGGGCGCGGCTGGGCTATCAAGAGGAGAAAGACGGTCGGACGCGCGGCCTGCTCAAACATCCGTCACCCACCGGTTGGGATGACTTCACGTGTCTCAATTCTTTGCGCGATGTGGAGCCGGGCATCAATCTCATCTTGAAAGATCACAACATGGATCGCGAACCCGATCAGCCGATCACGGACGAGGCCACGCCCGAAGGACAAGCCTGATGCCGCCGATTAAAGACCCGATCGTCGGGCAACTCAATCCCAGCCAACTCTTATACACCTATGGCATCGGCGCGCTCGTCGATCTGCCGCAGATTTCGGCCATCGTGACCGGCCTCGAAGACTGGCCCACGGACCCTAGCGTGGCCAAAGAGATCGTCGAGCCGCGTTTGCTGCTGGCCGTGCGATCTGAATTGGGCGGGCAGGTCAAGAAGCTGCTGTTCCCGCCCATCGCCGAAGAAGCCAAAGCGTTCCTCAATCCCTTCGATGAAGAAGCGCGGGTGGGCGTGCCGGTGGCGACGTTTCCGCGCTGGCTGGTGTGTCCCGCCTGCCGGCTGCTGGCGCCCATCAAGTCGGGACTGTTTGAGTTAAAGACCTCGCCCTATCATCCCGATCGCACGCACTACGAACACGTCAACTGCAACAAGTCGGCCAAGAGCCCCACCGTTGTTCCAGCGCGCTTCGTCGCTGCCTGCGAGCGCGGCCATCTCGACGACTTTCCGTGGCATGAGTTTGTGCATCAAGGCCCGACGCCGTGTCCCGGCCCGCTGCGCCTCTCTGAATACGGCCCCAGCGGCGAAGCCCGTGATCTTGAAGTGCGGTGCGCTGCCTGTAACGCCAGTCGTCGTCTGGCTGAAGCGTTTGGCCGTGAAAATCGTGACAAGATGCCGCTGTGTCGCGGCCGTCGTCCCCATCTGCGCGATTATGATCCTGACGGCTGCGCCCCTGACATGCACCTGCGGCCACTCGCGCTCGGCGCCTCCAACATCTGGTTCTCGGCGACGTTGTCATCGATTGCTGTGCCCGAAGGCACCAGCAAGCTGGAACTGCTCGTCGAAGAGAATTGGGCGACCCTGCAACATGCCGATTCATTTGACAATCTGCAGCTGCTGCACCGCATCGGACAATTGGGCGCTTTCACCGCCTTTGCCCTGAACGATCTCTGGGCGGCCATTCAACGCAAACGCGCCGCGGACCTGGCGCAAGTTGGCGATCAGTCTGACATCGATTTGCGCGCGCCGGAGTGGCTGGCCTTTTCGCAGCCTGATCCGGCCCTCAAGTCGGCGGATTTTCAATTGCGCGTGGTCGAGCCACCACAGAAATATGCCAGGACCATCCAGCAAGTTGTGCTGGTTGAACGGCTGCGCGCCGTCGAAACATTGATTGGCTTCACGCGTGTTGACTCCCCCGATGAACTGGAAGACCCTAACGTCGAGAACCAACGGATCATCGCACCATTAGCGCGCAAACCCGCAACCTGGGTGCCGGCCGTTGAAGTGCGCGGTGAGGGTATCTTTATTCGCTTTGATGAAGCCCGCCTGCAACCGTGGCTGAAGCAGCCGAAGGTTGTCGAACGCGACGCCGCCATGTTCACCGCGCATCGACATTGGCGGCAGGCCCGGTACCTCGAACCGCCTGACGCGGCCTATCCGGGGATACGCTACGCGTTGTTGCACTCTTTCGCCCACTCCCTCATGCGCCAGTTTGCTTTGGAATGCGGCTACACCGCGGCCAGCCTGCGTGAACGCATCTACTCGCGCGGACCCAATGAGCCGCACGGCCCGATGGCCGGCATTCTGATCTACACCGCCGCGCCGGACAGCGAAGGCACGCTGGGCGGGCTGGTTAGCCTCGGCGAACCGCAAACACTGGAACGGCACATCGAAGCCGCGCTGGAGGCCGCGCACCTATGTGCATCCGATCCAACTTGCGCCGAGCACCATCCCAGCCCGACCGGGATCGCGGTGCATGGCGCGGCCTGTCATGCCTGCCTGTTTGCTTCGGAAACTTCGTGTGAACGCGGTAACCGGTATCTCGATCGATCGCTGCTGGTATCCACCGTTGATCGGGACGATCTGGCCTTCTTCAGCGAGTGACCGATGGATGCGACGCTGACGATCATCGCGCAAGAAGCCCAACGGATTGCCGCTACTCTACCTGGCGAAGTGCTCCACACGATTGCCGAGGCTATCGCGCAGTTGAGCACCACTGGCGATAGTTATGCGCGTGCCAGGATCGCTAATCGCCTGCCGACCGGTGAGTTTCGAGCCAGGGTACAACATCTGTTTCAAGTGTGGGACAAGCAGGCCCCGGCGGTCTCGCCGCAGAGTGTGGCGTTAGCCCTGCTGACGGCCACTATCGCCGAAGAATTTCATCGACAAGATCAAACCGTCGATTTGGTATGGACCGGCCCTGATAGCCGCGTGATTCCACTCCGGCGTACCGATCAGGCTTTGCAGCAATTGATCGAGGAAGCGCGCCAACACCTGACCATCGTCAGTTTTGCCGTGTATAAAGCCGAGAGCATTTTGGAGGCGATCGCGTTGGCAGCCAGCCGGGGTATCTCGATCACCATCTGCCTCGAAACACCCGACACCAGTGAAGGCAAGATTGCCTTTGATACCATCAAAGCGCTTGGGGCAAATATTGCCCAACATGCGCAACTATATGTCTGGCCACACGATCAACGCTCTCATTCACCTGATGGCAAGCACGGCTCGCTGCACGCGAAAGTTGCCGTCGCCGACGGACGCGCCATGCTGATCTCCAGCGCCAACCTAACGGAATATGCAATGACGCTGAACATGGAGATGGGCGTGCTCATTCGCGGCGGAGAATTACCCGGCAAAGTGGACGCACACTTTGCGCGATTGATCGAGCAAGGGACATTGCGCAGGCTATAGGTCCGCGAACATTTTCACCAGGTAATGCGCAAGATCGACCGTTACTTGTAGCCACTCCATGAGTGAAGACGACTTACTCCCATCAACGGACTCTGAAGCGAACAAGCGGACGGAAGCGGACGGTTTCGCAGCACGACATCGAGATAAGTGAGGTAGAGATGACGGACCAACCTCAACCACAACAGCCAGAATCATCAAATTCGGCCACCAATGTCAGCGGCGGCGTGAATGCGAATACCCAGGGCGGCTCGCTGAATGTTGGTGACGATATTGTCGGGCGCGACAAGATTGTTCATATCGAGCATTACCACGCTGGTGGTGAAGTGGCCCCGAGCAAGGCGAAAGTTTATCATAATTTGCCTCATCCGGACTACGGGCATTTCATTGGCCGTGAACAGGAATTGAAGAGAGTGCACGAATTGCTATCGCCAAATAGTCGCCATTTTCTTGTGACAATAGATGGCATTGGTGGCATTGGCAAGAGCACTCTCGCGCTTGAGACAGCATATCACTACTTGGACGGTGCATCTACGCTTTCGGACTCTGAACGCTTTGATGCCATCATTTGGACTTCGGCCAAGCAGACGATGCTCACCAGCGAAGGTATCGTCAAGCGCAAACAAGTTCTACATACGCTGGAGGATATCTACACCTCTATCAGCATCGTGCTGAAGCATGAGGATATCACCCGTGCCAGACCCCAGGAACAACCCGAACTCGTGTGCCAGGCGTTGGCGCAGCAGCGAACCCTGCTCATTGTCGATAACTTGGAAACGATCGATGATGAAACGTTACTAACCTTTCTACGAGAATTGCCGGCGCCAACTAAGGCCATCATAACGACTCGCCACCGAATTGACGTAGCCTATCCGGTGCGATTATCGGGAATGCCGTGGAATGACGCCCAAATGTTTATCGCGCAAGAGTGTGAGAAAAAGAGTGTGGCATTAACCCAGACACAAATCGCCAGGCTCTATGATCGTACAGGCGGGGTGCCACTGGCCTTGGTATGGAGCATTGCCCAGATGGGAGTGGGTTATGGGATAGACACTGTCATACAACGCTTGGGACAGCCTGGCGGCGATATTGCACGGTTCTGCTTCGAAAGCTCAATCGAGCACATTCGTAACACAGAAGCCGATCAGCTGCTGGCAATCATAGCGCTATTTGCGACCAGCGCCAGCCGGGAAGCGTTGAGCTACATTGGAGGATTTGACCAGGATGTCGTAACCCGGGATACGGCGCTGATGACTCTGGAGAAATTATCGTTGGTGAATCGCATGCCCAACGGTCGGTTTGGGATGCTGCCACTTACAAAGCTCTATGTTTTAGCAGCCTCTTCACTTGACGCAACGGCCATTATCGGGTTTCGTAAACGTCAAATTGAGTACTACTTAAAGTACATTCAACGTCCCCAGCCTTTCGCTCTGTATCCAAAGGAACTTGTGGATCGGATAAAGGCTGAACAGGAAAACATCCTTGATCTCTTAGAGTGGTGCAAGGAACACAACGATCAGTTTTCCCTGTTAGAGATCTTTCTCAGGATCCAGGATTTGCTGGGAGTGTTCGGCCGTCTCGATCTGCGCGTCGCCTGGGGAGAATATGCTATTGAGGCAGCCAAAGCAGTGGATTCTCTCGCTGATCTGGGCAGATTGTACGCGGTCACGATGGGTTGGGCTGCCATGAAGAGGGGCGAACTCGATCAGGCATCTAGTTGGATAGACAAAGGATTACAAATCATCAGGCAAAGCGGCGAGCAAGAATTGGAGTGTATCGCCATGCGCTTCCTAGGAAGGCTGAGACAGCTTGAAGGGCGAGAAGAACAGGCTCTACAGATCTTCCTGGATACGTTGGCTATAGCTGAAGAGAAACACTTCCAGGGTTCGATTGCTGGCCTGAACGCGGATATTGCTTACTGGGAAATGCAACACGGATCACTGGACACAGCCGAGAGGTATATGCGCGAGTCTATCCGCGAATTTGAGAGTTTGGGCGACTATGTCCGAGCCGCTGACAGGGTCATCATGTTGGCAGATATTCTCATTCGCCAGGGGAAATTCTCTGACGCAGAAGAGTGTTTGCTGCCGAATCTTGAGCACATGGAGAAAGAACTCGGACAGTTAGAGGCCATTGCGCATGGGTATGCCTGTCTGGCCCATATTCGAGCTCACCAGGGTGACATAGCAGAGGCTAGACGATGTTGCGCTTATGCCAGGGAAGTATACGACAAAATTGGCATGAAAGCGGAATCGTTTCCAATTGGATTACCATCAATACCTGAAGAATGAGGGGAGGCGAGATTCCCGTGGAGTTATTACGTTCAATTACAGGTCGCATCTTGATTGAAGGGCACCGAGGCGCTGAAGGAATTGCTGTTGAAAACACTTGGGAAGCCATTGAAGCCGGATACGCGGCCGGTGCCGACTTATTGGAACTGGATGTGCAACGCGCCGAAGATGGCGAACTCGTGATCTATCACAATTATCAGTTGCCCGACGGACGTTGGGTTCGTGACCTCGGCAGTGCGGAATTACGCGTCGTCAAGCCCAAAGGCCACCCGCTAGTATTCCTTGAACAAGTGCTTGAATGGGTCAAAGTTCAGGACAGGGCAATCGGGTTATCACTAGACATCCAAAACGGTTATGGATTTGATGCCCGATTATTTCTAGATACGCTCACCCGTGTTGAGGCTCATAACCTGGTAGACGGTGTCATGCTCGTAGGCTGGGATCACGGTGGGTTATTGCTGTCAAAAAAGCACAACCCTGCTATAAGGACGCTGGCCTTAATCCGTGGTCGCCCGGTTG
>Ga0182021_10006277_pt1 | contig 14122 bp, 13 predicted proteins | sample 612E3MmetaG_FD_120493 | JGI IMG/M metagenome (GOLD analysis project Ga0182021, IMG submission 120493) | Permafrost microbial communities from Stordalen Mire, Sweden - 612E3M metaG (Illumina Assembly) | ecosystem: Environmental > Terrestrial > Soil > Wetlands > Permafrost | place: Sweden...
AGCAATTACTCCCGGACGAGCTGCGTGGATCGAAACCGATGTTCAAGAAAATACTGATAGCCAATCGGGGTGAGATCACCCTCAGGGTGATCCGCGCCTGCCGGGAAATGGGCATCGCCACGGTCGCGGTTTATTCCGCCGCGGACCGGGGCGGACGGCACGTGCAGGCAGCCGATGAAGCCGTGTATTTGGGCCCACCGCCGGCGCTGGAAAGCTACCTGAATATCGATGCCGTCCTTGCCGCCGCCCGAAGCATGGGCGCCGAGGCGATCCATCCCGGATATGGTTTCCTGGCTGAGAACGCGGAATTTGCCCACCGTTGCGAAGAATCTGGAATCGTGTTCATTGGGCCGGATTCCGCGGCCTTGTCCCTGGTGGGGGACAAGGTTGCTGCGCGCAGGGTTGCAGAAAGCATCAAGGTACCTCTCATACCCGGAATGATGACGCCGGGCGCCACGCTGCAGGATTTCGAGGAAGCAGCTGCCGCAGTCGGCTATCCTGTCCTGATCAAAGCATCGGGCGGTGGCGGCGGAAAAGGAATGCACATTGTGCGCGCAGCGGCTGACCTCGCGTCCGCCGTTGCAACCAGCCGGCGCGAAGCGCGCTCTGCATTTGGAGAGGATTCCGTCTATCTCGAAAGATACGCGGAACAGCCCCGCCACGTGGAATTCCAGGTGCTCGCGGATCGTCAGGGCAACGTCGTTCATCTGTTCGAACGGGAGTGCTCGATTCAACGGCGTCATCAGAAGATTTTGGAGGAAACGCCATCCGTCGCACTGGATGACGACTTGCGCAGGCGCATGGGAGAGACGGCGGTTGCAATTATCAAGGCAACGAATTACACCAATGCTGGGACGGTGGAGTTCCTTCTGGATCAAAATAAAAACTTCTACTTTCTCGAGGTGAACGCGCGCATCCAGGTGGAACACCCGATCACCGAAATGGTGGTTGGGGTCGACCTGGTGGAGCAGCAAATCCGGATTGCGAATGGCGAAAGTCTTCCTTTTCGACAGCAAGACCTGAAGCAGCGCGGCCATGCGATCGAGTGCCGCATTTATGCAGAGGACCCGGCACAAGGATTCCTGCCGAGTCCAGGCAGGATCCTGCTGGCCGTCGAGCCTGAAGGGCCGGGCATCCGCTGCGACTCGGGCATCTACTCCGGAATCGAGGTGACTCCGCATTACGACCCAATCCTCTCCAAGCTCATCGCCTGGTCGGAAGATCGCGAAGCCGCGCGTCGCCGCATGATCGCGGCGCTGAAGAGTTACATCATCCTGGGGATTCCCACAACTGCGGCATTTCTGGCCGATGTCCTCAGCCATCCTGAATTCATCGCCGGACGGCTGCACACGCAATTCGTCTCCCAGCATTTCTCGCAATGGAACCCGGACAGAGCCAACGGGGAGCTGTTGGAGATCGCGCTGATCGCGGGCGCGCTGGCGAATTCCGATGCTTCCCAGGCGGCTTCCCCGGGAAGGAAGCAGCAAAGACCAACGCCGTGGCAGACTACGGGCAAATGGGAAATCGGCGGAGCGTAGCATGGATTACGAGTTCCTCGCAGACGCACAAACTCACAAGGTCTCCCTGGATCGCACGGAGGGGAAAGTCATTGCCATCCTTGATGGCAAACGAATCGAACTGGATGTCTGTCGCGTTTCACCGCAGACCTTCTCACTGGTGGCCGGCGGCAAGAGCTATCTTGCGCATGTGGCCCGTCAGGGACGGAAGTTCCTGGTGGCAGTGGGCGGGAGCTGCTTTTGCCTGGAAGAGCCGGAGGAACCCGGCGCGTCGACTTACGCGGCCGCGGCTCCGTCGCAGGAGGACGGGAAAGTCAAGGCGCCGATGCCCGGGCTTGTCGTTAAAGTGGATGTCGCAGAGGGCGCCGAGGTGCATCCTGGCGATGTCCTGGTCGTGGTCGAGGCGATGAAAATGGAACACGAGCTGCGCGCCTCATTCAAAGCAGTCGCGGCGAAAGTCCATGTGAAAGCAGGCCAGCATGTGGATGCATTTCAACCTTTATTGGACCTCACCCGACTTGACTCTTAATCTGAAGTAAATGTTTAGCTGGAGCGACAAGGATGTGTCGTCATCGACACGATGACGAAGACAACCTCAGAGCCCCCAAGAGCTCGAAAAATCTCCAAGGAAGCCTGACGGATCTGAAATCGTCGGTTTCTGTGTCCCACATTACCGGGTCCTGGAGTCAATCGCGCCTCGATGAATCCCGCGTCGAAGCAAATCGGCACACGATCTGCGAGAGAATTCATGAATAGGGAATCCGAAGAAAATCGGCGATAATTGCGGCCGCTATGTTGGAGCACGGTGAGCGCCCCGATCCTCATGCCGAGTATGAGCGCCGCACAGAATTGCGGCACGGAGCGGCGGCGCGCCAGGAGCAACTTGCTAATCGCATCAGCAATTTGCGCCTGTTTGTCTTCGTTGCCGCCGCCATCATAGCCTGGCTCGCCTTCCAATCCGCACTCATTTCTACTTGGTGGTTGTTGCTTCCATCCGTGGTATTCCTCCTGTTGCTTATTCTGCACGAACGCGTTCGCCGTGCGACGCAACGGCTGGAGCGGGCCGCAGCCTATTATGAACGGGGCACGGCACGGCTCGAAAACAGGTGGGCTGGAACCGGAGAGGCTGGGGAACGATTTGTCGAGAGATCCCACCCGTATGCCGACGATCTCGATTTGTTCGGCAGAGGTTCCCTCTTTGAGCTGATCTGTGTGGCGCGGACCCGAGCGGGCGAAGAAACCCTCGCGCGCTGGCTGAAGGCACCCGCAGCGCCCGAAGATGTCCGTGGCCGGCAGGCGGCGGTCGAAGAGTTGCGCGGGCAGCTCGACCTCCGGGAGGATCTGGCGATCCTCGGGACCGACGTACGAGCGGGAATCAATCCTGACACTCTGGCAGCCTGGGGAAAATCTCCACACGTGCTTGGCTCCCGGCGCGTGCGTCTTGCGGCTTCGCTTTTGGCGTCAGTTGCCGTGATCACTTTGATCCTATGGTCCGCCTGGGGCATCAGTCGTGACGTCTTTCTCCTCACCGCTCTTGCGGAAGTTCTGTTCACCCTTCGGATGCGGGGAAAGGTGAGACGGATCGTCGAAGGCGTTGAGCGCCCAGGGCAGAATCTCGCTCTCCTTTCTGAGGTGCTGGCGCGACTCGAACGCGAGCCGGTATCCACGCCTAGGCTCGTGGAACTTTCGGCCCAGCTGGTTTCCGAAGGACTGCCGGCTTCACGGCAGATTGCCAGGTTGCATCGCCTCCTCGTTCTTCTTGATTACCAGCGCAACCTGATCTTCGCCCCCATAGCTGCACTTCTCCTTTGGGAGGTTCATTTTGCGTTTGCTATCGAGACCTGGCGCAGGAAATCAGGCCCTGCAGCTGCGCAGTGGCTTGCCGTAGTCGGGGAGATGGAAGCCTTATCCTCGCTGGCTGGCTACGCATACGAGCACCCGAAGGATCCGTTTCCGGAGATTGCAGCTCATGGTCCGTGCTTCGAGGGGGAGGGTTTGGCGCATCCATTTCTTTCTGAGAGCACTTGCGTGCGAAACGACGTCAAACTCTGTCCGGAGCTGCGCGTTCTGGTCGTGAGCGGCTCCAACATGTCGGGCAAGAGTACGCTCCTGCGCACGATCGGCACAAATGCGGTGCTGGCTCTGGCCGGTGCTCCGGTGCGTGCGCGTCGACTGAGACTTACGCCACTTGCCGTGGGGACATCGATTCAGCGGAGAGACTCGCTACAGGAGGGAGTTTCCCGCTTCTATGCCGAGATCACGCGACTGCGGCAGCTCGTTGATCTCACAGCCGGCCCGCTGCCGCTGCTCTTTCTCCTCGATGAACTCCTGCACGGAACCAACTCCCATGATCGAAAAATCGGCGCCGAAGCAATCGTCGCGGACTTGGTGCGCCGCGGAGCTATCGGTTTGTTGACTACGCACGACCTCGCCCTGGCAAACATACCGGAAGTCCTGGGGCCGCATGCCGAGAACGTCCACTTTGAGGATTTCCTGGAAAATGGGAGATTGGCGTTCGACTACCGAATGCGCTCTGGCGTCGTGCGCAAGAGCAACGCGCTGGAATTGATGCGTTCTGTTGGGCTCAAAATCTAAAACCTAGGCGACGCCGGCGTGCGCCGCGATTTGTCGCACGATGTCCTGCAGTTTCTTGAAGGCATCGGTCTTGACAAAATAGGCGCACTTGCCAGGCGGATAGAGTTTGCAAACCCACGTTTCCGACGTGGATGTTGTGAGGATAGCCACGGGAATGGTACTCAATCCAGGATCGGCCGCCATTTCCTTCAGCACGTTCTGGCCGTTCTTTATCGGCACGTTCAGGTCCAGAACCACCACGTCCGGCCGCGGAGCGTCGGCGTGCGCACCCTGTCGGCGAAGGAAGCACATTGCGTCGCCGCCGTCGACGACTACGTGCAATTTGGCCGGCATCTGATTGGCCTCGACAGCCTCCTCGAAAAACATGACGTCGGCGGGGTTGTCCTCCACGACGAGGATCACCAAATCGCGAACGGCTGAACCAGTCATCACGCATGGTCCTCGGGCAATGTGAAGCAAAAGGTCGATCCATCTCCGGGCCTTGACTCAATCCAGATCCTGCCGCCGTGCTGCTCCACAATTTTCTTGCAGATCGCCAAGCCGATACCCGTGCCGGCGAATTTGTCGCGGCCATGGAGTCGCTGAAAGATCTGGAACACCTTCTCGTGGTGTTCAGGATCGATGCCGATCCCGTTGTCACGTACGTAGAGAACCCGCGCATTGCCTTCGTGGCGACAGCCGACATGGATTTCGGGACGCACGCCGTCGCGACGAAACTTGATGGCGTTGCCGACGAGGTTCTGAAAGAGCTGCGTCAACTGCGTCGGGTCAGCTGCGACGGTCGGTAAATCATCGCGCGTGATTTGCGCGTGGGCCTCACGGACGCTGACCTTGAGGTTTGCCAACCCCGCCTCAAACGCCGCATTGCATGAGACGGCCTCGCGTCTCCTTTCGCGGGCTCCAATGCGAGAGTATTCCAGAAGGCCAGAGACCAAGTCGCTCATGCGGGCTGCGCCGTCGTATACGAAGTCGAAGTAGCGCGCCGCCTTTCCTTCGAATTTGTCGCTGTGCCGTTCTTTCAGCATGCTGACATAGGCCCGCACCTGCCGCAGCGGCTCCTGGAGGTCGTGAGCGCTGACGTAGGCAAATTGCTCTAGTTCCCTATTGGAACGGGTAAGCTCCGCAGTTCGTTCGGCGACGCGGTGCTCGAGCATGTCGTGAGCCTCGCGCAGCGCCGTCTCGGCGCGTCTTTGCTCGGTAATGTCTTTGAAGAGAATTCCGACCATTCTGTGTTCCGCGTCTCCGACAGGGAAAGCAAACACATCATAAAACCGCCCCATCGCCTTCGCAATGTTTTCAAATCGGTTCGATTCGCCTGTCCGGGCGACTCTTCCATAGATTTCAAACCAGTGCTGATCGTGATCGGGAACAAGCTCCCGGATTGTCTTCCCCAGCGCGTTCTGGAACCCGGTGTGTTTCTCAAATGTCGGGTTGATTTCGACGAAACGGTAGTCAATCGGCCTGCCTTTAGCATCGTAGATCATCTCTGCCACGCAGAAGCCCTCGTCCATCTTCTCGAACAAGGTGCGATATCGAACCTCGCTTTCGAGTAACGAGTCTTCGGCCCGCTTGAGATCGGTGATGTCGCGGGCGGCGGCGAAGATGCCGACGATCTGGCCATCGTCGTCTCGATACAATGTGGCGTTATACAACACCGGGGTCGTGTGCCCGTCGATGTGGCGGATCTCCAGGGGATAGTCGCGGACCGCGCCTTTTTTGAACACCTGCTGGTACCCTGTCCGGGCCTTGTCGGGCTCGGTAAAGTACGTGCTGAAATCAGTGCCGATGAGTTCCTGTCGCGTCAGGCCAGTGGCCGCTTCTGTGGCCGCGTTTACGTCGGTGATCGTCCCGTTCGGACCGATCGTCACCAGTGGGTCCAAGGAAGCCTCAATCAGGCTTCGGGTGTAAGCGCTGGTCTGACGTAATGCCTGGAGCGCTTCCGTCAACCGGGCCGTCCGCTCTTCCACACGGAATTCCAATTGACCTTTCGCCTCTCGGAGAGCTTCCTCGGCCCGCTTGCGATCGGTGATGTCCCAGCAAATCCCGGTCATGCGGACCGGCCGGCCCGCATGGTCGCGATGAACCATCCCCCTGGCTGCAATGTGGCGGATACTGGCATCAGGCCAGACGGCGCGATATTCCGTCTCGTAAGTGGCGTTCGGTTCAAGGGCCTTGGTGAGAGCGGCTTGCACGGCACCGCGGTCTTCGGGGTGTATGACCCTGAAGAACTCCTCGGCTATCCCAGTGAAGGTCTCCGGTCTGGTCCCCAACAAGCGATGAAGAGCATCGCTCCAGGTACGCTTGTCCTTGACGATGTCCCAGTCGAATGTGGCCATTCGGGCTGAGCTCAAAGCAAGATCGAGTCTTTCACGGCTCTCGGCCAGGGCCTGCTCGGCCCGTTTGCGCTCGGTGATGTCGTGGACTGCATCGCCCATCCGGCGTATCTTTCCGGAGGCGTCGCTCCGATGGCGTCCGGCCGCCCAAATCCAGCGGTTTTCCCCGTCTGTGCGACGAATCCGACATTCGAAATCCCAGTCGGTTTTAGTCTGTACGGCGTGGCTGAACTTCTTGCTGACTTCTTCTCGATCCTCCGGCAGCACGTGCTCCAGGAACATCTCATAGGTCCACTGCGGCAGAAGCGACGTGTAGCCGAAGATGCGGTCATGCACAAGCGACCGGTGGGCCGTATGGTCAACCAGGTCGAGGTCCCATGCGCCGGTCTTGGTGGTCTCCAGCGCGAATACCAGTCTTCCCTCGCTCTCTCGCAGCGATTCCTGGGCGCGGCGCTTCTGGGTCACATCATGGAACACCAGCACGACGCCCGTCGTCTTGCCGTCGGCGTCCTTGATCGGGGCCGCGCTGTCCTCGATCGGAATCTCGCGCCCATCGCGGGACTGGATCGCAGTGTGATTGGCCAGGGTGACGACGGAGCCCTCCCGCAAAACACGGGCGACGATGTCATCGGCCTGTCGTCGCGTCTGCTCGTTGATAATCCGGAAGACTTCCTGGACGGGACGTCCCAAGGCCTCCTGCTCCTTGCAGCCGGTCAGCGCCTCGGCCACGGGGTTGAGAAATGTGATCTTCCCGGCGGTGTCGGTTGCCAGGATGGCGTCGCCAATGCTTGTGAGTGTCACTCGCAGCCATTCTCGCTGCCGGCGCAAGGCCACCGATGAGTGGCTGACCCGCAGACTGGCGATATAACCCATGACCGCCAGGGCGACGATGAAGATCATCATCATGAGCGCCGTGCCCGTAACCGCGTCAAACATCCCCGACCGCTCGCCAGCCAACCGCAGCCAGCCAAGCACAACAGGCAGAAGCAACAAAGGAAGCACGCGGCGCAAGAGTGCCCCGCCCGGGTCTTCGGCCGTGACCTGTGCAATTATCCCTTGCCTGGGCCGGGAGGCCAGGAGCCCTAGCCCCAACAACAACAGGGAGACCGCTGTCAGCCAGGCGACGCCGGTCACGCGCACTATCGCGTAGAGACTATGAACGCCGTACAGGAATCCGATGGTCCCCAGCAATGCGATGAGGCAGACCGCCAGCGCCAGGCCCTGTACCGCCCTCGCCCCCCGTCCATCCCTTCGGCTGAGCAGCAGGATCGCCAGCCCCGTCAGGAGAATGCCCGTGGCGGCCGGGGTGCCCATGAGATTCGGCGCCCCAGCGCCCATCGCTCCCGGAGGCTCCTGGGCCAATAGTTGGTCAATGCCCAGGTTCCAGCCGAACACGTTTTCGCTAAGGCTCAGCAAACCAATAAGCGCAGCCAAGGCCGCCAGACCGCGGCCAGTCCAGCGACGCGCAGATCCAGCCTCGGATGGCACCAGCAGCACCAGGCCCAGCCCGGCAAGCAGCAGCGATAGGGCGGTGTTCGTCTTCATCGTGATGGCGCTGAAACCCTGGTGGGCCATGTACCCGCTGAACCAGGCCACTAGATGACCTGCGCCCACCAAAACCACGAGTATGCCAATGGCAGTTGCCGCACGGGCAAACCGGTTGGGCAACCGTGCATTCGGCAATGAATCCTGGACTGATCCCTTATCCATGTGCGTCTCCGTGGAGCGGGAGCGTGAAGAGGAGCGTCGACCCTTCAACCTGCAACTCTTTATGATCAGGTCTCAGCTCCGAGGTGTGGCTCAGCGTCTGATATCGGGGCCTTATCTCAACTTCGTCGCGGCTGTCGCGACTGCCCGGAATCCAGGACCGATCACGAACGCGATCTTATGCCAAATCGATGTCAACGGAAATGGAGTTTTTCGACACTTCGGCCGGTAGCAACGGGTTTGGTCTCGCCTGCTCAAAAAGGTCATGCTCGTTAACATATTGTTCCGATTATGCGCGAGCAATCGGAGACGGAAGGAATAGCCATTTTGATTTCTATGCGCATGCCACTTGAAGTTTCCGGTTGACAAAATAGGGTATTTTTACTACATTGCAGGTATTATGAAAGCAAATCGGACTCTCGGTGGCTTTGAATCGATGCTGCTCCTCGCTGTGTTGCGCTTGGGCGAACAGGCCTACGGCGTCACCATTCGTCGCGAACTGCTTACTAAAGCAAAGAAAGATGTCGCGATTGGCGCCATCTATACAGGCCTCGATCGGCTGGAACGGAAAGGCTTCGTCGAGTCCTGGCTCGGAGATCCGACTGCCGCGCGCGGAGGTCGCGCAAAACGCTATTATCGTCTAACGGCGAGCGGCGTGAAGATTCTTAATGAAACACAGCACGCAATACAAGGCTTGATGGTGGGATTGAAACTCGCAAGAGGAAATGTCTATGCCTGAAATCGCTGCTGCCCCCATATGGATACTGCTTTTGCTCTGGCCTTTCCAAGGTGAACCCTGCTATCCACAAATTGAAGGAGATCTGAACGAAGAGTTTTATGGGCAGGCGTTGGAACACGGGATACCCGCGGCCCGCCGATGGTACTACCGTGAGATTTGTCGAAACCTGTGGGCTCTGACCTGGCGGTGGACAACGATCCTGGTGATTGTTCTTCCCGTGCTATGCGATGAATTGAACAAATCTCTTCTTATGCCACTTACTGGATCAATGATCAGATTACTCTGTGGCCCTTTTTTCCCGTCCATTTCATGGATCGTGTTTGGTTTACTTGTCAATTTGACCTTCGTCGGATTGTTTCTCGGAGTCATCTGCAGTGAAGCTTTAAGGGGGCACGAGCGGTTGCTCAGAATTGCATTCGCCGCGTATTCCCTGGGAATTGCGACCCTGATTATGCTTTCGTATGAGTATTTCCAGGGCAGCATAACGATCGGGCGTGTTTGGCTGCTTTGTTTGAGATCAATCTGGATGCCTGTGTGTTTCTCGATAGGGAGCATCTGGGTTGAACGCCATCATCGCCGCCACAGAGCCGCCTGATTAGCCTTCAGGCGGCCTCAACAGCGCTACCGCCAACCATCCAACTGAGACGCCACCCTATTTCCAGCCGCGATAACCCACAGTGTCGATATTCCGGTACGGGAAATATAGTGGCGTATCCGGTTTCCATTCCGGGCGCTATGACACTCTTGCTACTCCAGACGTGGATTGGGGGGCGCGTGCCTGGCGCCTGCTGCGCGCAAGCCAGAGCAGCGCCGCAACAGGTATGCTGAATCCGATCCCCCAGCTTGCATCCGCGCCGCTTCCGTTCCTCATCACTTTTATGCCCAGCACGAGCACAGACAGAGGTGCGATAGTGATGTTGCCGCTCGTCAAGTCAAGCGAGATAGAAGCAAAGCCCACGAGGATGAACACGAGCCACCACGGCCACCCTGCCGGTCGCTTCCTGAAACAATCCATGAAAGCCACGACCATAAGGGTCAGAATCAACATGCTGAAGCCGATGAAGAGCGCGTTAAGCATGGGAGTCAACTCCTTATCAGACATAGATATTCATCAATTATCGGTCACAGGTTAGCCCTGCGCATGCCGTGATCCCCGAGGCATGATCATCGAAAGGAACGCGAGTAACAGCCCAAGAGAGACAACCAGCGAGTGAAACATGGCACCCCTTCTCGCCAGGGAAACCATCAGAATGAAGACTCCGAACAACATGAAGGTTGTGTAGCACAAAGCCAGGGTCCCGTACACAAGATACACGTTCCGTTCCCAGGTAGATGTCACGGCCTGCCACCCCCCAAAGAAAAGGCGCCGCAGATGGCCGAAAGATCGAGCTCGCAGATTCGGCATTTCCAGCAGGTCGGCAAGAATATAATATCCGTCATATCTCAAAAGTGGATTAAAGTCCATTAACAGGTTTTCTCCATAGCCGACTGCCATCAAGATGATCGCCATGACCCGCGCTGAGTACGGCAGTGGAAGCAGAAATAACCAAGCGCCGCAGGCGCCGAATCCCATCTGGCACAACGGTCCTGCCAGCGACACTAGAATTCGATTTCGCTTTCTTTCGATCAACCAGGCCGAACTCGTATCGCAAACGAATACAGGAGCAAAATAGTAAAATCCTGCTCCCATTCGGATATTTCGGCCGCCGAAGTGGCGGCAGGTTGCACCGTGAGCAATCTCGTGACAAATCCCGATTAAGAATCGAGCGGAATAGGTGCCAGCGAGGATCGCGACGAGCTCGGGGCGCGAAGCGTGCCGAAGGTCAACGGCCATCGCGATGAGGTCTTGCCGCATGAAAGCAATGACCGACGCGAATCCCAAAACGCCGGACACGATCCAAGCAGAGAGAGCGGCTGGCCGCGCCATGAGTGCTATCAGCGGGTCAAGTGCGGCCAGCAGGCGGTCAGCCTTGAAAAGGAACCAAACCTCGATGAGCCGTGCGAGCGCGCGAACCACCCTCCTCTGTGCGTTCATGGGAGCAGGCTGGAGCGTCGCGCACGAAGAGCCCTCAAGCAGGTTATTCTCCTGGAGCATGCGCAGCACGGCGTCGACCTGGTACCGGGTGCATTCAACACCGTGAGTTTCATTGATTATGCGGCCTATTTCTTCAGTCTTGTGCGCGCCATCCAGAAGACAGACAATCGAACGCGTAATGGTGTTCAGGCCGAAGTAGGAAGTCCTTTGGGGGTTTTCATCGCTCAAGACATACGATATCCTTCCCGCCTGTTCCACCTTTTGAATCACAACGCCGTCCATTAGCCGGGGACAGCTGTCTCGGTCTGACATAGTTTGTCCAGAAGGCTGACGAGATTTTCCTTCTTGCTGCAATTGCTGCGCCACTCCCATACGGCTACCCTGTAGGACTTTTGCATCGCGGAGCAATAGGAGGGGCATTGGTCCAAGGGCAAACCGTCGGCTACATTTGAGACCACACAGCCGCCTCCACAGAAATGCCGTACATCGCAGCCGCGGCACTTGTCGACATTGTCGATGCGATCCGCAGTGAATCGCGCCACCTGCCGGGCGTTCGCCTCGCAAATGAGTTGGTTAAGGTTCGAGAAGTCCAGGATGTTTCCAAGGAGAAATCGGTCTTCATGTAACAGCTGGCAGGGATAGAGATCGCCGTTCACGTCAATACTGAGCTTCTGACGCCCTGCGCCACACCGTTGCAGTTGCGGCTGCACAAAATCAACAATGCTCTGCGAGCAACCTGAAGCTTGCTGGAAGTCATACCCCTGCCGCAGCCGGCACCGAATCTCCTCTCTTGCAGCCTGAATCAGGTCGGCGACACTGATTTCATACTCATCTCTGCAAGATGCTGCGGATCCGCGGGCCGCGAACAGACATCGGCTGTCAATGGATACATGAAGTTCTTTGGCAAAGTCGTCGAGACCGAAGATTTCTGACACATTGTCGCGGCGGATCGTGGGTATGATGCCAATTCGATCAAACCCCTCAACCTGAAGCATTCGGATCCCGCGCAGGACAGCAGCGAACGAACCCTTCCCCCGCATTTTATCGTGGACTGCGGCCGTGGCGCCGTCGAGGCTGATCGAAATGCGGTTCACAGACTTAGCGAGCTGCCGGCAGATTTCCGGTGTCAGCAGTGTGCCGTTTGTCAGGAGCCAGACATATTGCCCGTGTTCCTTCAAATCGCCAAGCAGTTCCGGCAGGTCGCGGCGCAATAACGGTTCGCCGCCGCTGACGATCACCGCCTGCGGCTGGGTGGAAGTGATGATTCCTATGGCACGCTTCAGCTCATCGCGGCTCATGCACCGCTCGCCTGTCGACGTCTGGTTTGATTGGAAGTAACACATGGGACAAGCGAGGTTGCATCGGTCCGTTATATGCAGCCAAAGCTCCTTAACTCCACCTTGAATTGTCGGGTCTTGGCGCGAAGGATCCGTCACAACAAATCCGAGGTCGACGATCTTATCAAAGAAGGAGCGCAACTGGGCCGATGGAAAACATTCCTCTGCGGTCATTCTCTGAATGGCCTCGCCGACGGATAACCCGCAGCTCCTCATCAGCAGGGTGTAACCCCGCTTGCTGACCTTGAGGTAATCACGCGTCATGACATTCAACAGCAGATACTGGTCATTCGGCCCGCTAACCACCTCAAGGTGCGGTCCACCAAGATGCAGAACGAGATCATTGGAGTCCACTGTCCGCCTCGCCTTTGCCGCGGATCAATTTCCGACCAAAACGGCATTGACCCGCACCGGGACCACAATCACGGTCCTTCGATGCCGACACCCCTTCACTGTATGGAACAGCTCCCGCATACTGGTCTGCTCACATCAATTCCCGAATCATGCACAGCCAGCCATTCAATCGCCCCGGCGATATCCACTCCTACAGTCAGACATAGGATCGCTCCCAAATTGGCACAGGCGGTCACCTTGATGGGACCCTTGTTTTCCCTCGACTCCAGGCGTTCCATAAGTACTAGATCTTCAGTCATGATTGCTCCTCCAATCATTCGTTCATTTAATCCTTGGTTCATCCCATCCGCCCGAGCTGGCAATCACTGGATAGAGCAGCTCCCGCAGACCGTTATCACACTCGCAGAGTTGGAAGTCACAAGGCTTGCGGCAATGATTTCAATCGTCTCCGGCACATCCGCTCCAGCCCTCATTCCAAAGCCAAGGCAGAAGCCGAGACATACCTTGATTACGAAGACGTCCTTGTTTGCCCTTGTCTCCAAGCGTTCCATCAAGATCAGATCTTCAGTCATGATTCCTCCTAAGGTGATATGGATTGCAACAATGACGGCTTTGGAGGGTGCCGCAATTCCGCGTGCCTTTGTTACAATCTATCCAACTGCCTTACCTGAGATTTGAGCGAAAAAAAATGAACATGACAGGGCATGATTGGACAAAGTGATTTAAGCTTTGTCGCGCCGGAAGAGCAATACACTGTCGATCGCGGTGCTGCCGTCTTTTGGGGACGAGACGGAAAAACGCCCGCGCATTGCGCAATCTGCAGAGAAGCCCTGGACGATCAGATCCGAGGGAATAACAGGGACAAGCCGGAACTATCCAGGGCCAACCGTCAGGCCATTAGCTGAATCCCGCGGGCCCTACTTCCCGGCCGGCAGATATTCCTTAGGGATCGGCAGATCCGGCCGCTCGTCGGTCCAGATCGCGTTTGAGATCCACCATCGCTTGCCATCCCAGAAAAGCTCGATCGAGTTGATGCCCCGCATGATGATCGGCCCGTTCTCCATCCGCCGGGACTCGTACGTGCTCCAGACGTGCGCGATCGGGCCGAAGCGCTCGGTGACGCGGTGGATTTCTTTCTCGAAGAAACCGTCCTTAGCCAGGCTTTCGGAGGAGTCCACATAGGCCTGGTGATCGACGATCCGAGGTTCGATCTTGCCCTGCTTGTCGACATCGACCGAGACGAACCGGAGGTCTTTTATGTAGAGCGTCCGGTCTCGCGCCCATTCGCGCGGTTTGCCGGCCGGTCCGGAAATGACGTCATAGTAGGCCTTGATCATGCCGTCGATCGTCGAAACATCCTCCGCCCTCGGAGCGATCGTCGGCACGGTGACATGCGACCGCGTCGTTTGTGCGGCGACCGCGGCCACAAGCAAGGAAGCTCCCGCGATCGCTAGAAGAGTTCTTTTCCCTATCATCATTCCTCCCACTTCTTCCTCTTCAAACCA
>Ga0182021_10006278_pt1 | contig 14121 bp, 19 predicted proteins | sample 612E3MmetaG_FD_120493 | JGI IMG/M metagenome (GOLD analysis project Ga0182021, IMG submission 120493) | Permafrost microbial communities from Stordalen Mire, Sweden - 612E3M metaG (Illumina Assembly) | ecosystem: Environmental > Terrestrial > Soil > Wetlands > Permafrost | place: Sweden...
ACACGCCGCTTGTGGTGCAGCCGTCGAGCGCCCAGCTGTCCTTGTCCTTGACTTGACCGGCCGGTCAACTATTATGTATGCATGACACCGGAGACCGATTCCCGCACCCGCATTCTCGCCGCCGCCCGCAGCATGTTCCACGCCCGCAGCTATGCGGATGTGGGCATCCAAGAGATTTGCGAAAGCGCCAGCGTGCAGAAGGGAAGCTTCTATCATTTTTTCCCTTCGAAACGCGATCTGGCGCTGGCGGTGATCGAGAACATGGCTGGCGATTGGGCTCATGGCTTTATCGCCGAGGCGTTCGACGAAAACCTGCCACCGCTGGTACGCCTGGAATACGTTATCGACGCCGCCTATTACTGGCAGAACGCGGCCAAGGATATAGCCGGCCGCATGCCAGGCTGCCTGTTCGGGAATCTGGCGCTTGAGATCAGCACGCGCGACGAGGTGATGCGGGCCAAGCTCAACGCGGTTTTCGATCAAGCCAGGGACAAGTTTCGCACCGCGCTTGAAGAGGCGGCGGCATCCGGCGCGATTGCGCCACTCGATGCGGAGGCGACCGCCACGGCGATGCTCGCCTACCTCGAAGGTGTCATTTTGCTGGCCAAGACCCGCAACGATCCGGAAGTGATCCTGAAGCTGGGGCCGGCCATCAAAACCCTGAGGATCGAGCTGAAACAATAGGAAAGGAGAAGCCGCGCCCGCGCCTTTGCGCCATTTTTTGCCCGATTGCTGTACCGACTGGTCAACTACAACTACGTTTTTGAGAGGAGACATGCCATGGAAGCCACACAAACCCTCGATGCGCGCGGCCTCACCTGCCCGCTGCCAATCCTCCGCACCAAGAAGGCGCTGAACAACCTGCAAACCGGCGAACTTCTGCGGGTCTTCGCCACCGATCCAGGCTCGGTCAACGATATGGCCGCGTTCTGCCAGCAGACCGGCAATACGCTCGTCACGTCGCAGAAATCCGGCGACGGCCTCGAATTCTTCATTCGCAAGGGCTGAGGAGGAAGCGATGACCGCCACCACGCTTCAAGCCCTGGACAAACAGGCCAAGACTTTACCCGCCGATCTCGCGAGCCTCGACGCCTGGCTCGACCAGCGCCTGGAAGAGAAGCTCGCCGAACGCGAGAGGAAGAAGGTCCGCTCCCTCGCCATCATCGCGACGAAGGGCACTATGGACATGGCCTATCCGCCGTTCATCCTGGCGACGACCGCCGCCGCACTTGGCTGGAATGCTTCGATCTTCTTCACCTTCTACGGCCTGGAGCTTCTCAAGAAGGAGTTGAACGCCAAGGTCTCGCCGATGGGCAATCCGGCGATGCCGATGAAGCTGCCTTTCGGCCCGGAATGGCTGCGGCACATGAATATCCCTGTGCCGAACGCCATCGCGGCCAATATGCCGGGCTTCGAAAGCTTCGCCACCGCCATGATGGGCCGCACCGTCAAGGCGAAGGGCGTTCCCACCATCAAGGAGTTGCGCGATATCTGCATTGAGTCCGACGTGCGGCTCCTGGCCTGCCAGATGACGGTCGATCTCTTCAGTTACCGCCGCGAGGAGTTCATCCCTGAAATCGCCGGCTGGATCGGCGCCACCTCCTATCTGGCGGAGGCGCAAAACGCGGACGTCTGCCTGTTCGTCTGAGGCTCGCGCAAAGGGGCGGCCGCGGCTGCCCCATCCCGCCTCGATGGAGGAGGATTTCGCCATCGTGGCGCGGCTACGTTAGGACCGCCGGGGGTCTAACCGGCCGCCCCGCGCTTCCAACGGCGGATGGCGAACTGAACCAGGGCCAAAATCGCGGCGAGCAGGACACCAGCCAGAATCGCCTCGGCCGGCAGTACCAAGAAAAGGAGCAGCAGCAAGCCGCCGCCCATCTTCCACTCCGCCTTGGCCTCGGGGTTCCAGCCGGCTGGTGGAGGTTCTACACGGCCGGTGTAAAGGAAAAGAAAGACAGCAGCCGCGAAAGCGAGCGCTGCGACGGTTGCGGCGAGGGCTCCGCGCCAGCCCCAGCGTCCCTGCGCCAGCGGCGGGAGGCTCATAAGAACAATGAGATAAGCATAGAAATACATCGCGGCCCCATCGCTGGAAAAGCCGGAAAACGGGAGCCAACATTGCGTGGCAAAGAAAGATCGTTTTGAGGCGAGAGCGGCCGGCAGACCGGCGGGCGAGCCTCTACAAAAAGCGGATCGCGGGCTGGTATGCGGCAGCGCTCCCGAAGGCGCCGCCGCAGAACTCGATTACTTTATGCGGGTAAAGGTGCCGGTGGCGCACACGCCGCTTGTGGTGCAGCCGTCGAGCGCCCAGCTGTCTTTATCCTTGAGCAGAATCTTCGTCTTGTAGACATCGCCCGTGGCCGGGTGCTTGATGTCGCCGGCGAACCCGTCGCCCTTCGGCTCAAGCTTGGACTGCACCATCTCCATGCCGACGTTCTTGGGACCCGCGGTCACGGTGCAGGACACGCCGTTTGCTCCGCCTTCCTTGCACTCGACGGTGTAATCCGTCCACTTCCACTTGCCGGTCATATCGGCGGTCGTGGCGGCGCTGGCGGCCGTGGCGAGGCTCAGCACTCCGGCAAGAATCGCGCCCGCGCTTACAAATTTCATCATATCTGGCTCCTTAGGTTTCCTTATTCCCCGGACTTTGTGCGGCGGTTAACCCCGCCGTCCAGCCCGCGCAAATATGCGAATAGCATTATATTCGAATATTCGCTTGTGGGAGCATAACAGCCGGAGCTTAGCCGTCAAGATGCGTTCATTTTTAATCCAAAGGCAAAAATCATAAGCCTTGCCGGTTCGAATGCCGGCCCGGCCAGCGCGGCGCGGGCCGTGGAATGCGGCTCCCGGCATATGCGCTCCGGCATGAAAAATAAAAAGCCGGATTGCGTCCCCGGCACTTCCATCGTATCGGTAAACGCGAAACGAACCACGTGCGAGCAATCATGAAGGAACTGCTTCTTACCTACCTTCCGCTTGTCCTGTTTTTCGGCGTCTCGGCGGTAATCGGGCTGGCGCTCTTGATCGCGCCGTTCATCGTCGCGCCGTCCAAGCCGGACCCGGAGAAGGTCGCGGCCTACGAATGCGGATTTCCCGCGTTCGACGACGCCCGGATGAAATTCGACGTGCGATTCTATCTCGTCTCCATCCTCTTCATCATCTTCGACCTGGAGGTCTCCTTCCTGTTCCCGTGGGCCGTGGCCTTCAGGGAAGCGGGCGCCTTCGGCTTCTGGGCGATGATGGCCTTCCTTGGCGTGCTCACCGTCGGCTTCATCTACGAATGGAAGAAGGGCGCACTGGAGTGGGATTGAGCCCTCTTCAGCCAGGCGCGGCGCCAGCCAAGCCCCGGCTAGAGCAAGGGAATCGCCGCTCCGTCACCGCAAAATTACCGCTTTGCGCCTCGGCGCGCGTGCACATATAACGAGGCAAGGAACCCGCGAAAGAGTGTCACGATGATTCGAATGATCCCGGAACCTTGTTTCGACACCCCCGGCCGCGCGGGCGGCGGGGGCGCGATGGATTTCACCGGCCTCAGCGACCAGCTCGCGGACAAGGGCTTTCTCGTCACCAGCACCGACGAACTCATCAACTGGGCGCGCACCGGCTCGCTGATGTGGATGACCTTCGGCTTGGCCTGCTGCGCGGTCGAGATGATGCAGGCGTCCATGCCGCGCTACGATGTGGAGCGCTTCGGCTTCGCGCCGCGAGGGAGCCCGCGCCAGTCCGACGTGATGATCGTGGCGGGCACGCTCTGCAACAAGATGGCGCCGGCGCTTCGCAAGGTCTACGACCAGATGCCCGAGCCCCGCTACGTGATCTCCATGGGCTCATGCGCCAATGGCGGCGGCTATTACCACTACTCCTACTCGGTGGTGCGCGGCTGCGACCGGATCGTGCCCGTCGACATCTACGTGCCGGGCTGCCCGCCCAGCGCCGAGGCGCTTGTTTACGGCGTCATGCTTCTGCAAAAGAAGATCCGGCGCACCGGCACGATCACACGCTAGGGCTTTAGGGGGAATCGATGACTGACACGGCGAAGCTTGCCGCACTTGCCGAAGCGGCCAAGTCCGCCCTGCCCGGCGCAGTGCTCGATGCGAGGCTCAGCGTTGGCGAGCTGACGCTGGTTGTGGAGCGGCCGAGGCTTTTGGGCGTTCTGACCTGGCTGCGCGACGATCCCGATTGGCTGTTCAAGACCCTCATCGATATTTGCGGCGTGGATTATCCCGAGCGCCCCGAACCCTTCGAGGCGGTCTATCACCTGCTCTCCATCCACAAGAATTTGCGGGTGCGCGTCAAAACCTCGACGGATGCCGCCACGCCGGTGCCCAGCGCCGTGAGCATCTTCCCTGGCGCCAACTGGTTCGAGCGCGAGGCTTTCGACCTCTACGGCATCCTGTTCGACGGCCACCCCGATTTGCGGCGCATCCTCACGGACTACGGCTTTACCGGCCATCCGTTGCGCAAGGACTTCCCGCTGACCGGCTTCGTCGAGCTGCGCTACGACGAGGAGCAGAAGCGCGTGGTCTACGAGCCCGTGAAGCTGCCGCAGGAGTTCAGAAACTTCGACTACCTTTCCCCATGGGAAGGCGCCCAGTATCCGCTTCCGGGCGACGAGAAAGCGCAAAGCCCGCAAAAAGGTTGAGATCATGCAGGATACGGTATCGCTGGAGCGGCAGAACACGGTTCAAGGCGGCATGGAGCCGGGGGCGACGGCGCAAGAGACCGGGCGTCCGCCGGAGAACCGCAATTTCACCATCAATTTCGGGCCGCAGCATCCGGCCGCGCACGGCGTGCTGCGCATGATCCTGGAACTCGACGGCGAGCTTGTCGAGCGCGTCGATCCGCATATCGGGCTCTTGCATCGCGGCACCGAGAAGCTCATCGAGGCCAAGACCTATCTCCAGGCCATCCCCTATTTCGACCGGCTCGACTATGTCGCGCCGATGAACCAGGAGCATGCCTTCTGCCTGGCCATCGAGCGGATGCTTGGCGTGACGGTGCCGATCCGCGCGCAGCTTATCCGCGTGCTCTATTGCGAGATCGGCCGCATCCTGAGCCACCTGCTCAACGTGACCACCTTCGCGCTCGACGTTGGCGCGCTCACCCCGCCGCTCTGGGGCTTCGAGGAACGCGAAAAGCTCATGGTGTTCTACGAGCGCGCTTGCGGCGCCCGTCTTCACGCGAACTATTTCCGGCCCGGCGGCGTGCATCAGGACCTGCCGCAGGCGCTGATCGGCGATATCCTGGCTTGGTGCGATCCGTTCCTCAAGGCGCTTAGCGAACTCGACACGCTGCTCACCGAGAACCGCATCTTCAAGCAGCGCAACGTGAATATCGGCGTGGTGACGCTTGAGGACGCGATGGCGCACGGCTTCACCGGCGTCATGATCCGCGGCTGCGGCGCGCCCTGGGATTTGCGCAAAAGCCAGCCCTACGAATGCTACGCCGATCTCGAATTCGATATTCCCATCGGCAAGAACAGCGACAACTGGGACCGCTACCTGATCCGTATGGAGGAGATGCGCCAGTCCGTGCGCATCATGAAGCAGTGCATCGAGCGGCTGAACTCGCCGGCGGGCCAGGGGCCGGTGCTCGCGGCGGACCACAAGGTGACGCCGCCGCGCCGCGCCGATATGAAGACCTCGATGGAGGCGCTGATCCACCACTTCAAGCTCTATACCGAGGGCTTGCGCGTGCCCGCGGGCGAGATCTACGCGGCCGTGGAAGCGCCCAAGGGCGAGTTCGGCGTCTATCTCGTCTCCGACGGCAGCAACAAGCCCTACCGCCTCAAGATCCGCGCGCCTGGGTTCCCACACCTCGCGGCGATGGATTTCCTGTGCAGGGGACACATGCTGGCCGACGTGTCCGCCGTGCTCGGCAGCCTCGACATCGTGTTCGGCGAGATCGACAGGTAACGGCAGTCTGCTTCGGGGCCGGTTGAACCGGCCCTTTTAATGTCCGCCCCAGGCGCGGGGAAATGCAATGCCAGTCTTATATTGGCCCCCCATATCGCAAGAGGGTTGCGCGGAACTCGAAGGACTTCTGGGTTTTGCTTTACCCAGCGATTACAAGGCCTTCCTGCGCCAATGGAACGGCCTGTTCGTTGACTTGCCGGATTGGGTGAACCTGCCCTTCACCAAAGTGGACGACGGCTGGATCGCCTTCACCTTCCTGTTCGGCTTCCGAGTCCCCAACAGAAACCAGGACATCGAGGAGCACACCTCTTACCTCAAGGATGAGCTGGCTCATATTGGCGATGTCGCCGTCATTGGAGAGGACGGAGGCACCAATTACTTCGTTCTGATGGGCAGCCCGGATTCAGGCAAGGTATACTATTGGGACCGGACGCATCTGCATCACGGTGCCGCCGTTCTGGAGGCTGACATTCCGGAAAAGAACGAGTGCGGCAACCTCTATCTGGTTGCCAATACATTTGGCGAGTTTTGGAGACTCGTATCTGGACATTTGCAGGGCTTTGACTTCAAACAAAGGGAAGCTTAGTTTTTGCCAGACCGGCTTCCGTCCGCCTTACAATCCTTGTTGAGGGAGGGGAGGCGATGCGGCCGCGAGTTTCCAGCCGGCACGCGGCGCGGGCTAGAAATCGGAGACGATGCCCTTCTTCTCCCAGTCGCCGTAGCGCGTGGGCTCGGGGCCCTTGCGATGGCCCACCTCCTTGGGCAGCGGCGGCTTTTCCTCCGCCTGCCTGCGCGCCTCGGCCTCGGCTAGCGCGCGGCTAGCCGCCTGCTTCCGCCGCCGCTCGATCTCCGCTTCGCTCAAACCCGTCATTTCCTGTCCTCAAACCCACGGCTTGGCACCCTTCAGCCCCGCGCCTGCTCCAACACGGAAATGACGGCAAGATAGAGGCTTGCGGTGTCCGCCGCCCATGTCGTTTCAGAATTCGCCACGCCGTACCTGCTTCAAGGTGAAATAGACACTTTCAGCGTCAAGCCGGTAATCGAGCCCTTAGGCTTTCACCAAGCCAGTCTGGCGCTCGATAATGGCGAGACGCCCCTCGACGATGGCATTGAACCGGGCGCCGTGGTTCTGCTGCCCCTCTGCAAGCTCTTCGAGGACGCCGAGCATCCGGCCCTGATCCGCTCGCATCGTTGCGAATTCCCCCCGAAACTCGCCGATGGCTCCCGCGACTTCGGTACGGAAAGATGCCTGTTCGTCGCGAATTTCGCGAAGCAGGCGAAGAGCGTGATTTTCAGGTTCATCGGCCATAGCGCTATTCTTCCCCCAGCGGCAGCCCAATTGCAAGCTCACGATATCCGGCTGCCGGCGGCACTCGATATGGCCGGATCGCGCGGCAAACCTCAAGCCTGCTGCGGCGCCGCCGGCGGAGCGGGCATCTGTGCCTCAGCCGCCGCCTCCCCCTTCTCCCTCGGCCCGCACACCGCGCGGGCGAAGGCCTCGCACCCCTCGCGGAAGCGCGCCATCCCCAGCACCACCGCCTCGCCGCGCCGCAACCTCTTATCCAGCGCGGCCATGGTTTTGGCGAGCCCCGGATCGTCATCCCTGAGCCAGATCGGGAAGACGCGGGCGTAGATCGCCAGCAGGCCCTTGACGCGCAGGAGCCCGCGCAGGCCCTCGCCATTGATGCCTGCGGCGTTGAGCATCCAATATTGCGATTTGAGCGAGGGGAAAGCTTGCGCCAGCGCTTCGCCGGGGCTGCGACCCAGATCGCAGGCGATGCGGCGCAGCGCGGCCTTATAGGGCTGAAGCGCCTCGAAACGGCTCAAGACCACGTCGAACAGCCGGTCGCGGGGGGGATCGGCGGTTGGGGCGGCGAATTTCGCGAGCACGGCTTCGTCCACCGCGGCCGTGAAGGCGGCGAGGATCTGCGCCTTGCATTTGAATTCGCGGGCCAGCTCCGCCAGCGGCACCTGGGCTTCGGCCGCGATGTCGCCAAGGCTCAGCTCGCGCCAGCCGCGCGCCTCCGCAAGCCGCAACGCAGCGGCGATGATTTTGTCGCGAGGGGTTCCACTGTCGAACATGGCCGCGCTCCTGTCTGGTTACTTTGGTGCTTTATATGCGGTGATCGCAGCGACCGTTCAACCTCGGAGCCCAACGTATTTCGCCTTGACGGGGGCACGGCCGAGCGCGGTCATGAGCCGCTCCAGCGCGCTGTCGTGGACGCCCAGCGCCCGCAAATGCTCGACGGTATTGACGACATAGTCGATGTTCCGGCCGGAGCCGCCAACGCTCTTGCGCACGATTTGCGCCTGCCGCTCGACGGGCAAGGCGCCCGCATATTGCCGGTGGCCGCGGTCCACCAGGAAGCACAGCGCTTCGGCATGGCTGCCGCCGGCCAGTCTCACGGGCTTCATCACGGCGGAATAGGCGTGGGTGATGTTCTCGCGCCGGTGCAGGTAGGCTCGCGTATGCTTCACAAGTGCGGCCGGCACGCGGAACGCCATCCCCTCGCAGCACCCGCCCTTGTCGAGGCCCAGCACGAGCCCTGGCGCGCTTGGCCTTCCCCGGTGCATGATCGAATAGAGGCACAGCGCCCGGTGCGCGCCTTCGAGGAGTGCCAGCGCCGCCTCCTCGTAATGGAAATCCGGCCGCCACATCAGCGAACCGTATGCGAAAACCCAGAGGCCCACGTCTTCTACGCCGTCTTCTTCCGTTCTGGCTTGGCCCCGGCGGCCTTGCGGCCGAAGTCTGGCGCTTCCGTGTCCTGGTGCGCGTCGACGATGCCGCGGCGTATGGCGCGCGTGCGCGTGAACAGGTCGAACAGCCTGTCGCCGTCGCCCCAGCGGATCGCCTTTTGCAGGCTCGCCAGATCCTCGGTGAAGCGGCCCAGGATTTCCAGCACCGCCTCCTTGTTGTTCAGGAAGATGTCGCGCCACATGGTCGGGTCGGAGGCCGCGATGCGGGTGAAGTCGCGGAAGCCCGAGGCCGAGAACTTGATGACCTCCTTCTCGGTGACGCGCTCCAGGTCGTTGACCGTGCCCACGATGTTGTAGGCGATGAGGTGCGGCACATGCGAGGTGACGGCCAGCACCAGGTCGTGGTGCTCGGGCGTCATGATCTCGACCTGCGCGCCGCAGGCTTCCCAGAAGGCCTTGAGTTTTGCGACCGCGCTATCGTCCGCGCCGGGCAGCGGCGTCAGGATGGTCCAGCGGCCGTCGAACAGCTCGGCGAAGCCCGATTCCGGCCCGGAAAACTCGGTGCCGGCAATGGGGTGGCCGGGGATGAAATGCACGCCTTCCGGCACGTGCTGGGCCACGTCGCGCACCACGGCGGTCTTGACCGAGCCCGCGTCGGTGAGGATCGCGCCGGGCGCCAGATGAGCCGCGATTTCGGCCGCGAGCGCCCCGAAGCTGCCGACCGGCGTGCACAGGATCGCCAGATCCGCGCCCCGGACGGCATCGGCGGCATGCTCGTATACCTCGTCGGCAAGGCCGAGCCGGCGCACGGTTTCGCGCGTCGCCGCCGTGCGCGCGGCCGCGGTAATCCGGCCCGCAAGGCCTGCCCGCCGCGCCGCGTGGGCGATGGAGGAGCCGATCAGGCCGATGCCGATCAGCGCAATTTTCTCAAACATGGGCTTCGTCATGGGGAAGCTTGTTAGCGCGCCGTGCGCGCGCGCGCCAGATCTATCGTGTCCTGAATCCTATAAGCCGCACGTACTCCCTGTAACGGGGATCGCGCCGCATATGCCCATGGTTCGCTTCATCGGCATGGCACCTGACACACAAGACTTCGAGGTTGGATTCATCCCGGTTGCGCCGGTTTCCGTCCTTGTGATGAACGTCCAGGAGCCTCCGGTGCCAATTGAAGTCCTGCCCGCATTTGCCGCATCTCCAGCTGGCCTTGCGGCGGATACGCTCGCTTTCGGCGGCCCACTTTCCAGGGTAGACATTCACTTCGCTGCTATCCGCGAAATCCCCCGGCAACCAGGAATACAATGCCATCGGATAGCGTTCGAAAAATATTCCAGGCGAAAAATTGCGAACGATGGCATATCTCTGAGCTTGAGAAAGCGTGCTTTTATACCCGCAAAGCCCCAGCATTTCCAGGCAATGCCTGCACACGGGAAGCTGTCTGGTTTCCGATCGGGCATGGCGATCCTTGATATAGTTTACCTTGAACGTGCCCGTAATCTCTGTGGATACGACATATCTCTCGAACGCGCATTGTTCGCACATTTGCCGCATTACCTGGCAATATGCCAGATGATAACGCGGCTCGGCCGCGCTAAGGCCCATGTCGTGTACGTCTCTGATGTATATTAATACGCGGCACTTTTTGTATGCCATCGTATTGTCCGTATGGATCGAAAGCTTTCCGATATCGACGTCGATACCGTCACTTCTTAAGGCGCGTTTTTCGCTGTAACTCAGTTCGGAATCCGTTGCCCGTTCCGGAAACAGCGCGACATATCCGGCCGGGATACCCATCTTGCGGCGAAGATCGAGGAACCGCTCGTCCCTGGCGAAATCCGGTAGTTTCATTTTTGCGCTTCCCGGAGAATTTCCCCAATACGTGCCTCCGCATTGGTGCGGACCCGGAATTCCACCCTTTGCGAGGCCCCCCGATCCTCCGTTCCTTCCGAGGTAAACCGCAAGCGGGAGAATGCGAGCCCGTTCGCCGTGACTTTTGAAATCAACCAGGATTTGTAAGTATTCAGAGATGGGAGCAATATCGCATATTCCAGCACGCTACGGGTTCTGCCCTGCGATAGCTCCATGTTACGGAAATAAGCGGCATCCGTCCCCGAAATCGCGGCCCACATCGTCGATGTGTGCCCTTCGATGCGAATTTCCTCGACGGATTCGCGATATTTCTGGCTTGCCAAAATGCGGGCGTATCTGGGAAAGAAATCTTCCAATACCTGTGCGAAGGCCGGCTTGAGCGTCGATTTCCCCGTGTCGAAGAGAACGTCCGGCTCCTCGAAACGAATTGCCAGGTCTCTGTCGAGCGAGGCTCGCCAGCGCGGCAGATCGTCCCTGAATTCGACACTGAAATCGTTGTATAGCTGCTCTTTAAGATCGCCATATAATACAGCGACCGTTTTCATCCGTTGCGCTTGGTTCTCGGCCTCGACCCTGAGCCTCTGGATCTCGGCCTTCTCGTTCTCCACCTTCAGCATGAATACGATGGCAACCAGCATGAACATCATCATGAGCCCGGTCATGAGATCGCTGAGCGGAATCCAATGCTCGTCTTGATGCCCTTTTTTTACGCTCGATGAAAGAAGTCTATGCATTTACGCGCCCGGCAATGCTAACTATTTCCTGCAGCTGCTCCACGAGCGGCTCGTAATCTTTTACGAATTTTTCTGAAAGCGCGGCCAGGTGCTTGCCCAGACTGTTGAGCGACATATCCAGGGCTTCTTCCAAGGACTTGTTAAGCGTCTCCGCCTGCTGTTTCGTATGCGCGACGGTCAAGGAGAGCACCCTGTTCTGCTCCTCGTTGGCAACCTTAAGCTCCTCCGCGGCCGTCTTTACGGCTTCCCCGATCTTGCTTGAATTTTGCTCGACCGCCGCCGCGAGCTGCGATGTAAGCTCCGTCACCTTCCGTTCTACATCCGGAAGGCTTCCCGACGCGGAGCGAAGCAACTCCGCCAGGGCTTGGCATGTCTCCGCCAGCCTTTTTTCTCCCTCCGTGAGTGCGGCGAGCAGCGTCCCCATATCGGCCGCGACCTGTGCGAACGCCGACGACTTTTCCACAAACTTCGAGTAATCGGCGGTAATTCCGGCGCTGCAGCGCACGACTTCCTGAAGCCGCTGCGTGGTGCTTTCAACGTGGTCCTTGTACCGCTCCTGCCATACGGCGAGCTTATGCACGGCCGCATTCAACTCTTTAAAATTCTCGCCGAATTGCCCGGTAAGGTTCGTGTTGAAATCCCGGATGGTTTCCTGGAGCGCTTCCACCAGCGCGCGCGTCCCCAGCTCCGAAAGCCTGTGCAGGGCCGCTATCTGGGCATCTTTCAACGCATCGAGGCGCTCATTGCTGTCCTGCCTTGCAAGCTTCAACTGAGAAGCAAGAGATACGGGCTTTTCGCCAACGAGCGCGTCTTCGATAGCGGCCAGACGCAGCACGATATCCTCGGCGCTAACCGGACCCGCGGCATGGGCGGCGCTGCTGCCAAGGTCTATAATAAGGTAACGGAACTTCAGGAGCAGGGCGCCGCCAACGCCGAAGACGGATGCCCAGAAGGCGGTCTTCAGGCCGTTCAGAAGCTCCGGCAGGCTCGTCGCAACCTGTTCGGGATTGAAATCCTTGAGGCCAACCGCGATCCCAACGAATGTCGCGAAAATTCCGCACGTCGTCAGGATGGTGGGAGCGTAAGCGGCGGTTTTCGCCGCGTTGCCGAACAAAAAGTAAACGAACAGGAGGGCGATGCACACGATCGCCCCTTGTGTCAGCTGCGGCAAATCGGACAGGAAGAGCATTGGAGTTTTTCCAATTCATTAAAAGTGCTCTTCCTGCGTGTACCCCAAAGACCCTTATCCCGTCAACGCTGTGCAAATTCGCGCAAAGCCTCAAGCACGGCACGGTTCTCGCCTTCGAGGCCGATGGTCATGCGCAGCGCGTGAGGCAGCTTGTAGGAGCCAAGCTGGCGCAGGATGATGCGCTTCGAGACCAGGAAATCGTCGGCGTCCTGCGCGGTGCGGCCGGGCTCCGCGCCGAACGGGATCAGCACGAAATTCGCGTGGGCTTCGGGAACATCGTAGCCCATCCCGCGCAACTCCTGCGTAACCCGGATGCGCCATTCCGCGTTGTGCGCCTTGGCCCGTGCGATGTGCTCCATGTCGCCGAGCGCCGCCACCGCCGCGGCCATCGACGGCCCCGCCAGATTGAACGGACTGCGGATCTGGTTCATCGCCTGCGCGATCGCGGCCGGCGCATAGGCCCAGCCGACGCGCGCCGCCGCCAGCCCGAAAATCTTCGAGAAGGTGCGGGTCATGATGGTATTTTCGCCCGCCGCCACCAGCTCGAAGCCGGGCTCGTAGCCGTTGCTGTTCACATATTCGGCGTAGGCCGCGTCGAGCACGAGCAGGATGTTGTCCGGCAGCGCGTTCCTGAGCAGCCGCACCTCATCGGCCGAAAGCAAGGTGCCGGTGGGGTGGTTCGGGTTGGCGATGAAGACGGCGCGGGTGCGCGGCGTAACACGGTTTAAGATCGCGGTCACGTCGGCCGTGAGGTTCCGCTCGGGCGCAACCACGGGCGTGGCGCCCGCCGCCAGGATCGCGATGCGGTACACCAGGAAGCCGTGCTCGGTGTAGATCGCCTCGTCGCCGGGGCCGAGATAGGCCTGCGCCAGGATATGGAACAGCTCGTCGGAGCCGTTGCCGCAAACGATGCACGCCGGATCGAGCCCATGCGCCTTGGCCAGCGTCTCGCGCAAGTGCGTATGCGCGCCGTCGGGATAGCGGTCGAGCTGCGCCGCCGCGTCGCGATAAGCATGAACCGCCAGCGGGGACGGCCCCAGCGGCGTTTCGTTCGACGACAGTTTGATAACCGGCCCTGTGCCCTTGAGCTTCGACCGCCCCGGAACGTAGGGGTCGACCGCAAGCACGCCTGGCCTAGGCCTTGGAGCCTCTCCGCGCAACTCTATCTCCATGGAACTGAAATGACGGCTGGCACATATAGCCCCAACCGGGCGCGGGCGGCAATACGATGTTCGGCCGCCCTTCCCTGGCTGCCGTGCCCGCGCCCGCGGCTATCCATGTATTCATTTGCGCAAACCCTCTGTTAACCGCAAATCGCCGCGTTTTCGCAAAATTTCGTCCGCATACCCTGCGTTTTCTTAATGCGCCAATATAGAGCAAAGCGCCTTTCCAAAGCTTTAAGCGGTTCCACATCGTTGAAATAACTGCACAAATTACACTTTGAAGGCGGCCTGCTTTAGAGGAAATGCACCGGGTTATAGTTAATTTCGAATCCGCAAATATATTTAACGGGATCTTTGAAACGCAGGAATCGACCCAAAATCGAAAAAAATTCGCAAAAATGCGCCTCCGGGAAACATCGCCGTCCAGCGTTTACCACGCCGGCATTATACATAAACCGTGCTTTTCTTGCCTAGAGCCACGGGCTTTCCGACTCCACTAGCACCAAAGCTAGCCACAAGGAGTCGCCCTTTGAACAGCGCCACAATCGCCGGAATTCGCG
>Ga0182021_10006279_pt1 | contig 14121 bp, 11 predicted proteins | sample 612E3MmetaG_FD_120493 | JGI IMG/M metagenome (GOLD analysis project Ga0182021, IMG submission 120493) | Permafrost microbial communities from Stordalen Mire, Sweden - 612E3M metaG (Illumina Assembly) | ecosystem: Environmental > Terrestrial > Soil > Wetlands > Permafrost | place: Sweden...
CAGAAAATAGTCATGAAATTTGTAAGCTGAGCCAAGAGGATCGATGGCTTTTACTATACCGGAGAAGATAAAGACAAGGCCAATAATTATTCTGCTGATTATTCTCAATATTTTCATCTTAAAGGAGCTTTCTGTCGGTGAATATCTTAAGGATGATCTCAAATATTTTCTCAGGCGGCAGCATTTCGTCGCTGCCTTTACTGCAATCAACTAAAGCCAGGCGGTTATCTGAACTTGCTACCTTCATATAAATATCTCTTACTTTCTTTTGAAACACAAGACTTTCTTCATGAATATCCCTGGTACCGTTCAGATATGTACGATCACTTCCAGTTCTGATATTCAATAATTTTTTCTCGGTGAATTCAAATGGAACATCCAGGAAAATGTTAAGGTCAGGTTGTGGAATTGAGAAATGTTTGAATTCAAGATCCAGAATCCATCTCATAAGTTCTTCCTGTGCAGATTGATCCTGAAGTTTGGCGCACTGGTATGCAATATTTGAGTAAGTATACCTGTCGAGCAGGACTACCTTTCCCTCCTTTAACCAGCTGCCAATAAGTTCCGAGGCATCTTTTCTGTCGCCTGCGTAAAGCATTGCCACAAGATACGGGTCAACCTCGTTGAGCGAACCAAATTCACCCCTTAAAAACCTTGCTATCAGCTCTCCGAAATATTGCGATTCAGTTCTTGGAAAATGAAGATATTCGCATTTAAATCCTCTATTCAGGAAGAAATCTTTTAACAGTTTTATCTGTGTCGATTTGCCTGCACCATCAACTCCTTCAATCACAAAAAGCTTCATATGTTATCTGATTTCTTTCAGTACAAATGTAATAACCATGGGGCAAAGAAGAAAATGTATTCGGGGATTAATTCCTAAGATTAGCTATTATAACATTAAACCTCAACCTTAACCTTAGCCTTAACCTTAGCCTTAACCTTAGCCTTAACCTTAGCCTTAACCTTAGCCTTAACCTTAACCTTAACCTTAACCTTAACCTTTACCTTAACCTTAACCTTTACCTTAACCTAAATTTCATACTTGGTTGCAGGAATCCTAAAATTCACTAATTTCGGCTATTCAAATATAACTGTTTTGCTGAGAAAGCCGCGATATATTAATGCACGAGGTGTCCTCATAGACCTTTCGGTTCCTAAAGTGATGGGTACAATAAATATTACTCCCGACTCTTTCTATAAGGGCAGCAGGTACAATACTGAAGTTGAGATCCTGAAAGCAGCAACAGAAATGGCACAAGACGGGGCAGCTATTATTGATGTCGGAGGATATTCTTCCCGTCCGGGAGCAGCTGACATTCCGGCAAGAGAAGAGGGAAACAGGGTACTGAAAGCAATAAAATTGATCCGGAAGGAGCTGCCGGATGCGGTTATATCAGTTGATACTTTCAGGGCAGATTTAGCCAGTGAGGCAGTGTCAGGCTGCGGAGCTGATATTATAAATGATATTTCCGGGGGAGACGCTGACAACCAAATGTTCTCCGTAGTTGAGAGATTGAATGTTCCTTATATTTTGATGCACAGGAAGGGAGATTCGCGTACTATGCAGAACAATCCTGTTTATGACGATGTTGTAGCCGACATACTCAAATGGTTTGGAGACAGGATCTTCAGGCTTCAATCGGTTGGGGTAAAGGATATAATTATAGATCCTGGTTTTGGATTCGGAAAAACAGCAAAGCATAACTTTGAACTTCTCAGGAGGCTGCAGGATTTCTCAATTGCCGGGTTACCTTTGCTGGTGGGTATTTCAAGAAAAGGAATGATCTGGAAAACGCTTGGTATAACAGCAGATGAAGCGCTTAACGGAACAACTGCTTTAAATGCAATTGCTCTTTTCAATGGAGCTGATATCCTGCGGGTTCATGATGTAAAGGAAGCAGTACAAACTATAATGCTTTATGAAAATATTTTGGGAACTGAGGAAATCAGATGCTGATTGATGGCAGTTTACATTACTTAAAATTAATATTTTAAACGGATGCCTTTTCATATAACCATACTTGATATTATTGATATATTGCTTGTAGCTATAATCCTTTTTCAGTTATACAGACTTATCAGGGGAACTGCGGCATTCAGCATTTTTATCGCGATTTTTTTTATTTATGTATCGTGGCTGATATTAAAAGCTCTCCGTATGGAAATGATAAGCGGATTGCTGGGACAGGTAATGGGCGTTGGTGCAATAGCGCTGATCATTGTATTTCAGCAGGAGGTGAGAAGGTTCCTTCTTGTCATAGGAAACAGATATATCTCTGGCAGAATGTTCTCTCACGGGAGGTTTTTCTCTCTGGTCAGACATGAGCAGGGGAGCCCAAAGGAGGCTGAAGAAATTGTAAGAGCTTGCGAATCAATGGCTTCAAAAAATACGGGAGCGCTAATAGTTATTGGCAGAAGAAGCAGCCTTGATATCTTTTCCGAAGGGGGCGAGATCATAAGAGCAAAGATCAGTGCTGAGTTGCTTGAAACAATTTTCTTTAAAAATACTCCTTTACATGATGGTGCGGTTCTGGTTGAAGGAGCCACTATTCTTGCTGCCAGATGTCCGTTGCCAATTACAGATCAGGTCTCACTTCCGCAGCGTTTCGGAATGAGACACAGAGCTGCAGTGGGAATGTCTGAACAAACCGATGCTCTTGTCGTGGTGGTTTCCGAAGAATCAGGATACATATCTGTTGTTGATGGCGGTCATATAAGGGAAAATATTACAATTAACGAATTGAGAAACGTACTGTTGATGGAGAAGCTGTGGTAACTCGCAGGGGACGCTTTGAGCCTGCTTTGGGCACTCTGCGATTTATATGGTCTTTATCAGCACATCTAAAGCCCATTATTTTGTAGTAGTGATGAATCTTTTTATATGTACTTTTCTGCTACATCTTATACAGAATCAGTGATTCAGCATCTTTTATATAAATCCGGTTACCCGCAATAACAGGAAATGCGTAGATAGCTGTCTCGGAAACCTTGTATTTTGCCACTTCATTGTAGGCTGCCTGGTCAGGTTTCAGAACAATCAGGTTTGAAGTGCTAGGTAATCCGATAATAACAGATCCGCAATCGACTATTGAGGCAAAGTCACTGTTAACTGCATTATCGACCCAGGCGGTTTGTCCCGTAGCGGCGTTAACACAATATAACCTTTTCTGGTCTGTAAAGCCATAAAGAAATCCATCTTTAAGTATGGGTGTGTTCCATTTTGTACCAACTGTTGTATTACTCCAAAGTTCTTTCGTAACGTATACATTACCTGACTTTTCAATTTTAATTGCTTTCATTCCTGAACCCTGTCCTGTGTAATAAATAGTTTGTCCGTCAATATACGGGCTGGCACTATTATAGAACCGCTGCTGAACAGGTGTAGCTATCTGCCACAGCAGTTTACCGTCAGTCAGATTGAGGCCTATCAGGTTTTTTTCAGTTTGTATAACAACCTGTTTTTTACCATCAGCTGTCATTACAGATGGAGAAGCATATGCTGGTCCGTCACCGGTCCACTTCCATTTTTCGGCTCCGGTGTTAAGATCAAGGGCTAAAACCTCACCGTTATCTTTTGTACCCACGTGAACTATACAAAGTTTATCTACAATCAGTGGTGACATTCCTGCAAAAAACTGGGGTACCGTATTTGCCGGATTATCCCTTTTCCAAACTACTTTGCCCGTTTTTGCATCCAGACAGGTCAGGATAGCCGTTGCTCCAAAAGTAACAACCTTGCCATTTGCAACTGAAGGTGTACTTCTTGGTCCGGGGTGAGCAGCTGCAGGACCTGTTACAGCAGGGGATGGATAGTTATATTTCCATAATTCCTTGCCTGTGGAGGCATCGAGACAGAGAACTACTTCCTCTTCTCCCTGCCTGGTATTCAGATAAATTTTATTTTCTGCAAGCACAGGTGTGGCATCTCCAAAACCGACCTGTACTTTCCATTCCTGTGTAAGCCCGGTGGGCCATACTGCAGGAGCCTTAAATCCGGTTACCTTACAGTCACGTCCAATTCCCCGCCATTGTGGCCAATCCTGGGAATAGGAGTTAATTGTACTTAAGACGATAAGTGCAACAATTGAACTGATTATTAGAATAGCTTTTTTCATTTGATTTTGGATTAATCGTTAAACCTGTTATGTAAATTTAAATCGAAATAATATGATATCCAAAAAAAATGGTTAACATCCATATAACCTGATTATTATACAGGTAATTCATTATTCGGGTAACAGAACTTCACCCCTCAAGATTTGATATAAAAGGTTGGACATTATGGGTTAGAGACAAAGAATGAAAGAGAAGTTTAATTAACTTTACTCCGCTAAATACTGAATCAATATGAAAAAACAAATCTTGAAAATTATGGTAATTGCAAGTTTTCTCAATCTTATGGGATGTAATAATTCCACTGATCCCTCATCCTGGAGTAGTAAAAAGATTGACAGCTGGTTTGAAAAAGGTGAATGGTTAAATGGTTGGACCGTCACTCCCGACCCCTCAATCAACAGAAAAGAGTTTGCAGTCTCTTACTTTAAGAATAAAGAGAGATGGGACAAAGCTTTAACTTTTTTGAAGAGTACGGATCTGTCAGGACTTGAAGTAAAAAGACATGATATCGACGGAGATAATATTTATGCCACCGTAAGTGATTATATTACTAAAAATGAAGAAAATGCATTATTCGAGGCTCACCAGAAATATATTGATGTACAGTATGTTATCAAAGGAGTTGAAACGATAGGTCTGACTTCATTGTCAGCAAAAAAGGATGTAACCACTCCATACGATGCAAACAGGGACGTTGAATTAATGACTGTCTCCAATGCAAAGGATCTTAAAGCTACCCCGGATAGATTTTTTATCTTTTTCTCAAACGATGTACATCGTCCAGGTATGAAAGCGGATACAAATTCCGAGGTCCGCAAGATAGTCGTAAAGGTCAAAGCTAACTAAAAGCTGGGGCTGTTGAAAAAGTCCTCTGTGGAACTCTGTGGTACCTCTGTGATCCTCTATGTAAGTTCTTAACATATTGTTAAACAGAGATTCACTGAGTCCCGATAGCTATCGGGAGCACAGAGTAACACAGAGAAGAATAGAGTATAATTCCTGCTTTTTAGACATCCCCAATATTTTGTATGGCTGGTTTCTCTGAATGAATACATTTCAGGCGGTTTGTTTACTTTTTCAATCCGGCTTGTCCGGTTAATTTAAATATAAAAATACTGCCGTCAGTGATGTCTTTCTGTTTAATATTTCTGCCTGAAAATTTCTCACCGTTCCTGGAAATCGACTGGATATAATAGTTCTCGCGGCTCCGGTTTGTTGATTTGATTATAAATTGTTTTCCATTGGATAAAAGGATTTTAACCTGATCGAACGCAGGAGCTGTAATTATGTACTGATCCGTACCCGGGCATACAGGATAAAACCCCATCATCGAAAATACCAGCCAGGCCGACATCTGGCCTGCATCCTCATTCCCGCTCAACCCTCCCGGACCTGTTCCATACTCATCAGATATGATCCTGTTGGTCCATTCTTCCGTTTTTGCCGGATCTCCTGCCATGGCGAACATGAATGACGCCTGATGATCAGTCTCATTTCCATGCCAGTAATAACCACCGTCGAAAAACTTATTGAGCCTTTCCAGAAATTCTTTCCTGCCACCCATGAGCGCAATTAATCCGGGAACATCATGAGGGACATACCAGGTATATTGGAATGGAGTTCCTTCGCAGATGTAGTTTACTTTTTTATAGGGATCAAACGGTTCCACCCAACTTTTGTTAATATACCTTCCCCTGACATATCCGGTTCGGGTATCGAACACATTGCGATAGTTTAGTGATCTTGCCATCAGTCTATCGTAGTCATCTGTTTTTCCCAGACTTTTTGCAAATCCGCCGAGGGCATAATCATCTAGTGCATATTCGAGAGTCCGTGATACCTGTTCTCTTTTGTGAAATGCATCCCAGACACTGTCTTCCAAAGGAATGTAACCATATTTAAGATAACTTGATAATGCCCTGCGTCCTTTCCCGTCAACATATTCTTCGTGAGAAGGTTGGTCAAAAGCGTTTTTGCGCATATACTTATAGGCTGAATCAACATCAAATCCTCTGATTCCCTTAGCATAAGCATCTGATATCATTGTACTTACATGGTCACCTATCATGGCAGCCGTATAGCTTCCCCATGCCGGGAAAATGGGCATCCATCCTCCTTGTTCTGCTTTAAGAATCAGCGACTTAACCATATCAAGAGTCCTTCCGGGTTCGAGTATTACCATAAGTGGATGCAAAGCCCTGTAAGTATCCCACATCGAAAAGTCGTCATAATAATCGAATCCTCCAGTCCGGTGGATCACCGTATCCTGAGCAAATCCCTGGTAGCTTCCGTCAGTATCACTCACGATACGGGGTAACTGATAGCAATGATATAATGCTGTATAGAACTTTGTAAGCTGCTCTTCAGATCCGCCTTCTACCTGTACTTTACCCAGAGCCTGATTCCAAACCTCCTCCGTATTCTTTCTTGTGCGGTCGAAATTCCAGTCGGGGATTTCTGTATTTAGATTGTTAATAGCCGCATTGAGACTTGTGAAAGATGTGCCGATACGAACGGTCACGTTCATTTCACCTCCGAAACTGACGATAATATTCTGTTGATTGTCGGTTTGGGTAATTAATCTGAATGGCTTATCGAATTGAATTACAAAATAACCGCTGAATCCTGCAGACTGACCTCTTCCCTGATAAAGACGGTGAACAGGATTATACCCGACAATCATATCCTTTTGTTTATCCTGCCATATTTTACCCTGTTTCATATCGCTGTTTGAACGGATGAAAAGGCAATTTACTTTGTTGCCGGGGTAAGTCAAGCGTAACATCCCGGAACGGACAGAACCGGTAAGTTCTGCCTGAATCCCGAAATCATCGAGCATCACGCTATAATATGCCGGGGTTGAATTTTCATTCTTATGGCTGAACACGGATACAGGAGATTTTTTAACCGTATCCGGCCGGTTTGAAGTAAATGGCATTAGGGATATACTTCCATAATCCTGAGTACAGCTTCCGCTCATCCAGTGACTCCCCCGAAAGCCCGTTATCTGACTGTCGTTATAATAATATGGCGATATGCATTTGTTTTCAGAAGTCTGGGTTTCCGGTGTCCATTGGGTCATTCCGAACGGCCGTCCCACGGCAGGAAAAGTTTGTCCTTTATCTTCCGACCCTGATTCGCTGTGCCTGAGGGCGCTCACCGTCCTTGCAGGAGCAGTACCGATAAATGGATCAACGTATTTCAGAGGTGATTGTGCTGACAATACTGCAGGGAAAAGGAAAATGAGAATTAGTTTTTTCATGGCTTATACTTTCATATGTGTTTTACCAGATAAAATACAATAAATTAAAGCGCTATTAATAAGCACATTGTGAATATCAGCGTCTTTTGGGCCCATCAGTGTTCCTGATTTTTATAACTTTCCGGAGTGGATTCAAAGTTAATTAATTCCAATTCTTCCACCTTTCTATTCTGTCCAGAAGAATAGTTGTTTTGAAGTAAAATTAAAGTAAAAAGTGTGAACATGCTTATTGTGAGCTTCTTATGTTGTGTTTTTGTTTCCATTGGTGCTAAATAATCTCAATTATTTTCTGCTAATTATTGAACTCATTCCCCTTGGGGTTGTTGAAAAAGTCGAAATCCATTTACCGAAGAGGTCGCCAAACTTTTACGCCAAGATCGCAAAGAGCTGAAGGACATAATTTTAGCTTTGCGTGCTTTGCGCCTACTTTGTGAACTTTGTGTTTAAATGATCTTTTTCAACAGTCCCTGTAATACATTGAAAATCAGAAATTACACCCCTTCCCTTATTTTTTAAGGGAAGGGGTTGGGGGATAGGTTAAAAAAACAAAATGAGGATAGTTTTGTGTAAATGACTAATTAATTAATTGTTTTTTTACATTTTTGCATTTATTCTTGATTGGGTTAATGAAAAATATATAACAATGAACCGAGCATGTTTCTCAAAATACGCAAACTTGCATGAACAAAATCAACATGCGAGCTCCCCCGCCATGGCGGGGCAGGCTATCCGACCATTGAAAAATAATTTTGTACGGATGAAAAGAGGAATTTCTATATTATTTCCTGTAATCTGGTTTATGCTGGCTTCATGCTCTAAAAAGGGTGCCGACCCTGTAGATTTCGTAAATCCGAATATTGGTGGTATCAGCCCTCTGCTTGAAACAACTGTTCCGTTGGTTAACCTGCCCAACAGTATGATGCGTATTCATAGTATTCCCGGAAATTACCAGTCGGAAAAAATCAATGGATTTCCCTTTATACTCTGTGGTCACCGGAATGGAACAGCAGGTTTACTGATGCCTGCCGCAGGAAGAATTACAGCTGATCAGAGAAAATGGCAGAGTTATTACGATCATGATTATGAGATTTGTACACCGTATTATTATTCCGTGTGGCTCGAAGATCCGGATATAAACCTCGAATTTACGATTGCAGAGAAGTCTTCATTCTATCAGATTAAATGGAATAAAAAGGAACAGAAGAACCTGATGCTGGCTGTTGGTACCCAGGGTGCCTTAAAAGTTATTGATAATAAGACTGTTTCGGGATATGAGGTCTACAGAGACAATATAAAAGTCTTTTTTTATCTGACAACAGATAAAAGTTTTGCCTCTGATTCTATATGGGATGCAGATAATAATACTGTTACCGGGATTGCGGGTCTTGAAGGGGTGAAACCTGCACTTTCTTTGGTTTTTGATATTCCGGAGAATTCAATGGCAGGAGTGAAGATGGGAGTGTCTTTTGTTGATGCAGAACAGGCAAAGAAAAACCTTGAAAATGATATACCTGACTGGAATTTTGAATCACTAAAAGCCAGGGGAAGAGAAAAATGGAATACAGAACTCGGTAAGATAAGTGTGAAAGGAGGTACATCAGATCAGAAAACAGTCTTCTATACTGCCTTATACCGCACCTATGAGCGGATGGTAAATATTTCGGAACAAGGTCGTTATTTCAGTGGCTATGATAATAAGGTACATTTTGATAACGATACAGCATTCTTTGTAGATGACTGGATGTGGGATACATACCGTGCAGCTCATCCCCTCCAGGCAATGCTCAACCCGGAAATGGAAAATCTGAAAATTCAATCTTATGTGAGAATGTATGAACAGAGCGGGTGGATGCCGTCGTTCCCTATACTCTTCGGTGATAATCCGTGTATGAATGGTCATCATTCAGCAGCCATAATCGCTGATGCTTATTTTAAGGGAATACGGAATTTTGATATCGAAAAGGCTTATGAGGGTCTCAGGAAGAATGCAATGGAAGCTACTATGTTGCCCTGGCGTAATGGTCCCATGTGTTCACTTGATACCTTTTATCTCGAAAAAGGATATTATCCGGCGCTCAGTATCGGTGAGAAGGAGACTGTTGCATTGGTCCATCCATTCGAAAAAAGGCAGGCAGTTGCCATCACTCTTGGACACAGTTATGATGACTGGTGCCTCGCTCAGCTTGCAAAAGCTCTGAATAAAAATAAAGATTATGAATATTTTCTGAAAAGGTCACATAATTACAGGAATCTTTTTAATCCTGAAACAGGCTTTTTTGCTCCCCGTACCGCTGATGGTAGCTGGGTAAAAGATTTCGATCCCAAATTTTCGGGAGGAATGGGAAACCGCGACTATTATGACGAAAACAATGGTTGGACCTACCTGTGGGATGTACAGCATGATGTGGCAGGTTTGGTTAACCTGCTTGGAGGCCGTGAGAATTTTGTCAGAAAGCTTGATCAGCTGTTTATCGAGGGGTTGGGAAGAAGCAAATATGCATATCTGGCAGAATTTCCTGATGCTACCGGTCAGGTAGGCCAGTTTGTTATGGGGAATGAGCCCAGTTTGCATATACCTTATTTATATAACTATGCCGGTGCTCCCTGGAAGACACAAAAACGGATTCGTTTGCTTCTGGATACCTGGTTTACCAATTCTCCCTTTGGTATTCCCGGAGATGAAGACGGGGGAGGACTATCGGCATTTGTCGTATTCTCAAGTATCGGTATTTACCCGGTTACCCCCGGAATACCGGCTTTTAATATTGGCAGTCCTGTTTTTACGGATGTCACGGTTAAACTTCAGAATAACAAATCATTCAGGATTATTGCAAAGAAGAGCAGCAGGCAAAATAAATACATACAGAAGGCAAAACTGAACGGAAAAGAATGGAACAAACCCTGGTTTAACTGGGATGATATTAAGGATGGAGGAGAGCTGGTACTGGAAATGGGTTCCAGGCCAAATTATAAATGGGGCTCTGATCCTGCAGATGTGCCGCCATCGAACCTGAGTAATTAGTCTTCCCGGCAACTAAAAGTCAAATATAGATAGCCGTTTTCAGGCACATTTGCTTTTGCTCGCGATTATAATGCCTGTTTGGCTTCTTCCATTATTACGCCGTAGATGTAGCCATAGCCAAAATCTTTATCGAGAGCAATTTTACCCTCGAAGGTGACTGTCTCACCAACAGAGACTGACTGATCAGTAGTAATCGTAAGATCATACCCTCCTTCAAAAACTGTTCCATCCTGTATATGTATCCAGTTTTTCCCCATAATCTGGGGATTATACTTGGTCACTTTTCCTGTAACCTTAATTATCTTTCCTTTATATGACTTTTTGTTAGCCAGCAAGTCAGTGATTTTAACACATCCGCTGCAGGGTTCGACAGAAACATTGATTTTTTCCGTCATAACATTTGGATTCGGCATTTGTTTCTCCTTGTTTTGACTCTCTTTGTTAAAGGATGGCTTTACCAGTGGTCCGGAACCCGGCCCTTTACAGGAATATAGTGCAAGTAATACTATTATTGAAAAGATTAGCTTCCTCATCAGATACTTTATATTTTAGCTCCGAAAAATAGTTAATATTCTGAATATTTACTTTTTAACTGCCGGATCCGGATGTTTGATCTTGGCAACAAAAGTATCAAAATTAAATTCTTTATAGAATGGATTATCTTTATTGTGGCAGGTAATGCAAAGCTTCTGATCGGGAAGAACTAATCCGTTTTTTATTGAAAGTTCCCTGCTTTTCATGATTGTCGGTGATTTATATGCACTTCCCGGTCCATGACATGATTCACACGAAACTCCTTCTTCAGGAAGGATACCTGCACGAAGGCCTGATCCGGCTTTTTCGTAAGTTGAGTGACACTTCAGGCATTTTGAATCTTTGGAAGGGTTTGCAATACCATTCTTTTTGGCATAATCAAGAGATGCCTGCGATGAAAGAGTTTTAATAGCTTTGGAATGCGGATCACTCAGCCATTTTTTATACTGATCTCCGGTGGCCGGTTTATTGTGACACATCTTACATTTATCTGCCCCTATATATTTAAAAGTCTGGGCAGAGATCATGTTTGCAAGAAATAATGAAAGGCATACAAGTAATAAGTTCTTTTTCATATTAAATTAAATTTGGGTTGCACTTAAAAAAAAATTTAATTACCGGTTACATTAGGTCTGTTTCTTTTTATAAAAATATGAAAAAAACCGGATTATTTTAAAATTTCAGAGAACTATCTTAACAGAAAAAAATCATTTGAATATAAGCAGTTAGTAAATATAGTAAAATTTTGCGATTGATTTTACCTGATCAGAGCAAGTTGAAACTGATGATTGAAAACGTGTCCATTATCAGTAAGAATAATAGTTCCTGGAATTTCATCAAGCCCGTAAAAGACGGTTTCTATCCGGTCAGGATATACCAACACAATCCTGATTCCTGAAGGATCCTTTGACAACGATTTTCCTGAAGCCCCTGAAATTATCATATCTATGTTTTCATATCTGAGTGATACATTATCATGAAGGTGTCCGGCAAATACCGCATTAACCCCTGATTCTTTAAACAGGTTCAGGTACTTTTTACGGGTATCAGGAGGTATATTGGAATAATTATCCGGTTCATCAAATGTTTTTATGAAATAGGGGTAATGACAGAAGACAATTATATGATCAGCTTTTTTATTTTCTGAGAGGGTTTTTCTGAGCCATTCAAACTGCAATTGTTCAAGAACAGGCGTTTTAGCTTTTATAATGCATGAATTTAGTCCAATGAACAGACTTTTTTTATGCATGAAAGAGAATCTGTCATGACCATAGTTTGCAATGAAGGAGTCAATATCTTTTTGTGTTGGGTCCTGCCCGATATCGTGGTTCCCGGGAGAATAATAAACAGGGATTTTAGAATTAATTTTTGCAGTAATGCGTTTAAATTCGGAGATCTGTGATTTATCATCTTTATTGTTTACAAGGTCACCTGTAATCACAACAAAATCAGGATTCAGTCTGTTTATCGCAGTTACTGCTTTTTCATACAATTCTGTTTCTTTTCCAAATCCTTTATTTGACTCAAACATTCCGAACTGCGGATCAGTTACCTGGATGAAAAAGAATGGAAGCGGGTCAGCGGGCTTCTGCGATTTCAGGATTCCCGTAAAAAGAATCAGGAACAGGGATACAATAATATAACCGGTCTTGTTCATCATATAGTATTTTAAGTTCACAAGTATATTAAAAATAAGTACAAGGCTGTAAAACAATGTTTTACAGCCTTACCTGCATCCGAATCCCACGGTTAAATTTTTTTATTGAAAATACATGCTTTAGTTCAATAATTAACCTTGATTCAGGATATAAAATTAATTGTTTATGTCCTATATCTCCAAAGAGTCTGTCATTTTCTCATTTTTTACTACTTTTGTGCCCTCATGTGTAAAAATTAAAAGTGTCCTGCAAAATAGGTCTATGGATTTAATAACTGAAATTAAAAAAAGAAGGACATTTGCCATAATCAGCCATCCCGATGCCGGCAAAACGACCCTGACTGAAAAACTGCTTCTGTTTGGAGGTGCTATCCAGACTGCTGGTGCGGTACGTAGCAATAAGATCAGGAAGACAACCACATCCGATTTTATGGAAATTGAAAAACAGAGGGGGATATCCGTATCGACTTCGGTAATGGCATTCGATTATAACAATATCAGGATTAATATACTGGATACTCCGGGACATAAAGATTTTGCTGAAGATACCTATCGTACTCTTTCAGCAGTGGATAGTGTTATTCTTGTGGTGGATTCTGTGAAAGGTGTTGAAGAGCAGACCCGTAAGCTTATGGAAGTATGCAGGATGCGTAACACACCTGTAATGATCTTTATTAATAAAATGGACAGGGAGGGTATCTCTCCTTATGATTTGCTGGATGAACTGGAAAAGGAGCTTAAAATTGCAGTGTGTCCTTATACCTGGCCCATTGGAAACGGCAGACAATTTAAGGGTGTGTATAATTTGTACAAGGAAGAAGTACAGATATATACCGCGGAGAAAACGATCGTTTCCGAAAACCTTATAAGCACAAAAGATATAAAGGATGAGAAATTAAGGGACTATGTCGGAATTGAAGGCATCACCAGGTTGTGGGAAGAAATTGAATTTTTGCATACTATGTTTGAGTCTTTCAGTTTATCACTCTATCGTGAAGGTTACCTTGCCCCATTGTTTTTTGGAAGTGCTTTAAACAATTTTGGTGTGCTGGAATTATTGGAAACATTTCTGGAAATTGCTCCCTCGCCAAAAAATATACAGGCTTCTGAACGTCTTGTTCAATCCGAAGAAGATAAACTTACAGGTTTTGTATTTAAGATACATGCTAACCTTGATCCAAATCACCGTGACAGAATCGCTTTTCTGCGGATCTGTTCAGGGAAATTTGAAAGAAACAAGTTTTATTTTCACACCAGATTAGAGAAAAAAATCCGGTTCTCATCTCCGGCAAGCTTTATGGCAAATAACAAAAGTATTGTGGAAGAAGCATTTCCGGGTGATGTGGTAGGTTTGTACGACAATGGCAATTTCAAAATCGGCGACACTCTAACTGAAGGCGAATTGCTGCATTTTAAAGGTGTTCCCAGCTTTTCACCCGAAATATTACGCGAAGTCATTAACCTCGACCCAATGAAAACGAAACAACTTGAAAAAGGGGTCCGGCAGATGACCGATGAAGGTGTGGC
>Ga0182021_10006281_pt1 | contig 14118 bp, 11 predicted proteins | sample 612E3MmetaG_FD_120493 | JGI IMG/M metagenome (GOLD analysis project Ga0182021, IMG submission 120493) | Permafrost microbial communities from Stordalen Mire, Sweden - 612E3M metaG (Illumina Assembly) | ecosystem: Environmental > Terrestrial > Soil > Wetlands > Permafrost | place: Sweden...
ATCGACATGACCAAGTCCATGTCCCACCAGAAGGACGCCGTGAAGAGCGGATACTGGCCGCTCTACCGGTACCAGCCGAGCGAGAGCGAAGCCGGACAGCCCTTCAAGCTGGACTCGACCGCGCCGTCGATGCCGGTCAAAGACTTCGTGGCTACGGAGACGCGCTTCGCGATACTCCAGCGCACGAACCCTGACCGCGCGGCCGAACTTGCGTTGCTCGCCCAGGCCGACGTGGACGAACGCAGGCGCTTCTACGAGCAGCTGGCGGGCATTCACCGGAGCGTCCCGCATATCGAGGAAGCGGAACTCGATGCGGCCAGTGAGATGACAGCCCCGCGCACCAACCGGGAGGATCAGGCGTGAGCGTCGACATTCGCACCCGATATCTCGGCCTCGAGCTGCGATCGCCGATCGTAGCCTCGGCGTCTCCCTTGACCGGCGATCCGGAGGCGGCTCGCCGGCTTGAGGAGGCGGGCGTGGGCGCCATCGTCCTGCCTTCGCTCTTCGAGGAAGAGATCGTCAACGAGGAGATAGGCCTCAATAGCTCGCTTGAGACGGGCGCCGGGCAATTTGCCGAAGCCCTCGAGTACTTCCCGACGATCGATGTTATCCCCAACGTCGGCGAACGCTACCTGGCTCGACTCGCCGAGATCAAGGCGCAATCCACCGTGCCGGTAATCGCAAGCCTCAACGCCACCACCAGCGGTGGATGGGTCCGCTACGCCAGGCTCATGCAGGACGCCGGTGCAGACGCGCTCGAACTCAATCTCTATCGCGTCGCCGCGGACCCGATCAAGAATGCCTCCCAGATGGACGCCGCGGACCTGGACCTGATAGCCGCCGTAAGGGCCGCGATCACCATTCCGCTCGCCGTCAAGCTCAGCCCGTACTACTCGGCCTTCGCCAATTTCGCCCGCGGTGTGGTCGAGCGCGGCGCGGACGGCCTGGTCCTGTTCAACCGTTTCTACCAGCCCGACCTCGATCTCGAGAGCCTGGAAGTGGTTTCGAAGGTGGAGCTGAGCCATTCGGCGGACCTGCGACTCCCGCTGCGCTGGATCGCAATCCTTCGACCACAGCTCGGCTCGGCCGTATCTCTGGCGGCCAGCTCCGGTGTTCACACTGGCACGGACGTCGCCAAAGAACTGCTCGTAGGCGCGGACGTAGCAATGATGACTTCGGCGCTGCTGCGCAATGGCCCCGAACACGTCCGCACCGTCGAAACCGAGCTGCGTGCCTGGATGGTCGAGTGCGCGTACGAGTCGGTCGCCCAACTTCGAGGCAGCGCGAGCCAGGCGACTGCAGTGGACCCATCCGCCTTCGAGAGGGCCAACTACATGAAGACACTCCGGTCGTGGTCATCCCCGGGTACCTGACGGGCACCAGCAGTGCCTGAGTTCTCGGCGGGGGCACTTGAATGTCAGGCCATCGCGAACGAGGCTCTGCTGCGCCGAGCCGCCCGCCTTCAGAACGAACCCTGCACTTCGTGCGAGGGCGTCGCTCACGCTAACCACTGCTGGGCCGGGCGGACCATCACCAGATCTGCTCCGCGGGCGGCGGTTAGGGACTATTCGCCGACCAGCTGAAAATGCACCGTCCGGGCGCGGTCTCGCACTCCGTCGAAGTCCACGAAGTAGATCTGGCCGAACTCGCCGAGCTCCGGCGCGCCATCGATTATCGGGATCGTCTCCGACCGGCCGATGAATGCCGACCGGATATGGGCGTCAGTGTTCAGGCTCCAGACCGCTTCTTCGCCCAGGTCATCGACAGCGTGGTGGATGTGCTCCTTGCCGGGATGGAGATACTGGCCTTCGCGGCGACAGGTGGGCGCGAGAATCTCGAGCCTGTCGAGCATGTCTTGGAGCAGATGCTTGGTCCCGTCGTACAGCGTGTCGTGCGATTCCTCCTGGATGATCACGCTGCACGTGGTGTGGGCCGAGTAGACCGTGATCGACCCGTTCTTGATTCCCGACTGCGCCACGGCAAGCTTCGCCGCATCGGTGACGTCGTGGAACATGGGCTTGTGCAGGTAGCTTCGGACCTCGATGGTCGAATGGTAGACGGTCAAGCGATGGCTCCTCTCGAGATATGTGAAAGCCCAGACGGCCTCAGGTTGGGTACTGCCTGTTCCAGGCGGCGCGCATGGACCTCACCATGGCCCACATCTGGGCGATCGGGTCGTCAGCTTTGAGAATGCCGCTCGTGGACCCCGTCGCACCGACACCGAGCGCGACCATGTCCGCAACGTCCTGTGGTGTCTTGACCGCGGCGGCGCACATGATGATGATCTCGGGGTTTATGCGGCCGACGAGCTCGATCGTCTGCTGGACGAATCCACGCATTTCAGCGGCCACTGACCGATCGCCCCCGATCAGCGAAGGCGGCTCCGCGAGGACGATGTTCGGCGCGAGCTGCGCAACCGCTGCCGCTTCCCGGGGTGAATCGGTACAGACCATCGTGGCCAGGCCGACTTCGTCGGCACGCCGGATCGCGCCGCTGATCTCGGCGAGCGTCAGCCGGCGCTCCGAGTGATTGAGCATCGTCCCAGCCGCGCCGGCCTCCTTGAGTGCCTCCGGCAGGACCATTCCGGATCCTCGGCCGATCTCGACGGCATCCATGTGTTGCGAGAAGACGAAGATGTGCCTCGTGGCTGCGGCCACTGCGGGAATATCCACGTACTGCGGGTCGAAGACAATGGATACACCGCACTCTTCGGCGGCTCGATCGGCCTCGACGGCCAGACGGACTGCGGCCGTCCCGTAGACGTAGCCCTTGAGCCCAATCTCGAAGACGGGTTTTTCCAGGTGGATCCCTTTGTACAACTCTGCCCCTTAGCGTTCGGATGGCATGACGAATGGGCCGGCCGCGGGCGGCCGATCAACCAACCCGGAAGACATCGTTATCACGTTCCACCACGCTCACCGAATCGAGCCCGTCGTAAAGGACGAATGCCGTCTCTGCCTCGAGCGATTCGCCGGGGGCCAGTATCCGGGCCCTGCCCGCTTCTGCCGCCTGCTGGAGTTGCATCGGGTAGCCGGTCCACGGCTCGAGGCAAAGGTGGTGGTGGCCCCGCCACCCGCCGTAGACCTGCCACAACCAGGCGTATGGGAAGACTTCGCGCGGGAAGACCAGGGCGACGCCGCGCTTCGAGGCCGAATCTGTCAGTGCCAGCCAGCCGTCCCGCAGGTCGGTCGCCCAATGGCCGCCGTAGACTGCCGCCGAGGCGGGAAGGACACGGCGGGCGTCCCGTTTCGAACCCGGCGAGGCAGGGTTGGGCTGGCTCGGCCACGTGTACGTGGAGCCCACCTCGCCCATTTCCGGACTGGACGACACTCCTACCAGCATCCTTGCCGCCGGCAAGTCTATGCGGTAGCCCGGCGTAACGGCGAAGCAGGGATGGATTCCCCACAGGAAAAGGAGCGGTCGCACGTCGAGGTTTGTCAGGCGGTAGGCCACGCGCAGGACCGGCTCATCGGCGCGCAATTCGATCGTCCGCTCGAGGCGGGCCGGGGCGATCGTTCCGAAAGTGGTCGTCTGGAGCCAGGCGCGGCCGCCGTTGGTGCCTGCCGAGACTGTGCTCGGCACCGACCAGAGTTCGCCCATGTACGGCAGGGTTTCGCCATTCAGCTCGGCCCGGTCGCCGGTGGGGAATATCTCGTCCCAGCCGCCCGACCACCAGTCGTCGAAGTTGGCTCCGTAAGGTGCACGCCGCGGTGTGGTCCTCGGGTTCGACCACAGCAGGTTGCGATCGGCCGCCTTGTCGACCATCTCCGTGACGTGGCCGCCCAGCTCCGGCAGTACCACGACCCGCAGTGCGGCGTTCTCCAGGATGACGGCCGAAATGCCGCCGACGCTCCAGCCATCGACAACCCGAGCGCTCAAGCGAGGATGACCTCCACGCCTGCGGCCCGGATCATCGCCACGATGTCGGCAGGAGCGCCGGTATCGGTAATAAGCACGTCCACCTGAGAGAGCGGCACGATGGTCGTGAAGCCCGAACGTCCAAGCTTCGAGGAATCGGCGAGGGCAACGACCCTGCGGGCCCGCGTCGCCATCGTGGCGCCGACCTCGGCGATCAGCACGTGGGGCGTCGTGATACCGGCTTCGGCGGTCAGGCCGTCGCAGCCGAGAAAAGCAGTGTCCGCAGACAGGCCCTTCAGGCTCAGCACGGTCTGGGGTCCAACGACTGCCTGGTAGTCGGGCAGAAAGAGGCCGCCGAGGCAGATGAGATGCAGGCCTTCCAGGTCGGCGACCTCCCGTACTACGAGATACGAATGGGTGACCGCCGTGATCGACGTACCCGAGCCGTGCGGCAGAGAAACGTTCGCCGCTACCTGGGCGACGGTGGTCCCGGAGTCGAAGAGGACGACGGATCCGGGCTGGATCAGGCTCGCGGCCGCTGCCCCGATTCGGCGCTTCTCCTCGACGTGTTCCTGGAGCTTGGCGAACACCACCGTCGGACGGGACGCCGTGCGCAGCGACACCGCGGCGCCGTGAACGCGTTCGATGCGGCCGCGGCCCTCGAGCACGGCCAGGTCGCGCCGGATGGAGGTCTCGCTGACACCGAACTGCTCCGCGAGCGCCGACACCTCGACCTCGCCCCGCTCGGTGACGACTTCTGCAATCCGGGTCCGCCGTTCCCGCGCGCTCGTCGTGCCCCGAACCTGCCTGCCGACGGGTGCGCTCACTTGCCCATGCCCATGGTCAGGCCACGCACCAGGTGGCGCTGGAAGATCAGGTAGACCACAACGGCCGGAAGGGCGCTCACCAGGGATCCGGCCATCAAGGCCGGGATGTTGACCATTCGCGAGCTCTGGAGAGTAGCCAGTCCGACCGTGATGGTGCGCACCTCCGGCGTCTGCAGGAACAGGAGGCCGATCAGGAGGTCGTCCCAGATCTGGATGAACTGCAGGACCGCGACCGTCACGAGCGCCGGCGTCGCCAGCGGCAGCATTATCCGCGTGAAGATCTGCCAGTAGGAGGCGCCATCGATCAATGAGGCCTCGATGAGTTCCGTCGACACGCCCCTGAAATACGTCGTCATCAGGTAGGTCGCAAACGGGGCGCCGAGGGCCGCATAGACGACGATGGCGCCCTGGTACTGGTTGATCCAACCGATCTGACTGACGTTCACAAATTCGGGAAGGATGATCGATTGGACCGGCACCATCATTCCCGAGACCATCAGGAGGAAGACGGCGGTAGATCCCGGATAGCCCAGCTTCGCGAACGCAAACCCACCCATGGTGCTGACGACGAGGATGATCAGGACGGCGCCCAGCGTCACGATCGTCGAATTGAGCAACTCCTGGACAACCGGAAGCACGCTGAAGAGCGTCGACCAACTGTCCAGGGAGAAACCGGAACCGGCCAGGTATTGCTGGTATGAGCGGAACGACGTCAACGCCATGAACACGAACGGGAAGAGCATGACGACGACGAGCAGGCTCAGGGTCACGAAGATGACGGCCCGGTTGAACTGGTGCTTCGACAGGTTCATGCGGCGCGCCTCAGTCGTTCGCATTTCGGAATACTCGGAACTGGGCCATCCAGATCCCGAATACGATTACAAACAGGACGACGCCAATTGCTGCCGCCAGGCCAAACACGCCGGTATTGAAGCCTTTCTCGAAGACGAAGAACTCGAGCGTGGTAGTGGAGAATCCGGGACCACCCTGGGTCATGATGAATATCAGGCTGAACAGGGCGGTGAACGCGGTGATCACGGTCAGGATGAACGCAAACTGGATGAACCTCATCAGCATCGGGATGGTGATGTAGAAGAGCGTCGACCAAGCGCCCGCCCCGTCAACACGAGCGGCCTCGTAGACCTCGCGGTCCAGCGTCGCCATCCCGGTGATGAAGATGATCGTGTTGGTCCCAAAGACAGACCATATGAACGTGATGATGACGGCAATGATCGCGGTCGAATTACCAGACAGTAGATCCGTGTGGATTCCGCTCAGCCCGATCATCGCAAGTGTGCTGTTCAGGAGGCCGCCGGATGAGAAGACCCGGATTGCGACCATGCCAATCACGACCCACGAGATGGCCGTCGGAAGGAAGTAAACGGATCGGAAGAAACGCCAGCCGATGACATGCTCGTTGAGCAGGAAGGCGACGATCAGGGGGATGAGGATCGCGAGCGGGATCGAGGCCAGGAGGATGGCGTTGTTGGAGACGACCTGCCAGAAGGTCGTGTCGGCGAAGAGCTGGCGGTAATTGTCGACGCCGTTGGGCGTGGACGTGATGCCATTCCAGGTCGTGAAGCTGTAGTAGACCGTCTGCACCATCGGAATGGCGAGGAAACCCCCGACGAGAAGGGCCACGGGCACGGTGAAGACGATCCCGGCCAGCCGTCGGGACCTGGCCAGGTGGTTCCGCCGTGGCGGTGTCGTGCTCACTGGTCCACTGCCTCCGAATATACCGGTCGGGCCACCGTCGATGGCCCGACCGGCTGATCCGTTGAATTACTTGTACGTTGTCGACCGGCGATCGGCCGGCAGAGCGTTCAGCGCGTCCTGCATCTTCTGGAGGGCGTCCTGGGTGCTCATCGTACCGGCGAAGGCAGCCACGAGCACGGTGCTCGCGACGGACTGGACCTCGGGCTGGATGACGTTGTCGATCATGGGATAGCGGGTGAAACTCTTGGTCGCCGCGTAGCTCAGGAGGTCCTGGGCGATCGGGTCCGTTGCGGTGGTTCCCTGGATGGCCGGGATGAGGCCGGCGTCGTTGATGATCTTCTGGGCGTCCGGAGTGGCCATGTACTTGAGGAAGTCAGCGGCCACGTCCTTGTTGGAGCAGTAATTCGTCATGGCGAAACCGTCGCCCGGGAACTCCACGATGCCCTTGACCGGCTGGTCCGTGAACGGCGGGACGAAGACGCCGACGTTCGACCCCATGGCCTGCTCGGCGGCGGAGATAGCCCAGGTGCCTTCCATCGTGATTGCGGCTTTGCCCTGGAGGAACTGCTGCCAGGACTCGGTGTCGTTGAGGACGTCCTGGTTCGTGTAGCCGTCCTTGTACAGGGCCACCCACTTGTCCAGCGCTGCCTTGATCGTGGGATCGGTCCAGGGCAGAACGCCCGTGTAGAGCTTCTGCCAGTCGGCGACGGGCAGCATCATCATGAGGTAGCTGAGGTCGTAGAACGGGTAGAACCCGGCGGTGAGGCCCTGGGCGCCGGTGCCGTAGACGAAGGGCTGGATGCCCGCGTCCTTGAGAAGCTTGGCATCGGCCATCATCTCGGTCCAGTCCGTGGGCAGTGTGGTGATGCCGGCCTTGGCGAACAGCGCTTTGTTATAGAACCCGTTGTAGGTCTGCATCTCGAGGGGGACGGTGTACACACCCGCGGTCGGGTCAAAGTTGGCAGATCCCCACTCGATGCCCTTGAATTGCTGCAGCGTCGATAGTGGAATGTACGAGTTGAGGGACTGCAGGTAGCTCGCGTTCTGGAGCGTGAACAGGCCCGTCCACTGCGTTGCCAGGCAGGGCCCGGTCTTGGAGATGGCGGCTGCCGTGAGCAAGTCGAAGTAGTTGTTGGCAGGCTGACTGACTACTTGGATCGTGACGTTCGGATGGAGCACCTCGTAGGCCTTGACGAGGTTGTCCGTAGCGGTTGCGTTGGACTCAGTTCCGTAGTTGTGCCAGAGACTGATGGTCACGGGCGCGGTACCGATGCCGCCTGACGTGGCCGGGCTGGCCCCGGAACTGCTGCATCCGGCAAGGCTGCCGGCGATGAACGCGCCGGCCAATGCCAGCGCGGCGAACCTTCGGTACAGCATCGGATCCACTTCCTCCGGTGAGCCCGTCCGCGACGTAAAGGGTTGCGATTACGGGCAGCGCAAGCGCCGTTCGGGCGGGCCGCCCTGGTCCTCCCGAATGGTTGAGCACGAAGCAACCATCAGCCGCGCTCGCGGCGAGTGTATACGTGCGCCGTACGAGCGTCAATCGGGCTGTATTCACAACATCAGACAGCTCTGCGGAGTTAGAACGCGCCTTTCGAAGGGCCATTGGGCGATCACCGATCAGCAAATGAGCGTCAACCACAACATCTTCAGTTGCAATCGACGCGATTGTGCTAACCTTTCGATCGTCCTGAGGCAAGACCCGGCTCCCACGCCGTGGCCAGCCGACCGATCAGGCGCCGCGACCAGCAATTGGCAACTCGATCTGTGGGATCCGAAGGAGGGTTCAGGGTGTCGACGGGCGAGTCGATCAGGCTTCAACGCCTCTTCGACGGTGGGCAGAACATCGTTATCGTGGCCATCGATCACGGCCTTTACAACGGACCTCGGCCAGGTTTTGAGAACCTCGCCCCGATCGTCGATCGGCTCAGCGGAGCGGACGGGATCCTCCTGAGCCCGGGCATGGTCGCGCACGTTCAGTCGGTCTTCGAGCATCGCTCGGCGCCGGCTCTCATCCTCCGCCTCAACTGGGGAACGCAGTACGCCACACAGTGGGGCTACAGCGAGAGCCGCAGCGTGCCGATGATCTCGGTCCAGCAGGCGGTCTCCCTCGGGGCGGACATCGTCCTGGTTGGGATGTCGATCAAGACCGGTTCTGAGGCCGTCGACGCGGAGAACGTCGCCCAGGTCGCGCGCTGTGTCGCGGAGAAGCGAGAGGTCGGCGTGCCGATAATCGGCGAGGTCTATCCCGCCGGCCACGAGGACATCGCCCCCGAAAAGCGCCACGAGCAGATCTCGATCGGCTGCCGGATCGCGGCGGAACTCGGCGCTGACATGGTCAAGACCTTCCACACCGGCGAGCGCTTCGCCGAGATCGTACGATCGACGCCGGTCCCGATCCTGGCCCTCGGCTCGCGCAAGGCACCGCGCGAAGTCGACGCCCTTGAGCTAGCCGCCGCGGCGATCCGTGACGGCGCCCGCGGTGTCGTATTCGGCCGCAACGTGATCCAGGCTCGCAGCCCGGAGCGGTTCCTCGAGGCGCTCCAGGAGGTCGTCAAGAACGGCGCTGATCCGGCCGCCGCGGCCGAGAAGCACAACCTCGCCTGACGCGACGGCGCGTGCGAGCCATGACCCTGCTGCTCGGCTTGGACGTCGGTACAACCTCGGTCAAGGCCGGTCTATTCGAGGAATCGGGTCGCCGCGTGTCCTCCGGGGCACGGGAATACCGGATCCAGCACCCGTTTCCGGATCGAGCCGAACTCGATCCGGAAACCTACTGGTCCGCGTCCGTGGCGGCCATCCGCCAGGCCTTCGCTGAATCGGGCGCGGATCCCCGGCAGCTCGCCGCCATAGCCGTGAGCAGCCAGGGAGAGACCGTCGTTCCGGTAGATGCAAATGGGGCTCCGCTGGGCCCCGCTCTCGTCTGGCTCGACAATCGGGCAGACGCGGAGGCCCGGGGACTGGCCGAGAGATTCGGGGACGCGGAAGTCTACGACCGCACCGGCGTCCCCTCCGTGAACCCCACGTGGACCGCGCCCAAGATCATGTGGTGGCGCCGGAACGAGCCCGAGCTATTCGAGCGTGCGCGACGATTCCTGCTCGTGGAGGATTTCATCCTTCATCGTCTCACAGGCCGTTTCGTCAGTGACGGCGGCATCCAGTGCACGACGATGCTTTACGACATCCGCAGCCACGGCTGGTGGGATGAGATGCTCGAGGCCGTCGGGATCGAATCGGGCCGGCTGCCCGAGCTGGTCCGGCCGGGATCGGTGGTCGGCCACCTGTCCGCAGCGGCCGCCACGGCGCTGGGCCTACCGTCGAGTGTCCGCGTTGTCGCCGGCGGCATGGACCAGGGTGCCGGCGCGGTCGGCGTCGGCAACGTCGATGGTGGCGCCATCTCCGAAAGCACGGGTGGAGCCCTCACCGTCCAGGCCTCGGTCGAGCGGCACGGCCTGGACGCGACCCGCCAGACGCCGGTCTACGTCCACTCCGCGCCGGATCGATACCTGTATTGCCCGGTCTGCCCCACGGGCGGGATGGCCCTGACCTGGTTCCGGGACCAGTTCGGAGGCGAGGAAGTGGCTCGCGCCGCCGGCCAAGGGCGGAGCGCCTACGACCTGCTCACAGAGCTCGCGGCGAAGGCGCCGGCTGGCTCCGAGGGTCTCACTATGCTCCCCCACCTGATGGGCGCCTTCAGCCCCGAGTACGACCCCAAAGCGACCGGCGTCTTCTACGGCTTCACACTTCATCACGGCAAACCGCATTTCGTCAGGGCCGTGCTGGAGTCCGTCGCCTTCATGCTGCGTAAGAACCTGGAGCTCCTGGCCGGAGCCGGCGCAGCGGCGTCCGAGATTCGCTCCCACGGCGGCGGCGCCAGGAGCGCCCTCTGGAATCAGATCAAAGCGGACGTTTGCGGCCTGCCGGTCGTCACGCTCGAAGGCGAGGATGCCGCGGTCCGGGGCGATGCAATGATGGCCGGCGTGGCCACCGGGACCTTCTCCACTCTATTGGAGGCGTCCGCGGCGATGGTCGTCGCGGAGGCCCGTTACGAACCGGACCCCGCCACACGTGGCGTCTACGACGCGGCCTACAGGCGGTATGGCCGGCTCTTCGAAGCACTACAACCGATATTCGACTCGGCCGGCTGACCGGCCGCGGAGCGCGGGGTTACCCGGCTAGATTCGACCTACCAACCCAAAGCAGAAGGTGGAGCTGTGGCAGCAAGAGCGAAGATCGGCGTCCTGGTGATGGCGCTCCTCGAGGACGACTACAACAAGACGGCCCACATGCGACCCGCGGCCACTGCTGCGGCGCAGGGGATCGCGGACATCCTGGCCAAGTACGGCGACGTCGTGCACGCCGGGCTCGTGGAAGAAGAACACCAGGCCGCGACCGCCGCACGCCTCTTCAACGCCGAAGACGTCGACATTATCGTCGCGATGGAACTTGCCTACACCAAAGGCATCGTTCCGGCGCGAGCGCTGATCGATACCACGGCTCCGGTCCTGGTCTGGAACGCACAGCAGATCGCCCGGCTGGGCGAGAGCGACGGCTTCGACGTCGTGATGCTCAACTCCGGCATGGCCGGCATCCCGGAACTCACCGCGGTCCTGCTCCGGACCGGACGCGACTTCACCATGGTCACTTCGCGCCTGAACGACCCGGAAGGGTTGCGAAGAGTGGAGGACGTGATCGCGGCTGCGGCCGTTCGGCGGCGCCTGCGCACGGCCAGGGTCGGCCTGATCGGCCACCCATTCGAAGGCATGACGGACCTGATGTTCGACGGGCTGTCGCTCCGCCAGGACGTCGGTCCGGTGCTCTGGCCAGTCGAACCGGAGAAGATCGCCGTCCGGTTCGCCGAGATCCCGAAGTCGGACGTTGACGCGACGGTTGCCGCCGAGCGCGCTCGGTACAACATCGACATGGAGCCGGCGCTCTTCGAGCGGTCCGTGCGACTTGCTCTCGCACTGGAGTCGATCGCGAAGGAGTACAAGTTCGACACGTTCACGGCCTTCGACCAGGTGTGGCTCTCGGATCCGCGGGTCGGGATCATCCCTTCCTACGGCACCGGCCGTCTGTGCGAAATCGGAATTCCCGCCGCCCCAGAGGGCGACGTCAACTGCTCAGTGGCCCAGCTCATCCTCCAGGAGTTCGCCGGCCAGTCGACCACGGTCGAGAACTACGTCATCGACTTCGAGAACAATGCGGTCATGTTCTCGCACGACGGCCACGGCAACCCCGCCCTGGCAACGCCGGGCGGCGTCGCCGTCAAGCACTCCATCTACTACGAGGGAGTGCACGGCTTCGGCGCCGGCTTTGAGTTCGCCTACCAGCCAGGACCCGTGACCAACCTGGCCCTGGTCACCATGGGCGAGAACCGCTGGCGCTTCGTCATCTCTGAAGGCGAGTTTTTGCCCTTCCCGCCGCGCCCGATCTCGGCGCCGCAGACGCTGTTCCGGCACAAGTCGTTGCCGATCGACGAGTGGTGCAACGCGTGGTGCGCCGCCGGCGCGCCCCACCATATGGCCGCCGCCCAGGGCAGCTGGACGGACCGGCTGCTGGACCTCGCCCAGATGCTCGGAATCGAAGCCGTCGTCGTGTAACCAGGTCGGGCTCGGCCCGACAACCCCGCATTGACCAGGCACCCGCCGTTTCCCCCTCACGGCGGGTGCCACCCTTTCCGGGGTTGGTCAAGCGCGACCGCGACCGCGCCGTGGCGTCGTCGAAGGCCTTGAGCGCCGCCCGCACCGTCTCGATCGCCTCCACCCGGAGAGCCGCCGCCGACTGGAGGCTGCCTGCCACGCCCAGAAACGCCGAGTAGGCCATCGGCCCTTCGGATCGTTCTTCCGCGGCAGATCGACGGCGACGAAGTGGAAGGTCCGAACCGACACGAACCGTCATCGTCGCCGGTCGCTCATGCGAGTCCGTCCTGAGCTACCCGTCCGGCAATCGGGTCGGGCCGTTCACGCAGCCGATCGGTCGACCTTAGCCCGCCTCGGCCAGATCGTCCGCGTCAACCAACGCGTGCCCGGCAGTGACCTAGGGCTCGACGGCCATTTCAGGCTCGGCCTCGCCGGTCGTCCCCGCCCCGTCGGTTGTCTCCTGGCGCGCGAACTGGGTGCGATACAGCTCGGCGTATAGCCCTTCCGCGGCCAGTAGCTCGGCGTGTCTGCCCCGCTCGACTATGTGGCCCGCCGCGATAACGAGGATCTGGTCGGCTTCGCGAACGGTCGAGAGGCGATGGGCGATAACTATCGAGGTACGCCCGGCGAGAGCAGTCCTGAGCGCTCCCTGCAGTGCGAGCTCCGACTCCGAGTCCAGGTGGGCCGTCGCCTCGTCGAGTACGACGACGTCCGGGGCTTTGAGCAGCAGGCGGGCGATGGCGATGCGCTGCTTCTCTCCGCCTGAAAGCCGATAGCCGCGGTCGCCCACAACCGTGTCGAGGCCGTCGGGTAGCGACGCGACAAGTGGCAGGATTTGCGCCGCGCTCAAGGCCTCGATCAGCTCGGTGTCGGTCGCAGCCGGCTTGGCGTAGAGCAGGTTCGCGCGGATCGTGTCGTGGAAGAGATGAGCGTCCTGCGTCACGACGCCGATGGCGCGGTGCAGCGAGTCCAGAGTCGCGTCCCGAACGTCGATGCCGTCGATCCGGATAGAGCCCGAACCGGCGTCATAAAGGCGCGGCACCAGGTTCCCGATCGTCGTCTTGCCAGCTCCCGACGGGCCTACGAGCGCGACCAGTTCGCCCGGGCACGCGGCGAAGCTGACGTCGTAAAGCACCTGGGCAGTGGGCGCTTGATCCAGGACCGCGACCGATTCCAGCGACGCCAGTGAGACGTCTTCGGCCCGGGGATAGCTGAAGTCGACGTGTTCGAACTCAATCGTGGCCGGTCCGCGCGGGACCTCTATCGCGTTCGGCTTTTCGGCGACCATCGGCGGCAGGTCGAGGACTTCGAAGATTCGGTCGAACGAAACCAGCGCGGTCATGACGTTGACCTGGACGTTCGAGAGCGCGGTGAGTGGCCCATAAAGCCGGTTCAGGTACGCGCTGAGGGCGACGAGGGTTCCGACCTGGAGCGCGCCCGAAACCGCCAGAGCGCCGCCGAGGCCGTAAACGAGGGCAGTGGCGAGCGACGCCGTCAGCAGCAACGAGACCATGAAGATGGTCATGTACATCGCCTGGCTCACGCCGATGTCTCGGACCCGGCCGGCCTTCTCCTCGAACATGCTGACTTCTCGCATCGGCTGGCCAAACAGCTTGACCAGCAGCGCTCCTGCAACGTTGAAGCGCTCGCTCATCATCGAGGTCATCGAGGCGTTGAGGTTGTAGCTCTCGCGCGTGATCGCCTGGATCCGCCGGCCGACCCAGCGGGCGGGCAGCACGAAGACCGGAAACAGCAGAAGCGCCAGAAGCGTGATCTGCCAGCTCAGAAAGAACATCGCAACAAGCGTGATCGCCACGCTGATGGCGTTGCCCACGACCGAGGAGAGGGTGTTGGTGAAGGCGCTCTGGGCGTCGAGGACGTCGTTGTTCAGGCGGCTGATGAGCGCGCCCGTTTGCGTCCTACTGAAGAACGCGATCGGCATGCGCTGGAAGTGTGCGAACACCTTGGTCCTCATGTCAAAGATGAGGCCCTCGCCGATCCGCGCCGAAATCCAGCGCTCCCCGAGTGAGAGCGCCGCGTCGAGGACCGCGAGAACAGCCAGGAGAATCGCCAGC
>Ga0182021_10006282_pt1 | contig 14118 bp, 3 predicted proteins | sample 612E3MmetaG_FD_120493 | JGI IMG/M metagenome (GOLD analysis project Ga0182021, IMG submission 120493) | Permafrost microbial communities from Stordalen Mire, Sweden - 612E3M metaG (Illumina Assembly) | ecosystem: Environmental > Terrestrial > Soil > Wetlands > Permafrost | place: Sweden...
TGGCCAAATCCAACGAGGCGATCCGGGCGTCGGAGTATTTCTACCATTCGCTGGTGGAGAGCCTGCCGCAAATCATCGCGCGCAAGGACGCGGAGGGGCGTTTTACCTACGCCAACTCCGCCTTCGGCGAAATGGTCGGGCGCCCCGGCGAGCAGATCGTCGGCCTCAGCGATCGGGATATCTACCCGCCGGAACGGGCGGTCAAGATTCGCGCCGACGATGTGCGCGTCATGGCAACCGGCGCGGTGCTGGAATACGAAAACGTGCTCGAGCGTCCGGGGCAAAAGAAGCGTTACCTCCAGGTGAAAAAGGTGCCGTTGTACGCGGAGCGGCGGCCCATCGGCGTATTGATTCTGTTTTGGGACATGACGGTCTTCCGCGAGACGGAGGAGCTGCTGCGCCACGCGCAACAGGAATTGATCGAGACGTCGCGGCTGGCCGGCATCGCCGAGGTGGCCACGGGCGTGCTGCACAATCTCGGCAATGCGCTCAACAGCGTGAACATTTCAGCCTCCCTGGCGACGGACCGGCTCCGCAAATCCCGGGTACCGAGCGTGGGCAAGGTCGCCCAGTTGCTCCTGGAGCAGGGCGACCGCCTGGTGGAGTTCTTCGCCACCGATCCGCGCGGTCGTCAATTGCCGGGTTATCTCGAGCAACTGGCCGCCCTCCTGCAAGCCGAGCGGGCCGAGTCCGTGCGCGAACTGGAGGGGCTCCAGGACAGCGTCGATCACATCAAGCAGATCGTGGCGGCGCAGCAGAGTTATGCGCATGTCTCGGGCCTCGTCGAAGTGGCGTCGCCCGCCGAACTCGCGGAATTCGCCTTGCGCATCAACGAGGCTTCGCTCGGGCGCCACCACGTTGCGGTCGTCCGCGAGTTTTCCCCCGCTCCGAACGTGAAGGTGGAGCGGCACAAGGTGCTGCAAATTCTCATCAATCTGATCCGCAATGCCAAGGAGTCGATCAACGAAAGCGGCCGCTCCGACAGGCAGATCGTGCTTGGCATCCGGACGTCGCCGGAAGGGCGGGTGCAGGTCTACGTGACCGACAACGGCATTGGCATCGCGCCGGACAATCTGGCGCGGGTGTTCGGCTTCGGGTTCACCACCAAGGTCAACGGCCACGGTTTTGGCCTCCACACGAGCGCGAACGCCGCGAAGGAAATGGGCGGCTCGCTCACGGCCCGGAGCGAGGGCCCGGGCCAGGGCGCCACCTTTGTCCTCGAACTGCCGCCTGCCGTTTGATGCAGACCCATGCCTGGCTCTCGCACAAAATGCCGTTGCAGTACGCGACCGGCGCGACCGGCGGGCGCGGGCGGCGATTTTCCGAGCTTCGCGAAATACGGTGACGTTGGTCGTCGGCTTTGTAGGTCGGGCTTTATGCCCAACATCCCGGGAAAACCTGTCGGGGATAAACCCCGACCTACCGTCGAATCGCGTTACGCTATTTCGCGAGGCTTAGTAATAAGTGGCCAACGGTGAGATTCTGCTCCAGAACAGATCGCATCCATTAATCGGTCCTCGCTTGTGCAAAAATCGATGGCAGGAAAATTTTGCGAAAACTGGAAACGAAGGGCGGCGAGGCCGTTGATCGCCGTCCTGGCGGCTCTCGTGGTGTGGGGGACGGGTGGAGCGAATCGCGGCATGGCCGCGGAGGCGGCGAGCCCGGAAGAACCGGCTGGTTTCGGCCTCGATCTATGGGGCGGGGCGGAGGGCTTCCTGCAAACGCGGATCCGGGCGATTCAGCAAACGAGCGACGGCTATCTGTGGCTGGCGACGGCCGGCGGGCTGGTGCGGTTCGATGGCGTGCGGTTCACGACGTTCAATGTCCAGACCGGCAGCCTGCGCGACAACGAAGTCTGGACGCTCAAGGAGACTCGCGATGGCGCGCTGTGGGCCGGCACGATCAGCGGCGGGTTGACCTGTTACCAAAACGGCGTCTTCACCAGTTATACGACCGCGGATGGATTGCCGGATAATGCGGTGCGGAAGATCGACGAAGATGCGGCCGGCGATCTTTGGATCGGCACGTTGCGCGGCCTGTGCCGGTACGCCCGGGGTAAATTTACGGCTGTCACCGAACGGGATGGTTTGCCGCCCGGGCTGGTCAGCGAGATCTGCGCGCAGTCGCAAGAAGGGATTTTTGTGATCGCGAGCGACAAGCTTTACCGCTGGGCCGGCGGAAAATTCGCCCTGGAGAATTTGCCGGCGGAAGAAGGCGATGGCGTGGTGAGCAGTCTGGCCGCGGGCCGCGATGGCGCGTTGTGGTTGTACTACGAAGGCGGCGTCGTGAAGCGGCTGAAATCCGGGGCCGTCACGCGCTTCGCGCTGGAGAGCGGCCGCAGTGCGCGGATCGGCCGGATCTACGAGGACCGGGAAGGCATGGTGTGGCTTGGCGCGCGCGATGGCGTGCATCCGTTGCGCCGGTTGCAGAACGGCCGGTTCGAGGTTTTCACGCCGGGCAACAAAAAGGAATCGCTGGGCACGATCATGTCGATGTACGAGGACCGCGAGGGCAACCTCTGGCTGGGCTTGGAAGCCAATGGACTCGGACGGCTCCGGCGCACGCAGTTTGTCACCCTCGCGGTCGATGACCGCCAGCCCGCCGGGAGCAGCATGCGCACGGTGATCCAGGACAGCCGCGGCAGTATCTGGGTCGGAACGACCGCGGGTTTCCTCCAGTATCGCGACGGCGCCATCACCAGCTACACCGAGCTGGACGGGAGGAGCCTCCCCTGGGTCAACTGCATCGCGGAGGACCAAACGGGAACCCTCTGGATCGGGGCCATGGACAGTCTGCTGAAACTGCGCAACGGACAATTGTTTCGTGAGCCGACGTGGACGAGCAGGGCGGTCGAGATCAGGTCGATCTATCGCGATGCGAACGACCGGATGTGGGTGGCGACCGATGGCAACGGGCTTTTCCTCTACGAAGGAGACAAGGTCACGGTGTTCACGACGCACGACGGGCTCGCGAGCAACAATCTCCGCAACGTTCTGCGCGACCGCCAAGGCGCGCTTTGGATCGCCACGTTTGGTGGCGGCGTCACCCGCTACACCGAGGGCAAATTCACCACCTATACCACGGCCGACGGACTCGGCAGCAACTGGGTGGTGACGCTGTACGAGGCGCGCGATGGTGCAATGTGGTTGAGCACCCGGGGCGGCTTGAGCCGCTATGCCCACGGGAAATTCCTCACCTTCCGGGCGCAGGACGGGCTGCCGGTAAACTTCGTCACCGCCATCATCGAGGACGACCAGGGCAACTTCTGGTTCAGTTGCGATCAAGGCATTTTCCGGGTGAAGAAAACCGACTTCGACGAGTTTGCGGCCGGCAAGATCCCGCGCCTCGCGCCGGTCATCTACGGTCCCGAAGACGGCCTGCTTTCCACGGGTTTCCTGGCGGGGCAACAATCGGTTTCGTGCCGGGCGGCGGACGGCCGCCTGCTGTTCCCTTCGCTGAAAGGGCTGGTGGCCGTCGATCCGGCGCACCTGACATCCAACACTGTCATCCCTCCGGTCCAGATCGAGGATGTAACGATCAACAAACGACCGGTGCGCCTGGGGCCGGCGATCGAGATCGCGCCCGGCGACGGCGACGTCGAGATCCATTATACGGCGTTGAGTTTTGTGGCGCCGGCCAAAATGCGGTTCCGCTACAAGCTGGAGGGCTTCGACCAGCAGTGGGTCGATGCCGGCACCCGCCGGTTTGCGTACTACGCGAACCTGCCGCCGGGGCGCTACAACTTCCAGGTGATCGCGAGCAACAACGACGGCGTCTGGAATCGCACCGGCGCGGTCGTGGCGTTTCGCCTGCAGCCGCATTTTCATGAAACCGCGTGGTTTTGGGGCGTGCTCGCGATCGGCCTCGGCCTGGGCGTGCTGGGCATCTTTCGCGTGCGGACAGCGGCCCTGCGCCGGAGTAATGAGCAGCTGGAACGCCGGGTCGCCGAGCGCACGGCGGCCTTGGCCGAGCGGTCCACCCAACTGGCGAGATCCTACGAAGAGCTCAAGCAGACCCAGCAGGTGCTGGTCGAAACCTCCCGCATGGCGGGGATCGCCGAAATGGCGACCGGCATTCTCCACAATCTGGGCAACGCGCTCAACAGCGTAAACACGACCGTGAGCCTGACCGCCAGCCGCGTGCAAAAATCGAGGGTTACGGCCCTGGGCAAGGTGGTGCAATTGCTCGAGGAGCAGCGCGGACGGCTGGCGGAGTTTTTCTCCGCCGACCCGCGAGGGCAGCAACTGCCCGGGTATCTCGCGCAGCTTTCCGACCATCTGCTCACCGAGCGGGCCGAGCTTTTGAGCGAGCTGGAGGCGCTCCAGCACAACGTCGATCACGTGGGAGAAATGGTGGCGGCGCAGCAGAGCTACGCGTACGTTTCCGGCCTCACGGAAATTGTGCCGGCGGCCGAATTCGTCGAATACGCTCTGCGCATCAGCGCGGTTTCGCTCCACCGGCATGGAATAGAGGTGGTGCGCGAGTTCCTCCCCGCGCCGCCGGTGAACGTGGAACGGCAGAAGGTGCTCCAGATTCTCGTCAATCTCATCCGCAACGCCAAGGACGCGATCAACGAGAGCGGCCGATCCGACAAACGTCTGGTGGTGGGGGTGCGGGTTTCCGCCGCCGGGCGGGTGCAAATTACCGTGACCGACAACGGTGTTGGCATCGCGCCGGAAAACCTCACGCGAATCTTTGGCTTCGGCTACACGACCAAGAAAACCGGGCACGGTTTCGGCCTGCACTCGAGCGCGAATGTCGCCAAGGAAATGAGTGGCTCGCTCGAAGCCCGGAGCAACGGTCCGGGCCAGGGCGCCACCTTTATCCTGGAACTGCCACCCGCCGGTTAGACTCGAAATGTTCTGCCTTGGGGGGATTGCGCGGTGGAGCGGCTTGATGCCGCAGTAAAGATCCTCGGGGCAAGCCCCGAGGCTTTTGAGCAAACCTGTCCTGCTGTAGCCGGGGTCGGTGACCCCGGCCCGGCCTCACCGAGGCCGGCTACAACCAAGCCGAAGCAAGCTTCGGGGTATCGGACCCATCGCGAATGAAGCCGGAGACGCGGGACAGACCCGCCCTTGCGGCGTGGGCTGAGCGGCGACATTCCCGCAGGCGAGATCCCGGGCTCAGCGCATTATTGCGTAGCGGGCATGCGTAGCAGCCGCCCGTGCTGAAGCATCGACTCCCACGCCCGGCACCGGTTAGCTCATCTCACGTTCGCCGCAGCTCTTTCGAAATCCTCCGTGTGGTGCGCGGCAAGGCGCCAGGCCATCATATTTCGGTGTCACCGGACCAATCCTCCCCAAACCGTCGTGTTTTACGCATTCCAACCCGTAGCATCCAATTCCGACTCACAAACAGACTCGCTCCCTTGCCAGCATGCTCAACCCCCGGTCGCGGAACGGTCGCAGGCGGCATTCGTGGTCAAATGCGGCGGCTTGCTCAGCGCGCTGCTGTTCGGGTTGGCCGTGGCGACACCAGGAGTGGTTGCCGACCTCAAGGCCGCGGGAGCGGAGCCGGCTCCGCCCGGCCCATCGTATAGTTTTCGCGCCTACAACGTGGAGGCTGGTGTGCCGCACAATTCTGCGCCGAATGTACTGCAAACGCGCGACGGCTACCTCTGGGTCGGCACTGAAACCGGACTCGCGCGCTTCGACGGCATCCGCTTCACCACCTACCGCTCGGACAACACTCCGGGTCTGCCCAACAACTGGATTCGCTTTCTTTTCGAGGACAATGCGGGATCGCTCTGGGTGGGCACCGCCCATGGCCTGACCCGTTACCGCGACGGCAAATTCGAATGCGTCGGCCTCCTCAACCAGGCCATCGTCAACCTGGCCGAGGATCAAACCGGCCGCATCTGGATCGGGACTTTTTCCGGGGAACTTTGGGATTACGAAAGGGGGCATCTGTCCTCCCACGATGCCGATTTCGAGCTGCCCGGAGGGCCGAGAATTGCCTCGCTGTTTGTCGATGCGACCGGGCGATTGTGGGTCGGCTTGCGCACCGAGGGTTTGTGGTACCGCGAAGGCGATTCCTTCCGGCGCTACGCGCCGATCGCGGGAAAGCTTAAGGAGGTCAGGAATATCACCGAGAGTCCGCAAAACACCCTGTGGCTGGTCGCCGACAGCAGTGTGTATCGGCTGCGCGGCGACGAGCTGCGCTCTTATGCTCCGGCCGCGGGGTGGGACAAGGATCTGCTTTTGAAAGTAGCCGCGGATCGTTCGGGCCAGATCTGGGTCATCTCCAATCACCTGTTTTTGCTGGCGAACCCGGAGAAGGACGAATTCTTCCAGCCGATCCCCGTACCGCCTGCAGAATACTGCCGGGGGTTCATCGAAGACTTGGAAGGCAGTTATTGGATCGGCACGGCGGGCGATGGCATCGTGCGGATGCGGCCCACGGGTTTCCGCATGTTCGCGCCGGAGGATGGCCTGCTCGGCGACAACACGCGGACGGTGGCGGTGGACCGCCAGGGCGCGGTCTGGGCCGGGCTCACCACGTCCGGCGCGGCTCGCGTTGCACCGGATGGAACGGTCTCGGTCGTGAATACAGTCCCTGGCTCCGACGGGGAGGTCTGGTCGATTTGGCCGATGTCCGACGGCAGCGTCTGGATCGGCACCCGCGGATCGCTCTGGGTCTGGCACGATGGCACGGTGAAAAGCTATCCCCAATTCCAAAAAATCCGAGCCCTCTATCAGGATCGGACGGGCACGATCTGGCTCGGAGCGGAAGCGGGCGGAGGCGTGGTGCGCTACCGGGACGGCGCCTTCACTTCGCTGGACGCGACGATCGGGTCGAGCCCGGAGAATCCCGTCGCCTATGTGTTTGCGGAGGATGCCGAGGGCGCGCTGTACATCGGGCTGGCGCGCCGGGGCGTCATCAAAATAAAGGACGGCGCGATCACCTCTTACGAATCCACCGACGGAAGCACGCCCATCGATATTCGCGCGATTTACCCGGACAAGGAGGGGAATCTGTGGGTGGGCACCAAAGGCCAGGGGCTGCTCGTGCTCCGCGAGGGTCGCTGGTTGCATCCCGACGGGTTTTCGGACCCCTTTGACGATCATGTTTCCGCCCTGGTCGAGGACGACCAGGGGCGTTTCTGGGTCGGCACACCCAAAGGCATCGTCTGGGGGCCCAAGGCCGAATTTCTCGCGGTCGCGCGGGGCGAACGGTCCAGCGTGAACCTCCACTCCGCCAACGTGAGCGATGGCGTGCGCCCCAGCACGGTGGGCGGGGGATCCTTTCCGGACGTCGGGAAAACTCCCGATGGCGCGATCTGGTTCGCGACCCGACGCGGGCTGGCGATCGTGGATCCCCGCAAGGTTACCCTCAATCGGGTCGTGCCCCCGGTGAGAATCGAGCGGGTGCTGGTCGACAACAAATTGATGGAACGGACGGGCGAGATCCATCTGCCCGCCGGCGCGCGCAACGTGGAAATCGTCTACACGGCCCCAAGCTTTGTCCGCGCCGAACAGGTGCTTTTCCGGTACCGGCTGGAACGGCACGACAACGGTTGGATTGATGCCGGAGATCGCCGTACGGCCTATTACAACGATTTGCACCCCGGCACCTACAGTTTCCGGGTCACCGCCTGCAACGACGACGGCATCTGGAATGACGCCGGCGCCAGCGTCGTCGTCGTGCAAGAACCTTTCTTTTATCAGACCAGGTGGTTCGCCGGTCTGGCCGTGCTGGTTTTGACCGGCCTGGGCTTCGGCTTGCACCGTTGGCGGACCGCCGCCTTGCGCTGGAGAAACGAGCGGCTGGAAAAGGGCATCGCTGAACGCACGGCCGCTTTGGCCGAGCGGACGGTCGAGCTGGCCAAATCCAACGAGGCGATCCGGGCGTCGGAGTATTTCTACCATTCGCTGGTGGAGAGCCTGCCGCAAATCATCGCGCGCAAGGACGCGGAGGGGCGTTTCACCTATGCCAATCCCGCCTTCGGCGAAATGGTCGGGCGCCCCGGTGAGCAGATCGTCGGCCTCAGCGATCGGGATATCTACCCGCCGGAACGGGCGGCCAAGATTCGTGCCGACGATGTGCGCGTCATGGAAACCGGCCAGGTGTTGGAGTACGAAAACGTGATCGCGCGTCCGGGGCAAAAGAAGCGTTACCTCCAGGTGAAGAAGGTGCCGCTGTACGCGGAACGGCGGCCCATCGGCGTCTTGGTTCTGTTTTGGGACATGACGGTCTTCCGCGAGACGGAGGAGCTGCTGCGCCACGCGCAACAGGAGCTGATCGAGACGTCGCGGCTGGCCGGCATCGCCGAGGTGGCCACGGGCGTGCTGCACAATCTCGGCAATGCGCTCAACAACGTGAACACGTCGGCCTCCCTGGCGGCGGACCGGCTCCGCAAATCGAAGGCGCCGGGCGTGGGCAAGGCCGCCCAGTTGTTGCTGGAGCAGGGCGACCGCCTGGCTGAATTCTTCGCCACCGATCCGCGCGGCCGCCAATTGCCGGATTATCTGCAGCAACTGGCCGCCCTCCTGCAGGAGGAGCGGGCCGGGTCCTTGCGCGAACTGGAGGCGCTCCAGGACAGCGTCGATCACATCAAGCAGATCGTGGCGGCGCAGCAGAGTTATGCGCATGTCTCGGGCCTCGTCGAACTGGCGCCGCCCGCCGAACTCGTGGAATTCGCCTTGCGCATCAGCGAAGCTTCGCTCACGCGCCACCACGTCACAGTCGTCCGCGAATTTTCCCCCGCTCCGAACGTGAACGTGGAGCGCCACAAGGTGCTGCAGATCCTCATCAACATGATCCGCAATGCCAAGGAGGCGATGGGCGAAAGCCGCCGCTCCGAAAAGCAGCTCGTGCTGGGCATCCGAACCTCGCCGGAAGGGCGGGTGCAGGTTTATGTGACCGACAACGGCATTGGCATCGCACCGGAAGATCTGACGAAGGTGTTCAGCTTCGGGTTCACGACCAAGGTCGACGGCCACGGCTTCGGCCTGCACACGAGCGCGAACGCCGCCAAGGAAATGGGCGGTACGCTCACGGCCCGGAGCGACGGCCTCGGCCAGGGCGCGACCTTTATCCTCGAACTTCCGCCCGGGGCTTAGCGCAATTCTGCCTAGCGCTGATGCGTAGTTACCACCCGGTTGATGGATCGACTCGCCGGGCCGACCCCTTTTGACTCTACCTCAGTCCAACGTCGTGCTTTGCAGAATCTCCGAGACGGACGCGAAGCAGGGCGCTGGATTGTAGCATGCCGGAGCCACCGGGCTGATCCCCGAAAAACACGCCGTGTTGAACGCCTTTCAACTTATGCCGCCGAGTTTCGACTCGCACGCTGGCTCACTCCTTTATCGGTGGGCGCAGCTCCCTCGCAAAGAAATGGGGCCAGCGGCAGCTGCGGCCAGGTTCGGCGGCGTGCTGGCCGGTCTGTGGTGGTGGATGGCGGTGGCGGCGACCGGGATCTTGCCCGACCTCCGGGCGGTCGGAGCGGAGCCCGCGACGCCTGCCCCGACGTATTATTATCAAGCCTATACCGTCGAGGCGGGCCTGCCGCACAACAGTGCGGGTGTGTTGCATCAGACGCGCGATGGGTACCTGTGGATCGGCACCGACAGCGGACTGGCGCGCTTCGACGGCATCCGGTTTGTCAATTATCGCGGCGCCACCGCTCCGGGACTGGCCGACAACCTGATCCGTTGCCTTTACGAGGACGAATCCGGGACGCTGTGGATTGGCACCCAACGCGGCCTTTCGCGGATGAAGCAGGGCAAGATCGAACTCATCGAGATGCCGCGCGTCGCCATCACCTCGGTCACGCAGGATCGCGCGGGCCGGATCTGGATCGCGACTCTCGGCCAGGGGCTGTGGGTCTATCGCGATGGCCGGGCGATCGCCTTCAGCGACCCGCTGCTTCCGCCGCCCTCGGCCGATGGCGAAGTGCGTGGACTGTTCACCGATTCGACCGGACGCGTATGGATGCGGATTCGCACCTCGGGGGTGACCTATCTGGAGAACGACCGGCTCCATCTTTTTGAGGGTGACCTGACGGATCGGAATGGACTGGCCAACGTATTCGTGGAGAGCCCCCGCGGCACGCTCTGGCTCGGCACGACCAAGGGGCTGCTGCGCCTGCGCGGCCGCGAAGTGACCAAATACGGCCTGGCGCAAGGGCTCCCCGAGGAACCGATCCGCGCCCTGTACGCCGATTCGCACGGCCAGGTGTGGGCTGCCACCAACAGTCTGTATCGGCTGGCCGATCCGGAGAACGGCGTCTTCGCTGAAGTTCCGCTCCCGGCTCTGGACTACAACCTCCGGGCGATCGTTCAGGATCACGAGGGAAGTTATTGGGTGAGCAGCTCAGGATATGGCATCGCGCGCATGCAACCGACCGGTTTTCATACGATCTCGGCGGAAGGGCATCTGCCGGACGGCGTCGTCGTACGATCGGTGTCCGTGGACTCGGCTGGCAACGTTTGGGCGGCCCTGCCGACGCAGGGCGCCATCCGGATCGCGCCCGATGGAAAAACCACGGTTGTCGATCTCGGGACCGGCACCCGCGCCGAAGTCTGGTCGGTGCTGGCCGCGGCGGATGGCAGCACCTGGATCGGCGCGCGCGGCGCGCTCTACGCCTGGCGCGACGGGCAGCTCAAGGAGTTTCCACGGTTTCAACGCATCCGCTCGCTGTTTCAGGACCGGGCCGGCGCGATCTGGATCGGGGCCGAGGTCGGCGGCGGCGTGGTGCGGTACCAGAATGGCACGTTCACCAAGTTCGACGACATGATTCCAGTGCCCGGCGCCGCAGGCGATGTTCCGGTCCAGCAGCCGATCGCGTGGGCCTTCGCCGAGGACGCCGAGGGTGCGATTTACGCCGGGTTGTTTCGCCGCGGCCTCATCCGGTTGAAAGGGGACGTCGTGACCCGCCTCGAAATGGACACCGGTTTTCCGGCCAGCGACATCCGGGCGATTTGTCCCGCGCCGGACGGGACGTTGTGGGTTGGCACCAGGGGCAACGGCTTGGTGGTCTTGGATCGAGGACGCTGGCTGCATCCGGACGCGCTCTCGGAGCCGTTCAACGATCAGGTTTCGACGATTCTCGAAGACCACTTCGGCCGCTTGTGGCTGGGTACGCCGAAAGGCATCGTGTGGGTGCCAAAGTCTGAACTGCTCGCCGTGGCCCGCGGCGAACACCAGACGGCCACCCTCCGCTTCGCCGGGTCGCGCGAGGGCATCCAGCCTGGGCCGGTTGGCTCCGGCTCCACCCCCGCCGTCTGCCAGGCGCCCGACGGCACCCTTTGGTTCGCCACGCGCTACGGCTTGATCAAGGTCGATCCGGAAACTCTGCCCTTCAATTCGGCCGTGCCACCGGTCCAGATCGAGCGCATCGTCGTCAACGACCAACCCGCCCCCCGCGTTGACGCCATCGAACTTCCGGCGGGCACCCGGAGTCTGGCGATCGAGTACACCGCGATGAGTTTTGTCCGCCCCGCCGAGGTGCATTTCCGTTATCGCCTGGACGGACACGACGCGGGCTGGACGAACGCAGGCGCGCGCCGGACCGCGTTCTACACGGATCTCGCCCCGGGGCGTTACCGGTTTCAAGTAATCGCCAGCAACGACGACGGTGTTTGGAATACGACCGGAGCGGAAGTGCACATCGTGCAGCGGCCATTCTTTTACCAGACCGCCTGGTTCTGGAGCTCGCTGGCGGTCGGTCTCCTCCTGGCCGCCGCGGCGGGGCATCGCTTGCGGACGGCAAACCTGCGCCGGCGCAACGAGCGGTTGGAACGCCGGATCGCCGAGCGGACGGCCGAGCTGGCCAAATCCTACGATGAGCTCAAGCAGGCCCAGACGGTGTTGCTCGAAACGTCGCGTCTCGCGGGCATCGGGGAGATGGCGACCGGCGTGCTCCACAATCTCGGCAATGCCCTGAATAGCGTGAACACAACGGTGAGTCTGACCACCGACCGCATGCAGAAATCGAAGGTCTCGGCACTGGCCAGGGTGGTCCAGTTGCTTAATGAGCAGCAGGGGCGGCTGGTGGAGTTCTTTTCCGCCGACCCGCGAGGGCAGCAATTGCCCGGGTTCCTCGCGCAACTTTCCGGCCACCTGCTGACCGAACGGGCCGAGATGCTGCACGAAATGGAGGCGCTCCAGCGCAACGTCGATCACATCAAGGAAATCGTGGCGGCGCAGCAGAGCTATGTGCGCGTTTCCGGGATCACGGAAATCGTGCCGGCCGCGGAGCTCGTCGAGGACGGCTTGCGCCTCAGCGAGACTTCGCTGCATCGGCCCGCGATCACGCTGGTGCGCGAATTCAGGCCTGCGCCGCCGGTGAAAGTGGAGCGCCAGAAAGTGCTCCAGATTCTGGTCAACCTCATCCGCAACGCCCGGGAAGCGGTCAACGAGAGTGACCGCACCGACAAACGCATGACGCTCGGGGTGCGGGTCTCCCCCGCCGGGCGCGTGCAAATCACCGTGACCGACAACGGCGTGGGCATCGCGGCGGAAGATCTCAACCGCGTGTTCGCGTTTGGCTTCACGACCAAGCAGGCGGGCCACGGCTTCGGCCTGCATTCGAGCGCGATCGCGGCGAAAGAAATGGGCGGCTCACTCGTGGTCCGGAGCGATGGTCCGGGCCAGGGCGCGACCTTCATCCTTGAACTGCCTTTGCCTCCACCCGATGGTGGCCATGCATGAAGACATCTGCCGGTTTAGGAACCCGGCCGATCCCCAACCGTACGTCACTTGGCGGTATTAAATCATGAATCCATTGCGAGAATACTCCCGCTCCCGGACCCTGCGATTGGCGGCGGCGCTGGCCCTTTCCCTGCTGTCAGGCCATCTGGCGTTTGCTTTGGATCCGGCGAAGGCCCTGCCGCAGTATTACTGCCAGTCTTGGACCCGGCAGAACGGTCTTCCCGTCAACGGAATCAAGGCGATCACGCAGGCGAAGGACGGCTATCTCTGGCTGGGCACCGCGGCGGGCCTGCTGCGGTTCGATGGCACGGAATTCACGCTGATCGATCTGGCGAGTGTGCCCGGAATCCGCGGCACCATCGTCACGAGCATGGCCAATGCGAACGACGACGGACTATGGGTCGGATTGCAGGACGGTGCCTTTGGCTACTACGGCGGTGGTTCGTTTTCGCCCCGGGGAAAAGCGGCTTGGGGCGGACTCAGTCTGGATGTCCGCTCCGTGATGGAAGCCAAAGACGGGACCTTGTGGCTGGCCGCGCAGCGCGAGGCGGCGCGCATCACCCGGGCGGGAAACTACGAACCGGTCTTGACCGCCACCACGGATCTTCAGGTCGATATTCTGTTCCACTTCGCCGACTCTCACGGGCGACATTGGATCGCGACCGCGGCCCAGGGCCTCTATTATTGGTTCGACGGGAAACTGGTCCGGTTTCACGACCCGATCGTCGTTACGACGCTCGGCATGGCCGAGGATCCAGAGGGCAATATCTGGATCGGGGGCCCCGCCGGACTGCTTTGCTACGATTCGAATCTTCGGCGCCAGGAGGTTCCTCCTCTGGACGCCAACATCCGCATGCTTTTCATCGATCGGCACGGAATCCTGTGGATTGGGACTGACGGGGCTGGTCTCGTCCGCTACCAGCACGGTGCCTACAGCTTTCTGCGAAAATCCGACGGGCTCGCGAGCGATTACGTCACGACGCTGACGGAGGACAGCGAAGGCGATCTGTGGGTGGGGACGAATGGTGGTTTGAGTCAACTTCGCGACGTGAAGTTTGCGGCCGAGAACCCGGCCCAGGATCCTTCCGCCGAGATCGCGGTCGCGGTCGGTTCGTCCGCTCGCGGCGGAGCGTGGGTGGCCGGCCGCGCCGGCGTGACCCACTTCGACGGGACGACGCGCCAGACCTACTCGACGCAGGCCGGGTTGCCGGCCGCCGTCGTCAAACGCGTATTCGAGGCCGCCAATGGCGATGTCTATCTCGTCAGCGGCCTTACCAACCTCGCGATCCTGTCCGGCGAAAAGGTTGCGGCAATCCATGCGGCCCCGTCCTTGGTCGTGGGGATGGTGGAGGACACCAAAAGCGTCGTCGTTTCGGTGGGCGGATCGCTCTACCGCGCCGGCAAGGAGGTCTTCACGCCCTACGCCTTTGCCGGAGCCCCGCCGGATTTCAAATGGATCTTCAA
>Ga0182021_10006283_pt1 | contig 14116 bp, 15 predicted proteins | sample 612E3MmetaG_FD_120493 | JGI IMG/M metagenome (GOLD analysis project Ga0182021, IMG submission 120493) | Permafrost microbial communities from Stordalen Mire, Sweden - 612E3M metaG (Illumina Assembly) | ecosystem: Environmental > Terrestrial > Soil > Wetlands > Permafrost | place: Sweden...
CCAAGATCGCCGACACTTATACCGAGATCCTAAAACACAAGCGGCTTACGCTTGAGTACCAAAAGCCCGCCAGCCCGCTGTCCAAGGTCAAAGTCGACGTCGAGAAGATCAGCCTTGTCGTTTCCAACCTTATTGAAAACTCCCTTAAGTACACGCCAGCCGGCGGCACTATCCATGTGGCTGTTTTGGAGGCCGAAGGCAGGATCCAGGTTTCGGTCAAGGATTCGGGAATCGGGATACTTAAATCGCAACAGGATAGGATATTTACAAAATACTTCCGCGGGCTGAATGTCCTACGCATGGAAACCGAAGGCACGGGCTTGGGTTTGTTCATTTGCAAGAATATCGTTGAGACCCACGGCGGGAAAATATGGTTTGATTCCGAGGAAAACAAAGGCACGACATTCTTCTTCTCCCTGCCGGTGGCTACGGCCCAGCCGGAGGTTCAAAAAACGCAAGAAAACAGCTAGGTGCAATTGTTAACAAGGCTGCCAATGTTGTAAAAGGTGGTTGGATTGGCTACAATATAAGAAACCGTATGGCAAAGAAAATTCTGCTAATTGAAGATGAAGAATTGGTGACCAAGCTGCTCCAAAAGAAATTGAAGAATCTTGGCTATGACTTGGCTATTGCCAGCGACGGCCAGGCGGGGTTAGAGCTTATTGCCGCGAATCCCGATGCCGATTTGGTATTGCTGGACATGATAATGCCCAAAAAGACCGGCTTTGAAGTGCTTGACGAAATTCGCAAGGATTCAAGATTGTCGCAGATACCGGTAATGATCATTTCCAATTCCGGCCAGCCCCTGGAATTGGCGAAGGCAAAGAAATACGGCGTCAGGGATTGGCTGGTCAAGACCGAATTTGATCCCAAGGAAGTCGTTACCAAGATAAAAGCGATTATCGGAGAGTAAAATTTAAAGGTCTACCCAATAGTTTCGTTTATTTTATTTATGGCAAAAAGAATTCTTATTGTGGAGGACGATCGATTCTTGCGCGAATTGATCGTAAAAAAACTGGCCAATGAAGGCTATGATGCGTTGGAAGCCGTGGATGGGGAACAGGGCTTGCAAAAAACCAAAGAGGAAAAACCCGATCTCATCCTTTTGGACCTGATCCTGCCGGGAATCGACGGTTTTGAGGTGCTGGCGTTGAAGAAAGACGACGCTTCGGTTTCGGGTATCCCGGTCATAATCCTGTCCAATCTGGGCCAAAAAGAGGATGTCGAGAAGGGGCTTGGCCTGGGAGCCGTTGATTATCTTATCAAAGCCCACTTTACACCCGGCGAAATCATCGAAAAAGTCCACAATATTTTAAAGTAGCGAGCGAACCTTCCGGCGCAGGGGCGGCTGTCCCTGCGTTTTGTTATACTGAACATAAATGTAAAATGTAAAGATCAAAATGGAAAATGATAGTGTAAAATGTTAAAATTGAGCAAATGCAAGCAAATGCAAGATTGAATACCTAAATTTTACATTTTGATTTTTTAATTTTAAATTTGATATATGCCCGAACTACCCGAAGTTGAAACAATCAGGCGCCAGCTAAGCAAGGCCGTCGTTTCCAAAAAGATCGACGGGATTGAGGTGTTTGACAAAAAAGCGTTTATCGGGGACAAGGCCCGGGCGCTTGGCAAGGTTATCAAGCGCCTTGACCGGAATGCCAAGGTCCTGCGGATAATTTTTGGCGACGATTCGGCGCTGTTTATCCACTTTAAGATGACCGGCCAGATGTTTTGGCAAAAGGCAGGCGCTTTTGCGCCCGCGCGGTTTACCAGGGCGGTGATCAACTTAAGCGACGGTTCGCGATTGCTCTTCAACGATCCGCGCAAACTTGGCTGGATCAAAATGGTTCCGGATATCAATAAAGAGCCGGCCAGCGGCGCCATCGAGCCGCTTAGAGACGATTTCAATTTAAAGAATTTTACCCAAGTCGTGAAAAACAGCAAAAAGCCGATAAAACTTTTGCTGATGGACCAGGAAAAGATCGGCGGTATCGGCAATATTTATGCCAACGAGTCGCTATTCGCCGCCCGGATCGACCCGTTTAAGATATCCAACTTGCTTGACGAGAGCCAGATAAAAAAACTCCGCCAGTCGATCTTAGCGATTTTAAAGAAAGCCATCGAATGTCATGGATCTTCGGGGAAGGACGAATGGTACCGCCAGATAAACGGACAAGCCGGCTGTTACCAGGAACACTTTTTGGTTTACCAGCGCGAGGGTTTAAAATGTCCCGGCGGCTGCGGCGGGAAGGTTGAGCGCAAAAAACAAGGCGGTCGGAGTTCTTTTTACTGCCCGGTTTGCCAAAAATAATATGATCATTTTTCTCTATGGCCAGGATTCGTTTCGCCTGGCGCGCAAACTGCGCCAGATCGTCGACGCTTACCGCCAAAAAACCAAAGGGCTCAATTTTATTGTGGTTGATGCTTCCGAGGCCTCTTTTGAAGATTTTTACTCCAGCATTTTCCAAACGTCGCTTTTTGAGGAGAAAAAACTTGCCGTTGTCCACAATGCTCTGGACAAGAGCTTTAAGGAGAAGCTGGAAAAAACCGTCAAAGAGCTGGCAAAAAGCGAGCACAACATTATTCTTTGCCAGGAAGGGAAGGTGTTAAAAACCGACAAATTGCTTTCCTTGCTTAAAAAATCGGCCGAAGTCCAGGAGTTTGAATCGCTCGAAGGGGCAAAGCTGACAGCCTGGATCGAATCCGAATTTTTACAATTAGGCAAAGCAATAGATAAGCCGGCGGCCGCGGCCTTGGGCGAGCGGCTGGGCGGCGACCTGTGGCAGTTGGCAAACGAGATCCAGAAACTTGCCCATAGCTTTGAAGGCACGATCTCGCAAAAAGATGTTGAGGCGGCCTTCAAGTATCAGGCCGAACTTAATATTTTTAAAACCATCGACGCCCTGGCTCAAAAAGACAAGCCGGGAGCCCTGCGTTTGATCCATCAGCATATTGATTCCGGCGACCATCCGCTGTATCTTCTGGCCATGGTCGCCAACCAGTTGCGCAACTTGATTGGCGTTAAATCTTACCTTGAGACGGAAGGCGGGGGCTATGGCGATCCGGGCGCCGCTTCGAGGCTTGGTATGCATCCGTTTGTGTTTTCAAAAACCGTGCGGCAAAGCCGGTTATTCAACCTTGATAGCTTAAAGGAAATCTTTTATAAACTGATGAAATACGATGTCGCGATCAAAAGCGGCCGGATCGATCCCGGAGTTGCCCTGGATCTGATAATTGGTGAGATTTAGGTAAACTAAAACAAAAAATCCCGCTTTTGACGGGATTTTTGTTTTGAGAAGCGACTACTTTGTTACGGTCGGAGCCTTCTTGGCGGTCAATAAGGTCAAACGTGATTTTATCCTGTTGGCCGTGCCCTTTTCGATGATATTTTCCTTGGCCGCTTTGTCGGCGGCTTTGTAGATTGAGGCGATCAACTTGGCCGCTTCGGTCGGCTTTGATTGCGCGACCAGCGCCCGGGCTTCCTTGACCAGCGATCTTATCTTTTGCTTGTAAACCGCGTTACGCGCTTTTTTGCGCAGGCTTTGGCGCAGGGCTTTCTTGGCAGATTTGATAATTGGCATTTGTTTCTTTGATTATTGATTTAAATGTTTTTTGATAACAAACGAAAGTATAACACATTCCACAATTTTTGCAATAAAAAAAGGAATTTAATTCCCGGCGCTACTTGGTATTTTTTACTGTATCCGTGCCTACGAGACCGATTTGCTGACCGACTGCAGTCAGACACAAGAGTACAAACACAAATATGATCCCATCAAAGCATGCAAATAAAGCCAATGACCAAAATGTCTGATAGGTCATGCTGCCATCGATAGCACCTGTGCCGATCGTTTCATTAAAATAATTATGCAATTTTATCTTTGCCTCAGGGTCAATTTCGGGAATTTTTATCCAACCAGCCTCATTTTTTATCCAGTAAAGCCGACCCTGATTTTCAATGCTGACATAAGCGATTTTTCCGTGTGTCATTTGGCTCGCACGCAAGAAATTGCCTAGATTGTCCACTGTTAATTCGGCTGGTGGTTTTGGTTGTATGGTGTAGCCGGCTTTTACCAGGGCGTCTCTGATAGTTACATTTTCATAGACTGTGACAGATGTCGGACTGGTTTCGACTTGCTGAACAAAACTCGCAAGCATACATACCAGGGCTGCAGCCATTATTAAAACATAGGTTCCCCTTTGCGATATTAAAGGCATCGAATACCTCCTTTTGTAAAGATAATTGTTTATAATCAATTATCTATTTTTTGTCAAATTTGGAGGATTGAAGTTGGGTGCGGTTTGTGTACAATAAGGATATAAATTCATATGATATTTCAGATAAAAAATGCGGTTAAGAAGGTAACTCCGGGGTTTGTTTTGGACGCTTATCATTTGGGATGGGCCTTTGGGGGCGCTGTCCGGTATGGGTTCCCGTCCAAGAAGATCAAGGTTATCGGGATTACCGGGACCAACGGGAAATCGACTACGATCGCGATGACCGCGGCAATCTTCAAGCAGGCGGGATTCCGCGTCGCTTATTCCTCGTCTGTCAGCTTTGAGGTGGCCGGGGAGACAAGGAAAAACTCCTTGAGCAATTCGATGCCGGGACGGTTTTCCATCCAGCGCCTACTGGCCCAGGCCGTGGCGGCCAAATGCGATTACGCGTTTATCGAGGTGACCTCGGAGGGGATCAAACAGCACCGCCACCGGTTCATCGATTTTGCCGGGGCGGTTTTTACCAACCTGACGCCGGAACATATCGAGTCGCACGGCAGTTTTGAAAAATACCGCGCAGAAAAACTAAAACTTTTTTATCTTGCCAAGGGATTTCACGTAATCAATATTGACGACGAAAACGCCAAATATTTCCTGGAAGCCCCGGCGCAAAAGAAGTACTGTTTTACGCTGAAAGATACTGTTTTGCCCCAGGGGACGCAGGCCACGGTCATCCGGGCGCATGATATTGTTTCCAAAAGCGACGGGGTCGATTTCTCCGTCAACGGGATGAATTTCTCCATTGGCATCGCGGGGAAGTTCAATGCCGCCAATGCGCTGGCGGCGGTTGGCGTCGCCATGTCGCAGGGGATCGGTTTGGCGGTTTGCGATCAGGCTTTGCGGAAGTTTAATGCCTTGCCGGGAAGGATGGAGCGGGTCTTGGATTCGCCGGCCGTTTTTGTGGACTACGCGTTTACGCCCAACGCCTTGGAGCAGGTTTACAAAGATATGTCGGCCCAATACAAGGCCAGGGGGGCAAAGCTTATCTGCGTTTTTGGGTCGTGCGGGGGAGGGAGGGATAAGTGGAAGCGGCCGGTCCTGGGCCAGATTGCCGCCCGCTATTGCGACCAGATAGTCCTGACCAATGAAGATCCTTTTGACGAGGATCCGCTGGCGATAATCAAAACGATCAAAGAGGGGGTGGTAAAAGAAGGCTATGCCACCGCCAACCTCCATGAGATCCTGGACCGCAAGGAAGCTATCAGGCATGCCCTGGGTTTGGCCAAGCCCCAGGACGTAGTTGTGCTGACTGGCAAGGGATGCGAGCCCTGGATTAGGCTGGAAGGGGGAAAGAGGACATCCTGGGACGAGAAAATCGTTGTCCAGGAGCTGGCAAAACAGTTGCGATCAGGTCAATCCGCATCATAACCATCTTTTTTAAAAATTAAGCACCCCGTTTGGGCGCTTTTTTGTTACGCTTGCAGAATTAAAGTGGTAAAGATTATTTGGCATTTAATCTTATCCGGGTCTTGACAAATTTATTGAAATAGACTACAATAGATGGCATTGGTAACACAAAAGCCGAATTTGTCATTTTTTACCTGAATCTTGTCAAAAGTCAGAAACATTAGTTTAATATATGAAAATTAGCTTAAAATTACCAGTCTTTAGTCAAAGCTTGCTGATATTCTTTATCGGAGCTTTCGGCTTATTGATTTTCTCGCATTTTGGCAGTGTTGACGCCCAAACACCGGCCGATCAAGTGGCGGTTTTGGCGATCGTTGACCAGGGCGTGCAGCGTCCGGCGACAATCGAAAATGACTGCGTTTTGCCTATTTGCCGGGCCGTCAGCCAAAGCGCCAACCCGATCGAGGAAATCGCAAAGACCTTGCTTGAAACCAACTCCGGGGAGGAATTCAGCTGTAAATCGGCCAAACCGGTAACAATCATCAAAAAAATCAATGTGGTCGCCACCGCTTATTCGAGCACGCCTTGGCAAACCGATGATACTCCATATATCACCGCCGATGGGGCCAGGGTCAGGGACGGTATCATTGCCAACAACATGCTGGCGTTTGGCACCCAGGTGAGGATTCCCCAGCTTTATGGCGATAAGGTGTTTACGGTGGAGGATAGGATGCACTGGCGCAAGAGCAATTACCAGATCGATATCTGGTTTCCCACCCTTCAACAAGCCGTGAATTTCGGCGCCAAGAGCACCTACATCGAAGTCTTAAATTAATAAATTCAAACAAAAATCGCCCAAATATTGAAGGCGGTTTTTTAATAAAAAACATAACCAGATTATTTCTGGCTATCGATAGTATTCTGTATATTTTTGGCGATATCGGGACGAATTGTTCCAGTTAAAACAGTATTTGGGTCAATGCCCGATTTTTCTATTCGCTTTTTTGATAATTCTTCTAGCTCCAATTTAATTTTCTGTGCCCGGGGTGGGTTAATTTTATACTAAAACGGCGTGATTCAAATGCCAGCCGACTTTAGACGGATAATCTTTTTTTAAGTAATGCCGCCTTTTTATTGATTTCCATTTTTTGAAAACCGAATGCTTCCGGGTAAGATATAGATTAGGATTATTGCCATAAAAAAATTCAGCCAGTTTTTCGCAATCATCAACATAGAAAACAATGCCATACATGGCCATTCCACTCTTTTGAGGGTTTTGCCGATGGATTGTTTTTAAATTTATATTTAGGCTTTTACAGATAGATTTGTTCAATTCTTGAATAAACGGCGAGCTGACGCTTATGAAATCGGCCTTAATTTGGAATACTCCATTTACCTTATAAATATAAACAGAACCGTCTCCATCGAAGAATCCTCTTGTAAAATCAGAAAAATATTTTCTTGGAACCTTGATTGGGGCCAAACGAAATGTCTTTCTTGGAATTATGCCTCGATTTATCAAGCCGTTAGTTAGTATGGGGTTACGAATTTGTAATTGATATGCGATACATGATCCGCCGCCTGATTTTTTGCTGATTTTATGGTTCGAAGATAAGGCCCTTCGAATTTTGTATAAATGTTTTTTATCGATGGACGTAATATTTAATGAATAAGGCCTATTTTTTCTTTCTTTGCTAACTGTAATACAGCCATCAGCCGCGATGTAACCTAATACATAACTCATATCCGGGGTCCAATTGCTAAAGAAGCCTTGATTTAATCGTTTACCCATAAAATGTAGGTGCCGGGGGAGGGAGTTGCACCCTCAAGGGCTCGCGCCCGCAAGATTTTAAGTCTTGTGCGTTTGCTAGTTTCGCCACCTCGGCATTCTTTGAGGCCGCAGTGAGAATCGCACTCACGTATAACAGTTTTGCAGACTGTCGCCTTACTACTTGGCTATGCGGCCGGCGGTTTTAATCTAATATAATTTATCCGATTTTTCAATGCGCGCCTTTCTGTTTTATCTGTTCCAGGATCGTTTCAACTTCCTGGGCGGCTTCGGGCTTTTTGTCTTCGACAAACCAGATCCTTGGCACCGGGCGCATTTTGAGTCCTTTGTTTAACTCGTCCTGGAAAGTCCTGATACTGCTGTTTAAGTCTCTTACGACGCCGGCCCGGGTTTCGGTGGGGAAGGCGCTGACAAAAACCTTGGCTTCCTGCACGTTTTCCGAAGTTTCGACGCGCGTCACGCAAATTATTATATCCCGGGTATTACAAAACTCTTTTTGGATGTGGCTTGCCAAAAAGCTTTGGATAAGGGTATTGATTCTCTCGACGCGTCGACTGGCCATAAAATAATTCCTCTTTGGATCTTTACTTATGCCTTAGATCCTAGGCAAAGCGAGAGGATGTGCAGGAACCCCGCCTTGGCGGGGTGACAAGCATCCGAATGCTTTAACGCCGGAGATAGGGTAGAAGTGAAGATTCAAAATTAGAAGCTTTTTTCTTGCACGAAGAATACCAAATAATCACCTTCCTGGATCTTTTCCGCCCCTTCATAGAGAATTCCCACTTCCTCGCCCTTGCCGGCGTCATCGATGTCCTTTTTGTTTTTTTGCAGGTTGATCAGCCGGCCCGAACCGACGACTTTTTCGTTGCGAATAACTTCGATCTTGACGCCGCGCCTGACCTCGCCTTCAACCATTTTGCCGCCGACGATCTGGCGGCTCTTTTCCGCCCAAAAGCTTAAAAGCACCTTTAATCTCCCCAGGTCTTTGCGGACGATCTCCTGAGTTTTTGCCCGGTCCATGAACTTGCGCAGCCATTCGATCAGGTCATAGATTATGTCAAAATTCATGACGCGGATCTTTTCCCTTTCGGCCATCGCTTTGGCGTCGGGACTGGTTTTGACGCGGAATCCGATAATGGTTGCGTTGCTGCTTTTCGCCATTTTTGCGTCGCTTAGCGTGATTTCGCCTGCTCCCTTAGAAATTATTTTTAATACGGCATCCGGCATCGGCAGCGCCATTATCGTTTCTTCTAATACCTCAAGCGATCCCAGGACATCGGCTTTCAGTATCAGGTCTATTACTTTTTGTCCTTCGCGAGCGGTTATGCTGTTTATCGATATGGCCGCGCGCGCCGGTTCGTTTTGGATGGATAGTTTTGCTTCTTCAACACTGCGGAACGCGCGGAATGTTTCCCCGATGCGCGGTACAGCTTCCAGCCCGGTAATAACCGCTGGCTGGGAGGGGAGCAGGGTTTCGATCTTTTTTCCCTGGGCATCTTCGATCATTTTTATTTTTCCAAAGGCGCTGGGCGTGGCGACGACCATGCCGGCAGTAAGAGTACCGTCTTTTAACAGGATGCTGGCGCTGGGGCCGCGGCGCTGGTCCATGGATGCTTCGATAACCAGGCCTTCGGCCGGTTTTTCCGGGTCAGATTTTAATTCCGCCATTTCGGCAACCAGCAGGATCATCTCCAATAATTGGTCGATGCCCTGGCCGGTTTTTGCCGAAACGGCGACTGCGGGCGTATTGCCGCCCCAGTCTTCGACCAGCACGTCGGCATTTTGCAGTTCGCGTTTTACTTTTTCGATGTTGGCCCCCGGCATGTCGATCTTGTTTACGGCTACGATCATCGGGATCTGCGATTTCTTGATGGTGGCGATCGCTTCCTTGGTTTGCGGCTTTAAGCCTTCGGGCGCGGCGACAACCAGCACGGCGATGTCGGCGACTTTGGCGCCGCGGGAGCGCATCTGCGAGAATGCCTCATGCCCCGGCGTATCGATGAAGGTTATCGGTTTTCCCTGGAATTCTATCAGCGAGGCACCGATATGCTGGGTAATGCCTCCCGCTTCTTTATCGGCGACATGGGTTTTGCGGATGTAATCCAAAATCGAGGTTTTCCCGTGATCGACATGGCCCATGACCACGACAACAGGCGGACGAAGAACGCCGTTTGTCTTTTGCTGTGTTTGCGTGGTTGTTTCCATGCGGATTTAGGCTATTTTTCCTTTTTGGGAGCCGGTTGCGCGGTGCGTTTCTGGGCGCTGGCGATCGCTTGTTTTTCTTCATCGGTCAGCGCGAATTCCGAGACGCCGTTTTTTATGGGTTTGCTGTAGACGCGATTTTCATTTCGCGAAAATAAGCTGGAAATGACGGCGCCGCAATCGTTGCCGTCCAGGACGGCCAGTGAAAAACTTTGGTTGCCGCCCCCGTCATTGAACGGGTTGTAGCGTATAATGGCGATCTTTTGCAAATTATCGATATTTTTGATTTGCAGGGCGGCAAAAGCTTCCTTGAGCCTGCTAAAATCATTTTGCAGCTCCTTGAATTGCTCCAGGATCTCTTCAATGCTTTGAGGCTCCTCCTGTTTCTTTTTGGAAAATAGGGACATGAGGTTATGATTTTTGTTTCACGCCACGCTTAGCGTGGCGAAAATGTTCCTTTCTATTCTGGGCGGGACGCTTAGCGTCCCAATTGCAACGCTTAGCGTTGCGGTGGGAGGAGGATTTGAACCTCCGATACCCTTGCGGGCATAATGGTTTTCGAAACCATCCCATTCAGCCGCTCTGGCATCCCACCTCGCCTCGCCGAAGCTTTAGCGAAGGCGGGCCGAACCTCGCCGTTGTTTGCACAAGGTAGGGTCTCGTCCGCAAAACTTTTAGCATCGGCGGGAAATTCCAAATTCCAAGCACCAAATTCCAAACTAAATAAAAAAACAGGCTGTCAGCAACAACTTTTTATACCATTTTTACCCAAAATAAGCAATAAAAAAACCAAGTAAACTTTTATTGGTTAATTAACATTCCCTGTTCCACTTATCGAGTAGGCGTTCTGCTATCTTCTTTTCTCGCTTGTTTTTGGCTACTATCCCACCCACTTCGGCTATTTTCCGCCGCATCGTAACTGGGTCAAGCTTACCACTAGACATTACCTCGGACTTTATGCCAGGCATTATTTCTAATATTGCTTTTGTTACCTTATCTTTAAAAGCAATCACTTCGGGAGGTGTTTTCTTTTTTCCTCTTCTTTTTCTTAATCTGGAGCGTTCTTTCCTTGCTCCTTTTCGTTTCAGATTTTTTCCCCTCGATCCTTTGTTTTTCATGTATCCGTCCTCTTTTTTTGTTCGTGATTTAAGATGCTGTGGGCGCATCAGGATTCGAACCTGAGACCTACTCGGTGTAAACGAGTCGCTCTGGCCAGCTGAGCTATGCGCCCTTAATCAGTTAATGAGTAATGAACCGGTTAGTTAATTAGAAACAAAATCCATATTTGCTCAAAGCTCATTGCTCATTAACTAATATACTAAAAATTTCGCAAAAGCGAAATTTTTTTGGTGCCCGGGGCGAGATTTGAACTCGCACGGGGTTTAGCCCACTAGCACCTCAAGCTAGCTTGTCTGCCGGTTCCAACACCCGGGCGTGTGACGCATTTTGCGTCACGCCTAACTGCCAAATACTCACACAAATTACTTTTGCTTTGCCTTGACGACTTTCAGCTGGGCGCGCTTGCCTTTGGCGGTGCGCAGGTAATTTAACTTCGAGCGGCGCACTTTGCTCTGGCGCAGGATCTCGATTTTGTCGATCATGGGGGAGTGGACGGGGAATATCTTTTCCACGCCGATCCCGGAAGCGATCTTGCGCACGGTTATCGCCGCTCCGGCTTCGTTGCCGTGCTTTTTTGCCAGCACCAGGCCTTCAAAGATCTGGATCTTTTCTTTGTCGCCGTCCTTGAATTTTTGGTAAACCTTGACGGTGTCGCCGGGGTTAATGTCGGGCACTCCCTGTTTTTTGGTCTGCATGGCAAACTCTTCAATTTGTTTTTCCATAATTTTTATTTAACGATTTTGGATTTATATAAAATATTCCTAACTGCTAATTGCTAAATACCAAGTACTGCAATTTTTCGCCAGAAAAATTGTGTGGGCGTATCCCGATTCGAACGGGAGACCTTTTCGATGTCAACGAAACGCTCTAACCAACTGAGCTATACGCCCGGTTTTACCCTATAGTTATGCCTTATTTTATCTCGTCTGTCAATTAATTTTAATTCGCGGTGGGCGTGGATGGTGTCGGACCATCGACCTACGACTTATAAGGCCGTTGCTCTACCGTTGAGCTACACGCCCGCGCCCGCTGAACTCTCAAATGCGGAGGTCAAGCCTCACACGGGCCGAGGATTGACCTCCTAAATACGTATTATTCGCCAGCTTTTTTATTATCGATTCCTGCTAATTGTTCGAATTCTTCTTTTTCGATCGTTTCTTTTTCTATCAGGCGCTCGGCGATCTTATTCAATGTCTCGCGTTTTTGATTCAGGATATCGGCCGCTTTCTTTTGCGATTCTTCTATCAGGCGCGCCACTTCTTCATCGATCTTGGCCGCCACGACTTCGGAATAATTCCTCATGTCGCCAAACTCCCGTCCCAGGAACGCCATTTCCTCGCGTTCGCCAAAAACTATCGGTCCTAAGGGTGACATGCCAAATTCCTTGACCATTTTGCGTGCCATGTCCGATGCCTGCCGAAGGTCATTCGACGATCCGGTAGAGGATTGGCCAAAGACCAGCTTTTCGGCGCTCAAGCCGCCAAGCAGGGTGGCCATCTCGCCAATGAATTCATCCTTGGTTTTAAGCCGTTTTTCTTCGGCCGCGGTTTTTAGGGTGTAGCCGGCCGCCATGCCGCGCGAGATGATCGAAACCTTGCGCACCGGTTCGGATTTGGGCATGCTGGCCGAAACCAGGGCGTGCCCCGATTCGTGGTAAGCCGCGATGCGCTTTTCGTCTTTGGAAAGCAGGTGGCTTTTTCTTTCCGGGCCCAGGAGGACCTTTTCGATCGATTCCAAAAATTCGGTTTGGTTGATTTCCGTTTTATCGCGCTTGGCGGCCAGCAGGGCGGCCTCGTTGACGACATTGGCGATATCCGCGCCCGAAAACCCGGGAGTCCGCTCGGCGACTTCGCGCAAATTTATATCTTTTGACAACGGCTTTTTGCGGCAATGGATCTTTAAGATCGCTTCGCGGTCGTTGACGTCGGGTAGGTCAAGCACGATGCGACGGTCGAATCTGCCCGGCCTTAGCAGGGCCGGATCAAGCGATTCGGGCCGGTTGGTGGCGCCTAAAACGATGATTCCTTCCTCGCTTTCGATGCCGTCCATTTCGGCCAGGATCTGGTTTAATGTCTGTTCGCGTTCTTCGTGGCCGCCGGTCACGCCGACGCCCCGGACTTTGCCGATGCTGTCGATCTCGTCAATAAAGATGATCGCGCGTTTGACCTTGTGCGCCTGTTCAAACAAACTGCGCACGCGTGAGGCGCCCACGCCGACGAATAGTTCGATGAACTCCGAACCGGAGATCGAAAAGAAAGGCACGGCCGCCTCATTAGCGATGGCGCGGGCCAGGAGGGTTTTGCCCGTGCCGGGAAGTCCCATTAAAAGCACGCCGCGCGGGATCTTGGCGCCCATCTTCATGTATTTTTGGGGATTCTTCAAAAAGTCGATGATCTCGTTTAATTCTTCCTTGGCCTCTTTTAATCCGGCCACGTCGTTGAAAGTTATCTTTTCCTTTTTTTCGTCGCCGGGCCCAAGAATCCGTGTTCGCGCCTTGGTAAAGTCAAATGCCTGCATGGCGTTGCCCTTGGCCTGGCGGAAGATCATGAAGAACAACGCCACAAAAACTATCAGCGGCAGGCTGCTGTAAAGCAGAAGGGGACCAAGCCAGCTCCAGGCCGAAGTGTTTGGCACGTCCTGCACCTCGACGGCCGCCAGTTTGGCTTTGTCGACATTGAGGTTATATAAAGTTTGCGACAGGGCGGCGTCGGGTTCTTTCTGCGCAGTAGCATTGGAGCCGTCGTTATAAGTGACGGTCAGCTTGTTGTCGGTGACCGCGATCTGTTTGACGTTGCCCTGGTTTATGTCGGTCACCAGTTGGCTGATGGCAACCGTTTTGACCTCGGTTTGTTTTGACACAAAGAACGAAAAAGCAGCCGAGACAATAAGAAAAATCACGACCACGATCGCAATGTTTTTGAGAAGATCATTCATTGGGCTTGAAATTCGAAACGCGAAGCGCTAAATTCTCCCGCCCGGGATTCCCGCTGCGGCGGGAGAATTTTGGTGTTCGATATTCGGATTTATTGTGTAGGGAGGTCTTTAAGCGACAGGAAAACTTTGCCGTTCGAGATCTCGACGATATTTGCCTTTATGGAATCGCCGATCTTGAAGTGTTCCGAAAGGTTTTGCGTCAATTTCGGGTCGATCTGTGCCACGGGTATCAGACCCTCGATGTTTTCGGCGCCGAATCTCACAAAGACACCGAATTCCATGACCCCGGTCACCGTGCCGTTGATCGTCAGGCCGGCCTGGTAGTTTTTGAGCTGTTCTTCGCGCGCTTCCATGTCACCCAGTTTCTCGGAAAGGATCACCTCGCCGGTACGCGGCTTTAAGTTAAGTATCCGGACCGACATTTCGGTGCCAACGAACTTTTGC
>Ga0182021_10006284_pt1 | contig 14115 bp, 12 predicted proteins | sample 612E3MmetaG_FD_120493 | JGI IMG/M metagenome (GOLD analysis project Ga0182021, IMG submission 120493) | Permafrost microbial communities from Stordalen Mire, Sweden - 612E3M metaG (Illumina Assembly) | ecosystem: Environmental > Terrestrial > Soil > Wetlands > Permafrost | place: Sweden...
ATATATTGGGTTCTCTGTAGGCTAACACAAGCGAATCCATGAAAATCCACGAGTATCAGGCAAAGGCCATCCTGGCCCAATTCCATGTTCCCGTGCCGCGAGGCCACGTGGCCTACACGGTGGAAGAGGCGGAAGCGGCTGCCCGGACGCTGGGCGGGAGCGTGGTGGTGAAAGCGCAGATCCACGCCGGGGGACGCGGCAAGGGCGGCGGCGTCAAGGTGGCGAAGGACGCCGCCGAGGCACTCGAACTGGCGCGCAAGATCATGGGGATGACGCTGGTCACCCACCAGACCGGTCCCGAAGGACGCGTCGTGCAGCGCCTCCTGATCGAGGAAACCCTGCCCATCGAGCGCGAGCTGTACCTCGGCATCGTGCTCGACCGCGTGCAGGGCAAACCGGTATTCATGGCATCGGCGGCGGGCGGCATGGAAATCGAAGTGGTCGCCGCCAAAACGCCGGAACTGATCCTGAAGGAGACCATGGAGTACGGCGGCCTCAGCCCTTACCAGGCGCGCAAGCTGGCCTTCGGCATCGGCATTCCCCCGGCCAGCGTGAGCGCCGCGGTGGCGGCCATGACGGCGCTCTCCAAAGCCTACTATGCGACGGATGCGTCGCTGGCGGAGATCAATCCGTTTATCCTCACCACCGACGGCAAGGTCTACGCGCTCGACGCCAAAATCACTCTCGACGACAACGCCCTCTATCGCCACAAGGAACTGGTGGAATTGCGCGACCTCAACGAGGAGGATCCGCTCGAAGTGGAGGCCTCGCGCTACGGGCTGAATTACATCAAGCTGGATGGCACGGTGGGCTGCATGGTGAACGGCGCGGGCCTCGCCATGGCCACCATGGACATCATCAAGTTCGCCGGCGGATCACCGGCCAACTTCCTGGACGTAGGCGGCGGCGCCAGCGCCGAACAGGTGAAGAACGCCTTCCGCATCCTGCTCACGGATCGCAATGTGAAGGCGGTGCTGATCAACATCTTCGGCGGCATCCTGCGCTGCGATACGCTGGCCTCCGGCGTGGTGCAGGCGGCCAGGGACCTCAACATTCAGGTGCCGATCGTGGTCCGCATGGAAGGCACCAACGTGGAACTGGGACGGCAGATCCTGCTGGAGTCGGGCTTCAATTTCACGGTGGGCGCGGACATGCTGGACGCGGCGGAGAAGGTTGTCAAACTGGCTGCGCGGTAACCCCCGCCGCACGAGGAAACGATGAGCGTACTGGTAGACAAAAACACGCGACCGATTGTTCAGGGATTCACCGGCCGGGAAGGCACCTTCCACGCGCAGCAGTCCATCGCCTACGGCACCACCGTGGTAGGCGGCGTGGTGCCCGGCAAGGGCGGAACCAAGCACCTGGATCTGCCGGTGTTCGATACGGTGGAGCAGGCCGTGAAGGCCACCGGCGCCAATGCCACGGTGATCTTTGTGCCGCCGCCGTTCGCCAGCGACGCCATCATGGAAGCCGCCGATGCGGGCCTGCCTCTGGTGGTGTGCATCACCGAAGGCATTCCGACGCTGGACATGGTGAAGGCCTGGCAATTTCTGCAAGGGCGCAAGACGCGCCTGATCGGCCCCAACTGCCCCGGCATCATCTCGCCGGGCAAGTGCAAGATCGGCATCATGCCGGCCTCCATCCACCGGGAAGGCTACGTGGGCGTGGTTTCGCGCTCCGGCACCTTGACCTACGAAGCCGTGGGGCAGTTGACCAAGCTCGGCATCGGCCAATCCACCTGCATCGGGATCGGCGGCGACCCCATCATCGGGACCACCTTCCTGGATGCGCTGGAATTGTTCAATGCGGACCCGGACACGCACGCCATCATCATGATCGGCGAGATCGGCGGCAATGCCGAGGAGACGGCGGCGGCCTATATCAAGGCCCACGTCACCAAGCCGGTGATCGGTTTCGTGGCCGGCCAGACCGCGCCGCCGGGACGCCGCATGGGACACGCGGGCGCGATTATCGCCGGCGGATCGGGCAAGGCGTCCGACAAGATCAAGGCCATGGAAGAGGCAGGCATCACCGTCTGCCCGACTCCGGCCGATTTGGGAGTGAAAGTGCAAAGTCGCTTATGAGTGTCGAACGTACGTTTTCCATTATTAAGCCGGATGCCGTGGCAGCCGGGCAGGCCGGAGAGATCCTGGCCTTGATTCAGCAGGCCGGCTTCAAGATTCTGGGCCTGCGCATGACGCGGCTCTCCGAGGCGCAAGCCAAGGGGTTCTACGCGGTACACAAGGAGCGCCCGTTCTATAGCGGCCTGGTCAAGTTCATGACCGAGGGGCCGATTATCGTGATGGCGCTGGAGCGCGAGGACGCGGTCAAGGGTCTGCGCGAAGTCATGGGCGCCACCAACCCGGCCAATGCCGCCGAGGGCACCATCCGCAAGCGCTTCGCCGCCAATATCGAGCGCAACTGCATACACGGATCGGACGCACCGGAAACGGCGGCGGTGGAGTTGGCGTTCTTCTTCCGCACCTCGGAACTGCTGTGAAGTAAGGTGGGGCAGGCGCTTTCGCCTGCCCACCAGCTTCTTTGAGGAATCATCGTGCCAATCATCATCGGTATTGTCGCTGAAGCAGCACCGGGCGAGCGCCGGGTGGCGATGGTCCCGAGCGCCATCGCAGTCTTCAACAAGACAGGCGTCGAACTGCTCATGCAGCCGGGCGCGGGCGCCGAAGCCGGCTTTCCCGATGCCGAATATGTCGAGAAGGGCGTGCGCCTGGCGGCCAGCCGCGAAGAGGTGTTCCGCGCCGCCGAAGTGATCTTGCAGGTGCGCGGCCCTGGCGCGAACCCGTTGACGGGCGCGGCCGACCTGGCGCTCATGCGACAGGGGCAGACCGCCATCGGCTTCGGCGAACCGCTGACCGCCGGCGACGCGACGCGCTCTCTCGCCGAACGCGGCGTTACCTTCCTCGCCATGGAGCTGATGCCGCGCATCACGCGCGCGCAGAGCATGGACGCCCTGTCGTCGATGGCTACCGTGGCCGGCTACAAGGCGGCGCTGATGGCGGCCGACGGGCTGCCGCGCATGTTCCCCATGTTGATGACCGCGGCGGGGACCGTGGCTCCGGCCCGCGTGCTGGTGATCGGCGCGGGCGTGGCGGGCTTGCAGGCCATCGCCACCGCGCGGCGCCTCGGCGCGGTGGTCTCCGGCTACGATATCCGCGCCGCCGTCAAGGAGCAGATCGAAAGCCTGGGCGCGCGCTTCATCGTGCTGGAAGTCCCAGCCGCCGGCGCGGAGGACAAGGGCGGCTACGCCAAGGCCATGACAGAGGAGTTCTACCAGCGGCAGCGCGAGTTGATGGCCGGTGTGCTGGCGCAACAGAACGTGGTCATCACCACCGCCGCGGTGCCCGGCCGGAAAGCGCCCATCCTGATCACCCGCGAGATGGTGGCGCGCATGGCGCCGGGCTCGTTGATCGTGGATATCGCGGCGGAGCGCGGGGGCAATTGCGAACTCACCCGCCCGGGCGAGACCGTCATTTCAGGCGGCGTCACCATCATGGGGCCGTTGAATCTGCCGTCCACCATTCCCTATCACGCGAGCCAAATGTACTCCAGGAACATCGCGACCTTTCTCAAGTACCTCGTCAAGGACGGGAAGCTGGCGCTCGATCGCCTGCTCGATGAGAAAGATGAGATCGTGCGTGAAACCTTGGTCACGCATGGCGGAGAAGTAGTGCATCCAAAGGTGCGGGAAATGCTGGGACTGGCAGCCGTTTAAGGGGAGCGCGCAATGCCTTCAAATCTGGAAATGGGACTGTACGTCTTCATGCTGGCGACCTTCGTCGGCCTGGAGGTGATTCGCAGGGTTTCGCCCCTGCTGCACACACCGCTGATGTCGCTGACCAACGCCATCTCCGCCATCTCGGTGGTGGGCGCCATCCTCATCATCAGCAACAACGAAGCCACCACCATGACCAAAGTGCTCGGCTTCGTCGCCATCACCGCCGCCACCACCAATATCGTCAGCGGCTTCCTCATCACCGACCGCATGCTCAAGATGTTCAAGCGCCGGGAGGAGAAAAAGTAAATGGGCTCCCTGGTCAATTACATCTACATCCTCTCCGGCGCGCTCTTCGTTCTCTCGCTGAAATGGATGAACTCGCCGGTGACGGCGCGACGCGGCATCTTCGCCGGCGAGGCCGGCATGCTGATGGCGGTCGGCGGCACGCTGATCGGGCACCACGGCAACTGGGAGTGGATCCTGGCGGCGTTGTTCATCGGCAGCGCGGTGGGCGTGCCCATCGCCTACATCATGCCGATGACGGCGGTGCCGCAGCGGACCGCCATGTCGCACGCCTGCGGAGCTTTGGCGGCGGCGCTGGTGGGCACCGCGGAGTATTACCAGCGGCAGCCCCACGCCTCTACCGAACTGGTGGGCTTCACCATGGTGGCCCTGGTGGTGGAGACCCTGCTCGGTTTCCTCACCTTCACCGGAAGCCTGATGGCCATGGGCAAACTGCAAGAGATCCTGCCCTCGCGCCCGCTGGTCTATAAGAATCAGAACGCCACCAACTTCGTGCTCTTCGCCATCGCCCTCGGGCTGGGCGTGCGCGTCATTTTGGTGCCCACCGATACCTGGATCTTCCCCATCTTCGCCGGCCTCTCGCTGGTTTTCGGCGTGCTATTGATCCTGCCCATCGGCGGCGCCGACATGCCCACGGTGATCGCGCTGTTGAACTCCTACGCCGGGCTCTCGGCCTGCGCCATGGGGTTCGCGCTGGACAACAAGCTGCTCATCATCGCAGGCGCCTTGGATGGATCGAGCGGCCTGATACTCTCCATCATCATGTGCAAGGCCATGAACCGCTCCTTCACCAACGTGCTGTTCGGCGCTTTCGGACAGATCCAGACGTCCAAGGCGAAGACCGAGCAGCGGCCGTACCGATCGGCCAGCGCCGAAGAGGCCGCCTCCATCCTGGAAGCCGCATCGAGCGTGATCGTGGTTCCCGGCTATGGCCTGGCCGTGGCGCAGGCGCAGCACAAGATTCGCGATCTGTTCGATGCGTTGATGAAGCGCGGCATCGACGTCAAATTCGCCATCCACCCAGTGGCGGGACGCATGCCCGGCCACATGAACGTGCTGCTGGCCGAGGCCGACATCCCCTACGACCGGCTGATCGAGATGGACGAGATCAACGGCGAATTCCCGCAGTGCGACGTGGCGCTGGTGATCGGCGCCAACGACGTCACCAACCCGGCCGCGCGCACCGACAAATCGAGCCCGATCTTCGGCATGCCGATCCTGGACGTCGACAAGGCCCACACCGTGATGGTGATCAAGCGATCCATGAACCCCGGCTTCGCCGGCATCGACAACGATCTGTATTACATGGATAAGACCCTGATGCTTTTCGGCGACGCCAAGGCCTTTGTCTCCGAGATCCTGAAGGAACTCCCGGCCGCGGTGCGGGCATAGCAGCAACAACACCATTCAACGCAGAGACGCAGAGAACACAGAGGAAGCGCAGAGAAAGCCAGAACTGGAAACGCGCTCTACGGTGGTGATGCTCACCCTTCCGCGAGGCTGCGCGGAGAACGCCGGGGAAGAGTATTGCCTGGTCTTCTCTGCGCTTGTCTCCGCGTTCTCTGCGTCTCTGCGTTGAAAAGAGGCGCCCACCCCCTACAAAATCTCGAAATCCGCCGTGCGGACAGCGAAGCTGCCGGTGGAATCCTCCGCCCTGATTTCCACTCGGTACTGGCCCGGACGCAGCTTGTCAATCGGCAGACGCAGCCCGGTGGGCACCACGGGACTGCCGGCATGGACGAAGCTGTCCACCTTCACGCTGCCCGGATCCCGCACCGGAGCCAACGTCTTGCCATCCAGAATGTTGACCTCCACCCCTACGGTGGGCTTGTTCTCGCCCACCAGGGCCGGATCGTAGAGTTCGAAATACATCCCCACCTGGTCGCCCGCTTTGAAGCGCGCGGTGCCGGTGGGCGTGAACTGGAGATTGCCGGCCACCAGCGGCGACCGCCCTTCCAACAGCACGGCATCGAGGTTCGCATCGACATCCGTCACCTTGCCAAACACGGTGCTGAAGGCGATCGCGCTGACCGCGAAATCCTTGCCGTCGTACGCATTGATCACCAGCGGGGATTCCAGCTTGCCAAAACTGGCGCCGCCGGAATCGAACACGACTTTCAGATTGTAGACGCCCACCGCCACATCGAACTGGTTCTCATAGTGCATCGGCTTCGCCTGGAAGGCCTGCACTTCCTTCTGGTTTTCGAAATCCAGTTTGACCACATCGCTGAAACGGGCCGCCACGCTGCCATCCTGCTTGTAGGCGATGCCAAGCACGTTCACGCCCGCATGCATCTTGCCCTTCACCTTCTCGAATTTGACAGCGTCCGCCGGAATCTCCATGGCCACCGCGACGCGGGCGGTATTGGCCCCGGTATAGAAGAACGGCGCCCGCATCGACGCCGCGATGGTGCCGGCCGCCGGCGCCGCCGCGCGGCTCTCCAGCGTCTTCTCGACCGGGTTTTCCGCCAGCACGTCGCGCGATTTCACGTTGCAGTAGCCCGCCCGCGAACGCACCGTGGTTCCGCCCTTATCCACCTTCACCTTGAGGGTGTGGCAACTGCCTTCCACCGACTCGGGCGGCGTGTAGCCGACAATGTAGTACTGATTCTGCTCCTTGCCGATCTTCTGCATGCCGCCCAGCAGGTCGTTCGTGTTGGTGATCACGAAGCCTCCGGTGCCTTCCGCCAGCAGGTACATGATCTGCTGATTGTCGGTGGCGCTGCGCGGAAACTCGGGAATGTTCATGCGCGACGGATTGTTGTAGGGATTGTTCCGGTTGTAGGAGTTGTTGGGGTTATTGGACCCGCCGGTGTTGGTGTTGGTGTTCGTGTTCGTGGTGGGATTCGTGTTGCGGGTGCCGCCTGTGTTGCCGGGATTGGGGCTCCGCGTGGTACCGCCCCCCGCCCCCGTGTTGCCCCCCGCGTTGCCCCCTGGGTTGCCTCCTGGGTTGCCTCCGGTGCTGCCGCCCGGGGCGCCGCGCGACGTCCCGCCGCCGGGTGACCCGGTGGTGCCGCCCGTGCTGCCGCCACCGCGCGCCTGGAAGAATGAGGCGATGCGCAGCAGCGGAGAAGCCGCCAGCGCGATGCCGCTGGAGCGCCACGCAATGCCGGGAAGTAGCTGAGGAAATTCCAGCGCCGCCCGCCCGCGTCCGCGGCCGGGACCGGGGGTAGTACTGTCATCCATCATGCCCGGCATGCCGGCGCCGATCCCGCGTACGTCGATAGGATAAATCGCCACGTTAGCCTTGCTGCAGGAATCGATGGCCGCGTTGGCTTCCGAACGCGCCTCATAGCTCAGCGGGAATCCCGAGGTGAACAGGATCAGGCTCTTGCGTCCCGGAACCTCGGTGAGATTCTGCGCCATGCTCCGCAAAGCCAGCAGCATAGTGCGCGCCCCATACGCGCCGGCCCCGCCGCTCAGCCGAGGCACACCGAGGCTGGCCACTTCCGGTCCGGGCGCCACCGCCGACGTCCTGATGCCGCCCACCACCTGCTTCAGCCGGTCGATGTCGCCGGTGAAGTTCTGCGCGACCTGCAGCGCGCCGGTGAAGTTCACCACCGCCATCAGCCGGTCCGGACCGGCATTGGATTCAATGAAACGCGCCGCCGCTTGGCGCGCCTGCATTTGCTCCGCCATCCCCATGGTGGAGTTATCGAAGAAAAGCACGATATAGCGCTGCTGCCCGGCCGGGCCCTTCGGGTCGGCGCCGGAGGAGAAGGTCTTAAGCACTTGCTCCTTGTTGTCTTCCCAGACCTTGAAGTCCTTCAGTTCCAGGTCTTCCACATAGGCGCCCTTCTTGGCCGTGACCACCACGTCCACCAGCACCAGCTTGGCTTCCGTCCGGATCACCGTCGCCGGCGCCTGCTGGGCCGGCGACGCGGCGGCCACCAGAAGAAAACCGCTCGACAGTATCGTGCGCTGGAATCGCATGTTACACCTCTTAGTACGGAATCTCGACGGCGCCGTTGCGCGCCGACATCAACTGTCCTTCGACATCCCTGACCACCAGCCGGACCGAATAAGTGCCCGGCTTGACATCGAAACTGGAGCGGATGGTCAAGCCTCCGTCCAGCCGTTTCTCCACCGTCTCGTCCTTGAGACGCATCTCGATCTTCTTCTGATTGCCGGACGCGTACACGCCGTTGCGGTCGAACAGGCCCGCCACCACGGTCAGTTCGTTGCAGTTGCGGTCCGCCTCCTTGCGGAACCTGAGGTGTTTGACGTCCACCTTGATGACCAGCGAGACCCGCGCCATATCCTCGCCCGACTTGAAGAACTGGGTATGGAGTTCCACCGGAATATCGTCCATCTCCTCGCGCGAGAACAGCGCTTCTTCGATCTCGCGCCTGGCGGTCTCGATGGCGTTCTCCAGATGCCGCGGCGCATAGTAGCCGGTGCGCGCGCCGATGTTCACGTCCTTCACGTTCTTGAGCGTCACCTTCAGAGCGTGGAAGCTGCCGTCCATTTTGAGGTTCTGCGGCGAGAAGGCCAGCAGATAGTAATACTCCGGGGCCGTCGCCAGGCGCGCGAACCCGGCGTCGAGATCGTTGCTGTTCTGGAAGAAGGTGGCGCCGGTGCCGGCCGCCAGTTCCGCCATCACGTCGGATTGCGCGCGGTTGCTATCGCGCTCCGTCTGTTGCAGGACCCGCTCGGTAACATAGTTGGTGCCCTGGCGCGAGATGTCCGTATTGTCGGTATAAAGACCGCGCGCATCCAACGAGTTGATCAGCACGCTGGCGCGAATGGCGCGGTCCATGATCTCCGTCTTATCCATCGAGTGCTCCGCCAGCGTCACAAACCCACCGGAAACCAGGATGATGGAGCGCTGCCCCGGCATGGCCGCCATGCGCCGAACCAGTTCCCTTATCACGCCCATCGCGAGCCGCGTCTCAGAGTCGCCAAGAGTCAGTTCCTGCCGCGCGGCCTGCTGGGCTATCTGCACTGCCGTTTGATATTGGGTTGGATCGAGGCTCTGGCAGGACATGACATCGCGCGCCGCGGCATCCAGCACGACGGAATCGTTCCTGTTGACGATCAGGTCCGCCATGTAAAAGTTCATGTTGGGGCAGCGGCTAAGACCTTGCCCGGTGACCGGCCGCATGCGCAGTTTGCCCAGCGCCTCGTGCAACAGGGCCCGATCGTCGGTGAAATCCTGGATCGTCTGGCCCGACGTGGTATAGATCGCGGCGCGATCGGTGCTGAGCAGGGCGTTATCGATGTGCCGGCCGGCGGCATCCCGCGCATGCACCAGGTCGCCGAACTTCATGTGCACGTCGTCGAACAGGTAGGCGATGAAGCGGTCCGGCAGGTCGGCGGCGGGTTTGTCCTCGGGGGGCCTGTCCGGGCTCGGCACGGGTGCGGCGGCGGCCGTCTTGTTGAGCCGTCCCGCCACCTTCTCCACGGAGAAGCGCGCGATGTATTGCGGCTTGCCCTTATCGAACAGTTGGAAATCTTCCTGCTTGAAACTGCCCACCGCCTTGCCCTGGCGGTCCCGGACAACTACCGGCACCATCACCAGGTTGACACGCGCCTTGAACATCGCCGGCTCGTCGTGGGTGGCCATTTCCGGCGCGGGCTTGGCGGGCGCTGGCGGCGGAGGCGCGGTTTGCGCCACGGCGGCGTACGCGCCGAAGATGATCGGCGCCAGCGCGCGGTAGCCGTGCCTTTTCATAGTTGGCTCATAGGGTCACAGTCATCATAGGACAACGGCGAACGAACCACAATCGGGCGGCGCTGCAAGCGCTTCCACCGTGGCCGGTAGTCTGTCCCACCCGTTTTTCCTGGAAGAAAATCCGCGGTACCATCAGTCTAATGAGCGGGATGGTTCTGGAGGGCACGGATCGCGAGTTGATCGAGGGGTGCCGCCGCGGGGAGCGGGACGCCTTTCGCGCCCTGTTTGAAGCCTACCAGGACAGGATTTACTCGATTGCCCTGCGTTTCAGCGGCGATCAAGCGCTGGCTATGGATATCGCCCAGGATACGTTCCTCAAGCTGTTCTCCACCATGGCCGACTTCCGGGGCGATTCCACTTTCGGCACCTGGGTCTACCGGCTGGTGGTCAACAGTTGCCTGGATCACAAGCGCCGCTCCTGGCGTCTGATTCCGCTGGCCGCCGAAGTGGCGGCGGTGCTGCGCGCCCCAGGCGACGCGCTGCACGGGCTGCTGCACGCCGAGATGCGGGGGCGGGTTCAGGGCGCTGTCGGGAAACTGCCCGCCGAGCAGCGCATCGTGGTGGTGCTGCGCTATACCGAGGGCCTGGCATACGAGGAGATCGCCGCCGTGCTGGGCTGTTCGATGGGGACCGTGGCGTCGCGCCTCAATCGCGCCCACAAGACGCTGGAGCGGCGGCTCTCGCATCTGAAAGGAAGCTCGCATGCCTGACTGGCTGGAACGGGAATTGGCGCGTGAATTGGCCGCGGTGGCGGCGCCGGACACCTTGGCAACTCGCCTTGGATTCGCGCCGGCTAAGCGCTGGGAGATCCCCCGCCTGGCGCTCGCCGTGGCGGCCGTGGTGGTGGCAGTTATCGGCGGCAGCTACGCCGCCAGCCGGCCGCAGGCGCTCGATCTGCGCCGCGCCTCCGGCCAGGGCGTTTCACTCCGATCGGCGGACGTGGACCCGGCCGGCGCCCGGCTCCTCCGCTGCGGCGGCGGGGCAGGCAGGCCCTTACAGGTTAACGCCGTCAAGGCCACCGTCCTGCTGGCGCACTCCGGATTCGAATGGACCGCTCATACCCCGGCCGCGGCGCCCGAAGCCGACTGCCATTCCTGCCACACTCTCTGACCAGGTCTTTCCCCGCCGAGGCAGGTCGAGTTCACAGCTCCTTGATTCTTCGGAACAACGCCGATAAACGCGGATAACACAAGAGTCTTTGCTTATCCGCGTTTATCCGCGTTCATCTGTGGCCATAATCTGCTCTCCTCATCTTCTCGCCCAACCCCTCCGCCATTTCACGCAGATTCTCGTTGATCCTACAAGACTTACCTCATAGGGCCTTGCACACCCGAGGTACACTGGTATCGGCGAAACCTTCCACCGCCAAAACCCCAGGAGGACGGCCCGGGACTGCCACTAACCAATTTACCAAGCGAACCCATTTTCCCTCCCAACTATAACAAAATGAAACCACTTGCACCATCCCGCCCCGAACCCATTTCCCACGCCCCCCACCCCCCATCCTGCGCACTTGCGAACATTCGAGAAATCGAATACTCTAATGTCATGCCCAATCAGCTCCGGGCCTACCAGGCAACCGTCTTCCAAGCCCTTGCCCACCCCACCCGCATTGCCATCGTCGAAACCCTCCGCGACGGCGAACTCTCCGCCGGCGCCCTACAGGCCAAACTCGGCATCGAGCAGGCCAACCTCTCCCAGCACCTCACCATCCTCCGCAGCCGTCAGATCGTGGTCAACCGCAAGCACGCCAATCAGGTTTTCTATTCCCTGTCCAATCCGGTCTTGGGCGAGGTGCTCGACATCATGCGCCGTTATTGCCAGACCAATCTCAACCAGGCCATCCAGATGATGGACGAAATGAACCGCGAGGCGCAGAGTTGATGACCTCGCCCCTCGCCTTCCTCACCGCCGGATTGGCTTCGTTCTTGATCGGTGCCCTCACCGGGCTCGCCACCGGGTTTGGCACTTGGAAGCAACGCCCCGCCGCCGCCCGCGTGGTCCCCTTCGCCTTTGCCACCCTCGGCAGCCTGCTCCTGGCGGTGGCCGCGTGCGAAGCCCTGGCCTTCCCCGCCCCAGGCACCTGGAACCTCCCCCTGGTCACCCTCTTCGATTGCACCGTCCGGCTCGATCCCCTATCCGCCTGGTTCACCCTTACCCTGGCGATTCTGGCGTTGGCTGTCTCCGTCTACTCCTTCGGCTACCTGCGCCCCATGGAGCCCACCCGCAATCTGGGAGCCCTCGGCTTTTTCTACAATTCCCTGCTGCTGGGCCTGGCCGTGGTCTTCACCGCCGCCAATACGTTCTTCTTCCTCTCCGCCTGGGAAGTGATGGCGGTTTCGGCCTTCTGCCTGGTGGCCTTCGAACATGAGAAAGCCGAGACCCGCCGCGCCGCCCTCGTCTACATCGTCATGTCTCACGCCGGAACTGCGATGATTCTGGCCGCCTTCCTGCTGCTCGCCGCCTTCGCCGGCAGCACCGATTTTGCCGCCTTCCATCAGCTCGCATCCTCGCTTCCTCCCGCCGAACAGGGCACCGTCTTCCTCCTCTTCTTCGCCGGATTCGGCGTCAAGGCCGGCATCGTGCCGCTTCACATCTGGCTGCCCGACGCCCACCCCGTCGCCCCCAGCAACGTCTCGGCGCTCATGTCGGGCATCGTCATCAAGTGCGGCATCTACGGCATGGCGCGCGTCTTCTTCGATTTCTACGGCCCGCCGCCCCTGTGGACCGGAACCGTGGTTCTCGCCGTCGGCGTAGCCACGGCCCTGATCGGCGTTCTCTACGCGCTTCAGGAGCACGATCTCAAACGCCTCCTGGCCTACCACAGCATCGAGAACATCGGCATCATCGTCATGGGTTTCGGCGCCGCTCTCATGTTCCGCTCTCTCGGGTATCCCAATCTGGCGGCCATCGCCATCGTCGGCGCCCTGTACCACACCTTGAACCACGCCATCTTCAAGGGCCTGCTGTTTCTCACCGCCGGAAGCGTGGTGCAGAGCGTGCGCACCCGCAACATGGAAGAGATGGGCGGCCTGATCCGCCGCATGCCCGGGACCGCGCTCTTCTTCCTCATCGGCGCCATCGCCATCTCCGGGCTCCCGCCGTTGAACGGCTTCGTCAGCGAGTGGCTCACCTATCAGGCGCTGCTCGCTGGCTTCGGCACCACACACTCCCTCACCCGCCTCATGTTCCCGATTGCGGGCGCGCTCCTTGCCCTGACCGCCGCCCTGGCCGCCGCCTGTTTTGTGAAGGCTTTCGGCATCCCGTTTCTTGCCTTGCCGCGCTCTGAAGCCGCCGCCACCGCGCAGGAAGCCGCGCCCTCCATGCGCAGTGCCATGGCGCTATTGGCCGCCGCCTGCTTCGTGCTCGGCCTCGGCGCTTCCTGGATTGTGCCCGTGTTCGACCCCATCACGCGGCAGGCCTTGGGCGTCCCCGTCAGTCCGTCGTTGGTCTCTCACGGCATTGCCTTGCAGGCCGGCGCCGCGCAGAGCGGCACCGTCTCTCCCGCCGGCATCGCGCTGGTGTTCCTCGTGCTGGCCGGTACGGCGGCGTTCTTTGTCCGCCGCCGCCTGCGCCACGCGTGCGTGACCACCGGGCCGGCCTGGGATTGCGGTCTTCCCGGCCTCACCGCCGATAACGAATACACCGCCACCGCCTTCTCCAAGCCTTTGCGCCTCATCTTCAGTGCCTTCTACCGGCCGCGCCGCGAAATTCGCCCCGAATACGACGTCTCGCCTTACTATCCCAGCGCCATACGCTTTGAAAGCGGCATCGAGCCCACCTTCGAAAAGCACGTCTACGGCCCGCTGAAAGACTGGGTCTTCGCCCTCTCCCGCCGCATGCGCGCCATTCAGGCCGGCAGCATACACGCCTACCTCGCCTACATCTTCGTCGCCCTTATCCTCCTGCTGTTATTCGGGGTGCGCCAATGATTTCGACCACGCTCCCTGTATTCTTCACCGCCCTCGCCCAGTTGCTGCTCTTGTTGGCGGTGGCTCCGCTGGTCGGCGGCCTCATCCGAACCCTCAAGGCGCGCCTGCAAGTTCGCCGCGGCCCCGATGTTCTACAGCCCTATCGCGACCTCTACAAGCTGTTCCGCAAAGGCATGGTCCTGCCCGATACCGCCTCCTGGATCTTCACCGCCACGCCCTATGTCGTGTTCGCCTCCACCGCCATCGCCGGCCTGATGATCCCCATGATCTCCGCCAAGGCCCCGCTCGGTCTCTTCGGCGGCGTGCTGGCCGTCGTTTACCTGCTCGGTCTCGGCCGCTTCTTTCTGGCCCTCGCCGGATTGGACACCGGCAGTTCCTTTGGCGGCCTCGGCAGCAGCCGCGAAATGACCATCGCCGCCCTCGCCGAACCCGCCATGATGCTGGCCGTCTTCACCGTCGCCATCGGCGCC
>Ga0182021_10006285_pt1 | contig 14114 bp, 13 predicted proteins | sample 612E3MmetaG_FD_120493 | JGI IMG/M metagenome (GOLD analysis project Ga0182021, IMG submission 120493) | Permafrost microbial communities from Stordalen Mire, Sweden - 612E3M metaG (Illumina Assembly) | ecosystem: Environmental > Terrestrial > Soil > Wetlands > Permafrost | place: Sweden...
GAGTCCAAGGAAGGGCGGGAACACTGAAATACTTACTGCTCATACTCTGAAAGCCATCGCTGAAGAAGGGTTGGAGACAGAACTCATTTCTCTGTCCGGGTTAGACATCAAACCATGCAACGCGTGTCGCGCCTGTGACAAAGAGGAAAGGTGTCCCATTGAAGATGACCTATTCCCTATTTATCTGAAAATGAGAGAGGCTGACGGTATAATGTTGGCTTCACCGGTGTATTATGGCTCTGCCACGGCGTTGATAAAGGCGCTCATGGAACGTGCCGGGCACATTTCACATTCAGCCAGGGAGACATTCAAGGGGAAGGTGGGTGGCCCCCTAGTGGTTGCCCGGCGAGCGGGACAGAACTTCACTGTGGCACAGCTCACCTTCTGGTTCGAGATATTGGGGATGGTAGTGCCCGGTTCTACCTACTGGAATATCGCTTTCGGCAGGGAAAAGGGCGATGTGTCCAAAGATGAAGAAGGTATGCGAACTGCCTGGAACTTCGGCAAGAATGTAGCTCTGGTCGTAAAAAAGTTAAGATAATAAGGAACCTTCGACAATTTAGCCAATTTGTTGCCATGTCCTAGGTTTCAATCTCCGAAACAAGTAGCAATCGACCTTGCAGATTTTACCAGAGGATCATTTGCCGGGATCGTTCTTGAACCTTTGGCAACGTCCTCTAACTTGACTTCTATTATCGAACTACCTTTAATGCCAGCCATGTATCCCCAAGCTGCCCTTTCAATCATATCGACTGTCTGTGTGCCCAATCTAGTTGCCAGGATTCTATCGAAAGGTGTCGGGGTTCCACCTCTTTGCAGATGTCCCATCACTACTGTCCGAGTTTCTATTCCGGTTGCCTCCTCAATTTGGGATCCCAAGACAAACCCAATGCCTCCAAGGCGAATCGGATCTGAGCTCTCTTTGACAACCCGCTGCACTACTATATCTCCACCCTTCGGTCTTGCTCCCTCAGCAACCACTATTATGCTGAATCTTTTACCTTTTCTATTCCTTTCCTTCACTTTTTCCGTAATAACATCAAGGTCATAAGGAATCTCTGGAATCAATATGATATCAGCTCCCCCCGCGATGCCAGCATGCAAAGCAATCCAGCCTGCGTTACGTCCCATTAACTCCACAATCATGACCCTATGATGAGATTGTGCAGTAGAATGAATCCTGTCAATTCCCTCGGTCGCGATGGTAACCGCGGTGTCGAAACCAAAAGTGATATCAGTTCCCCATAAATCGTTGTCTATCGTCTTGGGAACTCCGACTAAAGTGATGCCATCTTTAAACAGCCTACGGGCAATCTCCAATGTTCCATCCCCGCCTATACAGACAAGACAATCGATGTTTAGCTTCTTTATATTAGCAATAGTAGTTTGAGAAACATCTTCAAATTCCAGCCTGCTGCCTTTTCTAACGGGATATTTGTACGGATTTGATATATTCGAGGTGCCCAATATCGTACCGCCAAGCGTAAGAATCCCCGACACATCGTCATAATGTAGTGTTCGAAAGCGATTGTGGATCAAGCCCTCGAAACCGTCATTAATACCGATAACCTCGATTCCATATTCCAGAACAGCTTTTTTAGTAATCGCGCGTATAACCGCATTGGTGCCAGGACAGTCTCCCCCTCCGCTTAAAATGGCAATTCTTTTGTTTGATAACATGACGCAACCTCCCCTTTTGGTTGAACCTGTCTGCGAAAACAACATATAGACTTGTGTACCTCATTATACAGCCTCACTAGATTAGCAGTTTAGTGGTGACCATGCGTTTATCCGGAACATCGACCTTGATTGCACAATTGGTCTGAATCTAAGAAGTTCTCAGATAGTCATCACCATCCGGTCATCGTGTCTGCGCATATTATTTAAAATGTGCTGTTGTGCAAAAGTCACACATTGCGATATTTCTAATAAAAAGAAAAGGTATTGATATTTAGGGTTGCCATTGGGCAGATATCCCGATGTTGACCTAGTTATTAGCAAAATTAGCAGTCGCCGTCAAATCACGGTTCATATAAACGGTACCCGAGGTAGACATTTGGTCGAGTGGTATCATCATAGAGCCTTCCACTGGTTGTCCTTGTGGAAGTGGTAAGTATTTAGGGTCAATTTGGCTAATATTATCGGCGGCTGTCCAACCAGTAAACTTGGCGCCGGGATTTGGAACTACTGAAAAAGTAATACTCTCGCCATCATAATAAAGATGGCTGGCGGCCGAGTTTTGAATGATATCGCCGGTGAACATATTGGCATCAAATCCGCCTAAACCCTGGACTTTAACAATCCTTACTGTGCCAGGACCATTAATATAGATGGTTAGATTGCGCGCTTTATAGAAGAGGGCAGTTAATATCACATCTTGTTTCATGACGACATCGATTTTGAAATCTAAAGACGAACTTGGTTTTGAAGGATCAACCGCGGACATTTTTGATAAAACTCCATCGATGCCCTGCCAACAGACGAATAGAGAACCCGGACTAGGGGTTGCTGTCACAATTACTTCTTGGTGAGCTTTGTACTGGTGACTTCCATAATCAGGGCTAACGTTGCCGCTTCCGCCATTATTGTTTCCCACCAATATAGTAAGAGTTTTTTCTGTAAGGGAGCTCTTTAGATTTTGTAGGTCTGAGCCATTAATCTGGCTGCATCCGATTGAACTAACAAGAATCAACATGAGAGCAGCGAGAGCAAAAGATAGTTTTTTCATTTTACAAACCTCAGCGAGTGATTAATGTTATGAGAAGATCCTCAGTAAATAAGTAGCAAAATAATAGGACTATATCCAGAAATTGTCAAATACTTATTGTAATGTTTTATTCAACAGCCGTTTCCTCTAATAGAAAACCTACACGGTATCAAATATTTGTATGTGTCGCTGGACGATGATCCCGGACCGCAATTACAATCAATACCTTTTTGAATAGGAGCACGATCTCGTCATCGTGTCTGCAATTCAATCAATCTCAGATCGATCTTGGATGGCGTTTACTCAAAAAGCTTATGCTGCTCAGAAGCGATGACCCGTTTGCGGATTGTTTTTTTCCTGGGCTTTCGCTTTGGGCTGAAAGAAACGGCACCAATATCATAACGTTTTTGAGATATCCTGACGTTAGCGAGTTGAAAGGCAGACCTTGGCAACCAACTATCTTTGTGAACAACCACGATACCATCGTTGTCTCTAAACCACGGTTCCCAATTTTCGCGCCAGATGAGAATCTTACCCAATGCCGTGAGAATCAATTGGCTTGAATCTCCGCCGATTTGTAGGATTTTGCCACCACGACTATATAATTCGGGATAAAGCCTTAACTTCGTTTCCTTGTCACGGTGTTGATCGTGGCAAACTAGTATTCGCCCCTGCTTCCTGGCAAGACGCAATACTTTCACGTCATCCCGGATGAGATTCGAACCTCTGGGAGCGAAGCTCACTTCAAAACCGACCACTCGGAGATAACCGGCAAGCTCAGGATCTATATCTCCATCAAGTAGTAACGGTTCTAGTTTCGGCAATAGGGGTGTTAAGGAATCGCTCGTACTCAATCACCTTCTCAATAATTTGCTTAGCTAGACCATATAGCTTAGCTAATTCGTCGCTTGTTTTACCGGCAACAAATTTAGTGAAGAGAACGTGGGTTGGAATTCTAGTGTTCTTAATCACTGGCTCTCCGTCCATGATACTAGGGTCAATATCAATTGCATTGGAGAAGGCTTCTGGGATTAAGATAGAACCGCCTTCTTCCATGTTCCGGAGTATGTCAAATAGGTCGCCAAATAAACGTGTTTCTACTCGTTGACCGTATCCTGTGGCTGTGGTGATGCCCCACTCATCAGCCTGACGCTTCTCAGCAAACACGCGGTTTCCTATTATATACACATAGGCATCTGCCCAACCCTTATTTGGAGGTCCCAAGCGATCAAATAGATGATGGAGAGCAACACCTACAGATTTAAGATTCAATTTTTTATCTCTCAACGCACGCATAAGGCGAGCTATGGTCAAGTCTGCGTATGAGTATCCGTATTCGACAATGTCGTCGCCAGCCATGACAACGAGCGAGGGTTTCAGAACTCCCTTTGTTTTCCATGTGTATAGAGTGGACATTGGAATTCGCGCTAAACGGGCAACTTGGGTGGTTGAATAAAGTCCTTGCCACTTAGTTAAAGGTTTGGTCATTTTATCCATATATCCAACCGATATTACTCTTAAATCGCGTCTGCACGACTTTATTCTATCACTTTTATTCATTCTTATAATCTCCAAAAATTGATTTGGTCTACCAGTAACTGATTGCGTGTAAGCTTTGTTGTTAATTTTAATCCATAAACAACTTGCAAAAACCGGTGTCATGAAAGATGCCTCTCTATTAACTCAACAGCCGCCCGATTTTCACCCATAGCGTCTAAAGCCTCGGCTTTGGCCATATCAACAAGATAAGAAACCCGCGCTATAGCAACTTTACCAGCACCTTGCTGCAAAGCTTCTATGTTTACCTTTTCTTCAGATTCTCTAACGACTACCTCATTAAATGTGTTCACCAGTTTTTCAGTATGCTTTGTTAGATTTGCTAGGCTCTGTATAGAATCGGAAAACATTATCTCTTCGCTATCAAAGTACCGGCGTCCGATGGTGATGACGGCCTGTCGGAAGGCGTAGAGATTAGTGAGCGATGCTCCAGCCATTTGTTTCCAGAAATCAGCTTCTCCATTTACTTGTTCCGATCCCACACTACCCATCATGTTCAATAGAGATTCTCGCCGCTTTAGTCGTTCTCCAGTTCCCGCAGGACATTCAATATAATCCTGCTCCTCCAGCCAATACTCCAGTCGATGTACCGGCACTTCGGCTATTGTGGGCTTTTCACCTTTGGCATTAATCCAGGCGTTCCAAGAAGCAGTTATAAATCCAGGGGAGATAATGGACTGCAGGTCACCTTTTACTTTGCGGCCCCGCCAGGAGCAGTAATCTTCGAAATTCAGATAAGGTCGTCCATCGATTTCCTTCCTGCGTCCGGGGAACTTCTTTAAATGCCGATCGGCCTGCCTGTAAAGACCACTGATTTCTTCTTGACTAATTTCAGTGCCATTACTGTCTAAGAAACGAGGCCAGGCCAACGGATGCTCGTCATTTGTTTTCTTTACTTGATAACCTTTGCCCGCAGCGCTAGCTCCCACTTCGGCTAACATTAACACATGCCGGTCAAGCCACTCACCATCATTGAGGGTCGCCAGTTGCAGAAAGGGAATGGGGACGCTCTCCAACCATGCCGAACTGCCCGCTTTTACCTCACATGAATCCACCAATTTGTGAATCGCCGACACCATTTGGTCATAGTGTGCGTCATAATCGGCGTCTTTTATGGTGGCAAATCCCTTACTGTAATCTTCACCGGCTTTGAAACGTTCGAACTCGGCATCATCCTGGAAGCAGTCCCTTACCCCTTTTTCATTATCGGTAGTCACTAGTGGTTTGCTTTTCCCATCATTGTCATATGTGTAGGCTTCTTTCGGAAGCTCCCGCGCACCTTGGTCGAGAAGGTAGTTATAAAACCATTCGTCAAGATTGTCGCCGTTCTCAAAATCCTCCCAGATCGTCACGTCATTTTCGATGGCAGTCTTTACAGCGGCAGCAGTTTCCGAATCCAACGGGTAGGGAATCATACGACTATACATGGCGGGCATATCACTGCGAAGGCGTAGATAACTATTCTGCCAAGTGATAGTCCGCAGATTACTTTCCAGGTAAGCAAAGACGATAGACCAAACTCTCTCTTCCGTCATCTGATAACCATTTACCTGCTGCTGGAGTTTGACCAGAAAGCAAACGTCTCTTGTAGCGCGATAAACTGCGTTTTCCACGACTTGCTGCGGTTGGCCTTTCATCGAGTCACGGGTTGTCTGAGAGATCTGTTTGGTGATCTTGTAAAGGGGCCGGGCACTCTCCGGTTGACCACGAAGGAATTGTGTATATTCCTCTGCGTTCCGATATTGTTGGATTTCCTGTAACCACAGTATCACTGCCTGTTTGGAAGTCAATGATTTTTCTATTTTGTCCAATCTCGCATCCTGTTTCATTTGGTCTCCCCATCGTTACTCGCTTCGATATCAAAGACAATTGGTTCTTGCTGAATTTGCTTGTTGATGACAGCTTGCTCCAATGCAGTTAAGCGCTCTTCCGTTTCACCGGCATCCATTGCTTTCAGAGCGACCTGCATCAGGTAACCAAGAGTGCGATTTCGTGAAAGATTGTTCTCGTGGGCCAAAGTATCAAGTGTGGCTATTTCCAGGACACGGCGGATGCCGGGGATATTATCTAATCCCTCTAAATCATAGGCCCCGGCAAGCATAACTTCCTTCTTGCGACGCTGTCCTCCGAGACGACGGGCCTCCTGTGCTTCCTGAGCATGTTCGGGGGAGTGGGACCAGCAAAATTGACTGTCTCGGAGGGGGTGCATTCGGCAAGGTACGCCTGACGGCAAGCGAAAAGCGCATTGTCGACGCATTACCATTGATTACCTCCCCCACATTCAGAACGATTACTAATCATTACCTTTGGTAATGGGGAGGGGGGGATGATTACCAAACAAGGCAAGCTCCCGATAAAGGGAGCCTGCTTCCTAGATGTTATTCCCTTCTCAGGCAGATTTAACTGGCCTGATGGTTGGGGCAAACCCCTGGTACTTCGACTGCTGATGCGATGAAGCTCTTGCCGCAGTCCCGGCAGAACCATCGAATTTGACCTTCCGGTACACCTTTCTGATTGGGGACCAGAAATACCCCTGTTTTCTTGGAATTCTTGTCGGCACTCGGAGTAGTCTGGGTTGCAGGTTCCGGTGTGGTCTTGGGCTGTTCTGTTTCTGTTGCAGGTGAAGTTTCTATGGTTGCTGATTCCTGGCTCTGGACATTTGCAGTTGCATTCTCTTCCGTTTGCATTGTCCAAAAGACCCAGCCGTCGCAGGCATGTCCGGTGATGGCCATCCCGGCAGCCGAAGGGCTCTTGAATTCCCGGCCATCCTCCAGACGGTAGCGTAACTTCCCTTCCGCATTCTCTACCGCCTCGCAGGAATAACTCTGTTTGTGGTACCGACCGGTTAGTTTCGTTCCCTTGGTTAGATTTCTGTTTTCGATTGGCATTGTCAGCCTCCTTTTTATTTACTATCGTATTCATCACTCTAAAAACTCCCGAAGTCAAGTAATTACTCCGGCTTTTTGAATCTATTTCCCCTGATGAGACACGAGCTGGCAATAGTGTCTGCTCCATGGTTACTTCACCTCCTCTGACCTTTTGGCCTTTTCTCCGGTAAAAGCCTCATACCTCATCACTGCCACATCAACGTAGAGAGGTTCGAGTTCCATACCGTAGCAAATCCTGCCGGTCCTATCACAGGCAATCAGGGTACTGCCTGACCCGAGGAAGGTATCCAGCACTTTATCTCCGGACTGACTGCTGTTCTGAATGGCTCTTTCAATCAGCGCCAGAGGCTTCATTGTGGGATGTAATGGACTGGAAGACGGTTTATCCACCTGCCAGACATCTCCCTGGTCGCGGTCCCGGCACCAGTAATGATTGACTCCTTCCCTCCAGCCATAGAGAATAGGCTCGTACTGGCGCTGATAATCGGAGCGTCCGATGGTGAAGGTGTTCTTAGCCCAGATGATAAAGGTCGACCAGTGACCACCCGCAGTAATAAACGCTTTCTGCAGGGTATGTAGCTCTGAAGATGACATGCAGATATAGACAGCGCCATCGGTAAACTCCAACATATTCTTGCAGGCTTTTTCTAAGAATGGCTCGAACACTTCACCGAGGTTGTCGTTTAAGATTTTATTAGAATTATTCCTGAGTTTATCTTTCATCGTTTCGCCGTAGTTCACGTTGTAAGGTGGATCGGTGAAGGTCATTGCTGCCTTATTCCCACCCATCAGTCGCTGTACGGCCTCCCTGTCGGTCGAATCATTGCAGGCTAGGCGATCCCAACAGCCAGATGTCCCCCAGTTTGGCTTTAGGTGCGCTTTGGGCGTCCCTGACCGCGGCATCCAGATCAAAGTTTTCAGGACGATCACGCTTCTCCCTGGCATCTAAACTTTTTAACAGCTTTTTAAGCTCATCCTCCTCGAAACCGGAAAGAGAAAGGTCGATGTCAGGGACTTCCTGCAGCTCCTTCAACAGCCGCTCCAGTAACTCCTGGTCAAACGATCCGGAGATTTTATTGAGGGCAATATTCAATAGATGTGCCTGCTCCGCTGTTAGGTCGGTTAAAACCACCGGTACGGTCTTGTAACCCAGTTTCCGAGCAGCTAATAACCTCTGGTGTCCACCGATCACCATCTTATCTTCTCTGCGAGCGATGATGGGGTCAATCAAACCAAACTCTCGGATGCTGCGGGTGAGGGTCTCGAGTTCCTGTTCGCTGATGCGCCGTGGGTTGGCCGGATCTGGCCGTAAGTCTCCGATGGGTATTTGTTCGATCTGAATTTGCTGTGCTGTTTTCATATTCTTTTCGCTCCGCTAAAATTTATTTAAATCTTGTTTGTATACTTCTTCTGCCACACTTCCTATTGCTAACTCACCCGATTTTGAGGCTAAGGGCGAGTTAGGTGAGTTGTTTACCACCCCCTTTATATATGAGTGAAGTTCATCTCTTATCGCATGGGGTATTATTTAACTCACCTAACTCACTTTTGAAGCTAGAAGGGGGTGAGTTAGCTTTTTTGTAACTCACCTCCCACAAAATAGCGTGTTTCCGTTCGCCATGCCGGTTCAACGTTAATCCGCATGGTAATTGGACGCCATCTTTGTCCCGTAAGGCGTTACCAAATCTGCGTGAATAATCTCTTCCATCTCGCGTCGCGAGTTTTTCAGGTAAAGAATCTGCAAACTCCTCATTACTATTTAGTTTTTTAACCACCTCGGAAGTTGTAAAAGGCTCATCGCCCAGCAGTTCATGCCATGCCGTTAAGAACGCTTCCCACTGCGGGGTGTCAACATCCATCGAATCGTACATCTGGGTAAGGTTGCTTAAAAAACCAGGCATCTTCATGAAAGATAAAACCCCACCGATAATACGGGAATAGTTTTCAAACCCACCCATCTTCGGCAAATCATCAGGCACCGGGCTTCCAGCAACATACCAGGCTCTGGCCACTGTGAGAATTGCAGATAATATTTGTCCCCTGTTATTTAACGCCCATTCCCGCAGTTCAGGGTGTTTATATTTAATGTCTCGTTGCCACGGTCTAGCTACTCCGGCATCCAAACGTATGTGGTAACATCTGCGTGGGATATCACCACCCAATTTGATATTGATACCCGTGCCGAAAAAGCACATTTTATTGGGGACGATAATATCCGCCGTCCGTCCTAACGGCCTGATGCTTATTTCAGAACTTGTGAGGTACCGAGAAAGAGTATCCGATTGGAGTTTTCCTTCAATGTTATCTATGACGCAAATTGACCGTCCTGCGATAAGCTGAGAACTTAATTTCTTTTCCCATTCTTCTTCCGATGGGCATACGCCCATTGTGGCAGCCAAATGTCCCGTAGCGATGATACTGATTACATCTGTGAGCAGCGACGCGCCCGTACCTGGCATTGGTTTATCTACCAATGGCAGAGGAATTGGCCCCTTGATTGCCGGTCTAAGTATCGGAGATATAAAAGCACCATAGGCATTAGCTTTGCTCGCATCTGAATCGAAGGGAATGTCACAGAACACCTCCGTGATGAGAGAGATGGCCTGATTAACATCGGCTTCTGACGGTTTATCGGGGATCACCGGAACCTCTAGCCCTTCGGATGGTGTATAGTAAAGCCCGGTTGCAGGGTCATAACCCGGCTCACAGATGATGCTGCCATCGGGCCGCAACACCGGAGATTGAATAATTCCTGCCACTGGCGGAATATTCCAATTAGCCAAGTTCATAATATCCCTCACTACGTCCAGCGGGGGTGATATGGCCACTTCTCCTTTGCCATTCATCCGCGTGAAATTACAAGTTCGCGCCAAATGCCCTCTCACCGCGCTCTCACTCATAGATTCGATGTACGGCCTGTTATTTTCATCGACTCCCAATCGGGATAGCACGTTCGAGCGAAGGAATATCGTTGGAGGATTATTAGCTTTGTATAGAGCCCAAAGCGCATCTGTAGTTATATCTCTTAAGTGCCTGGCTGTGACGTTGATTTCTGGCAATCCCACGTTTTCATTCTGCGTTTTGCTGTCTTGATGTCCCGGCGTGTAGGTCTCATGATTACCTCCGATAGCTTTTTTAATCGTCCCCTGCCTGTAGTCCTGACGCTCCCACTTGTCGCGATATAATCTCGATTGTCGAAATAGACGTTCGATATGGATTTCATCATTAGCGGTCCAGAATGCCAGCATCGAGCACAGAGCAAGATCAGCTCTCGAATCATCACCATCATAAGCACTCGTATCCCCATTCCATAGTCTTGAGAATGCCGCACCATTTTCGGCAGACATTGCTTTCTGGATTAATTCATCATCGGTAGGGCCCGCATGAGAACCATGGGCATTACCACCATCCTCTTTTGGGGTGGACTGGAAAACATTTGCATGAAGTTCATTTAATTCTTGTTGTCTTTCCTCAATAGTTGTTGGGGTGCCGTCCAAGTGCTTGCCGGTCACCGTGAAATATCTACCTTGCTCGTAAATTTCAATATCACCTTTGCGATTACCACCGGAAGGAATTTTTCCTTTCAACCAAACTCTTACACCCTCCATTGACGGAGTAATTTCGGTATATGAGTTAAGTTTATGCACAATGTCTTGTGCCCACTGTTCAATTTCACCAGTTTCAGAATTCCGGCAATGGTCGAGGTCAACTCCGCAAAAGTTATCGGCAGACGATACTACAAACCCAATGCCCGCATATCTTCCGGTGGCATAAGCATCCAAAACAACCTTCAGACTATTCCAAGTCTTGGCGTCAGTAGTCGACGCCTTCTCCCCGTCAGGCCGATAAGGTACTTTTGTCTTTTTGCCTTCGCGTCTTTCGTAACGCCATAGAACCCACTGATTGGATTGCTTTAATTCTTCAGGAACATTAAAGGATGCTGTAATCATGTTGACACTCCCGGTTTTTTGTTAACTCGAATTTTTAACAATAAAAAAAGCGCTTTATTAGCGCTTTTTTATGGCTTTAGGTAAATATTATTTAACTTACGTCTTTACTACACGATTGGTGCACCCCCCATCTTATATTTCTTGATTGCAATCATTTTACAAAGTCCTCTCGACCCGAGAAACCCATGAACTTATGCCATTCACGGCAATACCTGAGGGAAGAAAAAGTTGTGTATCGGGGCTTGGAGCAGAATCAATCTTTACCTGAAACCCGATATCTGGTGAAATGGCTAGATGGTGGTAACTTTAAACCTAAAATACTTCAGGTAACTAGTGTAAGATAACTCGAATCCCCTTGTACAGCAGAGAAGTCAGTTCCTCATCTCCAAAGCCCAATACCCTGGATGTTCTGCGCGGATACTGAGATACCGATATTGTGCAGACGAATAATGAACGGTGAAAGAGAAGCGGTACTAAATAATCTTAGGCGAGATTACTTTTAACCTTGCGAACATTTTGATTGTCTGTTCTGGTTAGCAAGTTCCATCTGTCTATACCTTATTTGTAACAAGATACATGCTATAATTCCTATCAATTGAGAGACTATCATAAGAACCCCTTCTCTCACACCTTTCCCTTGGGTGAATATCCGCCATAAAAATATGAAATCGCCTTTCCTTCTTGGCTTTATCGAGAAAAATGCAGAAGAATACCAAATATAAGCTTATTATCGGATTCCTAGCGATTCTGGCTTTAATTATGTCTATTTTTGCCTGGTTCATAAAACAGTTTCCGGATGACCTGTACTGGACATTACGTTTACAGTCTTTTCATAGTAATTTCTTGCTCTCAATCATGAAGGGGGTTTCCTTTATTTTTGGTGGCTGGTTTTCTGTTGTGGTGGTTGTTGTCATCGGTATTCTTGTTTGGTGGCGTATAGGCAAGCTGGAGGCTATCCTAATTCCGGTCGCGGGATTGCTCTCGCTTTCAAATACGGTTTTGAAAATAATCATCGCCCGTCAACGGCCTCCGGCGAATCTAGTTCAAGTCTTATACCAGATGGAAACCAACGGATTCCCTAGTGGTCATGCTATGTTTGCTATTATGGTATTGGGACTCTCGGCTTACTTTATATTTATCAATATGGAAAACCACTTCTTGCGAACGGTGGTTCTAGTAGGGTTAATAGCTTTAATTCTTTTAATCGGCACTTCTCGGGTTTACCTGGGAGTCCACTGGCCCAGTGACGTTATTGGAGGCTATGTTATAGGCGGAGCCTTATTAACTGGGATAATCTGGTTCTACCAGACACGCAAGGCTCGTAACTAGTTTAATAACATGGGAGACTTTAACATCACACAAAATGAACACTTATGTAATCCCCGCTAAGAAACAGAACAGACATTATGACGAGATCGTGTGCCCTCTCGCAACAAGATTGATACATGGTTGGAATCATTGGGTTTATAGTCCAGCGATACGTACATGTAACTGCTTTCGCTTGCGTTTTCCACGTAGCGAAGATATATTAAAGTCAAGTAGATGTAAGACAGCTTTGAATGATTTCTCAGTATATATTGGCGACATTTGGAGTTTGTGATATGCATAATAAGCAGGATGATCTCCTAAAAGCTCTTCCCCATAATATTAGTGAACTTCCATTTCACCGTTTTCTAGGACTCAATTCCGGGTGTTTTGATACGGAAAATGGTTGTATTCGTTTTAAGATGCGGGATGAACTTGTAGGCAATAGTCATTTCAAAATCCTACACGGCGGAGTGATTGCAACAATTTTGGACGCCGAAGGCGCGTTTGTTCTGGCTCTGGACGGGAAATGGCGGCCAGAAACTGGTTCCCCGGAGAATCCACCAGTTATAAAGGGTGGGACGATTGACCTACGCGTTGATTATCTCAGACCTGGGAAAGGTAAGCACTTTATTGCTTCAGGCAACATCCTTAGGGTTGGGAATAAAGTGGGTGTAGTTCACACAGAGCTACGAAATGAGAAGGACGAACTGATAGCGACAGGCACGGGAACATACTTGGTTGGATAAGCAAGTCTTCTATCGGGAGGGATGAGTTAAATATGAAAACTCTAAAAGAGATCAGAGAAGAGAAAGGTTTCAGCATCAAAGATTTAGCAACAAGGGCTAATGCATCACCTGCCTCAATATCCAAAATCGAATCCGGTTTGCCGGTTGGTAATGAGATCAAACAAAAACTAGCTAAAGTCCTCAAATTACCTCTTTCCGAAATTGAATTTTTCGAAGTGCATCGTTATTAGTTTCTCCTCGTAAATCGGATACAGCTCATACGAAGTACTATTGGTATTGATAAAGATGGCCATTATAATAGGGTGATTTTGCATTTGTATCTCCATGTTAGAAACACACCCGCTACTAACGCGGGTGTGTTTCTTTTCCGTTTTCCTAATTTCTCCTATATGGAAAATGAAGGTTACGTATCGACACCAAGGTGTCATTTTTATGAACCAAAATAATATTGAACCCGTTTTAGAAAACACCTTATAGTTAGTATATCTTTACCAATTGTCCCATCCCTGTATGAAAAACACCCGACTCCTCCGGGTGTTTTTCATTTTAATCAGTGCCAAAACAAAACAACCACCGGTTACCCGGTGGTTATCGTTAAGAGCACTTGGCTATACTCGATTATTTTTTGTTATTTCTTCTCAATTGACCTATTGTTATTGATCGGAGGTTTTTCATTTAAAACAATCCAATAAAACCCAAGTTGCAGCACTGCTTCAGCAAACTGGTTAAAATCTACGGGCTTACATATATAACTGTTTGCACCGATGGCATAACCAGCAATGATGTCTTTTTCCTCTTTAGACAATGTGAGGATAACAACGGGGAGGAGTTTGGTGCGGTTATCAGCCCGTATCATTTTCAGAACTTCAAGCCCATTGATTTTGGGTAGTTTAATGTCCAATAACACTAGCAGAGGCATGTCGCTTAAATTTCTGCCAGCCCAACTTCCGGTACCAAA
>Ga0182021_10006286_pt1 | contig 14113 bp, 10 predicted proteins | sample 612E3MmetaG_FD_120493 | JGI IMG/M metagenome (GOLD analysis project Ga0182021, IMG submission 120493) | Permafrost microbial communities from Stordalen Mire, Sweden - 612E3M metaG (Illumina Assembly) | ecosystem: Environmental > Terrestrial > Soil > Wetlands > Permafrost | place: Sweden...
CCCCTCCTCCGCTCGGGCTGGAGGACGCCGGGTTGTGTGCGGTGCTCTGTGCCGATGTGTGCGGGTCGGTGGCGGAGGGACGAACCGGGTGAAGGGCGAAGAACACCGCCACGCCTGCCGCGGCAAAGGTGGAAGCCTTCCAGAAGATGCCACGTGTGCGCTCGCCGCTGACGGTCTTGACGGTCATGGTGGGGTTGCCTTCAGTACGTACGCCGGCCGCGGAGGTTCTCTTCCGAGGACGTCCTTCATGGAACGCGCCAGCTCCCTCCGTCTGACAGGTGCCCGCGCCGGAGGTTCCGACGAAAGAAGACGGGACCACCTTGGGTCGACAAGCGCCTTTCTTCTCGCTAGAAGGCTCTTCTCCCATGGCCAAGAAGAAGAAGAAGAGCGCGCTCGCCCAGGCTGCGACGCGCAAGCTGGCAACCATCGGCGGCCCCAAGATGTCGCCCGAGGAAGTGGCGCACGTCCTCTATCACGCAGAGCAGCGTGGCGAGGTCGAGCGCGTCCCCCTCGAGGATGGCTCCTGGGCGTGGCTCGTTCCGGGCCCCAACGGGCAGCCGCAGATGCTCAAGCCGACGCCCGAGATGCTCACCGTCATCCACCGCTTCGAAGCGGAAGGCCACGTCGCGCACGAATAGGGAGGTCTAGGCGCTGTCGGGATCGGGATCCGGCGGCAGGAGGGAGCGCGACGGCGGGGCTTCCGCGCCCGGAAGCTCCGTGAGCTTCGCGGCGAGCGTGAGGGCTTCGCGGCGCGAGCCCACGATGTACGCCGTCTTGGAGAACTGATCGAAGACCCGCGTCGGCTTCGGGAGCGGGCCGGCGATGATGGCGCGCTTCTTGGCGCGATGGAGCTTGTCGCAGGCGCTCTCGAGCGCGACGAGCCCGGTCGCGTCGATGGTGGGGACGCGGCCGAGGTCCAGCACGACGACGCGCGCCTTCTCGCCGATGTTGTCCAGGGCGTCCATGGCCGATTTGGCCGCGCCGAAGAAGAGCGGGCCGGCGATCTCGTAGAGCGCGACGCCGGTGGGGAGCTTCTCGCGCTCGAGCTCGTCGGTCTCGAAGATGGTGCGGCCCGAGACGACGTCGGTCATGCGGCGCATGAACAGGAGGGCGGCGAGCACGACGCCGACGCCGACCGAGACGACCATGTCGAACATCACGGTGAGCAAGAAGCACGTGAGCAGGACGAAGACGTCGCTCTTGGGCGCCACGCGGATGACCTTCGCCGAGTGGCGGACCTCGGCCATGTTCCAGGCGACGAGGAGCAAGAGCCCCGCGAGCGACGCCATGGGGATGAACGACACGAAGCGCGCGAGCAGCACGATGGACAGGAGCACCGCGACGGAGTGGACGACGGCCGCCACGGGCGAGCGCGCCCCGGCGCGCACGTTGGTGGCCGTGCGCGCGAGGGCTCCGGTCGCGGCGATGCCGCCGAAGAACGGCGCGATGACGTTGCCGATGCCGAGGCCCACGAGCTCGGCGTTCGGATCGTGGCGCGTGCCGGTCATGCCGTCGGCGATGACCGCCGACAGGAGCGACTCGATCGCGCCGAGCATGGCGATGGCGAAGGCCGCGGGGGCCAGCTCGCGCAGGTAGGCGTAGTTGAGGTCTGCGTCGCCCCATGGGCTCATCAGGTGGGGAGGGACCGGGGGGATGCCGGCGATTTCGTGGCCGTCGACCACCGAGTGGAACCGCGAGCCGATGGTCGCCACCTGGAAGCCCGGCACGAAGTGGTGCACCAGCGCCACCGTGACGGACACGAGCATGATGGCGACGAGCGGGGCCGGGATGCGCTTGAGCACGCGTGGCACCAGGAGGAGCAGCGCGAACGTGGCGGCGGCCACGACGAGCTCGGAGAGCGACGCGGTGCCTCGCGCGTTCCAGAGGGCTCGGATCTTGTCGGTGTAGCCGTCGGGCATCGCGGCGAGCTTCAGGCCGCAGATGTCCTTGAGCTGGAGCGTGGCGATGACCACCGCGATGCCTGCGGTGAAGCCCGTCGTGACGGGGTGCGGGATGAACTGGATGAAACGCCCCAGGCGCGCAATCCCCATGATGATGAGAATGACCCCCGCCATGAGCCCCGCCGTCAGCAGCCCCGAGAGGCCGTACTTGGTGACGATCGGCGCGAGGATGACCACGAACGCGGCCGTGGGGCCCGTGACCTGGAACTTGGAGCCGCCCGTGAGACTGACCACCGCGCCGGCGACGACGGCCGTGTACAGGCCGTGCTGCGGGGGGACGCCGACCGCGATGCTCAGAGCCATCGAGAGCGGGAGCGCCACGATGCCGACGACGATGCCGGCCAGCAGATCGGCGCGGAAATCCGCGAGGGAGTAGCCTTTGGCTCGGACGCGCCGGAGGGCCGCAAAGATGGGGATTCGCTCGCGAACGACCCGGGGGGTGACGTCGACGAGCAGAGATTCGAGACGCTTGCGCATCTAGGTGCTGCCTGCCTGCTTCCAGTACCGCGGATTAGCACACGAGAGGCAAATCGGCCTCTTTCTTGCGCGCTTTCCCGCGTCGCCGCCGCGACGAAATCGCTCGGCGGCTCGCAGCGGTTCGCTATCCTCGCCTCCGTGGGGAAGGACAGACGGCCGAATCGGCGGCGGGTGCTCGAGCTCCTGGTCGGAGCTGGAGGCGTTGCGCTGGCCTGCGCCGCTGCGGCGCCGCCGGTGGCCTACGTGCTGGCGCCGGGAGCCGAGCGCGGCGGGGGTGGCGCGCGATGGATCCGCACGGTCCGCCTCGACGCGCTGGACGAGGGCGTGCCCCGGCGCGTCGCGGTCGTCGCCGATCGCCGCGCCGCGTGGGTCACCGAGAAGGCCGTCGAGCTCGGCAGTGTCTGGCTCGTCCGCCGTGGCGAGACGGTGCGAGCGCTCTCCGCCGAGTGCCCCCACCTCGGATGCACCATCGCGAGCGCGACCGACGGCGCAGGCTTCGCCTGTCCCTGCCACGACTCGTACTTCACGGCAGACGGGCACCGTCAGGACGGTCCATCACCGCGCGACATGGACACCCTCGCCGCCCGGGTCACCGACGGCTGGATCGAGGTCGACTTCCGCAGCTTCCGCACCGGCGTCCCGAATCAGGTGGAGATCGGATGAGCCGCCTGGGCGACTGGCTGGACGACCGCCTCGGACTTCGCCGCGCGATGAACGACGTGCTCGACCACCCGCTTGCGGGTGGCCCAAGTTGGGCCAGCGCCCTCGGGACCACGGTCGGGTTCCTCTTGCTGGTCCTGGTAGCCACCGGCGCGGCGCTGATGACCACGTACGCGCCCTCGGAGACCACCGCCTGGGCCAGCGTCCACTACACCCAGTTCCTCGCGCCGCACGGCTGGCTCGTCCGCGGCGTGCACCATTTCGCCGGCGAGAGCATGCTCGTGCTCGCCGCGGCTCACGCTGCCATGCTCGCGATCACGGGAGGGGGCCGTCGGCCTCGCGAGCTCGGCTTCTGGGCGGCGCTGGGTATCGTCGGGCTGGCCGCGCTCCTGTGCATCACGGGCGCGGCCCTGCCGTGGGATCAGCAGGGCTTCTGGGCGCGCAAGGTCGAGCTGGGGATCCTGGCGGCGCTCCCGGGGGGCAACACGATCCTGCGGCTCGCCATCGGGGACGGCGCTCTCGGGCCCGCGGCGCTCACGCGCTTCTTCGCCCTCCACGCGGTGCTCTTGCCGCTCCTGACATGGTCGCTCGTGCGCGTCCGGCGGCGAAGCGATCGCGCCTACGCCAGGGCCCTCGCGGAGCGTCACTCGGTTTCCGAGGCCTACTTTCCGAGGCAGGTGTCGCGTGACGTCGCGCTCGCAGCCAGCGCGCTCATCGTCGCGCTCTGGCTCGCCTACCGCATGCACGGCGCCGCCCTCGACGCGCCGGCGGATCCGCGCAGCGACTATCCGGCACGGCCCGAGTGGTACCTGCTGTGGCTCTACGAGCTGCGGCATCACCTGCACGGCAACCTCGAGCTGCCCGGTACCGCGCTCGCGCCCGTGGCCTTGCTCGTGCTCTTCGCGCTCGTGCCGTGGCTCGGCAAGCGAGGCGCAGCCACGTCCTGGGTCGGGATCGTGGTGGTGATCGCGTCCGCGTCCCTCGTCGGCTCGATGTCGTACCTCGGGTGGAAGCGCGACGCGGGGGACGCGAAGTACCAGGCGGCCCGGCGCAAGGCGCAGATCCGGTCGTCGATCGCCACCGAGCTCGCGCGAGACGGCGTGCCGCCCGATGGCCCGCTGGCGATGCTGGCGCGCGATCCCGAGCTGCGCGGAGAGGCGCTCTTCACGAAGTACTGCGCGACGTGCCACGTGCTCGGCGCGCTCGGCGATCCGAAGAAGACGAAGGCGCCGACGCTCGACGGCTGGGGGAGCGAGTCGTGGAACCTCGCCATGCTCCACGAGCCGGACGCGCAGGAGCGCTTCGGCAACACGCCGTACGAGGGCGAGATGCCGTCGGCCGACGTGCCCCCCAAGGAGGACGCCGAGAGCTTCAAGCCGCTGACGAAGGACGAGATGGACGCCGTGGCCGCGTTCCTCTCGTCGCAAGCGGACGAGCCGGGAGAGCCCATCGATCCGAAGGCGGTGCGCAACGTGAAGACCGACGTCGGCCAGAAGCTCGTCGTCGAGCGCTGCACGACGTGCCACCTCTACGAAGGAAAGGGCGACGACGGCGGCAAGGGGCTCGCGCCCGAGCTCCACGGCTACGGCTCCTTCGCGTGGACCCGCGCGCAGCTCGCCGACCCCGCCACGCCAACGACGTACCGCGAGGGCGCGCGCGATCCGCAACGCAAGGGCCACATGCCCGCGCTCGCCGAGGAGCTCCCCTCGGCCGACCTCGATCTCCTCGCGCGCTGGACCCGCGCCCACGCACGAGGCGTCGCGCTCCGATAATTCGTGCTCGTGCTCGAACCAGATGGCTGAACTATCGGCCGCCGTTCGCGGGAACTCTCCTCTCCTCGATGGCAACTCGCGGTGCTCTTCACGAGCACGAGCACGAGGAGAACGGTCGCGAGCCTCCGAAGTTGCTGGGCTTTTCGTGGGGGCCTGGCAAAGGCGATTTCGCGGCGTTACGTTGGCTCCCATGAGCAAGTCGCGATCCGAGGTGCTTTCCGAGTCCAAGCGAAAGGGCGTGGTTGCCGGCGTCGCCACCGCCGGAGCGGTCGCTCTCGGGGTCGTCGTCGCGTCGCCCGTCCTCGGCGTCGTCGCCGCTGTGCCTGCCGCGGTGCTGACCTGGCGCTGGTGGAAGCACAGGGCAGAAAACGGCATCAAGTTCTAGATCGCGCCCCCGGGTGCCATCTGGGTTGACGGAATGGCTCCAAGGCGGCCATTCTTGAGGGGATGGCGCCGCAAGCTGAATTGTCACCGGCGTTGGCGCTCCCGCCCGATTGGCTCGCCGAGGGGCTGGCGGGAGGAGGCGCCTCGGCGGACGTCTTTCGCGCGCGTCATCGGAACCTCGGGACCTTCGCCGCGCTGAAGATCGTCCGCGACGCGGGAGTGGCGTTCGGCGAAGCGTCGCTGCTCGCGCGGCTGCATCGGCGCTGGGGCCCTGCGCTGCTCGATGCGGGTCGGCTCGGCGATGGGAGCGCGTACCTCGCCGTGGGGTGGGTCGACGGAGACGTCCTCGAGCCGCGCGGCCTGTCGGACGCGGAGCGAGACCGGACGGCGTGGCTCGTGGCTCATGCGGTGGGACGAGGGCTCGCGGAGCTGCATGCGTCGGGCGTGCGCCACGGGGACGTGAAGCCTGGAAACGTGCTCGTGCACGGCCGCGTTCCGCGTCGCGACGCCGCCGGCGAGCGTGCGGCGACCCTCATCGATCTCGGCCTGGCCACCGAGGCGGGGGCATCGGCGCGCGGGGGAACGCCGCGCTATGCGTCGCCGGAGCTGCGGCGCGGGAGCGACGTGGGACCCACTGCGGATCTCTACGCGCTCGGGATCTTGCTCGCGGAGGTCTCGAGCGCCCGATGCGCCGCCTCGGACGAGCCCCTCGCGAGCCTTCGCGGCGAAGGGCCGCTCGTCGCTTGCGTGCGCGCGCTCACGTCGACGAGCCCCGGCGCGCGTCCGTCCGCGCGGTGGATCGCCGATCGCGCGGCGGAGGCGCTCGGCCTTCGCCCGGACGTCGAGGAGATTTCGCACGCGCGGCTCGCCGATCTCCGCCGGGCGTACCTCAGCGCCCGCGCCGCCGAGCTGTCCACGGCCGACGCCGTCGATCCGGAGGTGACCGGGAAGGCGCGCGAATGGCTCGGCGAAGCGGTCGCCCTGGCCGCGCGGCTCCGTGGCGCGCGCGGCGGCTCGATGGGCAAGAGCCGGCCGCTCGAGCGCGCGCGCATGCTCGTGTCGCTCGTCGGAGCCTCGGCCGCCACGTGGGGCGCGCTCGAGGGCACCGAGGCTGCATTCGTCGAGCGGGCCTGCGCGCTGGCCGAAGCCAAGCCCTTCGGCGCGTGGACGCTGAGCGATCTCCGCGGTTTCCCCACGGTCGCGCCGGCCTGGGAGGGGGCGGCCGGCGACGAGCGGGCGGCGCGGCTCGCACTCGAGCTCGCCGGCGCGTTCCCCGACGAGCGTGCGACGGACGAGGTCGAGCGCGCGGTGCGCGAAGGGAAGGCCTCGCCCACTCTGGGACGCCTGCTCGCCGGCGCCCTGGCGCGCTCCGGTGCGTTCGGTCGCGCGTCGCTGGCGCTGTCGGGTGTCGCAGGGGACGACGCGCGCGCCGACGAGGCGGACGTGGCGCGTCGTGGAGGCGATCGAGAGCGCGCCTCGCGCCTCGCGTCGGACGTGGTGTCGGCTTCCTCCACGTCGGAGCCGGCGCGCGCGCGGGCCGCCGCGGTGCTGGCGCGCCTGGCGTGGGATCGCGGCGACGACGCCGAGGCCCTGCGGCTCGTCGAGCCCTTCGGCGGGGCCCAGGCCGCCGAGCTCCGCGGCCTCGTGGCGTGGCGGCGCGGCGCGCCTGCCGGCGCCGTGCAGGCCGTCGACGAGGCACTTGCAGAATGCAACGATGTGCTCCTGCGCGCACGCCTCGAAGGCGTTCGCGGCATGCTCCTGCAAGCGCGTGGGCAGGTCGACCTCGCCTTCCCCGCCTACGAGCGCGCCGTCGAGGGCGCCCGTCGCGCCGGCGCCGTGCCGGAGGAGGCCGCGTACCTGGTGAGCGCCGCGTCGGCGGCCTCCGACGCCGGCGACGTCGGCGTCGCCCTGGAGTCGTCGACGCGCGCGGCCCTCCTGCTCGATCGGCTCGGTCGCCCGGAGGATGCCGCCCGCGCCTGGCTCGCGCGCGCCGGGGCGCTGGCCACGGTGGCCGCGCGGCATGAGGCCGACGAGGCCGCGGACGAGGCGCTCGCGCGTGCCGCGGATCCGCGGACGCGCGCGTTCGCGCTCTGGGCCAAGGTGGAGACGCGCGCGTATGGCGACGAGATCGCGCGCGTCGCTGCGCGTCGCGCCTTCGCCGATCTCGAGGACGGTGCGGCCGACGATCGCGTCCGCGCCGCCGCTCGGGTGGTCCTGTGGGATCGCGATACGCTCTCCGACGATGCCATCGCGGAGCTGGACGCCCAGGCGCAGGGCGCCACCGCCGTAGCCCGCCTCGAGTGGTGGGCGGCACGGGCGGCGACCGCCGGCGGCGATCGCGCCCCCATGCTCGCGGCGCTACTGTCCGTCGCAGAGACGGCGGGCCCCATCGGCTCGCGCGGACCGGCCCTGACCGCCGCGCGCGATCTCGCGATGGACAACCGCGACGGCGAAGCCGCACGGCGCTTCGAGACCCTCCGTCGCAAGGTGGCCGAGCGGTTGCGCGCCACGACGCCCGCTTCGTTGCGCGACGGTCTCGCGGAGCTCGGGTGGATGTCCGAAGGGGAGGAGCGGGGGGCGCGCGCCGACGAGGAGTCGCTCGCGCCGGCGCAGATTGCCCAGCTCGAGAACATCGTCCGGTCCCTCGGGACGCGCGACGGGCTCAAGCCCCTCCTGTCGCAGGTGCTGGACGCGATGGTCCTCTGGGTCGGCGTCGAGCGCGGGCTGCTCCTCCTGCGCGCCCCCGACGGGCGCCTCGTGCCGCGCATCGGCCGCAACCTCGCGCGCCACGATCTGGAAGGCGAGCAGCGGACCCTCTCGACGAGCCTCGCGCGTCGCGCCATGGAGACCGGCGAGGCCATCGTCGCCACCGACGCGTTCGCCTCGCACGGCGATCTGCACGCGTCGGTGCACGCGCTCAAGCTCCGGAGCGTCCTCGCCGTCCCGCTCATCGCGCGCGGCGAGACGCTCGGCGTCGTGTACCTCGACGATCGGGGGCGCCGCGGGGCCTTCGGCGCGCGCGAGCTGTCGTGGGTGCGCCTGCTCGCGAGCCAGGCGGCCATGGCCATCGCCGACGCGCGCGATCAGGTCCTGTTGCGCCGCGCCGTCCGCCGCGCCGAGCGCGCGAAGGCCCGCGTCGAGACGCTGCTCGGCGAGCGCGAGGCCGAGCTCTTCGTCACCAAGGAGGAGCTGTCGCGCGCCCGCGAAGAGGAAGGGGAGGGGACGCGCTTTCGCTACGACGCCATCGCCGGCCGCAGCGAGCCCATGCGCGCGCTGCTCCGCGTCGTCGATCGCGTGACCACCAGCGACGTGCCCGTGCTCATCGTCGGCGAGTCGGGCACCGGCAAGGAGCTCATCGCCAAGGCCATGCACCGGAACGGCCCGCGCGCACGACGCTCGTTCGTCAGCGAGAACTGCGCGGCGGTGCCCGAGTCGCTGCTCGAGTCGACCCTCTTCGGTCACGTGAAGGGCGCCTTCACCGGCGCCTCGCAGACGCGGCCGGGGCTCTTCGAGATGGCCGACGGCGGCACGCTCTTCCTCGACGAGATCGGCGAGATGCCGCTCGCCATGCAGGCGAAGCTGCTGCGCGTCCTCCAGGACGGCATGGTCCGGCCCGTGGGGGGCGAGCGCGAGCGCAAGGTCGACGTGCGCCTCGTCGCTGCCACGCACCGCGATCTCGAGGCCATGGTCCTCACGCGCGAGTTCCGCGAAGACCTCTACTACCGCCTCAACGTCGTCACCGTGCGCATCCCCGCGCTCCGCGAGCGTCGCGCCGACATCCCGCTGGTCGTCCAGCACCTGCTCGAGAAGCACGCGGGCAAGCGCCGCGTGCGCTTCACGCGCGCCGCCATGGAGCGCCTCGTCGCCTTTCCCTGGCCGGGCAACGTGCGGCAGCTCGAGAACGAGGTCCGTCGCGCCATCGTCCTCGCGCCCAGCGAGGGTGACGCGCTGCTCGACGTGGCCGATCTGAACCCCGAGATCGTCCGCGGCGGGCCCGAGGCAGCGCGCGAGGCGGGGCTCGATCTGCGTGCGCGCGTCGACGGGCTCGAGGCCGAGCTGTTGCGCGAGGCCCTGGCCAAGACGCAGGGAAATCAGACCAAGGCGGCCGAGCTCCTGGGCCTGTCGCGCTTCGGGCTGCAGAAGATGATGAAGCGGCTCAAGATTGCCGCTAAGTGACGGTGATGCTCTACGCGATCGATGACTTCGTCCCCGTCATCCACGAAGACGCCTGGATCGCGCCGGGCGCCGTGCTCGTGGGCCGAGTCGAGCTGGCGCGCGCCGCGAGCGTGTGGTTCGGCGCAGTGCTGCGCGGAGACACCGACTGGATCCGCATCGGCGAGGAGACCAACATCCAGGACGGCTGCGTGCTCCACGCCGACGAGGGCGTTCCCCTCACCGTGGGCGCGCGCGTCACGGTCGGGCACAAGGTCATGCTCCACGGCTGCACGGTCGAGGACGAGTGCCTGCTCGGCATCGGCGCCATCGTGATGAACCATGCGCGCATCGGCAGTCACTGCATCATCGGCGCCGGCGCGCTCATCCCCGAGGGCAAGGTCATCCCGCCGCGCAGTCTCGTGATGGGAATGCCCGGCAGGGTCGTTCGCACGCTGACCGACGCCGAGGTGCAGCAGTCGATCCGCGATGCCGCCAAGCACTACGCGGACAACGCGCGAAGGTTCCGCGCGGGCCTTCGTGAGCTCTGAGCCCGCACGGGCTGCACGAGGCTCTCGCCCCCGGGAATCCGCCAAAAAAAAATCACGAGACAAGGAGCAAAACTCGCTGTAGAAAGCTGCTTCTTTCCGGGGCCGTAGCTCAGCTGGGAGAGCGCATCCATGGCATGGATGAGGTCAGGGGTTCGATCCCCCTCGGCTCCACCCCGTTCAATCATGTCGAATCTTTCACGAGGATTTCGGCACGTTCTTCTCTTCACCGCGATGACGGCGTGCTCGCACGGCGGCGCCGCGGTGCAAACGCTGCCGGCTCCCGACGCGCAGGCGCTCGTGGAGCCGAACAAGTGGCCGGTGCTTCCTCGCACCGCCAAGGACGTCGACGCCGTGGTCCGCGAGCGCGCCAATCGACCGGCCGCGCCTCGCCTCGTGCCGACGTTCGAGGAGGTCCGCGCCGGGCTCGGCGCGGCCGACGTCGCCGTGGGGGAGGACCTCATCGCCCGGTCGCTCGACGCGTGGCTGACCGCCGACGACAAGCCGGCGTACGTCCTCTTCGGCGCGTACCACGACGCGCCCGCGCACCTCGACGCGTTCCGCAGCATCACCACGCGCATGTCGCACCTCTGGGCCGTGGCGCTCGAGCCGCTGCGCACGAGCGGGGCCTGGGAGGGGGCGCCCCGACCCGAGAGCGACGACGCGGATCTCGCCATGTTCTTCGCGTCGGGCGACGCGGGCGCTCTCGCCCGGCTCACGTGGCGACAATCCGAGTCGGACTACGCCGCCTGGAAGTTCGGCTACGTCCCCACCGTCCTCGACGTCGTCGTCGCCGCCCGTGGCGCGGGGCAGCCCGTCTACGGGTGCGATCTGCCCGCGGCGCTGCGCGATGCGGCCATCGATGGCGACGACGCAATGACCGCGCTCCGCGAGGCGCACTGTGCGCTGTCGGTGCGCGAGCAGCTTCGCAAACAGGGGCCGGCGCACCTCGCTCCCGGCGCCGTCTACGACGACGATGTCCCGCCGCCGCCGCGCGCCGCGTTCTTCGTGGGGGCGAACCACGCAGGGCCCGGGGGCGTGGGTCGGTTCCTGCAGGAGGCGGCGCGCCTTCGCCCGGTCTACATCCTCGGGGGAAGGCCCGACGCTGGCCTCCCGCCGGGCGTCTCGATCTTCGATCCGCTCCTCGTTCCTCTGCGCGACGGCGGCGCGGTGCTCCTCCTGCCCACGGCCGACGGGCCCGCGCTCCTCGATCGCGCGCGCAACGCGCAGGGCACCGTGCAACCGCCAAAGGCCGACCTGGGGTTGCCTCGCGCCACCATCTTCTTCTCGAGCCCCAGCCCCATGCGCGCGGCGGTCGACGACGCGAAGGTCTCGGTCGGCCCCGCGGGCGAGTGGGTCCCGGTGCGCGCCGGCACGCACGCGTGCGTCCTCGAGCAAGAAGGGAAGACCTACGCGTTCGCGCTCGACGTGCCCGGCGCAGGCCACGTCGAGGTGCGGCTCGACGCGGCGCCCGTTTCCTTGCGGATCCTCGTCGTTCCCTGAAGAAAATCCGCGGCGAAAGCGCTACCCTCGGCGGTCCCATGCAATTCGTCGATCCGTCGCTCCCGCGTGAAATGTTCGGTTGGGTGAGCCCGCGTCTGGGCATCCACATGCCCATCGTCCGCTACGGCAACTGGGGCCCTGCGGTGCTCCTCTACCCCACGGCCCAGAGCGATCTCCTCGACTGCGAGCGGTTCTTCCTCATCAAGGCCATCGAGCCCTTGATCCTGGCGGGGCGCCTGAACGTGTTCTCGATCAACAGCATCAACGAGCACGCGTGGATGAACGACAAAGTGCCGGTGCCCACGCAGGCGCGGCGCGCTGCGCTCTTCTCCGGTTACGTCGAAGAAGAGGTGGTGCCGCACATCCGCCGCGTGCTCGGCGACGACTCGGCGCGCATCACGGTGACCGGGGCCAGCTTCGGCGCGTTCCACGCCGCCAACCAGTTCTTTCGCAGGCCCGACCTCTTCGGCGGGCTCATCGCCATGAGCGGCTTCTACGATCTGGTGCCGGGCTACACGCACGGCTTCATGAACGACGACATCTACTTCAACAACCCGATGAGCTTCGTCCCGAAGATCGAGGACGAGGACACCCTCGATCTGCTCAGGCACCACAGCCAGATCCACATCACCGCCGGCCGCGGCGCCTACGAGCGGCCGGACGCGTCGCAGCGCCTCTCCTCCATGCTCTGGGACAAGGGCATCTGGAACGATCTGGACCTCTGGGGCTACGACATGAAGCACGACTGGCCCACGTGGCGAGCGATGCTGCCGTATTTCCTGGAGAAGATGGGGTACTGACCATGGAGCTACGCTCTTCCACTCCGCGCGTCGGGCTGCTCGTGGGCCGCGAGCGCAGCTTCCCCGAGGCGCTCATCGCCGAGGTCGACCGCCGCGCGGCCGGCGTGTCGTGCGAGTACGCGGCGTTTGCTGCGCCCAGCATCGACGACGTGGTGCCCTACGACGTCCTCGTCGATCGCATCTCGCACGAGGTCACCTGCTACCAGCCCTACCTGAAGCTGGCGGCGCTACAGGGCGCGCGCATCATCAACAACCCGTTCTGGCGGATCTCCGACGACAAGTTCTTCAACGCCGCCCTCGCGCGGAAGCTGAACGTCGCCGCACCGAAGACCGTGTTGCTCCCCTCGAAGGCCTACGGCCCCGACATCAACGCCGAGTCCCTCGAGCGCAACATGCGCTACGTGGACTGGGACGCCATCGAGCACGCGCTCGGCTACCCCATGTTCATGAAGCCGCACTGGGGCGGCGGCTGGAAGGACGTCACGCGCGTCGCCAACCGCGCCGAGCTGATGGCGGCCTACGACAAGAGCGGCCAGAAGACGATGATCCTCCAGGAGGGCATCGAGTGGGTGCAGTACGTCCGCTGCCTGGTCATCGGCCAGCGCGACGTGCGCCCTGCGCTCTGGGATCCGCGGCTCCAGCACGCCGAGCGCTACACGCGCGCCGGAGAGGCCATGCCGCGCCTCGACGCGGGGCTCGAGGACCGCATCATGCAGGACGCGATCACCCTGTCGGCGGCGCTGGGCTACGACATGAACACGGTGGAGTTCGCCGTCCGCGACGGCGTGCCGTACGCCATCGACTACATGAACTCGGCGCCGGACTTCGACGTGTCGTCGCTGGGCGACGCGCACTTCAGCTGGGTCGTGCAGCGCATGGCCGAGCTGGTCATCGACGTGGCCAAGCAGCCCAGCACGCAGCGCTATCGATGGGACGACTTGCTCCGAGGGACGAGGTAGCTCATGGACCCACGCAGACGCCGGCCCTTCAACGCGCACTGGACGGAGCAGGCGTTCGCGCAGTACCGCGACTCGCTGACGAGCGTCCTGGGCCCGATTCCGTTCCGGCTGGCGGAGACGCCGCTCTTTCTCACGCGAGAGCTGTGTGACCACCTGCAGCACGCGGCCATGGACATCGTCGGCCAGCTGTCCGAGCCGGCCACGTTCCACGAGCTGAAGCACGCGATCCCGGCGCAGTACGACGCGCCGGGCATGGGCACGCTGCCCGATTGCGTGCAGGTGGACTTCGCCCTCGTGCAGACGCCCGAGGGCAAGATCGAGCCTCGCCTGGTCGAGCTGCAGGCCTTCCCTTCGCTCTATGCGCTCCAGACCTACGAGGCCGACGCCTGGGAGGCCGTGCTGCGTACGATGCCGGGGCTCGAAGGCGACTGGACCTGCTTCTTCGACGAGGATCGCAACGCGGCCGTCGAATTGATGCGCGCGAGCATCCTCGACGGCAACGATCCGAAGGAGGTCGCTCTGGTCGACTTCGAGCCGCCGAAGCAGAAGACGGCGCCGGACTTCGTGGCCACGAAGAAGCTCTTCGACGTGGACGCGGTCTGCGTGACCGAGATCGAGAAGGAGGGCCGGCGGCTCTACCGTCGCGTCGACGGCAAGCGCGTGCAGCTCAAGCGCATCTACAACCGGATGGTCTTCGACGAGCTCGAGGTCAAGAAGGTGCCGGTGCCCTTCTCGTGGAACGAAGAGCTGGACGTCACCTGGTGCTCGCACCCCAACTGGTACTGGGTGTGGTCCAAGTACTCGCTGCCGTTCATCGACCACCCGACGGTCCCGAAGGCGCGCTACCTCGACGACTTCACGGAGCTGCCGGCGGACCTGGAGAACTACGTGCTGAAG
>Ga0182021_10006287_pt1 | contig 14112 bp, 11 predicted proteins | sample 612E3MmetaG_FD_120493 | JGI IMG/M metagenome (GOLD analysis project Ga0182021, IMG submission 120493) | Permafrost microbial communities from Stordalen Mire, Sweden - 612E3M metaG (Illumina Assembly) | ecosystem: Environmental > Terrestrial > Soil > Wetlands > Permafrost | place: Sweden...
CCTGGCACAAACCCATTCGACCCACAAGGCAGCCCTAGACACGCTGTTGACCTTAAAATTCCAACTGTTTGAAAAAGCGCAATTTATGCCCGTGTGAAGTATATATTCCAACGAGAACTTACCGCGACAAGGCTTTTGCCAAGAACTTTGACGCGGGCTATACCGAGTTTAAGATCGGCGTTATCTTGCGGCAGGCACGTGAAGAAGCGGGGCCGATGCAGGAAGAAATGGCGCGACGGTTACACACCCGGAAGTCAGCCATCTCGCGCACCGAGAATCATGCCGATGATGTGCGATTATCCACGGTGTTGACGTCACCGCGTTTGCTGTCACCATATCGGATAGCAATCTCATTGCTCTTTAATGTCCCTTTCAGTGTACTAGTTTCCCATAGCCGACTCTCCCGAAACTTGCTGATAACATGAACTCCGATTCGTTTTTGTAAGGCATCGTGCTCTCCGCTAGTATGAAATAAAACCGCGCCACTTGCGTGGGGCGATTTTGTCTGCTAGAATATCGCCTCGGTAGCGCTTAAACGCTTGAAATGTTTTACTCAAAACTACGGTGGCGTAGCTCAGTGGTAGAGCAGGGGACTCATAAGCCCTTGGTCACAAGTTCAAATCTTGTCGCCACCACTTTGAATGTTCGTGTTCGCTTTCAGATTAGTTACAGTATTGGGGAGTTCATATGGCAGTCCAGATTGAACAATATGTTCCCCTTCCCCAGGCCGCTAACGGCTGAAGATCAGCGCTACCTCATTGCAGAGTGGTAATATCAGTGCAGTTAAGCTGAATGGGACTGTTGCTGTGGCTGAAAGCGAACTCGATCAAGTCATTACACGTGAGAAGTTTGAGCATCTGCGCGGACAATCGATTACTGTGCCGCAGGCAGCGCAGCTATATGGAATTCGCGCAGATACTTTTCGCACATGGGTTAAGCGAGGTTATATTCGTCTTCTTAAAGAAGGCTACGGCGCAGAGATGGATTCAGCCGACGTGGCATATTGTGTAGCAGTTTATCAATCTCACGGCGGCGGTCGCGGTAAGCGCATCTTTGACGAAAACGGTCAGCCCTATCAACTCAAGCACACTGAATGGGCCGGCTACCAACGCGAGCGGCGTAAAACTAAGAAGACATGATCGCTTGTTTCGGGTGGCGATTAGTTGTCCCATTGCCCTTCTCTTGCTTCCTCAGAACACCTCAAATCATCATCTGATTTGAGGTGTTTTTAATTCCTCTCACGAATTTGACTGCCCATTTTCCAACCAGTGCGCCAGTTGTCGCAGCAGACTGACAAATATCTTGACAGACCGGCTGTTTTACCGTATACTGACGACATCAAGAGAACACGTGTTCTATATGGCGCAAATCACTACAGCGGGTCGAATTACAGTTTTGTTAGGCAAACAGCAAGCCGCGACGGGCGAACGCAAATCGCTGCGTGGACTGGCTGCGCTGGCCGAAGTGCCCAAAGATCTCGTGTATCGATTGGATGCCGGCGAAGCGCGGTATATCGATCTCGACGCGTTGGCCCGGCTGTGTAAGACATTGAAGTGTGAACCACAAGACATCCTGAAGTGGGAACTCAATCACGATGGCGACAGCCAATCCGTTTGACGTTTTACCCCCCAACCTCTTCAACCCGTTTGGCACGCAGGGCACCACTTTGCAGCGCCACTATATGGCGATCCTCTTGCGGCTCTACGGGCTGGCAGAGTTCAATCGGTTTGGCCTCACCCGCGAAGCGGCGATCGGCGAGATCGTCGATTATCTGCGCAGCGTCGACGCCGAAAATGAAGTCGCCGCCGAAATGATCGAGCGCGACGACGACGCTGAAAGCGGATCGATCACGGGGCAGCTGACTGAGCAGGATTACGCCAGCTATTTGCTGCGCCGTCTAGCCGAGACCGGCTGGATCGAGCGCGAGCAGCACGCCGATTACTCCGAGACCATCATCCTGCCCGATTACGCCTTCACCCTCCTCGAAGCGCTGCGCTCGATTCAAGAACAGAAGCCACGCGAATTCACCGGCCAATTGTATACGGCGCATCAATTGGTCATTGCCAACAAGAACAAAGATTTCTCGCCCGCATTGGCGATCACTCAGACATACGAAAACGTGCGGCAGGTCGTGCGCGGCTTGAGCGAACTCAACCACAACATCCGGCGTTACATCGAACGCGCCACACGCGGACGCAGCCCGGCCGAGCTGTTGCAACTCCAGTTCGACGATTATGCGCAAACACTGGGGCATGCTTATCACGCGCTCAAGACGTCCGATCACGTGTCGCGCTATCGACGCGACATCATCGCCAGGCTGCGCGTTTGGGAGCGCAACGCCGATTGGCTGACTGGCACCGCCGCCGAGCTCGCCGCACAGGGCCGCCACACCCCCGCGCAGGCCGAGCAAGAGATTCATGGCTACATTCGATTCATCATCGATCAGCTGGAGGGACTCGATCCATTGATCGAAGAAATCGATCGGCGGCACGCGCAGTATCTGCGCACCTCGCTGCGGCAGATTCGATATCAACTGGTCAGCGCAGATGGATCGTTCAAGGACCGACTGGTGTCGCTGGCCCGGCAGCTGGCGGCGCTACAAGCCGACGGTGCGATCGAGCTGCCCGCCGAGACGCCCGGCCTGCAATGGCAGCCCGTCCGCGCGCCGGACGCGCATAGTTTCTTTACGCCGCCACAGCGCCGCGCACCATTCACGACCGAAGTCGTCGTCGCACCCACTCTAACGCCCGGCGAATTTGCCGAGCTGCGCAGCGCCACGCTGCAAGATGTGACGCAGGCGCTGACGCCCGACAAGATCAATCGTTACGTGTTGAGCTTCTTCAACGGCCACCGGGCGATCCCGGTCGGCGATCTGCCGCCTGAATTGCTAGCCGATCTACAGCGGCTCACGACCATCCTCGCCTACAGCCATCATCCCGAAGTGAAATATGGCGTTGAAACGATGGCGGGCGAGCCGCTTGAAATTGGGCCGTATCTCGTCGCGCCGTTTCAGCTGGAACGTATTGCGTAGTGCGTGTTGCGTATTTCGTTCTCACTCATCACTTTCTCAATGACCTATGAACACGGATACTCTGCTCGAACCGACCGGCCTGCCCGACAAAGCCAAACGTGATCTGCCGCGCGTCGTCAACCGGCTGCTGGGTCAAACGTTCCTGTATCAGGACATCGACGCCGACAAGGACGACTATTACTTCGTGCATCGATACCGCGATGTGATCGAAGCGTTGTTGCAATTGGCCGGCTTCAGCTTGAAGCACGACGATTACCATCGCATCTTTCAAGTCGTATCTGATTTCAGTTACTGCCGCGCGCACTATCGGCTCGACGAAACGCTGATGATCGTCGTGCTGCGCAAACTATACGAGGAACGCGTCGAGCGGCTCAGCCTCGCCACCGATCCGGTCGTTACGCTCGGCGAGGTGCGCGAGGAATATCGCACGATCACGGGCAAGCCGCGCGATCTTGGCGTGACCCAATACGAGACGTTGCTGCGCCGTCTGCGCTCGATGGGCCTGATCGATACGCTCGACGGCAAGACGATCAACGTGCACCGGGCCGAAGCGCGCCTGCGCCTGCGCGGATCGATCCGCCTGATTTTGCCAGTGCAGAGCGCCGACGACATGGAAGCCTGGTTGCGCAAGTATCAGGCGGTTGATAGCAACGTAGACGACAATGTTGAAGAAAATGAATAATCCGCGAATCGCGCGAATTGCGCGAATAGGATTAGCGAAGATTCGCGTTATTCGCGGATCGAATTGAGAACGACCATGAAGGCCCTCACCCGCATCCGGCTCGTTAACTGGCATCTCTTCGAGAATACAACCATCTCCTGCCACGGCACCACTTACTTCATTGGCGTCAACGGCGTGGGCAAGTCCACCATTCTCGATGCGGTGCAGTTTGCGTTGGTCGGCGGACAGCGCGACGTGAAGTTCAATCAGGCGGCGCTCAGCGGCGGCAAACGCACCCTGGCCAGCTACGTGCGCGGCGAACTCGGCACTGAGGGCCAGCGCTTTCTGCGTGACGATACGACCAGCGTCGTCGCCCTGGAGTTTCGCAACCCCGATGACACCTTCTTCGCGCACGGCGCGGTGATCGACGCCTACGCCGATGGCCGCACTCCCGATGTGACCTACTTCATCGTGCACAACGCCACGCTGAACGATGAGTGGTTCTTCAAAGCGCCGGGACAATTGTTCGACACGCGGGCTTTCAAACGCCACCTCGAACACTTCGCGTTGCCGTCTGGCGCACGCGCTCAGGTCTTTACACGTCTCGAAGATTATCGCTTTCACTTGCTCAATCGCCTCGGCCAACTCAAAGAATCCTTTATGGCCAAGGTCGTCAAGGGCCTGGCCTTCAGCCCGCTCACCAACATCCGCGAGTTCGTGCAGCTCTATCTGCTGGACGAAAACCTGGTCGACGTCAAAACGCTGCAAGCCCAACTCGAAACACTGCGCCACTTCGAAAGCCTGGCGGCCGATGTCCGCGAGCGTATTGCCGCGCTCGATCAGATCGAGGAGTTCGATCGAGAGCGGGTGAAGCATCGCCGGCTGCGCATCACCAACGGCTACCTTCAGCGCCGCGCCCAGGCCGATACGCATCAGACCGATTTGAGATCGCGCCGCCTCGAACTCGACGAAACCCGCCTGCAATTGAGTCGGGCCAGGCTGCACCGCGAGGAATGGACCGAACAGTTCAAACGTGCCAATGCCGCTTTGCTTGACGCCCAGATCGCGCTGCAAACCGACGTCGTGGCGCGGCGCGAACAAGCGCTGCGCGAAAAGATCGCCGCGCTTGAGATCGAACTGCGCGGCTTGCGTGAGCGTGAGGCGCGTGTCAAAACGATGCTTGAACACGAGGGACAGGATGCCCGGCGTCTACGTGAACTCCTGATTGCCGATCAACAGCCTGTTCCACCGTCACTGGATGATTTTGCTACGCGGCCTTCAACTTCCACGCGAAGCGTCCAGCCTCTCATCTCCAGCCTTGACTCTCTCGGCCAGGAATATGCGCGCCAGGCCGCTCTGCTCGACGAGCAAGTTCGCACGTTGCGCGTCGAAGCCGAACAGCTCGACGCCGAGATTCGCCAGCTGCGCAGCGGCGATCGCGAAGCGAGTTACGAAGCCGAAGCGCCGCAGGCCGTTCGTTTGCAGCGCCTGTTGCGCACAGAGCTCAGCCTCAACGCCGACGAAGTTATCTTCCTGTGCACGACGCTGCAAGTTCCCGACGAAGCGTGGCAGGATGCGGTCGAAGGCGTGCTCGGCCATAACCGTTTTACGCTGCTCGTGCCGCCCGCACATTACGCTGCGGCCATGCGGCTCTATCGCGATCGGCGCCAGCGCGACGATTTGCACGGCGTCGCTTTATTAGACACCGAGCGCATTTTGCAGCAGGTTGCGCGCCGATCGACTTCACCGGATTCACTCGCCGCTGAAGTCCAAACCCCACATCCCGCTGCGCGCGCCTTCGTCGATCTGATCTTAGGCGGCTACGTCAAATGCGATTCACTCGCCGCGCTGCGCGAGCAGCGCATGGGCATCACCCGCGATTGCTTCGTGCGCCGCAACTTCACCGACAGTCATCTTAACCCGCACACCTATCGCCGCTGGTTCATCGGCGACCGCGCCTTGCCGCGCCAGATCGAACAACGCGAAGCGCGTTTGATCGAGCTGGCCGATCAGCTGACCGCCCTCAACGATCGATCCGCCGCTTTGCGCGAACGCTTGTCCTTGACCCGGGATAAGGTCCGCCGCTTCATCGAGCTGGAAAACCTCTTGCCCGATCTCGAGCGCCTGCCCGAACGCGTGGCCCAACTCGAAACGCTGCAGGCCGAGCTGGCCCAATTGGATACGCGCACGATCGAATCACTGCGAGCCGAAGTGGAGCGTTGGCGCGCGGAAACCAATCGGGTGCAGGAACAAGCCGCCCAGATCGATCGACAGATCGGCGCACTCGAAAAGCAAGCGGACACGATCGAGCACGAACTCATCCCGCAGCTGGAACAATCGATCGAGGCCATCCTGCAAGACGCGCGGCAGTTCCTCACGATCGAAAACGCCGAGGACATGATCGACGAGGTCACGAAGGAATACGATCGACGGCGCGAGCGGCAACCGTTAGAGACGGTGCTGCAAAATGCGACGCGTTACGCGGGTGATTATCAAAACGCGGAGTCCAAGAGCCGCGATCGCTTGCGCGAGACCAAACAGGCCTACAGTTTGAAGTACGACTTTGGTTACGATGCCGATGAAGATGCCGCCCGCTATACCCAAGAACGCCAGAAGTTCATCGAGTCGGAATTGCCGCAATACGAAACGCGCATCGCCGGGCAGCGCGCCCTGGCCGAACAGGAACTCGTCGAGAACTTCATTCATCGCCTGCGCGAACAGATCGACGATGCGCGCCAGCAGTTGGATTATCTCAACGACACGCTCAAAGACCTGCGTTTTGGCGGCGAGCGCTTCGAGTTCATCACCAAGCCGGAGCCTTCGCTGCGGCAGGTGTACGACATGATCATGGATAGCCAGTCGATCCTGGGCGATTCGTTGTTCGAGTCGGATTTTCGACAGAAACATCAAGCGGGCTGGGACATGCTGTTCGAGCGGCTGACGGCCAAAGACGAAGGCGATGCTTCGGTTGAGCTGCGCGAGTTGCAGGACTATCGCAATTATTTGCAGTACGACATCCGCATTCACTACCCCGGCGGTGATCGCGCGCTGCTCAGCCAAATCAACGCCAAGAAATCGGGTGGCGAAACCACCACGCCGTTCTACGTCGCGATGGCGGCTTCGTTCGCGCAGGCCTACCGGCTGAATCAACCGCGCGCCTCAGACACGATTCGCCTGGCGATGTTCGACGAAGCCTTCAGCAAGATGGACACGGCCCGCACCGCCAGCGCCTTGAAATTCATGCGCGAGGCCGGCCTGCAAGTGCTGCTCGCCACGCCGCCCGATAAGTCCGGCGCGCTGCTGCCGCACGTCGATGCGGTCCGCACCGTCGTCCGCAAGAACAACCACTCGTTCGTGATCGAGATCGACAAAGCCGAGCTGCTGCAAGAGATTGAAGACAAAGACATGATCCGCGAACCCTAGCACTGCCCGCTAGGGCAAGTGTAACGCGAATCCTCGCGAATGGACCAGAAGTATTCGCGAGGATTCGCGCGATTCGCGGATCAAAAAGGAGACAACATGGCAGAGCTAATTTTGAAAGATGAGGTGTATGCGATTGTCGGCGCAGCGATGGAAGTCTACAACACACTTGGGCCAGGCTTCTTTGAAGCGGTTTATCAAGAGGCATTAGAGATCGAGCTGGCCGATCGCGGCATTCCCTTTGAGTCGCAAAAGGAACTGCGCATCTTTTACAAAGGCCGTTGCCTGGAAAAATTCTACATCGCCGACTTTGTCGGCCACGGCCAAATCATCGTCGAGATCAAAGCCCTCAACGAACTGACGTCCCACGAAGAAGCACAGGTCTTGAACTACCTCAAAGCCACCGGCCTGGAAGTGGGCCTCCTGATCAACTTCGGCGCAGCCGAAAAACTGGAATGGAAGCGCAAAGTTAAAACGCGATCCGCGAATCGCGCGGACCTTCGCGAAAGAGATCGAACAATTCGCGCCGATTCGCGCGATTAGCGGATCGTTTCTCATGCCAACGCCCAGCTTTATACCCTCGCCCGATGTCGCTCTCAGCCTGCACACGCTGCTCGATATGTATGAACGCCGTTACGGCGGGCCGACCGACCGCGCGCTTCATAAATCCCTTCGGTGCGATCTCGCTACGCTCCCGCTGCCGGGCTATCACAGCCAGATCGATCCGGTGCCGCGCCAAATCGCCAACGAGCAGTTGCAAGCACTTGAACTAGCGGGCTGGCTGAAACTCAGCTGGTTGCCGGGCGAAACCGGCCACTTGCTGGCCGCGGTCGCCCTTGTGCCGGAACACGCCGCTTCGATCTTCACGTTGCTGCTGCGCACGCCCCAGGCGGCGCAGCGTGCGCGGTTGATCGATCTGCTGCTGGGTGAACGGTTTCGCTTCGCCGATTGGCGGCTCGACGCCCTCCAACGCACACTCGATAACCTTAAAGCCGACAAGTCATCCGCGCCCTTCAGCCTGACTGACGCTGAATTCAATCGCGATTTACTGATCGCTTTAGCGGCACTCGACAACGTGCGCGAAGAAACACCGTATCGCGTGTTCAGCGTGCGGGTCTTCAATGACAGCAAACGCTTTGAGACAATGATCGGGGCGGTGTGCACACTGGCCCGCCGCCACCAGGCCGCTTGGCATGACTGGTCAAATGAAGAGGTGCTGCGCGAACTGAATCTAACGGCTAATCCCACCCATCTTTACCTGCACGGCCCGTGGCAGTTGATCGACGAGGCCGGGCAAATAATCCCGCTTGATGGATTTGATCCATCGGTCGGTTTAGCCGCCGCGCAAGCGCAGCATATGCAAGCAGCGCGAGTGGAAGCCGAACAGATTATCTGTGTCGAGAATCAGACGACTTTTTATGAACTCATCCGCCACAAAAACCTGACACAGGTTTCAGAACCTCCACTCGCTTCGTTTGCGACGATCTGCTTATGGGGCAACCCCTCACCGGCGTGCCGCCATCTGTTGAGCAGCCTGCCAACGGAAATGCCGCTGCACGTGTGGGCCGACATTGATTACGGCGGGCTAAATATCCTGGCCCAGTTGCGCGAGCAAGTCAATCGGCACGCACAGCCCTATGGCATGGACATCCCAACGCTCGAAGCTTATGCCCGGTGGGCGCAGCCGCTCACTTCAGGCGACGTGCGCCACTTGAATCGGCTGCTGCGTCGCACCGCCCTGGCCGATATGCACCCGCTGATCGAACATCTGCTCAGGCGGGGGTTGAAATTAGAACAAGAAGCGATCAGGCCAGCATGGATCATTGAGCACATGCGATCAACATAGCATGGCAAACAGACATGAAGTTGCTCGTTGGCTGATCACCAGCGAATCACGACCTGTGCCAAAACATGCGCCGCTGGCAGGCTTGGACAAAACTCACCTCCTGTTCTTTTCCTGCTCAACTACTCTTAGCCCTGCGCGGCACGGGTGACACCGCCGCGCACGTCGGGCACACCACCTGGCCGGAACGCTTCAACGCCAGCGCCAACGTCGGGCGCGCGCAGTCCGGGCAGACGGTCGCTTCCACTTTCTGCAGCGCCGGATCGAACACGACTTCGATCTCACCGCCGATTCCCTGCGCCGGGACGAGCTGCACGCGCATCCGCAATTTAGGCTGAATCACATGCAGCACGTTGAGCAATCTGATCTGGACGCGCAACGCCAGCTTATGGCGCAGGTCGGCGAGCTGCGCCTGCTCTTCCCGATCGAGCGCCTGCCGCTGTGCCTCAAACGGTGCGGCCGCATCGCCTTTGGCGGCCACCCGTGCTTGCCGATCGGCCAGTTCGGCGCGCAGATCGGTGAAGTAACCCGTCAGACGCTGAGTCTCACTTTGAAGATACTGCTGGAGCTCGGTCAAGCGTGAATGCGCCGTCACCGCGACGGCGTGCGTCGCTTCTTCGCGCGCCAACTGATACGCCTGCCGCACGGGCAGGCCGGGCGCATCGGGATAGGGATACGATCGGGTGTCCGACAGCGCCGTGCTGCGGAGCGTATCTTCCAGGGTGCGCGTCAACCGGCCATAGTAGCGATCGATCCCCACCGCGAAAATATTCTGAACCTTCTCGTCGCTGATGAGCGTGGCCTGAAACCAGAACAGCGCCGCCGCAAAATGATAGGCCCGCGGCGGCCCCGATCGAACTTCGACGCCCGGCGGGACTTGCAGGCTGCGGCGCACGGTCGCGGGCAGATCGTGCGGCGACAAGTTGAAGCCGGTTAGATAGACCCGGGCGACTTGTCCCAACGATTGGGCCTGTTCAAAGATACGATCGAGCAGCGGATTGCCGAAGGCCATCAATTGGGCGGTGGGGTAATCGGGCATGGCTTCGGGATCGAGCGTGAAACGAAACACGCCGGCGGATGTCGTGAGGTCGATCGCTTGCTCGACGGCGGTCGGTAACATCGCATCGTAGACCTGCGGCTCGACGATCTGCCACAGACCGCCCGCCACTTCGACGTACTCCAACAAGAATTCTTCCAGCGGACTCGTTGCCATGCGGCGCTTATCCTTCCGGCACGAAGCGCTCGCCGAACAACCGATCGTCGTAGTCGCGCTGTTTGAGATAGGTCTGCTTCGCCTCGATCAGCCGGTTGCCCAGGGCGTCCATGCGCGTGCGGAATTGATCGTCATCGGCGGACGCCAGCCACTCATCGAGCACGATGTCTTCGAACTCGCGCTCTTCGTCGAGGTTGCCCAGAATCATGTCGATCTCGCCGATGACCAGCTCGAACAAATTGATCTTGGCTTCGAGCAGATGCAGCAATTCCGCCTCGAAGGTGCCGGCGCTGACCAGGTTGAAGACGGAGACATCGTGCGTTTGCCCGATGCGGCTCAAGCGCCCGATGCGCTGCTCGATCCGCATCGGGTTCCAGGGCAGATCGAAATTGCACAACGCATGGCAGAATTGCAGGTTGCGCCCTTCGCTGCCAGACTCGGTCGAGAGCAAGATGCGCGCCGGCCCTTGAAAGGCGCGAATGGCTTCTTCTTTCGCCAGGCGGGGGAGGCTGCCATGAAAGAGTGCGACCGATTCTCCGGCCTGCGTCAAGACGTGCTGTAAGAAATCCTGGGTGTGGCGGAATTGCGTGAAGATGACGATCTTATCAGGGAAGTCGTGCAGCAGCTCGATCAGCCGGGCGACTTTCGCCGACTCGATCGGGGCGCGGGCCCGATCGGCTAACGCGCGTAACGCCTGCGCTTCGTCAGCGGACAGCTTGTCCGCCGTGGCGATCCGGTCCAGGGTCGCGGCGGTCGCCAGGGTCGAGCTGCCCAGTTCCTTTTGCAGCGTGACCAACGCCATGCGCGACAGCGGCGAATCCTCCCGCGCCAAATGATCCTTGACGAAGCGGGTCACGTCATCATACAGCGCGCGTTCGACCGGCAGTGGCGCGACCCGCAACGTTTGGGCATAGCGCCGCATGAGGCGCACCGAGACATTCGAGCGGCGGTTGCGCACCATCGCTTCGGCCAGCAGCGCGTGAAGTTGATCGAGGTTGCGCGGCAGCAGCTTGTCATGCCGATCGACAAACTGGTGTTGAAAGCGTTTGGCGGTACTCAACAAACCCGGCTGCAACAACGTCACCAGGTTGTACAGCTCGTCGAGGTTGTTCTGGATGGGCGTGGCGGTGAGCAGCAGGACGTATTTCTTGTGCAGCGCGCTGACGAGTTTCCACAAGAGCGTCGTGCGATTGCGGCAGTGGTGGGCTTCGTCGACGATGACGACGTCCCACTCCTGTTCGGTAATGGCTGAGCGATGCGGCTCGCGCTTGGCGGTGTGATACGAGGCGAGGATGCGATCGAACGAAGACCAGGCCGCGCTGCCACGCTCTTTGAACAGCGGATCGTCGTAGGTGATGAAGTCCAGCCCGAATTTGCGGCTCATCTCGCCGCGCCATTGCTCGACCAGCGAGGAGGGCGTGAGGATCAGCACCCGGCGGGCCAGCTTGCGCATCAGCAGTTCAAGCAAAATCATGCCGGCCTCGACGGTCTTGCCCAGCCCCACTTCATCACACAGCAGCGCGCGTCCCCGGAAGCGGCGCAGCACGGTTAGGGCGGTCTTCAGCTGATGTGGCAGCAGCTCGACCTCGTGCAGCATGGGCAAGCTGATTAAGTTATCAAAGCCGACGGAGGTGGCGAAGCGGGCCGCACGGCGGCTCAGGTCGAACGTGGGGTAGGAGGCCGGCGCTCGATCGAGCCAGATCAGCTCATCGGGTGCGAAAACCAGCGGCACACCGCGTTCGGTCGTGACTTCAGCGGGCAGCGCAGGGGGAAGATCCGTTTCAACGACCAGTCGAAATTGCAGTGGCGAAGTTGTCACCAACTCCAGGTAGTATGAGGTGTTGCCGCCACGCAACATCAATCCGCCCAGTCCCTGACCGATCAGCGCATGCCGATCCGGATCGTACCGAACCGAAATGGCTTGTCTATCAGGCGGTGAAGCGGCCAGCGACACCGCCTCGTCGGCATCCAGCAGAATATCCCAGGACGGATCAAGCGGCAGTGTGTTGTTATCGGAGATGGTCGGGCGGCCCGCTATTTCCCAGCGATCGCCGGGTTGAGCCAGTTGAGCGAGCAGATCAGTCATGGGCCGGTTTAGTTTGAATGCTGGCCGGTTGACCCTGCGCCGGAATATAGGGGATGAGTCCCAGCCGATAGGCTTCAGCCTGAAGCGCGGGCGGCATCGTACGGGCATCGACGATCAGGCCATTTACTTCGATCAGCCAAGCTATCGGGTTCTGACTGATCTGACTGGGCAAGCACCAATTCGGATCCATCTGGCCCATGTCAAACAGATCGCGGATCACTTTGGCTTTATTGGCGCCGCTGCTCTGGCTCACCCCGAAACGCTGACACAGTTCATCGGCGCGCAGGTAGGGTGACTGGCTTTTGTCGAACAAGAAGTTCACGGTGCCCAGGGCGTAGACCACGGCGCAGGCCCAAATCTCGGGCTTGCCACGCACCAGCGGCGAGGGTCGCTTACGGGCCAGCGCGGCCGTCAACTGGCGGCACAAGGTGGCATATTCGTCGGTAAGATGCTCTTGGCAAAACGCATCGGTTAAGCCGGTGATCACCGCGTAGGTGTCGCGCAGCGCGGCCGGCACAGATTCTGATTTGGGTTCAAACATCGCTCGCCTGCTCTCTGTCTGTGAAGATGCTCGCGACGACAGTGTACCCCGGAATCGATGGGCGTCAAGCCCCATGTGCCACACGCAAGCGAGCATCTCGCCGTACAGAGGCTGAAAGATCCTCTGCCGTTGCGCCGTTACCTCGAGTCGCGTTTTTGCTGCTCGTCGCGCTGTTGAGTTGCGCGGTTTCCCCAGTAGACATTGGCGCATTTGATCCAGGCCGTCTGCCGCTCTTTGGCCGCCGCGCGCTCTTGATGGTTGCGCCGCCGCCAACAGAACACGACCAGGCCCGCGCTGAGGACGATCTGAACCAGATAGATGAAGGTCAACAGGGTCTCATGGCTCGTCGTATGATCCGGGACAATCGAAACCTTGAGGTGACGCCGTGGATACGTCAACTCGTAAGTGCCGGCCCGCGCGATCGTAAAGTTGATCACCGGGCGGCCTTTGGCAAAGGGTGTGTCATACAACCGCAGGCCGCGCTCGATAAAATTGGCGGTGATGATTTCGCCGGTGTCCGTCGCTTTCACCTTAAGCCAGGGATGCGCTTTGCTCTCGATCAATGTGTCGGTGGTCGATAACAGATCGACGTCGTCGACATAGACGGCGTAGGTACCCGCTTCAGGCAGCCACATCGTCGTAGGCGAATTCGCCAGATCGAGGGGAATCACGTCTTCCGGCCCGACGTTGCGGATCAGCCCCAACGCGCTGGGAATGAGGAGAAATGGCGTGCCGATCGTCTTGAGCACATCGCCGAGTGAACACAGCAGCAGCGTGGCGATGATGATCAACCCTATGCCGATGAAGATGCTGCGCAAATTGGGAGAAGCAGGTTAGCTTGACAAATTTGGCGGCCATGAATGACTGGAATTTATACTGCCCACGGGCATAAAATGCGTTTTTGATTACTTTGGGTTGTACCAAACCGGGGGCGTCGAGGGCTTGAAGGTGCTGCACAGCTACGTCCGACCAGCGCGTTGCAACCCCAGGCCCCCACGTTGGAAGCGCATTTTCGAGATAAGCCGGTGGCGACGATCAAGAAAGCCCAGGCCGAGATCGAGCATCTGACCGGGATCAAGCGCAGTCCGACCCAGGTGCGGCAGTTTATGACGCAGCTGGGGCTGCGCTGTCGCAAAGTGGGCATGCTGCCCGCCAAAGCCGATCCGGACAAACAGGCGGAGTACTTGGCTCAGGAAATCGAACCCGGGCTGGCCGACGCGCAGGCCGGGAAACGCGCGGTGTTCTTCGTGGATGCGGCCCATTTTGTGCTGGCCCCCTTTCTGGGCTTCCTGTGGTGCTTCACCCGCGTGTTCATCA
>Ga0182021_10006288_pt1 | contig 14111 bp, 12 predicted proteins | sample 612E3MmetaG_FD_120493 | JGI IMG/M metagenome (GOLD analysis project Ga0182021, IMG submission 120493) | Permafrost microbial communities from Stordalen Mire, Sweden - 612E3M metaG (Illumina Assembly) | ecosystem: Environmental > Terrestrial > Soil > Wetlands > Permafrost | place: Sweden...
GGCGCCGAGGCGAACGGGTCGGCCTTCTCGCCCAGCTCCCAGGGGAACAGCGCGGCCAGACATCCCAGCACGCCCAGCGCGGCGTACCAGGCCATCAGCTCGCGCAGGAAGAAGTTGGGGAAGAACGGCATCTGCGGCACTCGCCCGCCGGAACCCGCGAAGCGCTTCTCGATCCAGGGCGGGGAACTGATGCCGTGCCGCTGCACCAGCATCAAGTGCAGGGCGATGAGCGCCGTGGCCAGAGCGGGCAGGACGGCGACGTGGAAACCGAAGAACCGGGTCAGCGTGGCGCCGCCCACATCCTCGCCGCCGCGCAGAAACCGCGCCAGCGGGGGGCCGGCCCAGGGGACGCTGGCCGCCATGTCCGTGCCCACCTTGGTGGCGAAGTAGGAGATGGTGTTCCACGGCAGCAGGTAGCCGCTGAACCCGAACCCGAGCGCCAGGCCGAGCAACGCCAGCCCGCTCAGCCAGGTCAATTCCCGAGGCCGCCGGTAGGCGCGCAGGAAAACCACACTGAACATGTGGACGAAGGCCGCAAGAATCATCAGGTTGGCCGACCAGCTATGGATGGAGCGAATGAGCCAGCCGAACTCGACCCGGGTCATGATGAACTGCACGCTCTCGTAAGCTTCGGTCGCGGTGGGCCGGTAGTAGAGCAGAAGCAGGATTCCGGTCACCACCTGGACGGCAAAGAGGAAGAGGGTCACGCCGCCGAAGTAGTACCAGAGCGTGCCGGAGTGGACCGGCACGGTCTTGTGCGCGACGAACTCCTTGATCGAAGCCAGGCCCAGCCGTTCATCCAGCCAAGCCACGCCGCGCGCCGGCCAGCGGCGCTTTTCCTCGAAAGGCGGCACTCAGCCCTCCTTTGCCCCGCGACCCCGTGTGGGGCCTTACCCCGGCCACGCAGGCGAAACCGCCTGCGCCACGTTGCCTGCCCACAGGCCGCGAGGCCGTTCACTCCCCGTCCACGCAGGCGAAACCGCCTGCGCCACGGTGCCCCGCCGTCCAAGCCCGAGCTTGTCCCGGCTAGGCCCGGCGCGAAACGAATACCTCTTCGCCGCGAAGGTGTACCACGAATTCATCGAGCGGCCGGGGCGGCGGCCCCGAAATGACGCTCCCGTTCAAGTCGTACGTGCCATTGTGGCAGGCGCACCAGATGGTGTGGGCGTCTTCTCTATACTGGACGGTGCAGTTCAGATGGGTGCAGACCGCCGAAAAGGCTCGCCACTCGGTCTCGCCGGACCGTATTAGCAGCACCGGCCGGCTGCCGAACTTCACGATCTTGCCGCTGTTTACCCTCAGGTCCTGAACTCTTCCGGCACTGACCTCGTTGACGGCGGCCTCGGAGACCGCCGGCGGGTTCACGAACCGCACAACCGGATAGAGGAATGATCCCAGGGAGGCAGCCACGCCACCTCCGAGAAGCCACCCGATGAAGCTTCTGCGCTCCCGTATCATAAGGGCCTATGTTCCCGAATGCTACTGCCGCTGGGCTTCCCTGTCAAGGGGCATGGATTCGGACGACAAGGTTCGATGGTGTCATTTCGCGCAGATGGGTGGGGCAACTGGCATGTTCGAGCGTTGAAAAACCCTCACAGCCGCCCCCGGCGACGAGGCTGCGAGCTGGACGAGCGATGCAAGATGAAGCGGCTCCATTGCGAATCGCCATGTCATCATTCCGAGGTATGGATGCCGCTACTTGCGAGCATAGCTTCGTTGCGAGTGATGTAAATCGCAGCACAGGTCAATATGTTAGCTGTGCTGTTGTGAGAAACACAACATACAATAGTTCTTTGTTTTCCTAACGATGCGCGAAACGCAGCAACGGGGCCACGCAGGTGCATATACAATAGCGGAGGCAAATTCAAATGGTCGCACTACTGGTCCTGGCAACATTCGTAGCATTCATCGCCTGGGATGTCCTGCTGCATAGGGACAAGTATCGGTTCCGGGTCGCCGCCGCGGCGGCGGGCACCACCCCGGCGGGCGCGCAGGTTGTGGCGGGTGTCACACTACCCGAAGGCCTGTCCTATCACCCCGGGCACGCCTGGGCTGCCGACGCAGGGAACGGCCGTGTGCGTGTGGGCCTGGACGAGTTCGCGGCCAGCCTGCTCGGGAACATCGAGACATTGGACGTTCCGCAGCGCGGGCGCTGGTTCCGGCAGGGCGAGAAGGGCTGGACGGTGCACACCGACCGCGGCGACGCTGTAATGCTGGCTCCCGCCGAGGGCGAGATCGTCGCCGTCAACGAGAAAGCCATCTCGAATCCCGCCAGCGTGGCCCAGGACCCCTACGGCGCCGGATGGCTGCTCGAGATCTTCTCTCCGGACATCCAGGTCAGCTTTCGCAATCTCCTCACGGGCGCCTTCGCCCGCCGCTGGATGGAGGAGTCGGTCCTGGAGCTGCGGCAGGCCATTTCGCCTGGCGCGCTGGCCACCGCGTTGGACGGGGGACGGATCTCCCCGCAAGTGGGCACTGAATTGCCAGTCGAGAAGTGGCGCGCCGTGACCCGCCAGTTCTTCCGTTCATAAAGAGGAGTTCACGTACGCTGCACGGGATCTTGTTCGATAGCACGATGTGTGCCGGATGCGGCGCCTGCGTGATGGCCTGCCGCGAGCAGAACGGCTTGCCCGAAACCGACGCTTCGGACCTCACCGCCGAGCAGTTTACGGTGATCAGGACGGCCGCCGGCAGGAACGGCGACGTCAACTACCGCCGGCTGTGTATGCACTGCGAGCAGCCTACCTGCGCATCGGTCTGCCCGGTAGGCGCGCTGCACAAGACCGCGGCGGGCCCGGTGGTTTACGACGCCGCCATCTGCCTCGGCTGCCGGTACTGCGTCCAGGCCTGCCCGTTCGGCGTCCCGAAGTACGAGTGGACGGCGCTAGCGCCGCGGGTTCGCAAGTGTAACTTCTGCGCGGCCCGGCTGGCCCAGGGGAAGGTCAACGCCTGCGCCGAAGCCTGTCCCTACGGCGCCACCATCGCCGGCGACCGCGAGGCCCTCTTGAAAGAGGCTCGCACGCGCCTGGCCGCGGAGCCCGGCAGGTACCTGCCCAAGATCTATGGCGAGCACGACGCCGGTGGCACCTCCGTCCTGATCCTCGCCTCGATCTCGTTTGCCGCCATGGGGCTGCCCGAGAATCTGCCCTCCGAGCCGATGCCGGCGCTCACTTTCCGCGTTCTTTCCAAGATCCCGCCGCTGGTGGCCGTGGGCGCGTCCGTGCTCACCGGCCTGTGGTGGCTGACCCGCCGCAAGGAGGCGGTCGCTCGGGCGGAGGCGCCCCTGCAGGCGCCGGAGGATGCCGGCGTTGGCCCAGGAGTCCGGCGATGAAGAAGGTCCGCTCGCTGTTCTGGCGCGTCGTGGCCCTGGCCATCCTGGCCGGCGGCGCTTACGGCACATGGGTGCGCTTCACGCAGGGTCTCGGCGCGGCAACCCATCTGAGCGACCACGCCCCGTGGGGGCTGTGGATCGGCTTCGACATCCTGTGCGGCGTCGGTCTTGCGGCCGGCGGCTTCGCCATCACCACCGCAGTCTACATCCTTCACCTGGAGCGGTTGCGGCCGATTGTCCGCCCCACCATCCTGACGGCGTTCCTGGGCTACCTGCTGGTGGTGACCGCGCTGATGTTCGACCTGGGACGCCCCTGGAACATCTGGCGTGCCCTCATCTGGTGGAACCCGCACTCGGTAATGTTCGAGGTGGCCTGGTGCATGATGCTGTATAGCACCGTGCTGGCGCTCGAATTCTCGCCCGTCCTGTTCGAGCGGCTGAAGTGGCATGGCGCGGTGAGGATCGTCAGGCGCGCGGTGGTTCCGCTGGTGGGCCTGGGCTTCCTGCTCTCGACGCTGCATCAATCGTCGCTCGGCAGCCTCTACCTGATCATGCCCACCAAGCTGCACCCGCTGTGGTATTCGCCCATCCTGCCCGTTCTGTTCTGGTTTTCGGCGGTTTCGGTCGGACTGGCCATGGTGATCTTCGAGAGCGGCCTCAGCGCGCGCGCCTTCGGAGGGGCCCTCGAGTTCGACCTGCTCCAAGGCATCGCGAAAGCCATGGCCGTCTTCCTGGGGCTGTTCCTGGCTCTGCGGTTCCTCGATCTGGCCTGGCGCGGAGCGCTGCCCGCCGCTTTCCGGCTGTCGGGGCGGGGGAGTTACGAAGCGGGCATGTTCTGGCTCGAAACCGCGCTCCTGGCTCTCCCCATCCTGCTGGTGGCGATGCCGCGGGTGCGGGCCAATCCGCAGGCGCTGTTCGCCTGCTCGGCGGTGGTGGTCGGCGGGTTCCTGGTGAACCGGCTCAACGTCGCGACCACTGGCCTCGATGCCTCATCCGGGGTGCACTACTTTCCTTCCTGGATGGAGATCGCGGTTACAATGAGCATCGTGGTCGTGGGGATGAATCTGTTCCGGCTCGCCGCCCGGTACCTGCCGGTATTCCACGACGCCACCCACGGCCAGGAGCCGCGCGAAGCGGCGTATGCGGAGTCTTAGCGCCAAGCTGATTCTCGGACTGGTGGCCAGCCTGCTCGCCGTATTGGTGGGTCTGGGCTGGGCCAACCTGCGCGTGCTTCGCGAGAACCTCGAGACCACCGCGGTGATGGCCGAGCAGCGCATGGCCGGCGTGATCTTCCAGTCCACCCGCACCAGCATGTTACGCAACGACCGCGAGCAGTTGGTCGAGATCATCGGCTCCATCGCCGCCCAGCCCGGCGTGCGCAAGATCCGCATCTTCTCGAAGGTCGGAAAGGTGCAGTTCTCCACGCTTCCGGGCGAAACCGGCACGATGGTGGATAAGCGCGCCGACGCCTGCTTCGGCTGCCACAGCTCCACGCAGCCCCTGGAAAAGCCCAGGACCACGGACACCTGGCGCATCTACCGCGCGGGTTCCGAGCGCGTTATCGGACTGGTGCGGCCCATCGAGAACGAGTCCGCCTGCTCGAACGCGGCATGCCACGCGCATCCGGAGTCGCAACGCATCCTGGGAGTGCTCGACGTCGTGCTCTCGCTCGATCCGGTAGACCGGGCGCTGGCCGCCCACGAGCGGCGCATGCGGGCGCAAGTGGCCTTGTCGGCGGCGCTCATGATCGCCATCGCGGGCGGCCTGGTGTGGTTCCTGGTCCGGCGGCCCATCAAGCGCCTGACGGCCGGCGTCCGCGTCCTGGCCTCGCACAACCTGGCTTACCGCTTCGGCTTTCGGCGGCGCGACGAGATCGGCGAGCTGGCGGCGGCGTTCGACGGCATGGCCGCGGAACTGGAAACCGCGAACCGCACGCTCGAAGACCGCATCCGGCGCAAGACCAGGGAACTCGAAGCCGCCCAGGAAAAGCTGATCCACTCCGAGAAGCTGGCCTCGCTCGGGCAACTCGCCGCGGCGGTGGCGCACGAGATCAACAATCCGCTGGCGGGCATCTTCACCTATGCGCGCCTGCTCGAGAAGAAGCTCGGACTCGAGAAGCCGATGCTCGACTGGCTGCAAACCATCCAGCACGAAAGCCGGCGCTGCGGCGAGATCGTCAGCAACCTGCTGGTGTTCGCCCGCAAGCACCACACCGAGATGGCCCGGGCGGACGTGAAGACCATCGTCGACCGCACCGTCGCCGTGGTGCGGCACAAACTGCAGATGCAGGCCATCGAGCTTTCGGCCGACGTGCCGGAGCTGCCGCCGGTGTTCTGCGACGCCTCGCAGATTCAGCAGGTGCTGGTGGCGATCGTCATGAACGCCGTGGACGCCATCTCGAGCCAGGGCGCGCAGGGGGGCCACCTCGGCATCGCCGCCAGCCTCGCGGCCGCGGATGGGCGCCTCGACCTGGCCGTCACCAACGACGGCCCGCCCATTCCCAAGGACGTGCTGCCCCACATTTTCGAGCCGTTTTTCAGCACCAAACAGGCCGCGTCTGGTGTAGGATTGGGACTCGCGGTCGCCTACGGGATCGTCAAGCGGCACGGCGGCGAGATCCAGGTGGAGACCGGGGAGCGGACCACGTTCCACGTGCTGCTTCCGATGGGCGAGCCGGCGCCGCAGCAGGAAACGGAGAATACCGATGTCCGAACAGAAGCTATCGATCCTCATCGTGGATGATGAGCTGGTCGTTCGGGACTCGCTCGTCCATTGGTTTATCGAGGAAGGGTACGACGTCGATTCCGCCGCCAACGCCAACGATGCGCTCGCCAAGCTGGCCGGCCGCGAGTTCGACCTGGCGATCGCCGACATCCGCATGCCGGGCATGGACGGCATCGAGCTGCTCGAGAAGATCAAGAGCGAGCAACTCGACACCAGCGTCATCGTGATGACCGGTTACGCCTCGGTCGAGACCGCGATCCGGGCGCTCAAACACGGCGCGTTCGATTACATCACCAAGCCCTTCGATCCCGACGATCTTTCCGTGGTGGCGCGCAACGCGCTCGAACAACACCGGCTGAAGCGCGAGAACCGCATCCTGCGCGAGCAGCTCAGCGAGGAGACCCACGCCGTCACCGAGCTGGTGGGGCAGAGCGAGGCCATGCGCAAGGTGCGCGAACAGATCGAAACCGTGGCCGGGGTCGATTCCACCGTCATGATCGAAGGCGAAAGCGGCACCGGCAAGGAGCTGGTGGCCCGCGCCGTCCACCGGCTGAGCCCGCGCCGCTTCAACCCCATGGTGGTGGTCCACTGCGGCGCGCTCACCGAAACGCTCATTGAGAGCGAACTGTTCGGACACGAGAAGGGCGCGTTCACCGGCGCCCAGTACCGCAAGAAGGGCAAGTTCGAAGCCGCCACCGGAGGCACGGTGTTTCTGGACGAGATCGCCGACATCAGCCTCAAGACGCAGACCGACCTGCTGCGGGTGCTCCAGGAGCGCGAAATCGTGCGCGTGGGCGGCACGCAATCGATCCACGTGGATTTCCGCGTCATCGCGGCCACCAACCGCGACCTGGCGGAACTGGTCAAGGAAGGCCGCTTCCGCTCGGACCTGTTCTACCGCCTGAACGTGTTCACCATCCACCTGCCGCCGCTGCGCGACAGGCACGGCGACGTGCCGCTGCTGGCCACCTTCTTCCTCGACAAGTACAGCCAGCAGATGAGCCGCAAGTTCACCGGCTTCGACCGCGCGGCCATGGACCTGCTGATCGCGCACAACTGGCCGGGCAACGTGCGCGAGTTGGAGAACATCGTCGAGCGCGCGGTGGTGGTGGGCCACGAGCCTCTGGTGCGGGCGCACGACCTGGCGGTGACGCGTCCGGCCGAGGGCGCCGACGATCTCAGCATCGACACGCTCGAGCGCCGCCACATCGTGCGCGTGCTCGACGATTTCGCCTGGAACCAGACGCAGGCGGCCAAGGCGCTGGGCATCGACCGGGTCACGCTCTACCACAAGATCCGCCGCTACGGCCTGAAGCCGCCCGCCAAGGCCGAGAAGGTGTGAGCGTTCGTGGGGCAGGCGGTTCCGCCTGTCCAAGTCACTCCGCAGGGAAGCGGGGCAGTGGCGCACGCTCGGGAGGCTGCCGGAAAGGCCAAAGCAGGGAGGGCCGCGGATGAACGCAGATGAACGCCGATAAGCTGCCTTTGTTCAATCGGTGTTCATCGGTGTTCATCAGCGGCCAGATATGTTTTGGCATTTCTCAGCGGCCTGTTCAGCGTGCTGCCGTGGGGCTCGGCCCACGCGCCACTTGTGAGTTGGGGAGGCTGCTACGGAAGAGTCTCAAACGGAGATGCTGCTGGTTCCCGTGGGCGACTTTCCCCGGGACCTGCTCTACGAGATCTCCCTCCGCGCGCGCATCCCCATCGGTCGAGGCAGGCTCGATCCCGCCTTCGCGCTCAACCCCGCCCGCGGCCAGTACGATTCCACGCGCCTCCTGGCGGAGTTGAAGGCCCGGTTCCCGCAGGGCATCGTAATTGGTGCGGCGGCCTGCGACCTGTTCATCCCGGTGCTGACCTTCGTCTTCGGCGAGGCGGAGATGCCGGGGCGCGCCGCCATCTTCTCGATTCATCGCCTGCGCGAGGAGTTCTACGGCCTGCCGCCGGACCGCTCCCTGCTCGCGCGGCGGGCGCTGCGCGAACTGTGGCACGAAGCCGGCCACCTGCGAGGGTTGCCCCATTGCCCGGACTGGGACTGCGTCATGAGTTCCTCGCACTCCGTCGAGCGCGTCGATTTGAAGAGCGAAAGGTATTGCCGGGAGTGCGAGCGGAGGCTGCGGCGAAACGGTTCCTGGTAGCGGGGGTGAGCCGACCCCGGGCATCCCACGGCGCTCACCGCTCCAGCTTGTAGACGGTCAGGCCCGAGAGCAACTTGGGGTAGAAGTCCGTCGATTTCTGCGGCATCACGCCGCCGGAGAAGGCGATGCGGGCGACGTCTTCGATGGGTGTCGGTTCGAGCAGAAACGCCGCCTGCGCCGCGCCCCGGCGAACCTCGGCAATGGCCGGCTCCAGGCCCCGCATATAGCGGGTATTCTTCTCCTCGCGCACGGCTTCGTCGTTGATGCCGAGCGTGTCGCCGAGCAGCCGCTGGTGCAGCACGGGCACGTCGAGTTCGCCCGCGCTTCGATCCGCCTGGTAGACATAGAGCGGATCGACGCCCGCGAGCGCCACGCCGATTCTCACTTGTCCCGCGTGCGGCTCGGCCCACAGCGCCCGCAGCGCGGCCACATCGCCCACCGGCCGCAGCCCCGCGGCACCGATCAGCGCCTGGGCGTCGAAGCGCGCCAGGCCGCTCACCAGCCGGTGCGTCGCCAGGATCTTCAACCCCGGCGAGTGCATGTTGACGAAAGTCATCATCACGCGCTGGGTGTCTGCGAGCGCCGGGTTCTCGTTGCGGAAAGCGAGAGCGGTTTCGTAGCGGTGGTGGCCGTCGGCGATGAGCAGCTTCTTCTCCGCCATGGCGCGCGCGATGGCCGCGATGCGCTCCGGCTCGGCGATCTTCCAAAGGCGGTGTATGGCCTGGTACTCGTCGGTGACGGCGGCGACCGGGGGACAGGCGGCGGCTTCGTCCAGGATGCGGTCCACCGCGCCCGCCGGGTCCTCGTACAGCATGAAAAGCTGGCCGGCGTGGGCGCGCGTGTGGCGGAGCAGTTCCAGGCGGTCCTTCTTCGGCCCCGAGAGCGTCTGCTCGTGGCGGTGGACGACGCCGTTCGCGTAGTCCTCCACCGCGCCCAGGCCGATGAAGCCGCGGCGCACGAGCCGTTCGCCGGTATCGGGGACGGAGAACTCCTGGGAGTAGGCGAACAGGGCGGGCTCGGCCTCTTTGACCAGAACGCCGCGCGCGATCCAGTCTTCAAGGTACGCGGCCGCGCGCGTGTAGACGTTTGTCGCCGCGGAATCGGCGGCGAACCGTTCGCCCAGAATCACCCGAACGAGGTTATAGGGGCTGAGCGAGAGGTACCGCGCGCGCATCTCGGGCGTGATCTTGTCATAAGGCTGCGTCACCAGCGCGTCGAGCGGCCCGGCGGCGGGGGAGTAGCGGTACGGTTGGAACGGGAAGATTCTGGCCATAGGGAACTATCAGGATAGCGCGGGCGGGGAGTGGGCCAGTTCCCGGGTGGGCGGACGATACGGAAGGAATCGGTAACGCTACGGCCTAGGTCGCGGGTAAGGGTGCCGGCCTCAGGTGCGGTATCCCAGGAGTCAGTCGATGGGAAAAACGCCGTCTCGGTGCAGGCCAAGGCTTAGGATCGCTGGGGCCGGGGCTTCTTCGAAATCGAGCGGGGCATCTTCTGATTTGGCTCGATCTCTCGTCCGCCACCACGCGACCAGCGCAATGGTGAGGAGAACTGTCAGCATGACGGCGTAGCTGCCTCCGTCGCCAAGGGCGCGACGCTCGTAGTATGCCGCCCAGTAGGTTGCATTCAACCCGAGCATCAGGCACAGGATGACTGTCATGTGCACGTTCGTCTTGCCCGGAAGCCACGAGCAGGTGAAGGGGATCTTCCGAAAACCATATAGACACAACTCCACAGCCGCAATGCCCGCGATCCCGAGTGCAGCCAGATGGCCGACGGCGGCACGCCAGGGCCAGAGCCACAGAAACGCAGCCGCCGAGGCGGTCCAGAAGGGCGCCAAGGCGATCGCGTACATCGCCCTGCGGCTGGCCGCTAACGCCGTGAGGCCACCCGCGACGGGCGTTATGCGAAAGATCCAGTTGGCTCGCAGCGCGGTCGGCATGGCGAAGGCTGCGCGAATTCCGAGTATCCAGAAACACATCATCACGAAACTCGAGGCGAGCAGGGGAAGAGTCACCTCCCGCAACGGCCCCGTGCCGGAAGCCGCGGCCATCTGTTGTGCAAATGGAGTCTTCACGAATAAGATCACAATCGCGAAGCCAATTCCGGAGAAGAATGAAACAATCACCCGGTGCTGGCGGCTGCGGAACAGCGTGCGTATACTAAACTGCACAACGGCGGTTTCCAACCGGCTACCAAATCGCGGCAACCATATCGGTCCGCGAGAGCGGGGCGCGATGTCGGGCTCTTCAACGGTCTTATGGAGGGTGCGGATGGAGGAGATCAGAAACGAAGCCGCTGCGGCTGTTACGGCGATGGCCCACCCTGCGAATCCGCGAACGGCCAGCCAGGCCATTGTGGAATCTGCGGCGCCGCCGGCGATACCTTCGAACTTCTGGAAGACTCCGAGGAACCAGTAAGACGGCAGCCAAGCGAGCAACCGACGGTTGAGCGGCTCGGCGAGAGCCTGGGGTGAGCTCAACGATGGCTGGAGAAAGTACATACCGACGAACAGGCAGAAAGCGGCGATCTGGAGGACGGAGGACAGTCGAAGCGACAGCGCTCGCGGGAGCAGCGCGGCCGTCCCCTGAAGAAGCATGACGAACGACAGCACGAACATCCCGGCCATCGCCATGGTGATCCAGTAGACGAAAAGAGTCCGCAATAGCGAGAACAGCACGTCCAGGAGGTTCGAGCCTGGTGGGATGAGTGCCAAAGGTAATGCAAGCCCCGGAGCTGCATTGAATATACAGATCGCCACACCGAGAGCGGACGCGAGTGAGGCAGCTTTGGCTGCGAGAATCGTACCCGCACGGATCGGCAGAGGGGCCAGCACCAGAACGTCACGGCGGCTGGGGAAGATCGAATCCCAACTCAGCACTGCGAATACGCCGGTGACAAGCATGGTGGTGGCAATCAGAGCGTGCTCGGGCGCCCAAGCCGAAACGAGCACGGCTTGCCATGGCTTCCTGCCGCTGTCGAGACTTAGCGCCATGACGCCAAATGGGATGCTGATCCAGATGAGGGTCGCGGCGAAGTTCCCGAGGAGCTTGTTCGCGTCGCCCAGGGCGTGAGCGGATAGCACCTCACGATCCACCATCTGGAACAGGAACTGGCGATAGAGCACATGAAATTGACGGTCCCCCATACGTGCCCCTTTTATGCTCCGACTAGGTCCGCGATCCGCTGGGAAACGGCCGCGGTGTCCTGTTCGACGGCGAGTTGCGAGAAGATTTCCTCAAGCGTGGGCAGCGCCATTAGCGTGCGGAGGTGCTCAATGGAATCGTCGGCGACGACCTTTCCTCGATGCAGTATCACTACATGAGAGCAGACGCGCTCGACGGTTTCGAGTTCATGAGAGCTGAACAGAATGACTTTGCCACGGCGAGCTAATTCCTGTAACAGGCTGCGCAGCACGAGCCCCGTTGCGACATCGAGACCCGAGAATGGTTCATCGAGCAGAATCAGATCAGGATTGTGCATCAGGGCAGCCGATAGCAGCACCTTTTGGCGCATGCCTTTGGAGTAGGAGGAGATGGCGAGGTGGCGGTCCTCATGCAGCGCGAACAGCCGGAGCAGTCCGTCGATTTGGTCGGATGTCGTCTTGGAAGGCAGATTTCGCAACTGGCCTACCATGGTCAGATACTCCAGGCCACTGAGGTGCGGGTAGAGGTGAGGTTCTTCCGGCACATAGCCCAATTGCCGCTTCCAGGCGATGGGATTGCCGCGAACGGGAAGACCGTTGAACAGGATCTCACCCGAGGTGGCTTCGATGAGACCGGCGATAATGTGCATGGTGGTGGACTTGCCGGATCCGTTGGGACCGAGGTAGCCGGTTACTTCACCGGACCGCGCGGTGAAGCTGACCTGGTCGACGGCGACGATGCCGGAGAAAGCCTTGGAAACTCTGCGAAGTTCGAGCATAATCGTGAAGTCCGAGGGGCGCCTCAGGCACCCCTATGTAGTACGCTACTCTCTCCCGGAGACCTTGTCAAGTAGTACGCTACATAGTAGAATGTGACCGTGGATGGTGACGCAAAGCTGACTCACACTGCGACGATGATCCTTCAGGCAATTGGGGCCGGCTGCGCATATGGATTGAGCGCGATGGATGCCACCGGTCTTCCCAGCGGTACGGTCTATCCTGCCTTGCGACGTTTGGAGAAGGCGGGCCTGATCCGTTCGAGTTGGGAATCTCAGCGGATCGCGGATGCCGAACAACGGCCGGCGCGCAAGTATTACCGATTGACCCAGAGCGGCAGGGATCGGCTTGAGGTGGCGCAGAAGCGATACCCACTGCTTGCGGGCCTGGTAACGGGTGCGAAGGGGCGGTAGATGAGGCCAAAGAGGCGGCCATCGTCATTTCATCGTTCAATGCTCGGTATTGCGGCCTGGCTGGTCCCTGGCCGTGAACGCAAGGATTGGCAGGCGGAGTGGATTTCAGAACTGTGGTATGTCATCGACGCACATCGGAGCTCAACGCGATTCTGCATGGGCGCGTTTCACGATGCGGCCTGGCTTCGTATCGACGAGTTGCGCCATAAAAGGGGCTTGTTTATTTCGCCGGTGTTTACTCTAGCGTTTCTGACGCTTCTGACGACGAACTGTGCGCTGCTGGCCTTTCGCTTGCCGCAGGTTCCTAGTGTGGTCCGGCAGCAACCGGTCCTGGCGCACGTACTGAACGTGTTGCTCGCCTTGCTGATCCTCGCCAGTACGACGCACCTCGATGGGAATTACCCAGAGGCCGAGGGCGGACATGTTACGGGTCGCGTCGGCCGAGTCCGATGGTGGGCGTTTCTGGCGGCCAAGCTCGCGCTGGTTGTTCCTGCCCTCTTTTTCGGGACGCTCGATCTGATTCCGATAATCGCTCCGGCTGGAGTGCAGCCGCTCGCGGCGATGATCGGCTACATACTCGCGTTTCGGTGGGCATTGAGAGACCAGTGCCGTCGGTGTCCCGTTTGCTTGCGTCTGCTCAGTAGTCCGGTTCAAATCGGCCAGCGGTCGCACGTTTTTCTAGAATGGTATGGCGTTGAACTCGTGTGCTCGCGAGGGCATGGTCTGATGCACGTTGACGGCGCGCCGACGATCTCATTCCGAAGCCAACAATGGCTTGCCTTAGACGCCTCCTGGCAAGGGTTGTTTTCGAAGGCCGGGTGACCCATGCTGAAACTGTGCGGCCGCCGAACCTCGCTTGGCATCTCGCTTCAAAGTACGCTGAAAATCGGCGGATGATCAATGCGGTTTGAATCCGCTTTCGCCACCGCGCGAACGCTTGGACGAAGGCCGCCGTTCATTACACGTGCGCGGCCCCGATTTAAACAGCGCGGGCGACACCACCCGCCCGTCTACCGCCCGATGGGTCGTATTGACCGGACTGTAGCCCAGGAACGGCAGCCACTCCCCTTTCACCCGTGTAGATCCCGTCTTGTCGCCCAGCGTTTACCAACAGTGCCCGTTTCACGCGCTCTCCCGCAAACCCACCCACTCCCCGCGGAAACTACAGGCTCAGGATTTCCCGCAGCCGCGCGGACTGGCGGCGGGAGAGCTCCACCGCGCGGCCGCCTCGCAGCGTTACCACCAGGCCGCCGCCCGCGCCGATCTCCGCTTTCTCGATCCACTTCAGATTGACGATCTCCTTCCGGCCGGCGCGGAAGAACATGGCGGGGTCGAGCTGCTCTTCGAGGGCGTTCAGCGAACGGCGGATCAGGGGCCGCTCCTTGCCGAAATGGAGGCGCGTGTAGTTCCCCTCCGACTCGAGCAGGAAGATCTCCGGCAAACGGACGATCCAGCAGCGGTCGCCGTCGCGCACGAACACCTGCTCCAGGCGGGAGCGCTCCTGGCGAGGCCGCACCTTGGCCAGGGCCGCGGCCAGGCGGGCGGGCGCGATGGGCTTCAGCAGGTAGTCGAGCGCGTTTACTTCGAAC
>Ga0182021_10006289_pt1 | contig 14109 bp, 4 predicted proteins | sample 612E3MmetaG_FD_120493 | JGI IMG/M metagenome (GOLD analysis project Ga0182021, IMG submission 120493) | Permafrost microbial communities from Stordalen Mire, Sweden - 612E3M metaG (Illumina Assembly) | ecosystem: Environmental > Terrestrial > Soil > Wetlands > Permafrost | place: Sweden...
GCAACTGGTTGAATATCCTCACCGCCCTTTAAAGCTTCTGGGTTTTCAACAGGAGCAGCCACCACTTCTCGAACAACTTTATCCGATTCCATGTCTGTAAAGCGGCCATGCACATATCCGGTTCCAGCAGGAATGAGTTTACCGATAATCACGTTTTCTTTCAGACCATACAGCGGATCTTCAGTGGATGCAATTGCAGCACCGGCCAGCACCTTAATTGTGTGTTGGAAAGAAGAGGCAGAGAGCCAAGAGTCCGTGGTCAAAGAGGCTTTCGTAACGCCCAACAGAATCTCTACAAAACGTGCGGGCTGTTTGCCTTCAGCGATCAGGGCTTCATTGGTACGTTTCACTTCAAGGCGTTCCAAAACATCCATTGGCAGATACTTAGTATCTCCCGGACGAATGATTTGAACCTTACCCATCAGTTTACGAATGATCACTTCGAAATGTTTATCATTGATGTTCTGACCCTGAGCACGATACACTTTTTGGATCTCAGTAAGCATGTACATCTGAGCTGCTTCACGACCCTTGATCTTCAAAATGGTGTGCGGGTTGATGGAACCTTCGGTCAGTGCCTGACCGGCTTCAACCTTGTCATCATCTTTGACCAGTAAACGTGAGGTGCTCGGAATTTCATAATCTTCGGTCTCGCGTTGTTCGTAGCTGACAAAGACCTTGCGTCCTTCGATACGCACCCTGCCGTTATGCTGTGCGTTTAGTTGAGCTTCTCCCTGGCTGGCAATAACCTCACCCAGAGCAATTTCAGTGGCATCCTTAGCGATTATTTCCCAACCTTCAGGAATTTCATACTCATCAGAGGTCATTTCGCTGTGCTCAACCCGGACAATTCTCTGTTCACCGGCGCGTTCTGATTGGATCACCTTTGCATTACCCGAAATACGAGTGATGACAGCTTCACCTTTAGGCATGCGGCGAGCTTCAAACAACTCTTCCACACGAGGCAGACCAGTTGTGATATCGCCTCCGGCAGCAACACCACCGGTATGGAATGTACGCAAGGTTAGTTGTGTACCAGGCTCACCAATGGACTGTGCCGCCACAGTTCCTACGGCTGAACCTAAAACAACCAGGTTTCCACGACCCAGATCCATGCCATAGCATTTGGCGCAAATACCATGAATCAATTCGCAGGCCAATGGAGAGCGCACAAATACATCCGTGATTCCGGCAAGTGTAACTTTGCGGATCAAATCGCGGTCAAGCATTTCATTCCGTTCAGCGATCACTTCGCCGGTCTTGGGATCAACGATTCTTCCCGCAGTCATACGTCCATACAGACGTTCGGCCAACTTTTGACCAGCAACATCATCTGCTTTATGGATCCAAATTCCTTCGGTCGTACCGCAATCCGTCTCATTGACGATCACATCTTGAGCCACATCCACCAAACGTCGGGTCAGATAACCTGCATCTGCTGTACGCAAAGCAGTATCGGCCAAACCTTTACGAGCGCCATGTGTTGAAATGAAGTATTCCAGTGCAGTCAGACCTTCACGGAAGTTAGATTGGATAGGCAGGCGAATGATACGTCCAGATGGATCAGCCATCAAACCGCGCATACCAGCCAATTGTGAAATTGGTCCAAAACCGCCTTTGGTGGCTCCGGAATTTGCCATGATCGACAGGTTACCGTTCGGGTCAAGATATTTCTTGACTGCTTCACCAACAAGCTTGGTTGTATCCTGCCAGACTTCAATAATACGGTCATTTCGTTCCTGCTCGGTCAACAAACCGCGGCGGAAGGAACGATTTACTTTTTCGACTTCTGCCTGGGCAGCAGCCAGCATTTCCGGTTTTTCTTTTGGAATCGTGATATCTGAAACCGCAATCGTTGCTCCAGATTTCATCGCATATTCAAAACCGATATCTTTAATGCGGTCAGCGACTTCAGTGGTGACGTCTTCACCGCACAATTCATAAACATCAGCGATCAAGTTCTTTACAGCAGTCTTTTCAAGCGTGCGGTTGGTGAACTGTACCAATTCTGGCAAAATTCTGTTGAAAAGAACGCGGCCAACTGTTGTATGAATGCGTTCCGTAACTGGTTCAAGTAAGCGTTCATTTTTGCTATTGAAATAGGTCTTCATGAAAATGGTTACATTTGCATGAAGCTCTACCTGCCCTAATTGATAGGCCAGATCAACTTCATCAATATCAGCAAAATTGCGGCCATCACCCCGATGCGGTCGTTCGTCTGAAAGGGTTAAATAATAGACACCCAGAACCATGTCTTTGGATGGACTGATGATTGGTTCACCATCGGCTGGTTTCAGCAGGTTCTTTGAAGAAAGCATCAACGTACGTGCTTCGCGGACTGCTTTTTCAGATAACGGCACATGGACAGCCATTTGGTCACCATCAAAGTCTGCATTGAATGCGGTGGTTACCAATGGATGTAATTGAATGGCACTGCCCTCGATCAGGATCGGCTCAAAAGCCTGAATACCCAAACGGTGCAAAGTTGGTGCACGGTTTAAAAGCACAGGACGGTCTTTGATGACCTCTTCGAGTACTTCGTAGACTTCGGGACGATTGCGTTCGATAAAGCGGCGTGCACCTTTAACGTTCGCGGTATATCCACGTGAGACCAAGCGGGAAATAACGAATGGGCGGAATAGTTCAAGGGCCATCGTTTTTGGTAAACCGCACTGATAAAGCTTCAGTGTAGGTCCAACCACAATTACGGAACGGCCTGAATAATCGACACGTTTACCCAACAGGTTGCGGCGGAAACGGCCCTTTTTGCCTTTGAGCATATCGCTCAATGATTTCAATTCACGGCGGCCGCGGCGAGAAAGAGCCTTGCCTCGCTGAGAATTATCGATCAATGAGTCTACTGCTTCTTGCAGCATACGTTTTTCATTGCGCACGATTACGTCAGGAGCGCCTAACTCAAGCAGCCGTTTGAGGCGGTTGTTGCGGTTGATGACGCGGCGATAGAGATCGTTCATATCCGAAGTAGCAAAACGGCCGCCATCTAACTGAACCATTGGGCGCAATTCAGGCGGGATTACCGGCAGTACTGTTAATATCATCCATTCTGGATGATTGCCAGAACGCCGGAAGGATTCGACAACTTTCAAACGTGTGGTTGCTTTTTTACGTTTTTGTTTGCTCTTGGAGGTACGAACTTCTGTCCATAGATCGGTAGAAAGTTGTTCCAGGTCGAGACGGCGCAGAATATCATAAAAAGCTTCAGCGCCCATATCTGCACGGAAAACTTGTCCCCAACGGGATTTCAATTCGCGGTAGCGGCTTTCACTTAAGAAAGTAAATGGACGCAATTCCTGCAGTTCATCGCGCATGTGCCCGCTTTGATCCTGTGAGTCATTGGATTGATCTTCCAACTGATTTCGGAAGGTTTCCATTGCCTCTTCAGCCTCAGCTTTTACCTGTTCGATGCTCATTTGCAGTTGTTCAAGATCACGAGCTCGTTCGCTCTTGAATTCAGTTTCAATTTCGTCCAGGCGTTCTTTTACCGCGCGCTGTACATTGGCGATGTGTTGAGCAGTGACTACTTCTTTAGCTTCAGCAATAACAACACTGGCTGTTTCAAATAAAACCTGTTTTTTAGTCGGCTGACCTAGTTGTTCGGTCAACATCCGTTCAATAGACTGTCCTTCACGGATGACTGGATCCAAACGGGCAGCAATTTGTTCTTCTGCCTTTGACTCAATATCTTTCTTACGCTGCTGGAATTCAGCGACCTTCTTGTCGCGGCTCTGCTTAACATCCAAAATTTGGCTGTTAATCTGGTTGGCCCGTTCCCGTTCGGAGACATTAATTTCGTCTTCCAACCGTTTTAAGGCTTTTTGGCGAGCATCGTCGTCCACAAACGTGACAATATATTGCGCGAAATAGAGAACCCGATCCAAGTTTCTACGCGAGATGTCTAACAATAATCCCAAATATGAGGGAATTCGGCGGGTATACCAAATATGTGCCACAGGAGTGGCTAATTCGATATGCCCCATGCGTTCACGCCGTACTGAAGAACGAGTAACTTCAACACCGCATTTGTCGCAGATAATCCCTTTATAGCGTGGGTTCTTATACTTACCGCAGTAACACTGATAATCACGTGTGGGTCCGAAGATCGCTTCACAGAAAAGCCCATCTTTTTCAGGGCGCAGGCGCCTGTAGTTGATCGTTTCTGGTTTAAGCACTTCCCCATAAGACCAACTTTTAATAGTTTCAGGTGAAGCAAGATTGATGCGGAGTGCTACAAGACTCTTTGTTTCCACTAAACGCCTCCTTAATGGGAACTCTTTTGCTATTAAACACACATCAGCGCAATGAAATCTAATCCTGCGCTGTTTAGGTCAATCGCAAGTCGTAATAATATACATGCGATTGATAAGTATACCACAACTTACAAATAATTCAATGGTTATTTTTGTTTCTCTTTTATTTCTTGATGAATCGGTATTTCCAAATAGAAAGTGCTCCCTTTCCCCAGTTCACTTTCCAACGAGACTTTCCCGTGATGTCTTAGCGCAATCTGTTTTACAATTGCCAACCCCAAACCTGAGTTTTTACTCCCTTGCCCATCTTTACGGGTGTTTTTTTGCACTCCCGCAAATATATTGGGAACATCCAGCGGTGCAATCCCTGGACCATAATCTTGTATTTCAAATATAACCGATTTTTCGTTTTCTTGCACACCCAAATTGATCTGGCCGCCCAGATGGGAATATTTTATAGCATTATCCAATAAATTGATCAAAGCCTGCTGGAGAAGGTCATTGTCAGCCTCAACCACCAACTCTTGCGCAGTGGTCAACTTTTTCATCACCTGAACCTTGCGCTGTACGATCTGGGGTTTCAATTGGTCAACCACTTTATCCAACAATTCAAGGGGAGATATTTTTTCAATTTTAAGTTCAAGGCCTGATTCGATACGTCCCAGATTCAGCAAATTGTCGACCATGTGGATCATGTTTTCTGCAGATTCAATTGTCTTGTCGTTAAATTCTTTCTGCTGGTCATTCAATGTCCCCACAAAGGAAAGCATGGAGGCATACCCTTTTAATTGGATCAAGGGAGATTGCAGATCATGGCTGACCGTTGTGACAAAATCTGATTTCATTTTTTCCAACGCTTTATATTCCGTTACGTCATGCAAAACACATACTTTACCAGCCTTTTTATCTTCAACTTCAACCGGGGTCAGACTGATGAGATAGGTGCGGCCATTTTCGAGAGTAATTTCCTGGGTGATTCCTTCATTTTTTTGCGATACAGCCAGCAAGGATTTTAAAATACTAGAACCCACTTTTTTTGTGCCGAACAAACTTTCGCCAGTGGGAATGACCACCCCTTCGATATCGCAAGCGGCCTGGTTATTCATCAACAAATTTCCTTCGTGATCCACTAAAAACACCGGGTCAGGTGTAGAAGCCAAAACAGATTCAAGACGATGTTTTCCTAATTCAGCTTTCAGGTAGAGAGAGGAATTCGAGACCGCCACCAATACCTGGTTTGCCAGAGTGTTGAAGAACTGGATCTCTCCGTCCAAAAACCGGTGGGGATCCGCATAACCCACCCAGAGAATGCCCAGATAGGTCTCTCCATCGCGCAATGCCGCGCCTAACATCTCATTAGGTACATTTCCACCCTTGGCAATTCCCATTCGTTTTAAACGCGTCCTAGAAGGAATAACTAATACCTTTTCGGTGCGTAAGAAATCTAACAAAATCTTATCCATAACAGCGTAATCATCCGTGCGAGGGCCGGCAGCATATACCTCTGTTGGACTCTCCAATCCATTTTCTGGGTGGGTAAAGATCACGATCCGCGCAGAGCTGGCACCATAGGAGAGGGCTGCTTTGAGAATATGTTCCGAAGATCCTTCGATGCTCAGATTTGCAGCCACTCCCTGGGATACTTCCAACAAACGATCCAATTCCTGCAGACGGCTTTTTAAGCTAAGACGCATCTGTTCAAACGCAGAGCTTAATCGACCGACTTCATCCACCCCTTTGGGCTGAATTGATGTGTCTAGGCTGCCTTGAGCAATGCTTGTTGCCTGATTGGCAAGCTTGACCAACGAAAAAGTAACAGTCTGCATCAAATAGCGCAGCAAGAAGTATGCTGCGACCGCAAAAACAAGAGAGAGGATTAACAAAGGAATAGCAATTTGTAGCGCAAGGTCTTGCGAGGTGCTGGCCGGGAGACTGACCAGTATCATCCATTTCTTCTCCGGAATCGGTTCGGCATAGACAATTCTGCGTGTACCAGTACCACTCGATTCATCATAAAAAGAAACGGCAGTTGGAACAGAACCAGAGTAAGTGGTCATCACCTGGGAAGCATTTGTATCAAAAAGGATCGTATTGTCGGCATCCAGAAGAATACCTTCACCACCCTGCGTTTTTAATGAACTAAAGGCTTGAATCGTTGGCTGCGAAAACAGGTTTTCATCCAGGTTGGTCCGCGCCAGCAGAACACCTTTGGATAATCCGTATTCATCCGGTATCGCTGCCAAAAAAGAAATCTGTACTGAACCTGTACCATTGGCAGGAGGGACCGTGTAACTTTGGATTTGCACGCCATTCAGCGCCAGGGTGATCGCTGCCTGTTCTTCGGCGCTCATGGATAACTGATTGGATGAAGAGATCGGATAACCCGTTAATGGTGCGCCGGTCAGATCAAACAGATAAAACTGTTCAAAAAATGGAGCAGATCTAATTTTTTCTTGCAGATAAAGCCGTGCTTTTTCTTGATCTTCCAGGGGAATGCCCGAAGCGATAATATCTGAGACAAGGCTCTGCCCTGTTTCTATGATATACGGAATGTTTTGTGAAGCTGAATCGGCAGCGTTCTGCAGTTGATTTTTAACCATCGAGCGCGCTGCCTGCCCCGCCACCGCCCAATCTGCCACCGATAGCGTGATCATCAATATCAGTGCCATTGGCAGCGTAGTAGAAAGCACCCTGGCCTGAAGCCCGGATTCACTCGGAGAGGGTTCCAGGGTTTTAAATTGTACCCATAGGGACAATTTTTGAACCAGGAATAATTCACATAATAACCCAGCGAGGATCAACTGAATTCCAGTGGTGACAACCAGCATCCACGATTGGGTGAAACAATAATCCAACCGGGCAGCCACTGAACCATTGGTGCTGAAAAAGGTACTAACCAAATAGAGGGGTGTGCTGAAAAGAGCAATTAATATTGCCGCCCCCAAGGGTTTGCGAATTACCCTGTAGAATAAAGTTCGATAATTTTGTCTCAAAACCAGTGAGATCAGATAAGCGATTATGGCATATTCAAGCGGGGTGAAAACCGAATGCGTATTCCAAAAAGCGCTGATTATTCCGCTTACCAGACCGATCAGAACTGCCGGCCATGATCCCAATATACCTGCAGCTAACATCATCGGGATTGCGACAAACACCAAAATTTCAGGCGCGTTGCTCTCCTGGGGTACATTGGGTAATGGAATCGTCTTTCCCCAGGGTAGATTTACACCAAAGAATAAAGCAGTGATTATCCCAAAGGTAAGTAATAGTGTTGCTATCAACCAAAAATGAGGTTTTTGTAAATTTATTTTTTCTTTTTGCATAAACCAGAGCAGCAAAGCAGCCATCATAAACCAACCGATCCAACCCAACAGGTCGAAGGGAAGGTTGATATATGGAGCTGAGGTGAAGAGTACCAAATTGATCATGCTCTGGTTTTTTCCCTACCCATTATTCAGGCAATTCTGCATCCTTGTTTAATTTTTTCCAGGCGTAGTTGTAATAGAAGCTGTTTCTGCGTTTGACAGGAATTGCCAACACTTCTTCCAACCACCTGGCTTCTGCATCATCCACTTCGCTGAAACACTTTTCCGAAAATTCTGCCCTTAGGGTTTTAGTGGCAGAAATCAATTTTCCAGCTTCCTTCCTGAATCGAGCTTCAAGACTGTCTCGCGCCGCAGAAAGAACAGTGATGCGTGCTGTGTAATCCTTTAATATTTCACGGTGCAGCACTTCGTGGCGCCAAAACATAACTGATTCGTCGTATAACGCCGTGGGGGTTTTGACAAAACCGGGAATGCCCGCATCCATCCAAACCGGTTTGAAAGTGGAGGTACAAGGAGCTGCCGTTCCGGTAAGCCAATGCATCGTCCCCTTTTCTTTGATGACAGAAACCATCGAACCGGCTGACTGGCTGGTACGCACTGGTCCCCAACCAGCATGCATACAAACATCTGCTCCGATCAGCCCTCTGCCAGGATTGAACGAGCCTTTTTTCGGTTGAGTATGGGTGCGTAAAATTGCCATCATATCTTCAACTTTTAATTTTCCTTTTTTTGCCATCAAGCTATCTGTTGTACACGCTTGCCTACCGCGAGCATTGGCAAAAAAGGTAAACAAAGGGTCCGAATAACAGCGGCTAAAATCAAATTCTTCAGATTGCCTGCACCAACCTTTTTCCATGGCATGGCTAACCAAACCCTTTGAGGCTCGATCCCAATGTTTGCCAATTGTCAGACCATTGGAAATTGAGCGCACATTCTGCACCTTTTCTGCTGCCCACTCTCTTCCGACGGTTTCCAGCACCCAGGCTTCTTGGCTGTCGCAAATCAAATAACTATTGTAGTAATAAAAAGGATGAGCGTAACCGCAGTTTCCGCCTTGCCCGTACAGTTCAAGCAATTCGATGATCGTGTCCAGAGCAGCTTCGGCAGTACGCGAACGTTCCAAAGCCAGGCGTAAAAAATCCATTCCGATCATACCTGGTTCTTTTTGATAGGGTTCCCGGCTAAAAATCGCTTCGTTGCCAATAGTCACTCCAAATTCATTTGATCCCATTTCTGCGCCCCATATCCAGAAGGGCTTGGATAATAAAACCTGGTAGGTCTCCTCTACCTGGGGGATCTCAATATAGGTACATTTCACTTTTTCTCCAGGCTGATGTTTGGCAGCCGGAATAATTATAATTTCGTGAGCCTCGTTAGCGTCACGATCAGAATTCTTTGCAAATAAAACTGAACCATCTTGAGTGGAGTTGCCTAGAGCCACGATGGTATCACACATGTTGAACTCCTTTTCGGGGGTGAAACTGATCGGAATTTTGGATTATGGCAATTCTTTCGCCTTTACCTTACTCTTTCATTATCCCCTATTTGGGGATTACCGGTCAAGCAACTTCATGGCTTCATCAAATACTGAATCGATCGATTTATTGTCCGAATCAAGCTGAACCGCATCTTCTGCGGGACGTAATGGGGCAATTTCTCTTGAAGAATCTATTTGATCCCTGCGGCGAATGGAAGCCAGAATCTCAGCATAATTCACTTTTTCGCCGCGTGCTTCCATCTCCAGACAGCGTCGGCGCGCACGTTCTTCAGCCGAAGCTTCTAAATATATTTTTAATTCCGCATTCGGGAAGACCACTGTTCCGATATCTCTCCCCACCATGACCACTGCTCCGCGGGAACCGATGCTGCGCTGTTGTTCGGTCATGGCAATTCGTACTCCAGCGTAAGCAGAAACTTTGGAAACATTACTATCGACACGCGGTTCGTGTAATCTCCAGGTTACATCTACACCGTCAAGGAGAACGGTATTTTTTCTTCCATCCATTATTTCTGGAACATGAACATCTATGCAAATTTCGTTTGCCAGGCGGGTGACGACACTTTCATCATCCACTGAACTGAGTTTATCCAATGCTGCCAGGGTTACTGCCCGGTACATGACACCAGTATCGAAATAAAGGTAAGAGAGTTTTGCCGCCATCCGTTCGGCAAGCGTGGATTTCCCGGATGCTGCAGGGCCATCGATTGCAATGATCGTAGGTAATTTCATGTTACATTCCTTCAAACGTTAAGTTATGACCCTTTTAAAAGATCAGTCCTTGCCCATAGAAAGCAGTTAGTGCTTACCAGGTTCGCCTTTCGCAAGGCGCTCCACTCGACCCAATCTTTCGCCGTCATCTTTTCAAAATCAGGCGCAGAAGTCCAGACAATTTCTTGCCCCTGATAGATCTTCGCCAGATTTAACGATTCATTGGCAGCACTGATAACAATAGAAGGAGTTTCGGTATCACCAAGAACATCCGCCTGTTTCACGGTTAATATATCCCGGAAAGCCCATTGCAAAGAGGGTTGATCTTCATTCAACAAAACAATATCGATCCCTTCTTTTTGACCGGAATTCCATAAGGCAATATTATTCACAGACTTGACCATGAGGTCCCGCCCAACTGGTAATGAATCGCTGCGCCATAGCTCAGTTTCGGGGCGAGGTCCCAACCCAGCAGACTTCCAGGAAGATCCAAAGGTAACGAACAACAAGATCAGGCCCAATCCCATCAAGGTTCCCTGGCGTGAGGCATTGGGCGACCATCCCCAACCAATTAAAAAGGTGATCACCGCGAGCAGGGCCAACGGCAGTAATATACTGAGAACCGCAGTATTCTTTGTCATTGCACCGTTAGCTGCCCCAACAACAAAACTCAACAAGTTAAGATAACTAAAGATGAACAAAACAAAAGTAAAAATCGTTTGAAACAATTTTAATAGCCACTCATCAGCGGAAAAATACTGTCGTAAATCTTCGACACCGATTGCAGCCAGAGTCCATAATGGCAGCAGCGTCCAAACCCAATCCACCACCTGACGGGAAGGATTCAATAATGTGAGCGCCGTCGAGACCAAAGCCCATAACCCAAGAAAAATGTTCATGCCGGCATGTTCTTTCCTGCCAGCAATTGCTTCCCAAAAAGCCAAAAGAACAGCCAGAAATTGAGTACTTAATAATGCAATTAGCATTACTTTGATCGAAGCTCCCTGACCAATCTTTCCCCAGGAGACAAAATATTCGGCAATACTGGTGCCCAAACCGCTGATGGTTACCGGTCGGATTAGGAACATCGTTCCCAGCAATATCAGTGTGCCACCGGTTGAAAGCGCAAATGTTTTCCAATCAATTTGCACAAGCGGTGTTTCACCTGAAGGTAAAGAAGAATCCTGTTTTTTTCTAAACAAAAGAAAACTGATCCCCAGAGAGATCAAAATTCCGAAGAAACCCGGCCAGAAGGCGACTCCCCCAAGCAAGGCAATTCCGCCAAAGATTCCCGCCCAAATGGTCTTATGGTTGAGCAGCAAACCCACCGCAGCGCATAAACTAACCAAACCGATCATTGTCCCGGTGGAAGTGCGTGAAAGGGCGGTAAAACCCGGTTCGATGGCAATAAAAAAAGCCAAAGCCAGGGTCGGGATTTTTCCCAGCCATTTCCGAAATAATAATGGAACAAAGATCAATCCGGTGCCAAACAGCGCCGGCCAAATGCGTGCCCAAAATTCATTTTTTCCAAAAATAAAGAACAAAATGGAAGTGAGAACCACATAACCTGGCTGCCCGCCCACTGTGACCGTTCCACCATTGGCAATTTTGAACGCTTGTAAAGCATTGCCGGCTTCGAGGTTGCCCATTGAGAGCGCTCCTAATTTGATGAACCTCAGTCCCATTGCCAAAAGGAACATAAAAACGAAGAAAATTATCTCAAAGTTATGTGAACGGGATTGCGAATTATTTTCCATATTACGGGTTTATCCTCCGAAATTCAGCCGGAACTTCATAAATAGTGACCGTTTGATTCTGATAGATCACCTTCAGATTTTGATCGAATTTATTTAGAGAAATATGATAAGTGGAATTTTCCAGATAGCCAATGTAGATATAACGAATATCGTAATGAGCGATGATCGTATCCGCTTCTATCCAGTTGCTGGTTTCATAAAGCGTCTTAATATCTTGCTGCCGATTGCCAACTTCGCTGTAACCGCCGCGCCACTGATATTCATGACCCGGCCAACCCAAAACAGTCGGGAGACCCGTCTGTTCTGAAACGCGGGCATACTCTGTATAGCTCCCCCCAACCGCCTCTGAGATCACTCCCATTGGCTGATTTTTTAACCAGTTCATTGCCAGCGCTTCATCGGAATGATAAGTCGTAATATATGCATTTCCATCCAGTGTCCACTGCTGCGGTTTGAAAGAGTTGGTTTTGTTCAGCAGCATCAGGCAGGGATAAACAAACGCCGCTGCAATAATTAATGTCCAAACAATAGTGAAAAATGTCTGCCGCCATTTTTTCAATTCCTGCCAGAGCACAGTTGTGGCAAAGGCAGCCGCAATCCCCCAAAACATCCAGGTCTGGAAATAGAACTTGAAAATAGTGTTCATGCGTGAACCAAATTGGTCACGCAGGTAAAAATATTCAGGGAATAGCGTCAGCCCTACCCCAACCAGAACCATGAAGAGGACAAAGGTTTCACTTTTTAGTTTGGGACTCGCTGGAATTTCCAATTCGGCAGCAGCCGCGGTCAGATCGGCTTCATTTTGAATGTCACTTGTCAAAACGCCCCACAGCAGAAATAACATCACCGTCAAAGTCAGCCAGGTTCCCGGAGCAGTTAATCGCCTGGTCAAGGACGCCATCACAACTGCTGCCCCATCAGTGGAGCCGTGTAATCCCGAAAACGCCTGCCCCCCAACCAATAATTTACCTCCAATTGCGGAAAGCAAAGAATTGCTGGAATGTACCATTTGTGCACCCAGTGCGCTGGCTGTAAAGAACAGCATGCCCACCACAGAGGAGAGCAGCCATAAAATGACCACGACCGACAGGCTAAATTTCAGCCCATTTGGTCCCTTGTGTTGAGCATCTGTCTTATTCCAAACATGGATCATCCAGATCAAGATGGGTACCAGCAGCGGCACAAACATGACCCAAAATTGCACACCTCTGGTCATGTATTCAAGGCTGGGCAGAAGACCCCCGGCCTGTGATTTGAACGTGAGAAAAAACGGCAAAAAGAGGAACGCACCGGTAACACCATAAGTGATCCCTGCCAGTAAAAAGTCCCAGATGCGTTGCCCGCTCCAACCGACACGTTTGACCTTGAGATAGACCAGTACCAGGCAAAACAAACCAACGTAGATCGGAAAATCCCAGGTGTTGAAAAAGGCCATGCTGCCCAATGTCAGCGCAGTCAGCCAGAATTCCCAGCGCTTAAACCAATTACGAATGTGCCATTCTGGCCAGGTGCCTTCTGAACCTGCAATGAATAAGTTCAGACAAATACCCACAGCCATCAGATCAAAAGGCATGGCCAGCACGTGCGGGTGCAGGTCAGAAAGTAAATAAGAAAAAAACGGAAACTCATCAATTATTTCTATGCGGGTATTGGTCAGGCTCAAATCTTGTAATACTCTTGAGCCGCGCCACCAGACCATATAACGTGTTGGAATCCAACTCAAAGGGGTCGCAGGAGCTGTATTGATATCCTGAATAGACAACCAATTCCAGAATTTCGAGGATAAACTGCCGTCTGCGTTCTTCTGCCAGAAAATCCCTTTGGCAGAAAGCATTTCCAAAAACCCTTCCAGATTGCTGACCAGTAAAACAAAAAAAGAACCCAGAATTCCTGCCCAGCGGGCGAAGGTTTTACTGGTTTCGCTAAAAAACGAAGCGGTGGTTTGTTCCTTTTCTCTTTTCCAAAAAGCAACCAGGTCGAACACTAATCCAAATGAGGCCGAGGCAGTGAGGGCAAACCAAAGTGCTGCAGTCAGGTTATAACCCACCCCCGAAAGCACCCCGGTCAAACGAATGAGCATAGCAATCAGAACGTAACCGAAATAGTAGTAAGAAATTGCGTAACCTGAGAGCCAAGGGTCCTGCGGCGGGAAGCTGGGAGAGACTAAAATGGAATTAATAAATGCCAACTCCATTGGTTTTTCCGTTCCGGTGATTTCCGGAGTAGCTGCACGAACAACCGCCCAAAGGGCAAAGAAAACGAAGAAAACCCCTTCAACAACAAGGATTGTTTTCCAGTTTTCTCGGATCCACAGACGGATTTCTTGAATTTTCCCTTTTAGCAGACTTAAACCGGCCAGGAGAACTACCAGAACCAGTGCCAGAACCTCTCCGCCAAAGTTGTTCTGTAAAATACCCAGGCTGCACAACAGCCAGAAAATATATCCCCACAGAAGTAGCCCCAATGGTTTGGTAAACGCATTCCCTTTACTGGCCAGCCGGGGGAAAAAGCGAAAAGCGATCGGAAATGTTACAGCACCGATCAATAAA
>Ga0182021_10006291_pt1 | contig 14107 bp, 15 predicted proteins | sample 612E3MmetaG_FD_120493 | JGI IMG/M metagenome (GOLD analysis project Ga0182021, IMG submission 120493) | Permafrost microbial communities from Stordalen Mire, Sweden - 612E3M metaG (Illumina Assembly) | ecosystem: Environmental > Terrestrial > Soil > Wetlands > Permafrost | place: Sweden...
CGTCGTCAACGATGTGCATCGACATCGCCTCCTCCTCGCGCCTTGAGCTCGCCCCGCAAGCCCCATGCGCGCGACCCCTCCTAATTCTCGGACGGGCTCCTAGCGGTGTGGAGGTCAGGCTATTTCTTGCCCGTCGCCCGCAGTTCGTCCAGAACCTGACGGATCATGATCTTCGAGAGTTCAGGGACCACTTCCCAGGCAATTTCGCGGACAATGTCCTGAGACATCCGCTTGATCACCTTCTCGACGATGGAGTCGATCATTTCTTCGCTCAGCGCGACCGGCGACCGGTCAGGATCGGGGCCGCGCATTCCAGGAAAAGGAATCACTTGCGATGCACCCGCCTCCTGCGATTCTTCGTGATTCTCTCCCGCAGAAGTTTCGATCGCGCTCAAGGAATTCGCCGGCTTGATCTCGGCGGGCGCCCCCACCTGAGGTTCAGGTGGAGTGAATTCGAAGAGATCAAGTATACGATTCTCTCCGAGAAATGAAGCTTTGGCCCTCTCGCTCACGAGTGCCGTCGAGACCGCGCGCGCTGTGCTGCTCACTTCGCAGGCATAAGTCTCTGTCTCAGGCGGGGCCATCGGAGCTGTGGCGGTGAAAGCTCTCCGCTTTTCCACTAAATGGCGGACCACCTGGATCAATTCTGATGTATCGAGAGGTTTTGTGAGGTAGGCGTCGCACTTCACGCGCGCAGCTTCCTCTTCATCGAAAGGCTCGAAGGATCCCACTAGCAGCACTACCGGGATGTCTGCAAGCTTCGTATCGGATTTAATTGCAGAGCAAACCTCGTACCCGTTACGGCCGGGCATGAGAATATCCGCCAGCACAATATCAGGCCTGGTTTCTCGCACGCGATCGATGGCGAGATTCCCGTCGGTTACCGATTCTATTGTGACGTCTTCCCCTGCAAACGTCAGGCTGACAACCTTTTGAATCGTGACACTGTCATCAGCCAGGAAGAGTTTCATGCCCATATCAGGGAGTTTCCGATGGCCGACCCGACTATTATTTCTTGACAGTCTGGTCGTCCTTCTTTTTGACTTCCTGTTTCTTATCGTCCTTCTTGTCGGGTGCGTTAGGTTTGACAACAGCTTTGCCGTCGGGTCCCTTTTCGATGGTGGCATTGATCAGCACGTCGCCGGGCTTGCTCCCGGCGGCGCTGGCGGCTACCGCGGCAGCCTGGGCTTTGTTCGCGGCCACGATTTTTTGTGCCTGGTCATAACGATCCGGTGGTCCTTTGAATCCCATCGCCTCCACGAAATCAACAAAGGGTCGCAGAGGATTAAACCCTTCCGGCGGATGAACCAACGCCTGATGTGCCGCAGAAAGTTGATCGTTTACCGAGGGAACCGGCTTCCCCAATTTCTCAAGTTCGGATTTGGCGTCCGCGTAATACCTGCTGAATGGATAGCCTACGGCGATTGCGCCCAGGTATTTGGCTGCATCTTCCTTGTCCCCAACCTTTTCCAGCAACTGGGCAAGCTTGAAGTTGGCTTCATCCAATTTGGAGAAACGTGGAAACTGCTCCGTGACCTCACGGTATCGCATAATCGCGCCGCCGAGCGAGCCGTGCCCGGCATAGAAATCACCAATACCCATGGAATGGGCCGCCAGGGATTCCTCGACTAGATCAAGATACTGTTTGGCAACCGGAACATAGTCACTCTGAGGGAACATCTGGAGGAACCGGTTGATTTCCACTTGCGCAGCCTCTGCGTTGTGCTGATCGCGATCCGGCGCGTTCATCTCGCGCATGCGAATTGCAATGACCTTCATCTGGGCGTCCGCGGCTTTCGGATTCGTCGGAAAGAATATGATAAAATTCTTGTACTGGTCCTCAGCCAGCAGCATATTCTCCGTGCCGCCTTCGTTATAGTATGAATCCCCCCATTTGAGGTAGGCCTCTGCTTCCAGATCGCTTCCCGGATAGGTGCGCACGAGAGTCTGAAACATCAGGCGCGCTTCCGTAAACCTGCTCTTCTCGAGCAGATCTGAGCCGTTTTGAAACAGCGTCTTATCCGGCGGGATTACGCTCGTCTGTAATTTCGCTCCTTTTTGCCCATGGCAGCCCACAAGCCCCCCGAGGACGAAAAGTAGTACCGCCAGCCTAGAATAGAATCGCATGCTTCCCTCCATAACCGGGAAACCACATAAATACAGCAGGTTAAACTAATTACAGCCGATCCGAATGACGGCCGGCTATCGTCTTCATTTCACGCAGCGCATCGAATGCGGTTACGTTGCCTTTGAATATGGCTGAGCCCGCGACAATGACCTCTGCCCCGGCATCGAGAACATCGTTGAGATTGCGGATATCGATGCCTCCATCCACTTCAATCCTAGCCCGACACTTATTAGACGTAATCTCTGCTTTAAGTTTCCTAATTTTGTTGAGTATGCCCGGAATAAACTGTTGACCTCCAAACCCCGGATTCACACTCATCACGAGCACGAAATCTACGTCGGGAAGCACTTCCTCCAACCTGCTGATTGGAGTGGCCGGGTTGATTGCAACCCCCGCGCGCACGCCCTGAGCCTGGATGTGCTGAATCGTACGGCACAGATGCACGTCCGCTTCCACGTGCACCGAGATCCAGTTGACGCCGGCTTGAACCAGCGCATCCAAATAGCGCGCAGGATCCTCGATCATGAGGTGCGCGTCCAAAGGGAGTTTTGTGATCCGGCGGATCGACGCAACGACCGGCGGACCGATCGTTATGTTAGGCACAAAATGCCCGTCCATGACGTCCAGGTGAATCAGATCCGCGCCTCCCTTTTCCACCATCTCGATCTCTCGGGCCAGGTGCGCAAAGTCAGCGGAAAGAATCGAAGGTGCAATGATCGGTCTACTCGTCAATTCGCCTATTCACCTCATGAACATTTTCCAAGCAGACTAACACACGGATCATCGGGATGCAAGCAGCTGATTCCTGCTAACTCTAAGCAGCCCGAAGCATTAAGGCGGCAAAGAACCCGTCCCAGAGGCGCCCGTCCGGAAAACTGCGAAATAGTCCGTTCAGATCGAGCCATGGCTCGATTCCCGCGGGAAAAGCAGGTCTCTGAAGCTGAAATTCAGGGTGCGCAGCAAGAAAACCAGCAACGACGATCTCGTTTTCCTCCGGCTCCGTGGAACAAGTCGAATAGAGCAGCATTCCTCCAATCCGAACAGCGCCGGCGACGCTATCCAGGATCTGCTTTTGTTTAATGCTCTGTTTCTGCAGATGTACCGGGTGCATACGCCACTTTATTTCCGGATTGCGCCTGAGCGTTCCGAGGCCTGAGCACGGAACATCCGCGAGGATGGCATCAAACTTCTTTCTGAATGGAAACGGGCGTTGGGCATCCGCTACCAGAACATCGGTCCGGCCAAGACCGAAGCACTCGAGTCTTCCTCTGAGTAGACTCATCCGCGCCGGATCCAAATCGGAAGACACGACCAACCCGCAAGGCCCGCATCTATCGTGCAGAATGGCAGTTTTTCCTCCAGGCCCGGCGCACGCATCCCAGACGCGAGCGCCGTCGATTGCTCCAAATAAATGCGGTATGAGCTGGGAGGCCTCGTCCATCGCCTGCCGGCTTGCATCATGCGTCGACTGCTCTCCGGCGTCGACAAGGAAGGCGCCAGGCACAAGTTCCGACGCTCTCGCAGTGCTTTGATCAATGGGCTTATCTACTCGGGAAAAACTCCGACCGGTTCTGCGAACGGCCGTTTGCGGAGGTCTATTGAGCGAAATGGCATATTCGAAGGCGCGATCTGTGCCGAATCTGCCCTCCCACCGTTCCCATAGCCACTGCGGCAAAGAAACGCGCACCCACATCGGGCAATCCCTGTGGAACGCAGAGCCAGACCACGGCCGTTTGCGCAACAGAGAACGCAGGACTCCGTTTACAAAACCCGCCGATCCATTTCTTGCCTTCTTTTTTGCCAGCTCAACCGCGTCATTCACGACTGCGTGTGCAGGAACGCGATCCATGCGCGATATCTGATAGAGGCTCATGCGCAGCAGGATCGCCAGCTTCGGATCGAGACTATCCCATGGCCGCGAAAGCGAGCTTTGGAGAATATAATCGAGCCAGCCACGCCATCTGAGCGTACCATAGACAATCTCAGTCACAAGATTGCGGTCACGCACTTCCAGAGAAGACACGGCCTGCGAGCTGAGCGCATCATCGCTGCGCGCCGATTTCAATTCGATCCGGCACAGGGTTTGATAACCCACCTCTCGGGCGTAAGCAATCATGATCCAGCCTTCAACTTATCCAAATTCAAAAGCAGCCACGGAGTCTGATTCGAAATTCGGGATTGAGAGTTTCGAATTTCGAATCTCGAATTTCAGATAACGCAGCGCGTGTTTTATGAGTGGTTGTCAAATCATCAGCTCGCCTGGCTTCAACCTGGCGCCGTTTGCGTAATCCCGGGCTGACATTCTCCTTTTCCCGGGCGGCTGCACATCGAGTATCTCGAGAACGCTTCCCTCTCCACACATGACCTTTATTCCCCGTTCGGTACTCCCCCAAAATGTGCCTGGTTCCATATCCGGAATCCTGGAAGGGGTGGGAGGCCTGCTCATCAGTATCTGCAGCGTCTGACCGTGGCATTGTGTGTGCGCGATTGGCCAGGGGTTCAATCCTCGAATCTGATTGTGGATGCTCCATGCGTCGCGCTTCCACAGGATGGGCGTCATTTCCTTAGTGATGCGCGGCGCCAGGCTGGAACATGCGTCAATCTGGGGAGTTGGCTGCAACGTACCTGTCTGCAACCCCTCGAGTGATAGCATCAGAAGTTCTGCGCCGACTACGGCCAGTCTCGATGCAAGCTCGCCGGAGGTCATAGTCGCCGTGATCTCGGCTTCTCTCTTCAGCAGTATCGGTCCGGTGTCGAGATGCTCGTCCATCAACATGGTCGTGACGCCCGTGGTCGCATCCCCGTTCAGGACAGCCCAAGCTACCGGTGCGGCGCCACGATATCGGGGCAGCAACGAGCCGTGCACGTTGATGCATCCAAATCGTGGAAGCTGCAGCAGCCAGACCGGCAGAATCTGCCCATAGGCGACGACCACAATGAAATCGGAGCGAAGGGACTCAATCACAGGGCGGTTTTCCGGGCTGCGGATTTTCTCAGGCTGAAATACCGGAATCCCAGCCTCAAGCGCAATACGTTTGATTACCGGCGCAAGAGGCTTTTGCCCTCTCCCAGCCGGACGGTCCGGCTGAGTAATAACGGCGCAAATCTCGTACGCTCCGCGCAACAAGGCCTCCAACGACGGGATCGCGAATTCAGGCGTGCCCAAGAAAACGACGCGCATCGATCACCATTCGCCGGCCTTAGCCAGCTTCTTGATTTTGTTGCGGATCAGAGCCTTTTTCAGCGAGCTGAGGTGGTCAATGAACAAAATGCCGTTTAAATGATCGATCTCGTGACTGAAACATCGGGCTAAAAGGTCCTGCGCCTCGAACCTGAGTTCTGCGCCGTGCAGATCCTGTCCGCGAACAGTCATCGCGCGAGCGCGGAGCACCGTATCCGTGAATTCCGGAATGCTGAGACATCCTTCTTCACTTCGCTGTTCCCCGTTGCTCACAACGATCTCCGGATTGCAGATTACAATCAGTCGAGAAGGTTCCTCTCCAACGGATAGGTCGATCGTGGCCAGCCGGATGTTGATTCCCACCTGCGATGCTGCCAGCCCGATGCCCGGCGCGCTGTACATGGTCTCAATCATATTCTTGGCGATCTCCGCAAGCTCGCCATTAAAAACGTTTATCGGCTCGCTGACGGTCTTCAACTCCTGAGCGCCATATTTCAGAATAGGCAGTACCATAACCTTAGCATTTTACATAAGATAGACACGGTTGTCCACATTTCCGACTATAAACCTCATACATCTTCTCCGAAAATAACTACTTCCACAATCTTCGTGGTCGTGATCGCGATCGTAATCGTGGTCGGTAGTGTGTGGATATCAGAAAAAGCCGATCACGACTACGATCACGATCACGACCACGAGCCATGACAAAAGGGGGACAGCTGCAAACTGCGATTTTCTTGTGTCACTGGGTGCGCCACGGTACGTGAGGGACTGCTTTTGGATCGACTCTACTCGATCCTTCCTTAAATCATCAATCGCTGGTACGCGGTCCAGATGTCCAAGGGCTGCGCGAGATCTCGCGTTCGGGGTTTGCGATTTAACGTCAGAATTGGGAGAGCTGATTCTGGTAATTTGCAAATCCGGCTTCGACTTCCGCCATGGAATCGCCGCCAAACTTTTCCAGGAAAGCTCCTGCCAGAACGATGCCCATCACGGCTTCGGCGACGACCCCGGCCGCAGGCACCACGCACGTGTCGCTGCGTTCGAATCCGGCAGGGGAAGGCTCTTTCGTAATGAGGTCGACTGACATCAGAGCCTTGCGCAGCGTCGGTATCGGTTTTACAAAAATGCGCGCCCGCAGATCCGCGCCATTGGTGATGCCTCCTTCCACGCCGCCTGCATTGTTACTCTTGCGGAAAAACCGATGCCGCCCAAAATCATAAAAAATCTCGTCATGAACCTGGGATCCCACGCGGCCAGCAGCTCCGATTCCTTCCCCGATTTCCACAGCCTTGACCGCGGGGATACTCATCAAGCCTTGCGCGAGCCGGCCATCGAATTTACGGTCCCACTGCGTATGGGACCCCAATCCGGCGGGCACGGAGGAGGCCACAACTTCTGCGATACCGCCAAGGGAATCTCCATCTTTGGCAGCCTGATCGATTCTCAAAATCATTTCTTTTTCCGTATTGGCGTCTGCGCAGCGGACCGGAGACTCGACATCAAGCGCCAGAATCTCCTGGCTGTCCAGGCTTTCTATTGCAAGGGGCACTCTGACTCCGCCGATCGCAAGCACATGGCTTGCAATATAAGAGCCAAAATGGCGCAGGAGAAGTCTGCAGAAAGCACCGACTGCCACACGTGCGGCCGTTTCACGGGCGCTGGCGCGCTCAAGCACATCGCGCGCGTCATGGGTTTGGTGTTTCAGAACTCCTGCGAGATCCACATGTCCCGGTCTTGGCCTGGTCAAGGAACGAATGCTGGCATCGTCCGCAACGGGCTCAGGCGACATCGGGATGCGCCAGTTGCTCCAATCTTTGTTCTCAATGAGAAATGCTACAGGCCCGCCCAGCGTCCTTCCATGACGGACGCCGGCAGTGATATCGATGCGATCTTTTTCGATCTGCATGCGACGTCCCCTGCCGTGCCCAAGCTGCCTCCGGCTAAGTTGTTGATTGATGAAATCCGTATCGATCACTAAACCCGAAGGCAGTCCTTCGATAACTCCCGTGAGACATTTGCCATGGGATTCACCCGCGGTTACGAATCGAAACATAGGCTGGCTTTCTCCTTCAGCACTAATTGCAAATTCCAACGAGTCGGATTTGAGATTCGAAATTCGAAATTCGAGATTCGAGATTCAAAATCCTTAATCTCGAATCTCGAATCTTGAATCTTGAATCCTTTATCCTTGACTTATTAAAGCTGCGGAAAATAGACTGCGCTGAGGTCTCCATGATCAAGGCTCTGATCGCTGCATTGGAAGCGCCTGCTCGCTTCCTATCCCGAGCAATCTGGGAAATCCAATCGTACACTTTTCTGAGCAGTCGGGCTATTGCCAATCTTTTCACGCGGCCGATCTACGGAAGAGAAGTGATCCTTCAAATGGATCGAATTGGAGTCGGCTCGCTGACGATTATTTTGCTCACGGGTTTCTTTACCGGGGCCGTCTTGGGCATTCAATCCGAGAGCGCCCTGCGGACCTATGGTGCAACGAGCATCACCGGAGAACTGGTTGCGATTACACTTGTGCGAGAGCTCGGCCCCGTGCTCTCTGCGCTGATGCTCGCCGGACGTATCGGATCCGGCATTGCTTCGGAACTCGGTTCCATGGTTGTCTCGGAGCAGATCGATGCGATGCGCGCTCTGGGCACGGATCCGACCCGCCGGTTAGTGACTCCCAGAATGATCGCCACCATCATGGTGCTGCCATTGCTCACAATTTTGTGCGACACTGTCGGCTTGAGCGGCGGATGGATCATCGCACGCTATAAGTTGCTCATCAGCTCGAGCCAGTACTGGGCCGACGCCATGAATGCCCTTCAATTCTCCGACATCGTCGGCACGCTTGCAAAGCCGCTCGTATTCGGATTTATCATTTCGATGACCGGATGTTACGTGGGATTGCGCACTTACGGGGGCACGGAAGGCGTCGGCAGATCGACGACCCAGGCAGTCGTGAGCAGTTCCATACTTGTGATCGCGGCAGATTTCTTCCTCAACAATTTGCTCATCTACTTCGCGCCGTACCTCAACCTATGATCGAGTTTCAGGACGTCACCAAGGTCTTCGAAGAAGATGTGGTTTTGAGCAAGGTCAGCTTCCGGATTTCACGCGGCGAAACCAAGATCATTCTGGGCGCCAGCGGTTCCGGCAAATCGACCATCCTCAAATTGATCCTCGGCCTCATCCGGCCCGACTGGGGAAGCATTTTCATCGAAGGCCAGGACATCACGCAGATGGAGGAACGCGAGATCGTACAGGTACGCAAGAAGATTGGCATGGTGTTTCAGGAAGGCGCGCTCTTCGACTCATTGTCCGTGCGGGAAAATGTCGGCTACCGCTTGTTTGAAGAGAACCGCTTGAGCGAGGAGGAAATTGAAGTCGCGGTCCGGCGCCTTCTCGGCTTTGTCGGACTCGCGGACGCCATCGAGAAGATGCCCGGGGAACTTTCGGGAGGGATGAAGAGACGCGTCGGCATCGCACGTGCTCTGGTCGCCACGCCGCGTGTTATTCTTTACGATGAGCCTACCGCGGGCCTTGATCCAATCACCAAGCGCCACATCGTGGAACTGATGATCAAGCTGCGGGATCTTGAGGGCGTGACCTCGGTGTTCGTCACGCACGATCTGCAGGCTGCCTGTACCATCGCCACGAGTTATGCCGTGGCCGAAGGCAACGGACAGATCCGCTTCATGCAAGGCGGAGACGATCTTTGTTTGACCAACATCCATTTCATCATGCTGCAGGAAGGCGCCATCTGCTTCCAGGGCAGATATGAAGAAATGTTGGCATCTTCCGATCCCTATGTCCGGTCATTTATGACCTGAGGAGCGTTTGCTGGCAATCACAATGGGCGCACCATAGTTTTGTGCCAGGCACTCATTTCGAGCTGCTGGGAGGAAAACAAAAATGGCAACAAGGCAAAAGATTTCCATCGCAGAAATGAAGGTGGGAATATTCGTTACTGTCGCCCTGCTGGCGCTTTCAGGAGCCATTCTGCAACAAAGTTGGGGCGTCCACTGGTTCGCACGCACCGTGAAAGCAATGACCTATCTTCCGGATGTGGGCGGACTGAAGGCCGGAGCGCCGGTCTGGCTGGCCGGCATCGAGATCGGCAAGGTGACGAAGATAACGATCGTGCCACCCGAGGTCTACAATGGCAACAAGCCGATCCGTCTCCACATTGATGAGATCCACCAACAACTCGACGCCCTCAATCCCAAGGATCCCAACGCAAGCAAGACCGCCTCGGATCTTCGTGATTCACTTCGAGACCTGAGCCTCCAACTGCGAGTTGTGGAGGTCTTCGTTCAAATCAGCAGCCAATACCTGGACCGCATCAGCAAGGATTCCCAAGTGAGCATCCAATCTAAGGGACTCATCGGCGATTCCCTTATCGAGATCACCCCGGGAACCTATCTCATCCCTCCTCAGAAAATTGGCGATGCTTATCTCATCGAAGGGATAGCCACCACGGGCTTCCGCGAAATCATGACGGGCGCCAACGATGTAATTGCCAATTTTGGAGTTCTGTCGGATCAATTCAAAAACATCGCGCTCAAAATCAACCCGGAAAAGGTCGGGAGCGGCCTCGAAAGCACCATTTCGGATATGCAAAAAACCATGAAGTCCGCTCAGGAGACCTTTTCCCATGCCTCCTCTCTGATGGATGCCATGCACTCCGGCAACGGCACCATATCCAGGCTGGTTTCCGACCCGGCGGCATACGAGCGCCTGATTGAATCTCTCGACAAGTTCAACAAACTCGCGGACAACATCGAGAACGGGAGCGGCACGCTCACCAAACTCATCCAGAACCCGCAGGTCTTTGACAACGCCAACGACGCTTTGCGAAAAGCCGACGTGATGATGGATAGGATCGAGAAAGGCGAGGGAACCCTGGGAATGCTGTCCAAGGATACCATGCTGTATCAACGGACCAGCCAGGCTGTCGAGAAGTTTTCTGACTTCGTAAATCAGATCGAAAACGGGCAGGGTACCCTGGGCAAGCTCTACAAGGACCCGGCACTCTACGATAACCTCAACCAGTCGACAGCCGAGATCACTAAACTTATCTATGACTTAAGGCAGGATCCGAAGAAGTACCTGACCATCCACTTGCGCTTGTTTTGACCTTGACAAGGTTTTTGATTCTGTCTAGCCTAGCGCCATGATCAGCAATCTTATCGGCCGCACGGGAAAGTTCATTCTCGGCTTCATCGTAGGAGTCCTCTCCCGCTTGCGCATCAATCCGAACATCCTGACATTCACCGGCGTCATTATCAGTTTCTGGGCAGCCTGGAATTTCGGGTTCGGCCGCATGTTTTACGGCGCCTTGATTGTGATTCTTGCAGGGTTGTTTGACATGCTGGACGGCGAAGTCGCCCGCAGGTCCCGTTCCGTGACCGACTTCGGCGCCTTTTACGACTCCGTGATCGACCGCTATTCCGACATCATTCTGTTGCAGGGGCTGATGGTATGGTACGCGCGCCAGCAGAGGCTAGGCTACGTGGTGCTTGTAGGCATCGTCTCCATGGGAGCAATCCTGACGAGCTATGCACGCGCGCGCGCCGAATCGCTGATTCCTACCTGCAAAGTCGGCTTCATGGAACGGCCTGAACGCATCGTTCTTATGATTATCGGCGGACTGACAAACCGTATGGAAGCGGTTCTATGGGTGTTGGCAGTCCTGGGAAACTGGACCGTAATCAACCGGATCTACTACACCTGGAAGGAACTCCCAAAGCCGGAGCACCAGGAAGAATCCAGTACCCGTTTCGCCGCCCGCTAGGAATTCGGCCACACACTTCAAATCGCCAGAACAGGCCGCCTAGAACGCGCCATCATTTGATCACTTGAATTATGACATCCTTGGGGAGCTTCTGCTCAAACTCCGATTCCGAAATGTTGGGATTGAGTTTTTGAGCGGAAAACTTGTTGAGGGTGTAATCTCCTCCGGGTTGCTGGAGTTTTTGTTGAACGGGAAGGCCGTCGGTCTTGCTGACCCAGATCGTTATCGACGAAAAGAGCCCCGACGCGCCATGGCTCTTGGGTTTGAACTGAAGGATGGAGCAGGGAGTGCCATCGACGGCTTCCTCGCCCAGATACTCAATATCAAACGTCTCGCGTAACTTGGCGGGCGATTGTCCGAGCCCCAGCGCCAGGTACTCGGCTTTGTCTTTGTTTGCGCCGAGATTGACTTTAGTGGCTTCTTTCAACGACGGCTGATAAATCAGCGCTACGCCGCCCTTGATAGTCAGGATCTTTTCGGCCGGCGTTTTGCAATCCTGCCGAAGCAGCGCGGAACCATCCTTGGCCCGCGAGTACATGAATTTTCCGCTCTCCGTGCTAATAAACTCCTTTAGCAACGCAGCGTATGTTTTCTGCGTGAAGTCGGCGGTGAAGCTTCGGAAGCTCTTCCCCACCGCTTCCATATGCACCAGCACTTTATCGAGAGTTGCCTGGGAGTTCTTAGCCTGCGGATTGGATTCTGCGCCGAATCCATACATGAGAATGGCGAGAACAGAAGCAAGGATCAGGCTGGGGGTGCTTCTCATAGCATGGGTTCCCTATCCGGTAACATGGCACGCGAAGCCGCCAGCCGCTACGGTTTCTTGGGTAATCTGCCGGTTCCCGTGCTTGGCTGCTCAGGCTGTGAATGCTGCCCCGCTTGAGTGTTCGCCGCTGGCGGTGCATCCGAGTGTCTTACGGTAAAGCAGCCCCTGGGAACGAAGAATATGAAAGCGAGAATCAGCGCGCAGATGATGTCGTACTGCAGGGTCCCCCGCTCGAAGGTCCACACGAAGATGTTCCGGATGGTGCCCCCGGATTTCGCCATCAGATTCGCGTCCTTCCTAACTTCTACAGAAGCCCTTCCAGTCCGGGTTCGTACGCTAGATGCCCCGCATGACTAAAGATCTGCCCGTCCCTCATCTCGATGATCCGCCCCGCGACCGAGGCAGCTTCCGAGTCGTGCGTGATCATTACGATCGTCTGTTTGAGCTTCTCATTCAGACTCTGCAGCACTTTCAGGACCTGTTGCGAGGTTCGCGAGTCCAGGCTGCCTGTCGGTTCGTCAGCGAGAATGATGGCAGGATGGTTGATCAGGGCGCGTGCAATGGCCACTCTCTGCTGCTCTCCACCAGACAGTTCCGTGGGCCGAAAACGGATTTTTTCACTCAGCCCGAGCATCTCGATGATTTCTTCGCTCTTGTAAGGAGCCCCATGCCCATTGCCGTGTATCTTTTTCGCAAGCTCAATGTTTCCCCAGGCGCTTAGCGTGGGCAAAAGGTTAAATCGCTGGAAGATGTACCCAACCTTGCGGCGGCGCAGCGCAGTGCGTTCTGAATCACTCAGCCGGCCTATATTCACTCCTTCGATCAGGACCTGCCCACCAGTCGGTTGAATCAAGCCGCCGAGCAGGTGCAGCAGCGTAGATTTGCCGCATCCGGAAGGGCCCATGACGGCGACAAACTCGCCCGCCCGCACCGTGAGGTTGACGGCCTGCAGCGCAGGGACCTCCACCTTACCCGATCGGTAAGTCATCGTGAGGCCGATGGTTCGTATGATACTGTCCGCAGGAAAAACCGTTATGTCCGCCTTATTCATAAGTCAACGCCCTGACCGGATCCATCCGGGCCGCATTGTATGCCGGGTACAGCGCACCCAAGGCTCCTGCCAATATGCCAAGGAGACAAGCCGTCAGCACTTCCGTGAGAGTCATCGATACCTGCAACGTTGGAAATACGCTCGTGATGGCCTTGCGCGCGATTTCACTGATTCCGATCCCGACCAGCACGCCCAAACCAGATATTATAACAGTTTCTTTCAGAATCATGCCAACGATAAAACTTCGAGAGGCTCCCAGGCACTTGAGAATCCCAATCTCTCGTGTCCGCTCGAAAATGGTAGTGTACATCGCCACCAGCACGACCATGAAGCTCAGAAGCATGGAGACAATGACCACGCCAACCTGGAGCTCCTTCATTCCGGGCATCTGGGTCTCAGCAAGCAAGGAGGATTCGTCCTTCGTGCTGGTCAAACCATATCCATATGGAGAGAGAGTGTCGTGCAACGCGGCTCCCACTTTGTCGACATCGGCTCGCGGCGATGCCTTAATGAACATAAGAGTGACCAGGTCCGGAGTTCCGTTTAGTTCTTGCAGAGTCTTCAATGGAGCAAAAACACGAACCGCCGCTCCAGCCCGGCAGATCCCACTGACCGTAAACTTGTGCTGCTTGAAGATCAGCACCGACCCGGGCTGCAGATTGTGTGGCTTGGCGTAGAGCTCGTCGACAATGATTTCGTCGTTTTCCAGCGAGTTGCGGCCCGCAATAATCTGCAGATGGCCTGGAAACTGACTGTAGGTAGCCGGATCGATGCCGAAAACCAGGTTGAAGTTTTTGGAATCAAACATCGCCAGCACGGGCGTCACCAGACCAACCCCCGGCACTTCCTTGATCTTGGCCGCCAGTTTTATGGGAAGTGTGGCGCTGGACATTGCGTAGAAGATCGACGCATCGCTTGGCTGCAGAATGAAATCCGCTCCCACGCTCATGGTTCGATTCAGGTAATCGTTCAGCGTGCCTGACATCATTCCGCCGATGATGAGCATCAGAACGACGCCGATGGCCACGGCAAGTACGCTGATAAACGTGCGCGTCGGGCGCGAGCGCATGTTGGCTGCTACCATGCTTTCCATTACCACTTTAACTCCTCAAAGCCCTGTGCTTCGCTTTTCCTTCAGGATCACTCGTTCGACATCGGGAGGCACATTCAGGATGAAATTGTCATCC
>Ga0182021_10006292_pt1 | contig 14104 bp, 14 predicted proteins | sample 612E3MmetaG_FD_120493 | JGI IMG/M metagenome (GOLD analysis project Ga0182021, IMG submission 120493) | Permafrost microbial communities from Stordalen Mire, Sweden - 612E3M metaG (Illumina Assembly) | ecosystem: Environmental > Terrestrial > Soil > Wetlands > Permafrost | place: Sweden...
ATATCTAATGTTCAATTTGCCAAAGAGGCTATTTTAATCCAGGGCGAGCCAATAATATTTGAAGAATTAAAGAGTCTTGAATACGCTATTCAATGGGGAACAATGACTTTACAGGATGGAATCGATTTCTGCACCCTGATGATTCAGACTACATCAGCAATGCAAAGGTTTTCGGATGGAATAAATGCAGATCCTGGAGACATGCCTGGAGTTGGAGGGCCAATTGATGTGGCAGTAATTACACCAGATAGTGGATTCATGTGGATCAACAAGAAAAAGCTTAAATTTGGTGAAAACGAGGTTGAAATAGATTAAAATAGAAAAGTATTATAAATAATTTTGAGGAACTTAGCAAAATCCCTAAATTTAAATAAATACTTTTTTTTCAAAAAATTAATAGCACTTATTAACCTAAAGGCAGGATATAACGAATTATGAAGTCTAGATTTGTGATTGATTCTGAGGAATATAAAGGTCAATTAAACCTTGATTTAACTATTAAAAGCGGTCAAACATCTCAACCTGCCTGGAAAAATATAGACGGTTATTTTTCGGAGATAGCCGTAGTAGATGGGGAACAATGCCTCATAAGAGCAAAACAAGGTAATGGAGATCTAAATGCCCCATTGGAAATTATAGCAGAGTCCGATGAAATAGTTGAAGAAGAGGTAATAAGAACCACTGTTAAAGAAATTTTTGGCTTAAATGATGACTTGAATGATCTGAATAATTTTTTAAGTAAAGATCCTAAACTCAAACCAACCATCGATTTTTGCAGAGGATTGAGAATATTCAAGGCTCATGATCCATTTGAATGTATAACAGCTTCTATATGCTCCGCTAATTGTTCTATAATACGCTGGAATAGGTCCATAAATGATATTAAAATGAAATGGGGAAATGTACATAAATTCGAATCAGGAACATTTTATACTTTTCCTACTCCCGCAGTTCTTCGGAAGGTGCCAGAACACGACCTCGAGGAAATGCAACGTAACGAGGATGATCTTCCTAGGAAATTCCAATTCCAAAGTAACTTAAAAAGCTGTGGTGTCGGTTACAGGGCTAAATTCATAATAAAAGCGGCTGAAATGGTTCAAAATGAAATTAACATAAAAAATCTATGCAAACAAAGTTATGAATCTGCATTTGATACTTTACTTGAACTGCCCGGCGTAGGTCCAAAGGTAGCTGACTGCATATTACTGTATGGATTTGGATTTGGAAAAGCTTTTCCTGTGGACGTATGGATAGGACGTATTTTATCCGATTTTTATTTTAGAGGAGAAGAAATTAAACCTCCTAAAGCCCGTTTATTTGGGATAAAAAAGTTTAAAGACTATGCAGGTTATGTACAGCTATACATGTTTCATTATGCTAGAAAATCTGGTCTTTTAGAATCTTTCAAGAAAAAATAAGGGATATTTATCATATTTTCAATATGATTTTTTTTCATGATGAACTTTTTGAAAAAGAAATATTTGAAAAAATGAATTAGTAAGTTGGTATAAATTATGATCATGAATAGGTGATTTCATGACAGGAATATCCGATAACCTCGATGAATTCCGGAAATTATCCCGGATGCACTATATGGATCTTATAGAAGGTCTTGAAGAGAAATATTGCTGGAAATGCCCTATGCGTACCTACAGCTCCGAGGCATTTTGCAGAGAAGTAGATAGTTGGGTTCGTCTTTCCGGAGCATTTGAGATGGGTATTTTTGATCATATGAAAGAAATGGGAATATCTAGTAATTGTCTAGAGATAATTGCTGCTAAGATGCTCGAAAAAAAGATGAGTAATGATCATACCACTCCAAAATTTCAGAAATTGTTATTTTTAAAGGTCGGAGAAAAAATGGATTTTGGAGTGGATAATGGTAACTTTCTTTTAGTGAAAGAAACTCCTAAAACTTTAAAGAATGGAGACTTGATTTTACTACCACGTTCATGTCCTCTATCAACATTTTGGTTCTCAAAAATCAGTTACATACACCAAATGCCATTAAAAATTTTCAAAGTTGATAGAGTATTTCATAAGGGAGGAATAAAATATATAAAAACCATTGACAAACTCGAAATACCGATAGAATACGTTTATGGTTTGATTTTGAAAATAATAGATGATAACAGTCCTATTTTTTCAGAACTTCGATTGAATGAAGTTAGATAATTCTAATATCTCCTTAAAGACATATAAATTTTATACACCATTCTATTCTTTAGAATTAATCCAAAAAAATTTATTCCTAAAAAAAATATATTTCATAAATATAAATAATTCTATGATATTATCTATTCGAGTGATTCTATGAATGACAATAGGAAAGATGGAGGACCGAAACAATCTAATTACGGGCTAGGTTCGGGAACTAAAATAGAGATCGAAGATATCATCACCCTAAAAGAAAAAATCGTGTATATGTTGCCTAATTCCTCTTTAAAAGAAATATCAGACGTTATATTGAGAGAATCTAAACGTCTTACTAGCAGCGAAAGCTGTTACGTTGCGTATTTAGATCCTGAAAATAAAGATAGTGTAGGAATCTCATTCTCTCACATGACAGAGGGTTGTCAGATGTATGCAGATATAGGTGAAGCCCGCTTCAAGATACGAAAAGATGGTACCTATGGTGGACTCCTTGGCTATTCTTTAGATACAGGTGAATCATTCTACATTCAAAACCCTGAACTTCACCAAGCAGCCCATGGTCTGCCAGAGGGTCATGTACCGGTTTTACAATTCTTATCCGTTCCTGTTAAATACAGTGATAATATTCTAGGACAGATTGTGCTTGGAAATCCAAAAAAAGGTTATACATCAATGGATGTTGATTTAGCGGATGCTGTCGCTGATGTTTATGCTATTGCTCTCAAAAAATTATTGTATTAATTGTTTAAAAAAAATAATTGAAAGTTTAATTTAATTAAGAAATAATCTATTCCTCTAACACTGTCACTTTATTCATGACATCATTGGCCTTAATCTTATTTACAACATCCATTCCCTTTACAACTTTACCAAAAACAGTGTGTACACCATCTAAGTGTGGTTGCGGACTGTGAGTAATAAAGAATTGACTTCCACCAGTATCCTTACCTGCATGAGCCATTGAAAGGGCCCCAGTACCGTGTTTATGCTCATTTATCTCACATTTAATTGTATATCCGGGTCCTCCTGTTCCGTTACCCTTTGGGCAACCGCCCTGTATTACAAAGTTCGGTAAAACCCTATGGAATGTTAATCCATTGTAGAATCCCTCATTAGCTAGTTTTTCAAAATTTGCAACGGTATTTGGTGCTTCTTTATCGAAAAGTGTAAGTTCAATGTTTCCTTTATCTGTTTCAATTATTGCCTTTTTCATTTTATCACCATATCCAATGATTTTAAGATGTTTATAAAAATTTATATCTCATTCTTAATCAAGTCTTTCATAGGATAAAAACGTTTAATAAACCATGAAATCCAAATAATTAACAATCGAAATTAACCCTGTTTTTATGAAAAGGATTTTGAAATAAAAAATCATGGGATTTTGGATGTGAATTTTAGACTAAAACAAATTTATCAGATTTTAAGGTGAGTAAATGAATACAAAAGAAATTATGGATATGGACTCTGAATACGTTATGCATACCTACGGCCGCCAGCCATTGGTCCTAGTGAAGGGTAAAGGATCTGAAGTTTGGGATGCTGAGGGGAAAAAGTATATTGACTGTGTTGCAGGAATAGCAGTGAACAATGTAGGACACGCAAACCCTAAAGTGGTAGAAGCAATTTGCAATCAGGCAAAGAAGCTTATACATACTTCTAACTTGTACTATACTGAGGAGCAAGTTACACTTGCAAAGCTTTTGGCAGATGTTTCACCTCACCAGAAAGCATTTTTCTGTAACAGCGGTGCAGAAGCTAACGAAGGAGCCATTAAGCTTGCTAGAAAGCATACTGGAAAAGGTGAAATAATAGCCATGAAAAATTCGTTCCATGGAAGAACTATTACCACCATAACAGCTACGGGCCAGAACAAATACCAGAAAGGCTTTGGACCTCTTACACCTGGATTCAAACACGTTGCCTACAGTGATGTCGAAGCTGTTGCAGAAGCAATAACCAACAAAACTGCTGCAGTGCTTGTAGAACCAATTCAGGGGGAGGGTGGCGTTATAATGCCTTCAAAAGATTATCTGAAGAACCTCAAGGAATTATGCTATGATAATAATATTCTCCTTATATTCGATGAAGTACAAACTGGTTTCGGACGTACAGGTGAGATGTTCGCATCACTGAGTTTTGGTGTAACACCAGATATAACAACCATGGCTAAGGCGATTGCTGGAGGATTTCCAATGGGTGCACTGATGGCCAATAACGATGTTGCTGGAACATTTGAGCCAGGAGATCATGCTGCCACATTCGGAGGAAGTCCTCTTGCGTGTGCTGCTGCAATGGCTTCGATAAACTTCATTTTAGATGAAAATCTGCTAGAAAAAACCAGAGAAAATGGAGCATATTTCAAAAAGAAACTCAACACAATAAAAGAAAATAATAGCATAGTTGAAGATGTTCGTGGTATGGGATTAATGATCGGGATGGAATTAGGTTCAGAATGCGGAAATCTAGTAGAAGAACTTCGAGAAAATGGTATAATAGTGAACTGTGCAGCAGGAAACGTTTTAAGGTTCGTACCACCATTGATAATCAGTAAAACTCAGATAGATACTGTAATTAATGGATTAGACGCTGTTATAAGCAAATTCGGTTAATATCTTATAATAAATCCCTTTATTACTATTTTTTTAATAATCTGTTTTATAAAATCTGTTCAAAAAATAGAATAATTTTCTAACGTTGTTTAGCTTTTAGTTAATAATTCTTCCTAAATTTATATTTTGACATTTACAATAAATATTTTTCAACCAAATTTATGCTTAGTATAATTTTTTATATGATAAAAGGTAGAAATTTAACATTCACTTCATTTTCTTGTTTTGGAGGATAATTTCATGGATTTTGATTTAAAAACAAATAAAAAAGGAAATCTCACCATTGGTGGGGCAGATGCACTGGAACTTGTAGACCAGTTTAAAACACCATTATATGTCATAGATGAAGATAGGATAAAAAATAATTATAGAAGGCTTTATGAAGCATTTTCAAGTTATTATAATGATTTTAAGATGTTCTACGCATGTAAAGCCAATACTAACCTTGCAGTAATGAGGATATTGGAGAAGGAAGGGAGTGGCATAGACGCCGTATCCCCTGGCGAGATATATATATCTTTACTTGCAGGATTCGACCCTTCAAAAATCCTTTACACTGGAAACAATGTAACAGATGAAGAACTAAAATTCGCTATTGCATCTGGAGTTAGGATAAACCTTGACTCCGTATCTCAGCTTAATAGACTTTCAAAAATTCCTGAAGCTCAGGGAATGGAAATATCATTCCGTGTGAATCCCATGGTTGGAGCCGGTCATCATGACCACTGTATTACTGGAGGACCCCTAAGCAAGTTCGGTGTAATGGAAGAAGAAGCAGTTGATGTCTATAATATGGCTAAAGATCTAGGTTTCAATCCTGTTGGAATTCACACGCATATAGGATCTGGAATTCTCGATCCAGAACCATTTATACTTGCAGTAAGAACTTTGATGGATGTAGCTGGGAGAGTAAAAGAAGGTGCTAATGTTAAATTTGATTTCATCGATTTCGGTGGTGGTATTGGAATACCATACACACCTGAAGAGTCAAAACTTGACATCAAAACATTTGCAGAGAAGATCACGAACCTATATACAGATAAGTTAGGTGAATATGGAATTGGAAAACCTACAATGTGTATAGAACCGGGTCGTTATTTGGTTGGAGATGCATCAGTCCTTTTAACTAGAGTTAATACTTTAAAGCAGAGCTATAGAAAATTTGTTGGAGTTGATGCTGGTTTTAACACTTTGCTTAGACCTACTATGTATGGATCGTATCATCATATTGTAGCTGCTAACCAACCATTAGCAGAAACCACGCAAAGGATTGACATAGCAGGAGATGTTTGTGAATCTGGAGATCTATTTGCACGAGATAGACCTATGCCTATCATTGAAGAAGGTGATATCCTTGCAATTTTAAATGCAGGAGCTTATGCTTTTTCAATGTCATCACAGTACAACAGTAGACCTAAAGCTGCTGAAATTTTAGTTTCCAAGGATGAAATAAACATAATAAGAGAAAGGGAAACCTATGCAGATTTGCTTGTAAAACAAAACGTGCCGGTGAGGCTATTAAAATGAGTGAAAAAATATTAGTTACATTTTCAAAGATGCATGGACTTGGAAACGATTATATCGTATTTGACGAATCAGAAAAAATTTTCATACCCGAAGAAAAAAAACCGGAATTTGTGGAAGAGATATGCAGAAGAGGTTTCTCGGTGGGTGCAGATGGGGTCATATTTGTAGTTCCTCCAAGCACTGAAAACGCTGATATAAGATTCAGAATCTTCAATTCAGATGGAAGCGAAGCTGAAATGTGTGGAAACGGGATAAGATGCTTTGCAAAATATGTATATGAGAATGAGATCGTAAAGAGTGACGAAATCCTTGTTGAAACAAAGGGAGGCATTAAAGAAGTTGATTTAGATGTGGAAGGAGGAGAAGTAATAGCTTCAACGGTTGATATGGGATTTGCATCGTTTAAAACTGCAGAAATTCCTATGGAAAGCAATAAAGAAGAATTTTTAGACTCAGAACTAATCGTTGATGGAAAACCTTATAAGGTGACAGCTGTGAATATTGGAAATCCCCATGCTGTAATATTCACTGAAAATATTGAAGATATTGAATTGAACAAAATAGGGCCATTAATTGAAAATCATCCAGCATTTCCCCAAAAAACTAACGTTCACTTTGTAAACATCATAAACAGAAATGAGATCGAGATGATAACCTGGGAACGAGGGGCAGGATTTACCTTTGCATGCGGTACAGGAGCTACTTCTAGTGTAATAGCTGGTTATAAACTTGGAAAACTCGATGAAGAGGTTGAAGTGCATCTCCCTGGTGGAGAACTTCTTATTATTGTATATGAATTGGGTGAGGAAGTTAGAATATTTATGGAAGGAGAAGCCGTCCTAGTATTTGATGGTGTGATGGAGATAGAAATTTAAACCCGTTTAGAATAACGGACCCATTATATTATTTTTACATTAATTATTAACATGATTTGATCCCTTCCAAGTTGGGTTATGATTTTTTTTTGATATTACGTGCCCAACTTGGAATGATTTCTTTATCAGGGATGGTCCTGAGTGAAGTTTTTGGGAGGTAACAAACAGGATATACTAGATTTTGCTACAGTAAACCATCCAGTTTTTTTTTTAAAATTCTATCTGAAATTAATTAATTCTTAATCTATTTGATTATTATTAATACTTATTCTTCTGATAATATTATTATACATACTTCACTAAATAAAAATATTACTATTTTATGAATTTGAAATCTAGTTTCATAAAAGCAGAACTGAAATTTATATAATATTTGATTTAATTTATTTTTAGATAAGAATAAAATAAATAAGAATTTTAGAAAAAAATAGAGGCATTAAAATGATGATAACTAGCTCGCTTTTTCTGTGTTGAAGATACACTCTCTTCTTAATTTAAGAAGCTCCTTCTTTTTATTCTTAAGGTCATCTACATTTTCTAGGATCTGTGGTAGCTTGGTCTGTATACACTCAACAGTTTCATCGCTGTGAATCCATTCACAGTCTTCACAACTCCAAACCCCTTTATCCTTTATCCATTTTCCGCCTGTAGATCCTTCGCCACAAGGATAAAATGGACAATAACAGAATTTACAATTCTGAGGATGGGTATGACACGGATAATATTCGCATTCTGTGTTTTGACCTTCGTTTACATAGCCTTCAAGGTATCTCTTATAAAATTCTCTCGAAAGTTGATGGATAGGATAAGAAACCCTATAACCCCTTGGTGTAATCATGAACCCATCTTGGAAGTATGTCATTGAATTTCCAATTATGATGGTCGTAGACATGTTAATTTCATTATCTAAAAGCTTATCAAGAGTTGTAATTGAAACAACGACCCCATCACCTGTGTTTTTTACAATTCCAACGATTGTTTCTGGTTTTTTTGTTTCCAGCAAAATTTTAATTGATTCTTCAAATGGCTGTTTCCGACTCTTACTAAGTGGATTGTATATTGCAATTACAAAATCGGCCTCTGAAGCTGCTTTTACCTTCCTTTTAATCTCAGAAATTGGTGTTAATATATCACTAAAACTGATAACTGCAAAATCGTGAAGCGGCGCTCCCAATAATCCTGCAGCGTAGTTTGAAGCAGTAACTCCTGGAACAACCTGCACCTCAATACCGGAGTATTTTCCTATGATTTGGAATAAAACATTTCCCATTCCAAAAACACCCGGATCTCCTGAACTTACAAGGGCCACTCTTTTACCTTCTCTTGATTTTGATATTGCGAGTTCGGCTCGCTTAATTTCATCACCCATTCCCTTCAATATAACCTCTTTTCCCACAACAAGGTCTTCAATATTTTTTATGTAGGATTTATAGGTAATTATAACGTCCGCATCTTTAATTGTATTTACTGCACGTATGGTCATGTCTTCACGGGTAGGGCCTATACCAATAACACTGATCATTTCTTCACCTGTAGTTTTAAAAAAATTTGAACAATTTATTTATATCTAATTTTGAATAATCAATAAAAACCAGATATATTGGATTTTAATGTTTCTAAGTCCCGTTTGTATTTCCATATATTTTACGAGATGATGTAATCTGAATAGAGTTCAAATCGATCTTAATTTTTCCATTGGTTAAAGTACCAGTAGCTGTAGCAGTTAAACTGTAAGTTTGATTGGCACTTATAACTATCTGAGAAGAGTTACCTCCAGAAATAGCATCCTGATATCCCATTACAGTTATATTAACCGGAATTTGTGTTAACTTTTTGCTTGCTGTTGTTTGAGCCGATAAGGACTGAACATTTATACCACTTAACCCTGTTTTGTTCTGTAAAGCAGCGGCTACATCATCAGGATTACTAATTATAATGTTTGACTGGGCGTTAAGAACGTTTGAACCTGATCCAAAGCTTATTAAGGATGTAATCTCTTCGATCTGCATTCCAATGAGTTTTCCTACATCCGGTGCTTGGGATGTTACAATTGTATAAGAACTTATTAGACCGGCCTCAAAGAATACAATAAAAAATATTAAGAACAATATGAACTTTATAATTCTAGACAAATATACCACCTTTCAATTTTTATGGATCAGTAACTGGATTAACTATTATAATTAAGATTATAAATATAGTTTGAATAATTGTTATTTGAACATTGTGTTGAAAAATATTTCCATGGGATCTAATGAACGATGATATAATTTTAAAATTTGCAAATGCCGAACTTCTAGTTGATGATTCAGCATATAAAAAAATAGCACAACAGGATAATTCTCTTCAATTTGCTGATTTGTTAATAAAGGATCTTACAAATTCCAACGGAGATTTATTTTTTTTAACTGGTGATATTGTTGATCAATACCTCCATAAAAATGTAGCAAATTATGAAAACTACAACTATTCTAATGATGGTTCTGGAACTGATGTCGATGCATATACAACAGTTGAAAATTTAAACCCTCCCCAGAGCAAACTCATGGATTTACCATTTGATTTTCACGTTATACAAGATGCTAGTAAAAAATCCTATACTAACGGGGAGATTAAAGACTTTTCATCCTATTTTAATAGTAGATTCCAGAAGATAAAGGCCATGCTGATCAAAAAACCGGGTCTCAAAGATAGCTACCCTATGAAAGATGTAGGTGTTCGTGACGATGTTGTAAATGTTATAGGGATGGTAAACGACATAAGAAATACTAAGAACAACCATAAAATCATGGAAATTGAAGATGAAACTGGTTACATAACTGTTTTGATTCACAACGAAAACCACTCCCTCTTTGAAATGGCAGAAAGTGTTGTAAAAGACGAAGTAATAGGTGTTATTGGGAGTAAAAAAGGTAGTCTTGTTATTGCTTCCGATATAATTCATCCAAGTGTTCCAAGAATTGAAGAGAAAAAAATGGATTTTTCTGCTGTTTTTATTTCAGATATTCATATTGGAAGTTCAACATTCCTGGATGAAGAATTCAAAAGATTTGTTAAATGGATAAATGGCGATTTTGGAGATGAAGAACAGGAAAAAATAGCAAACGATGTGCGTTACCTTGTTGTAGCAGGCGACATTGTTGATGGGATAGGCGTTTATCCACATCAGGAAGAAGAATTAACAATCAAAAATATCTACGAACAATACGAAGAAGCAGCAAGGTTATTAGGAGATATTTCTGATATTAAAATTATAATAGCTCCTGGAAACCACGATGCTTCCCGCCTAGCAGAACCGCAACCAGCAATTCCAGAACATTATGCAGTTGACCTTTATAAAATAAAAAATGCAGAATTTGTAAGCAACCCTTCACTAGTTAGTTTAGATGGATTTAAAACTTTAATATACCATGGAAGAAGTTTTGATGATCTTGCAATGACTGTCAATGGATTATCTCATCAGAGTTCTGACCTCATAATGAGAGAACTTATTGAAAAAAGACATTTAGCACCGATATATGGGGAAAGAACTCCACTTGCATCAGAATTTGAAGACCATCTCGTGATAGATGAAATACCTGACATATTTCACACGGGTCATGTTCACATAAACGCATACAAAAAACATAAAGGCATACATATGATAAATTCCGGTACATTCCAGTCACAGACAGAGTTCCAGAAAATATACAATATAATGCCAACTTGTGCTGAAGTACCTGTACTCAATAGAGGATCTCTAAAAATACTTAAATTTACTTGAATTTGCTGAAGAATTAAAATTATTTATTCTAATCTTTTATCAGAAAATATAATACTAGAATTCATTTTATTGCCAAGAATGGGGGATTTATTATTCAGAAAAAGGAAATTTTAAGAAAAATGGTCACAATATCAAGTTATCTATATAACAAGGGACTTGTTCCTGGAAAATCTGGAAACGTCAGTATAAGATATAAAAAGAATGAATTAGATCATATTGCAGTCACACCGAGTGGATCATCACTTAAATCATTGTTAGAAAAGGATATGGTAATAGTTGATATGGATGGAAATCCAATTTACTGTGGTGATAACAAACCAACTTCTGAATTATTTATGCATCTAAACATATACAAAACAAGGGAAGATGTGGATGCGGTTGTACATACTCATTCCCCAATTGCAACGGGATTCGCTTTTTCTGATAAAAAAATAGAAAGATTAGAAGGTTTTGGACCCATAATAGATCAATATATACCGTATGTGGATTATTACATGCCGGGGAGTGTTGATCTAGCAAAAGCCGTTTCTAAAGGATTAGAAAATCAGGATTGTGTTGTTTTGAAGAGTCATGGCGTTGTTGCCATAGGGGAAAATTTGGATGAGGCCGCTCTTCTCGCGGAATTCATCGAAGAAAGTGCCAAAATACAGTTTGTAAAAAAGTTCCTTAATGGCGTATAGATTCTAATTCACTTAAAACGTTCCAAATAAGTGTTCTAGCATGTATTGGAATGTTTGGATCGTTACTGATCTCGTCTAATATAGAGATAACTGTACTTGCTCTAACTGTTGGTTCGTCATCATCTTTAGATAATAAATCCTTTGATTCTTCTGCTGCCCTTCTAATATTCCTTGGGACGCTTGTATCTTCTGTTATATGCTGTAATATTTGATTACAACGATCAAATGCATCTTGAGTCATAATTTAGCCTCCATTTTTATGTTGAATATTATCCTAAAATTTAAATTATATTAATTAAGTTATATCCACGTGTTTTTATATCTTCTCATTAAAAAGCTTTTGGCATAAAAATAATTTTTTAATCAATGCTTAAAATATATTTTAATTTTTAGACACTGCTATAGCCACTGTAACCCCATTATAAGGTGTTTTTCTAAAGATTAAAGTTGATTCGTCTCCTGCGGCAATTAAAGCCGAAGGTTCACATACCCCCATAACGCCAAACTTTTTCATCACAAAATTAGATCCTTTCAAATCAGGATTCTTGAAATCTTTCAAGACTTCTTCAGGAATTATTTTAATTGGAACTCCAAGTTCCAAAGCAGCTTCATTAATTCCAATCTCATTTTGCTTCATATGTCCTGTTGCCATTAGATCAATACGCTTAACAGGTAAATCAAGAATTTTAAATGCATATTTAACTGCATTGACCACATCAATGGATTTTATGTTCTTTCTGGATCCAATTCCTACCACAATCTTTTTAGGATCCAAATTGACTGTAACCGAACTATCGCATATTATTATTAAATTAGATTTACTTAAAAATGTATCATACGTTCTGTTTACATCATCATCATCTACTATGAAATTAAATTTCGTATTAAAAATTAATTTTACTTGTTCATCATTTATTAGTGAAGAATTAATTTCCTTTATTTTTGAAACATCATCTATATTAAGATAATACTTCCTTGCTAAGCTATCTACCCCTAATTTGTGATTAATATCTGTAGTTGTAGTTATAATTGGTTCCGCTTTAATAATATTGGCAATTTTAATTGAAAATTCATTTCCACCACCTAAATGTCCTGAAACAAGACTAATTACGTGTTCACCCTTTTCATCAATTATTAAAACAGCAGGATCATGTTCCTTACTCTTTAATAAAGTACAAATTTTTCTTACCATAATGCCCGTTGCCATTATGCCAATAATACAGTCATAAGCATTGAATATATTATTCAAAGTCTTTTTAACATTTTTATGGAAGGTATCTACCTTAATCACAGTTGGATCATCTTCCATAGCAGTTGATATACTGTTTGCAAGAATTTTACCATTTTCAGTTAAACTAATTAGGGCTATTTTCATTTTTATCTCCGATTGAACAATATCAAATAATAAATTTTGATAATAGAATTTTATTATTATTTATATTGTTTAAAAAATATTTCAAATTTTTCTTAATATAAAATATTTGAAATCCATATAAATATTCCAAATAAAAATGTAAAAATTATTAAGAAGATTATTATTGTAACTTTAGTAAGAAGAATAGCTTTTGAAATTGTATCAGATTTTAAAGGATTTATTTCATCTCCCAGCTGATAATAACCTGGTTTCTTGAGCTGAATACCGAGTGCCCCAGCAGTAGCTGCCATAGGATATCCTGAATTAGGACTTTGGGTCTTTTTAGCATCTCTCATCATAATATTATAGGCATTTTTCCAGTTAAGTTTAAGAAAAGCTGATGCAATTATTACTACAAATCCAGTTATCCTAGCAGGTATATAGTTTAATAAATCGTCTAATTTAGCTGGAAACCATCCAATATTGATATTTTCAACGTTTTTGTATCCGACCATTGCATCAAGTGTGTTTACGACTCTATAAAAAACTGCCCCTAAAACACCAAAAATGAATGTATAAATCAAAGGTGCTATTACAGAATCACTGATATTCTCGGTTAGTGTTTCAATAGTAGCAGAAATAATCTCTTCCTTTGACAGATCTGAAGTCTTCCTGCTTACAAGATATGAAACTGATTTTTTTGCCCTATTAACATCAATATCTATATCATTTTTAACTGAAACTATTGAATTTAGAAGGGATTTAATTGCAAATGTGGTTGAAAGAAGTAATGAAGAAATTAAAAGATATATATAATAATTGAAAGAAGATGCTCTAATCAAAATCATGAATATTAATATGAAAATAATAAGAACGATTACTGTCAAGATTAATCCAGATAATCTATTGTTATAATTTTGTAACAGTGTTTTGATATAGCTAATCACCCCACCCATTAGAACAACAGGGTGAATTTTGGTATGTGGTTCTCCAAATATGACATCAATTACAACCGCGGTTAAAATAATTAATAGAATATCCATTAGCCATCTCCATACTTATATTAATTTGAATTCATTTTAGCTGGTTTATTAATGTATTGTTAAATTTAAATTAATTAATAATTCAGAAACAGAGAT
>Ga0182021_10006293_pt1 | contig 14099 bp, 12 predicted proteins | sample 612E3MmetaG_FD_120493 | JGI IMG/M metagenome (GOLD analysis project Ga0182021, IMG submission 120493) | Permafrost microbial communities from Stordalen Mire, Sweden - 612E3M metaG (Illumina Assembly) | ecosystem: Environmental > Terrestrial > Soil > Wetlands > Permafrost | place: Sweden...
CCGTTCTGCCGTGGAAAGATCTTCTATTTAGCCACAAGTGTAGGAAATGTGGGAACGAGAGGATTGCTGACGAAAATGTTTTAAATTATCAGCCATACGATAAGAGTATTGTGGATGTACCTACTGAATGAACTCAGAAGCGTTATGTTGATAAAGATGAAATGGGTTTTTCCAGATATACCTGATGATCGTCGTATGCCTATGATAAAAAAACACATGGATCTATATTGAAGAATTCTTCTTTTTCCTCTTTTTAATTGCTTCACAACCCTGGCGTAGGATTTCAAGCCCGCTGGAAGCCTCAGGTGAGACTACCGCTGTAATCCGTAAGTGAGCTTCCAGGCGGGTGTTGGCCTTTGGGACCCATTCTCGTTTTCCGTCCGAACAACGCACAAGAATACACCCTGCGGGAAGGCCAAGGGACCGGACTTCGACTCCTACAAAAGGGGCGTCCATTTGTACGGTGAAGTCAACAACCATAGGCTTTTCCAAGAGTAATTTATTTCCCCCCCGTTTCAGATCGCGTTCCAATAAAGCCTCGTAGATGGGCAGATCTTTTAGGAATTCAGCTACCGCGTAGGCGCAAAAGCATGCTACCAAAAGGGGCAGCATCTGTGAATAATTTCCCGTCATTTCAATAATCAGCATAATTCCAGTAAGGGGAGCGCGCACAATTGCGGCGAAGTAAGCTGCCATCCCAACTACTGCGAAAACTGCCGGGACTGGTACTACGCCTGGTGCAAGAGTGTGCGCTATTTGTCCGGTCGCCAGTCCTATCAATGCACCCAGGACGAGCAGAGGTGCAAATATCCCGCCCGGTGCCCCAGTGCCATAACTCGTAGTAGTTAATAGAAAACGAATTACAATAATTAGTGGGATTGCAGCAAGAAGCAGATCCCCTTGCAATGTAGACTCTACCAATGTATGGCCACTCCCCAGCATGAGCGGAGAAAACCATCCAACCAATCCTATTACTCCACCCGTGATTGCAGCTGCTGGTGTGACATATCGGTTCGGCAGGCGCGCATAAAGTCCAATCGCAGTTAATAGACCTCGATTAAAGAGCACCCCGAATAATCCCGCAATGACTCCTAGTACCGCAAATATCGGCAGGGAAGTAAGTGGGGGCATGGGATAACTTGGGACGGTAAAGTATGGAAATTGACCTGCGCCAATCCGAGTGACGATATCCGCGATCGCCGCGGCAATAAACACCGCACCAAATACAATCGGCTGAAAATCGCGCCGTACTTCCTCGAGAACAAATATCAAACCCGATAATGGAGCATTAAATGCAGCAGCCAGTCCTGCACCTGCTCCGGCGGAAATCAGGGTCAAGCGCTCCCTGGGTGACACTTTTAACCAGTCCGAGATGGCATCCCCAACTGCACCTCCCATTTGGACGGTCGGTCCTTCGCGTCCGAGCGCCAATCCGCTCCCAATGGAGATAACGCCTCCAATGAATTTGACAGGCAAGATGCGCTTCCAATCAAGTTTGCGGTACCGGTGGAGAACAGCCTCCAGGTGCGGTATTCCGCTTCCAGCGGCATCCGGCGCAAATCGTCGTGTAAGCGCTACGGATATCCCCGCGCCTAACGCACAGAATAGGATTGGAAAGACCCAGCCCCACAATGGCATGCGCTGTGCCCAGGAAATTAAGCTATTTCGCAATGCATCCGCACCTGTCAGTGCAGCCCGGAAACCCAGGGCAATTAACCCCGCACCGGCTCCGACCAGTGCTGCACGCGGAAATATCCAGCGTCGTTGCTGTCTGATATCCAGGTATTCTTGGATTTCAGAGCGGGCAGACATGCTTTTTTCCTCAGGTGTAGGGTTTGTTTTTTTACGGGAATTAATTTTTGAGCCGGATAAGGAGAGGGTTTTCCAAGGCATGATTCTAGAACCCAGGGATTTTTTTATGTTGGTTTCCATTCGATGCGGCTCGAAAAGAATTATACTATTTTATAATCATCTCTCCCACGCTTTTCGGGTATCAGCATCAATTTCATGAGTGCAAGGATATAATACACTCCTATTGCTATGACCCCTTTCTTGCAGCTTGCGTTTGAACTGGTTGTAATCCTATTTGCCGCTAAAGCGGCCGGGTATATCAGCACCCGCCTCGGTCAACCCTCGGTTTTGGGGGAATTGCTAATTGGTGTATTACTTGGCCCTTCGTTACTCAACATCCTCGGTCTGCCTTTTATTAACAGCACTAATCTTGGGGGTACGATCTCAGACCTGAGCGAGTTGGGGGTGCTTCTGTTGATGTTCCTCGCAGGCCTCGAACTTCACTTGAGTGAATTGACCAGTCATCGCAAAGTATCATTGCTCGCCAGCATTGGCGGCTTACTTTTGTCCATCCTTTTGGGTTGGGGGGCTGGACGCCTTTTTGCCATGAATAACCTCGCCTCCCTTCTGCTGGGTCTTGCATTAGGTGCTACCAGCGTTAGCATATCGGCTCGCACGTTGATGGAAATGGGTGTGTTGCGCAGCCGGGTAGGTCTGAGTCTTCTCGGTGCAGCCGTGGTGGATGATATCCTTTCAATCTTAGCCTTCTCCATTTTCCTTGCTGTGACCAGCGGTTCAGGTGGATTATGGAGTTTGGTGTGGCTGACGGCCCGTATGGTTTTATTCCTTGGCACTGCTACGGCTTTTGGTCTTTGGATTCTTCCGCGCCTGGCGCACTGGGTGGGGCGCTTATCCATCAGTCAGGGGTCCCTTGCCTTTGCGATTATTACCTTGTTAATTTATGGTTTGGCTGCTGAAGTGGTTGGGCAGATGGCTGCCCTGATCGGTGCTTTCCTGGCTGGGTTGATGTTTGCCCGTACACCCGAAAAATCTCAGATCGAGCTGGGCATGACCTCATTGGCGTATGGTCTTTTTGTCCCGGTATTCTTCATCAATATTGGTTTATCAATCGATTTACACGTGCTGCAATTAAATGCGCTCTGGTTGATTCTTGTGGTTGCAGTTGTAGCTGTTGTGGGGAAAATATCTGGCGCTGCCATTGGCGCCTGGCTAGGGGGTTTTCCAGGTAATGAATCTCTGCAGTTAGGAACCGGGATGATCGCCCGGGGTGAGGTCACCTTGATCGTCGCTGCTGCGGGTAGCAAGGCCGGGTTGATTGATAGCGGGGCGTTCTCTGCCATTATTACTGCCGTATTAATTACCACGTTGGTCACGCCCCCCATGTTGCGCTTTGCATTTGCGCGCCTGCACCCAAAGATCGCGGTACCGGCTGATCAGATAAAGGAGTAAAAGAAATGAAGATAATTCTTTTCGTCCTGAATGACCCCACTAAATTACTGGATCTTCTCAATGCCTGGAAGGAAGCCGGCGTTAATGGTGCCACGGTTCTCTCCAGTACAGGCATGGGACGCATCCACCAGTCCATTTCTCTTCGCGACGACATCCCATTGATGCCGTCTTTGAGTGATTTTTATGATCAAAACGAGGAATCGAGTCGTACAATTTTTACGATTATTCAGGAAGAATTAGCGGACCGTATCATTTCTGTTACTGAAAAAATCGTCGGAGACCTGCAGAAACCTGGCAATGGTATCCTGGTCGTCCTTCCCATCGACAGTGTACATGGATTAATTGAGTATAGGAATCCTCTGTCTGAGGAGAAATGATATACCCCACATATTTTTTCGAAAATGATATCTAAAAGAAATAGATTGGTCAAATATCTGTGATGAATATGGTATATCATTCCAATTCAATCACCTTCATGAATTTAAGTTATATACACCCTATTTACTCAATCGGTCTTTTCATGTCGGCTCGTGAGCCGCCGGGCGGGTGCGATATTGACATGTTAAAGAGCTAGAAGATTTATCAATTGTTTGGCGTGGGAATCAAACACCCATTCTATGATGGGTGTATTTGATTCCCACGCCATAGGTCGGATTTCCTAAATTTAGACTAAAGGGGGTGTTTCATAAAGTCGCCATTTCCAATTCACAGTGACGGCTTTTATTATTCCCATACATAGAAGTTTCCCCAAGGGTCTAGCTTCTACCGCCGTTACCTCTGGATCGGTTGTTCCTTGCCAGAAGATCAATACGGTTTATAATTGAAAATGGTTTTCAATTACGAGACTTCTATGAACACCAATTCCTGGCTTAACCAACTCCAATCGACCGGCTGCCGCCTGACAGGCGCGCGGCGCGTTGTGGTGCAAGTGATGGAGTCCAGCCAGCGAGCGCTGACTCCCGTGGAGGTGTACGACGCTGCCCGCAAACAAGATCCGCACATTGGTCTGGTGACGGTCTATCGCACACTGGAGAAGCTCGAAGATCTGGGTCTTATCCAACGTGTCCACCAGACCAAGGACTGCCAGGCTTTTATCAGGGCAGGAGATGGCCATCAGCACCTGATTGTCTGTACGCATTGTGGCAAAGTGGTTCTGTTCGAAGGCGACCAGCTTGATCCACTCTTCAATTCTGTTGCCAAAACGACTGGTTTTCAGATTGAGAGCCATTGGCTGCAGGTCTTTGGCCTGTGCAAAACCTGTCGCTCGGATTCCTAGGAGGTAGGTTATGTGCATTTGCTGTGCAGCCGTCCCGGTCGCTGCGGCGGCTGGTCTATCCCTTGATAAAAAACAACGCAAGCATGACCAGGTGCAGGGGCGCACACGGAAACGTGTTCGTCCATTTATGTTGTTAACAATTCTTGCAATCCTTGTGTTGAATGTTGGATCGGTGATCATCCACACGCGTTATTACCAGCTGGGGTTATAAGACTGGGCGGGAGAGGCGCGGGGAGTTGCCGATCAAAAATGTTCCTATTTATTGAAAACGAATATCTTTATCAAAAAGAAGACAAATGAACACTAAATTCAAATTCATTACCTTGCTGGCAATTGCCCTGTTTTTATTTTCCGCCTGTGGCCGTGGAGCCACTCCAGCCCCCAGTGGGAAGCTGCGAGTTCTGGCGACGAACAGCATCGTAGGCGATGTGGTCGGCCAGGTGGGCGGGGACTACATAACTCTGTCGCTTTTAATGCCCCTTGGCACCGATCCGCACGACTATGTACCGCGCCCTCAGGACGCCACCGCCCTCGCGGATGCTCAGATCATCTTTGCGAATGGAGCCGGCCTGGAGGCCTCTCTCCAACCACTATTCGACAGCACCGGGGCGACCAGCAAACTCGTGGAAGTTTCGAATGGGATCACCCTCCTGCAATTACCGGGAAGTAACCAGTCCACCGGCGACCCGCATACCTGGATGGACCCGAACAACGTGCTCATCTGGACGCAAAATATCCTCACGGCCCTTTCCACAGCAGACCCGTCACATGCCGCCGTGTACCAGGCTAATGCCAAAGCCTATGACACTTCGTTGCATGACCTGGATACCTGGATCCGCTCCGAAGTGGCGCAGATCCCAGCGCAGAACCGCCTGCTGGTATCCGACCATGCCGTGCTGGGTTATTTCGCCGTGCAGTATGGTTTTACACAGGTAGGCAGCATTACCGGTTCGTTCAGCTCCGAAGCCGCGCCATCCGCCAAAGAAGTGGCTGCCCTCGAAGTTAAGATCCGGCAAACCGGGGCACGCGCCGTGTTCGTCAGCGAAGCCGCCAACCAGGCGCTGGCTGACCAGATTGCATCGGATACCGGTATAAGGACAATCTGGATCTACCACGCCACGCTGACCGCCCCCGGTGGTCCAGTGCCGACTTACCTGGACTTCATGCGCTATAACGTCAACGCAATTGTGGGGGCATTGAAATAACGTGATTGATGTGTATGCCATCTGAGAATTTAAAATCCTCAAAGGGATGTACCCTTAGTGTTCCTCGGTGGGACGGATCTTGATCCGCCCGATCTTGAAGCCCCGCCGCAAGGAGTCCGTGCCACGTGCCTGGCCGTAGAAGGTCTCGACCATCGTGGCGGCAGCCCGGCCGAGGCTCTCGGATGCGCTCACCGCCGGCCGCCCACCGTCCTGGGCGCGGGTGATCTCGGGGTCTTCATCCACCACTGCCAGCACCGGAGGAGACCAATGGGCGTGCTTGGCGAGTTCGGTGGCAAAGGCCGGGGCGGTGTAGACCGTCTTGGGGGTGCGGTGGTTCAGCACCAGGAAGAACGCATCCCGCGTGAAGCGGTGCTGGGCTCCAATGACTTCGGTCAGGAGTTCCATCACGTGGCCGCAGGCGCGGATCCCTTCCGTGGTCGGACGCGAGACGATCACCACGGTATTCGCCACCCGCAGGGGCTGGACCATCCAGGCGGATTCATTCGTCGGCAGGTCGAGCAGGATGGCGGCGTAGAGCTGGTGGGAGGCGTGGTTGACCAGGTCATGGATCTTGGCCTGCTCGCCATCCCGCATGGCAGCGGCGTAGGCAGTGGATTGGTCCGGAGCGATGATCACATCCAGGCCATCGGCGGTCGATTGGACGGCGTCCCGAAAACCGCCCTCGGTGCGCTGCAGGTATTCGGCCGCGGTGGGCGCGAAACGGGTACCCAGGCGCAGGGGGGCACAGGTGGGCAGGTCGAAGGAGAGCAACAGGGTGCGGATGTTGCGCCGGGCGACCAGCTCGAAACCCATGGCTTCGGCCAGGGTGGAGCGCCCGACCCCGCCCTGCGCGGAGACGAAGGCGATGACGCGCGTCCCGACCGCCGCGGAGGTCGCCCCGCCGCTGGTCGACTGGAGCGGGGAGGTGGAACGGTTGCGCGCGATCTCGGTCTCGATCGCGGTCAGGCCGTATGCCAGCACTTCTTTGGGTGCCGCCGGCTGGATGAAGATCTTGCGTACCTGGCCCAGCTGCTCGAATACGCCCTGGAACTGTGCCCAATGGGACGGCAGCAGGAGGATGACGACCGCCTTTTTCAGCTTGGCCAGAATATCCTTGAGCGCATCCGGGCTGGGGGCGATCTCGGCGAAGACGATCAGCAGCATCGGTTCACTTTCTTGGACAATGTCCTGGAATGCGCGCCAGGAGGCAGGCAGCGAGGCCAGCGCAAAGCGTTCGTGGGTTGAGATCAGGTTAGTGTATTCTGCACCGATCCGGTTCAGGTCCGGGCCGGCAATTCCGACGGGATATTTTTCTGCCATTGGATCCTCCGAAAAGCATTATGGATTTAGCTGGTAACCGGTGATAGCCTGGTAGAGTTCCGCCAGGTCCACCGCCGGGACCGCCTCGACGCGGATAGTGAGGCCGTTCGCCGGTTCCAGTGCCAGGTGGATAACCGCCGTCTGGTTCAGCAGCGCCAGAAGTTCAGCGGGGCTGGCCACCAGTCCGGGTGCGATCTCGACCGGCGTGACCGGCGCTTCGAGCAGGATGACGCTGTTCTGCTGCTGGGAAGCGGAGGAATAGGCGGGCAGAAAGGAGTTGCTGGACCCGGTACCGGCCGTTTCGATGTACTGGAACGACTGCGGTACGACCAGCACCTTCAAGCCGGTGATGACGATCCTGGCCGCCGGCGAGACCGGCGGCTGGGGGGTCGGGGTGGGCGGCAGGGGCGTGGGCATGGCTCCGCTCGAGGGGGCGGCAGCCTGGACTTCCAGGACAGGACTGGTCACGGACTGCAGTGAGTTACGCTGGATGGCCGATGGATCCACGATGGCGATGATCGCCACGGACTGGCCCGGGCGCAGGACGCCGGCCAGGCCTGTGGCCTGGTCCACCTTGATCGAGATGGCCACCGTATTCGGGGCGAGCTGGGCCGGGATTCCGGAGGATACCGCACTCTCCCCGGCTACGTAGGCGGTGATCGGGTCGCCGGCGACGCGGGCGGTGGTCAGGACCTTGCCTTCGGCTTCTGCCAAGGTGGTATATGCGCCTTTCGGGATGGCATTCGCTGGCAGGCTGCGCACTGCGAGCACGTCCGCGGTGAGGCGCGTGCCGGCCGAGAGATCCACCCGGGCCTCGACCACCGGCTTCGGGGCGATCACCCCGAAAAGCAGGGCATAGGTCAGGATGAAGGCCAGCAGCGCCAGGCCAGCGATGATGAGATAAGACTTGCGTGGTTTTTTCATGGGTTTCTCCAATTGGTTGGTGGGTTCCGCTCAGGCCACCAGGCCCAGGCGGTGAAAGTACTGGTAGATCTCGCGGTCGTCCGGTTCGTCCACCTCCAGGATCAACGGCTGGACCAGATAGGGTTCGGTCTGGATCAGCTCACTGGTGTAGCCAAGCTTGGCGATCGCCATGCCGATCGGCATGCGCGCCAGGAAGCGGTCGTACTCGGCGTTCACGAAGCCCTTGGTATTGCGGGCTATGTGCGCCAGAACCGCCTGCCGGTCGCGGTCGTTCTTGGTCTGGCTGAAGAAGCCGTTATTGCAGGAGGACAGGATGCCGGCCGGGAGTTCGGAGACGGTCTGGGCCAGCACGTGCAGGAAGCACTGGTATTTGCGCCCATCCCGCCACATATCCAGGAAGATCTGGGCGGTCTGGTCGGCGCTCGAGCCTTCCCGGTCCGAGGCGGAGCCGACATCCACGCCCGAGAGCACCTTGTTGGCCTCTTCGAAGAAGATCTGCATGGGCGGGAAGTGCGCCCCGCCGAGCGACTCGCGCCTGCGAACCACCGAATCCAGGTACAGGACCGAAGCCGCCAGCGACAGCAGCGCCGACTTCGAGAACTCGTCCATCTCGGCCCCGCCTTCGATGACGGTCACGCCCCAGGCATCCTGCTGTGGCCCCAGGAGTCCCAGGTCTTCCACTGCCAGCGTGTCGTACCCGGGTCCATACATGCGCTGCATCTCGCCCTCGGCGAGCGGTTCCACCCGCAGCAGCACGCCCTGCAGCGAGGAACGGCTGGACGGATCCTTGAGACGGGTGACGCGGGCGAATTCGGCCCGGAGCAGGGCGACCCAGCCCAAGAGGCTGGCTGCCCGGCTGCGGTACACCGCCAGCGCCTGGCGCTCGAAGGCTTCCAGGGAAGTGACCGGGGAGAGCAGGGTGGTCCGTTCGGGCAGACCGTGTTCCCGCCTGGCCTGGTTGATGACATCCTGCTCGGTCGCATCGACCACGGTTTTCCATTTAGCCAGGTCGTCGCCCAGGCGTGTCTTTTCATTGGTCTCGAAGAGTTCGTTCTCGGTGTCCACCGGCAGCACGCCGTGCAGCTGGTACAGGCGGGTCAGGCGGTCGCGCAGGAAGCCCAACTGGCGGGGCCCCATGCGCCCGGCGTTGGCGAACAGCTCGCAGACCAGCGTGCGGTAACGGGCCGGGTCGATGCGTTTCGGGATCTGCAGCGGGTTCCAGCGGATCGGGCGCACCCCGCCGGGGTGCAGCTGGCGGATGTCCACCCGGCCTTCGAGCCCCGGCCAGTGCAGCGCCTTGCGCCAGCCCTGGCCGAAGTCCAGCACGATCGTGCGGTAGTGCCAGTGGAAGGTGGTTTCGTAGGCCAGGCGTTCGGCGGCCACTGACTTGCCAAAGCCGGTGTCGCCGGCGAAGGCGGTGTGAAAGTGGTGCTCGGGGGCCAGCCGCAGTAGGGAGGTGGTCAGGTCGCCGCGCTCGGTCGAGTACAGGCGTGCTAGAGCAACCTCCCCTCTCATGTGCGGGTTGAAGGCGAAGGGCGGGATGGCTTCCTGCACGGTGCGCGCCAGCCCCTCTTCGAAAAGACCCGGAGCCATGTAAGCCGAGGCCTGCAGCATGGTCAGCAGGGTCGAGTCGGCGTAGGCGGTCATCGCTTCGGGGATGTGGATCTCACGCGTCGAGGGCACCATGACCTTGGCGTGCAACCGCAGGTACTCGTCCTCGGCGGGCGTGAGCGTGCGGGTCTGCACTCCCATCACCACGTCTTCCACACCGTGGAAGGCTTCCGGGATGAGCGTCAGCAGCGCCTGCCGGCCGCGCTCCGTCCCGGCCAGGGCGTACACATCGGTGTAGAAGCCACCCTCCAGGGTGATTGTGTTCAGGATCTCCTGCTGTTTGCGCAGGATAGCTGTCAGCAGGATGGCCGGGTCGAACTGCCACTGGTTGGCTTCGCCGATCGAAAAGGAGGGAGCCACCCCAAATGCTATGCCCTGCGAAACCCCCTGGCTCAGGCCGCGCGCCAGAGCCTGTCCGGAGCTCTGGCTATCCGTGTGAGAGGTGCCGTTCGCCTGCCCGACCGTATCGGCCTGGGAAGTGGTATTGGTGTCGGACTGGCTGTGGGTCTCGGAATGGGATGCTGTCTGCGAGTCGCTCACCGATTGGGTGGCTGCCGTCCCGGACGAGACGGAGTGCGAATCCGACGCAATGCTGCCCTGCGAGGCGCTCGAAAAGGAGTTGTACCCGCCGTTGACACTGGCCACCCCCGGCACCCCGACAGACCCGCCTACGTTCCAGCCTTCGCCTTGAGACTGCGAGGCGCTGCCTCCTGCCGAGTGGCCATCTGAAACCGACTGGCTTTCGCTGGTTGATGATCCAACTGTGTGGGTGCTGGAACTGCCATCCGTAACGGCCAGGCCAACGGTGTGGGACTGGGCTTGCCCGTCCGTGTGGCTCTGGCTGGTGACATGCGAGATGCCATCGGCCTGACCGGCCGACTGGCTTTGGGTATAGCCAGTGCCGGCATTGCGAGCCAGGGCCCCCGAGAGCATCAAGGGCAGGGAGGTGCCAATATTGAACGAGCGGTGGCCGGTCTGCCAGGCCGCCCAGGTGGAGGTGTACTCCGCCAGGCCTGCTAGCATCCGGCTGGCATCCTGCATGGAGACCGGCGTCAGGAGCACCTGGATCAGGAAGTCTTCTTCGAGCTGAGCCATGCCGCGCATGACCAGCTCGTTCTGCTGCAGGGTGTATTCCTGGGCAGGGTGCTTGCCGGTTGCGAGCAGGGGATTCAGATCGGATTGGCCGCCGCGGGCGTTCTCGCGCGGGTCCGGGTGCCCGATGGTCAGCACCCCGTAGGGCATCCTGAACAGCGCATTGCTGATCCAGATCGAGAGTTTGGAGTCCAATCCATGGAATCGCAGCTGCGGGTAGGCGGCTGCCATGGCGGCTTCCAGGGAGGAGGCTCCATGGATGGCCTGGGCGGCGGCTTCGTCCTTCGTCGTGCCCCGCCCGACCGCTCCATAGCACTGGACAATGCCCAGTCGCTGCGGGTGGTAGATGCCGGCGATGAGATAGACGATATCCACCCTGGCGTTGTACAGGCCGCGCAGCACGGTGCGCATCTTGGCCAGGGCGCCCTGGTCGCTGCGCACATTGAGGGGAATGGAAGCCAGGTGCATCAGGCGGATGGCGCGGTATTCGTGATAGTCCTTCCCGCCTTCATATTCGGTGACCTGGAACCACATGAAGTCCAGCTCATCCTTGCCGGGGGTATAAGCCAGGTTGTTGGCCTGGACTTCGAGATCCTGCGGGATATCCAGGCGCGCACCCAGGAGCGCCTTCTGCAGGAGAGGCAGGACCGTATCTGCTGCTTGAACGGCGGCGGAGATGTGTTGGTCGATCCAGGAGAAGAGGTCAGGCATAAAGGCAACCGATCCTTGGTAAAGAAAGTGGAACTGCTATCAAGCTCGTAAGGACAGGGTGACCAGCGTGCCGATGCCCATGCCCACAGCGAAACCGGAGAGGAAGAAGTACATGAGGGTGATCGGCATCGAAAATTCCTTTCGAAAGCTTCCTGATCGTGAGTGGGGTGGAGGCTGGTTGTCCAGCCTCCACACGCTCAGTTGAGAGGAACGGAGTTCGTCCCCTCGTTGACGATCCTGTCCTCCGGATACCAGTCTGGCTGGTGGAAGTCAGGATCCTCTTGGGAGGAACGGCTTGCAGATTCGTCCTCCTCGTGACGTTTCCCTGCGCGCAGTTTCTTGACCGCCGAGACGATGATCATCACCCAACCGCTACCTACGATCAGCGCCGCCAGGGGGAAGATGACCCAAAAGGCCATCTGTGGAAAAGATGCAGACATAGGAGGCCTCCTTCTTGCCCCGTGTTCTTTGCGGGGTTCTGCCCCGCGGAGAACACGGGGCGGTGTCTGCGCCCAAGTCGGAAAATTCCAACCGGGCATCGTGAAAATGCTGGGAACGTGCAGGTCTGGAAGGATCCCAGTTCTCGTGCACGGTCGCTCAATCGAAAAAGATTGAGGGACGAAGGCGAGCCTGGCAGGATTCGAACCTGCGATCTCCCGTTTCTCGAAACGGTTGCCAAGCCTACGGCTTCAGGCTCAAATAGTGCGGCATGCCGTGTCTGTGGTGCGCGTCAAAGTTTGTTCGCTTGGGCACACTTACACTCCGCACGTCGCACTCTAGGATCTTGTTCGCACTCTCCTGATCACGTCCCCAGCCTCCCGCCAAAGGTTGAACAGGGGCTTTGGGTTGCGAATAAAGCGGTTCATCAGCATGGCAGCAAAGCCTACCGGGTAGAGCACCAGGACAAAAAGCATACCGATCATGGCTACATTGCTGCGGGTCTGGTTGATCACCACCTGTGCATCCGCGCTGCTCCCGATGACCGAGGCCCAATCAGCCGGGCTGGTGCCCTCAAGGGCCTGCAGGCCGAAGCGCAGGAGCAGGACCAGGACGACGTAGACCAGGATGCCGGTCTTGACCCACCACAACTGGTTGAAACGCTCCTCGGTCACGGCCAGGATGCTCACCAGCCCGACGAACCACATCGCTGCCCCGATGGCCGGGATGGGATACTTTGAAATCGCCGACACGACCAGCCACAGCCCCAGGACGATCAGGGTGAAATAGGTAGCTGTGGGAGCTGCGGTCTGGACGGTGCCTCGTTCGTAGCGGCGGGGTTGGTCGGTAGCGCGCCTTTGGATGGGTGGGTCGATGAAGAACGCGATCACCAGCCCGAAAGTGAGCGAGAGCAACTCGGCAATATGGCCGGCCAGCCAATACAACAGAAAAAGGATACCGTTCAGAAACCACATGGGGATGGAAAGCAGAAAATTGGACATGGCTATGGCTGCTCGATCAGGGTGACACGCACCAGTTCGACCTTGAATTGCCCGAGGCTGATCTGCGCCTGACGGGGAGCGGACACGGATGTGCCGGTTGTGCGGACAAGGACGCTTGTGGTGAAATCTCCGGGGTCCGCTGTTTGGATACGCGGGATGGTTGTCGTCCAGGTAACGCTCTGGTCGCCGAGAAGAGTTCCGGGTCCTGAGAACGAATACGAGAAGTCCGGGTGGAGCAAATAAGCGCCGGGATAAGCCTGAGCAAGGTCGGTCTGGATCCAATTTCGGGAGGCATCTGTCAAGCTGATGGATACCCGTGCTGTGTTCAGATAATCTGGAAAGACATGGGTGTGCTCCACGCACTCGTACCAGGTGTGGACGACTGTCTTCCAATGCGAATCCCCTGGGTGATTAGAGCAACCCGATCCATGGTTGGTGCTGTCCACAGCGCATACCGGATCATCGTGGCGGACGGCTACAAAATAGTGGTACACCACCGGCGAAATGAGTACATTGACCATTAGGTCCACGCCGCGCCGTTTTGGGTCCTGGCCAATGACAACTGGATTGAGGGGAGCGATTATTCCGCCGTCACCGGACCCACCTGTTACCAGGATGGGGCTGGTTTGGATATAAGGAGCTGAACAGATCGAAGGCGGTGGAGGGGTTGGAATCACGACTCTGGATGGGCAGCCACCGGGGACGGCAGCGCAGTTGCCGGCAGTGTAGAGCAAGAGCATGGTGTAGAGATTGCCATCAGCTATAGATCCGGATATCAAATCTGACAAAAAGTTCATCATGTTCTGTCCGCCGAAAGACCAGATGCTTTCATCACCGTTAATAACCGCCTGAAAGAATTCTTCCGGCTTGGTGTATCCCATCTGCTGCAAGTCTGCAGGTGTCAGGTAACCTGCCAACATGGTTTCCAGAGCCCCAATACCATTTCCTAGTACTGAATTTGCTTGATTGAGGCCGGACGCCGTTGGATTGGCTGCCATAAAAAACAGCGTCGATGCAGATGGCAACAACACGATATTGCCACTTGGGGTTAAGTACTCGTGGTATGTGGCCTGTCCATCGATGAAGGGGACATTTGGCATCCAGTCTGCCTTGATATGGACCTCTCCAAGATCGGTAAGGTTGGAATAAAGGATGTTGCCATTCGTGTCGATCACTTCACCCCAGGGATTGTCCTGAGGGAGTTGATCTGCTTTTGTAAAAGTAAACAGATTAACAAGGAACGAGCTGAGAATAAGAGCC
>Ga0182021_10006295_pt1 | contig 14096 bp, 11 predicted proteins | sample 612E3MmetaG_FD_120493 | JGI IMG/M metagenome (GOLD analysis project Ga0182021, IMG submission 120493) | Permafrost microbial communities from Stordalen Mire, Sweden - 612E3M metaG (Illumina Assembly) | ecosystem: Environmental > Terrestrial > Soil > Wetlands > Permafrost | place: Sweden...
CGCCGAAGCCATGACGACGGACGCGACGGCCTTCGCGTGCGCCGTGCTCGACGTGGACCTGGGCGACGGCAACGGCCTCATGGTGGCCGAGGCGCTCGTCGCCCAGAACGGCGCGCTGCGCGTGGCCTTCTTCACCTCGGGGGATGCGCCGCCGCCGAGCACGCGATTCGAAGCCGCCACGTTCGAGAAGTCGAAGGACCTCGATCGATTGGTGGCCTGGGTCGTGGACGGTAGCTAGTACCCCGCCGCGGCGCGCGCGACTTCCTTGTCCAGGACGCCCTGCTGCACCAGCGCCTTGAGGTGCATCTCGAAGGTCTGCATGCCGTAGGGATGCACGCCCTTCTCCATCAGCTCCTTCATCCCGGGGTTGTTCTCGGGCCGCTTGATGGCCTCGCGGACGGTGCCGGTGGCGACGAGAACCTCGGCCGCGAGCACGAGGCCGTTCCCGTCCTTTTTCGGCAAGAGACGCTGCGCGATGATGCCCTGCAACGAGTCCCCGATGCGCTCGCGCAGCTCGTCGGACGAGCCCGGCTGCCCTTTCGGGGCCAGGGCGAGCATGCGGCCCACGGTGCGCCCCACGTCGGGCGTGTGCAGCGTCGAGAGCACGAGGTGGCCCGTCTCGGCCGCCTTCAGGGCGATGTCCATCGTGATCTCGTCGCGGATCTCACCGACGAGGATCACGTCCGGATCCTGGCGCAGCGCGGCCCGCAGGGCGTCGGCGAAGGTGCTCGTGTCGATGCCGATCTCGCGCTGGCTGATGGTCGCCTTGTCGTCGGTGTGGAGGAACTCGATCGGGTCCTCGATGGTGACGATGTGGACGGGCTGCGTCTGGTTCAGGTGCTTGATCATCGCCGCGAGGGTCGAGCTCTTGCCGTTGCCCGCGGCGCCGACGACGAGGATGAGCCCGCGGTCGCGCTCGGCCAGGTACTGCGACGCCGCCGGCGCGCCCAGATCCTCGAACGAGGGGACGTTGAGCGGGATGGCGCGCATGACGATGGCGAGCGTGCCCTTCTGGCGGTACACGTTGACCCGGAATCGTCCCACTCCGGGAGCCTCGTACGCCGTGTCGTGCTCGAGGAGGGTGTCGAGGTGATCGCGCACCTCCACCTTCTTCACGAGGTGGCGCGCCAGGTGCTCGGTGTCGATGGGACGGAGCGGATCGGAGCGGAAGTACACGATGTCGCCGCGGACGCGCGCGCCGGGCGGCTGACCCACCTTGAGGTGGACGTCGCTGGCCTTGGCGGCGACGGCCTTGGCCAGGAGCTGAACGAGGAACGTTTCGCTCGCGTAGGGGCTGTCCATCACGAGCGAGCTTACGTCACTTCGGGTCCAGATCCGTAGGGATGTCGGCCGCTGCGACGCCCCGGTACTCGACCAGCATCCGCAGCGCCCGGATGGCCGAGAGTCGCACGGGCCGCGGCCGTCCCTGGTCCTTCGCGGCCGCGAGCAGCGCCGTGCAGCCGAGCTTCAACTCTTCCGCGTCCTCCGGATCGACCTGGCGCCGCACCCTCGCGGCGAGGATGGCGGCGCTCTCCGCGGCCTCCGCGGCCTCGTCCGGCGCGCCCTTCGCGGCGGCGTCGCCCAGCGTCGGGAGCTGCGCGAAGCCGTCGGCGTAGGCCATGGCGCGCAGCGCCGTCCGCCGGTACGCCGGCTCCGCCGCACGCTCGACGAGCCCCGCCGCCCCCTCGACGTTGGCCAGGCGCGTGAGCTCGTTCTCGTCGCCCTCCTTGGCTTCGGCCCACAGACGCTCGACCTCCGGCGTGCGCTCGAGGCGCACCACGGGCTCGGCCGCGTCTGGCTGGGCCACGCCGCCGTCGCCGCCCGCCGCGCCACTCCCGCAGGTGTTGCACGCGGCCGTGCTGGCGAGCAGGAGGACGGCGAGCGCCCGGCGGATCACTCGCCGCCGGGCTGGAAGATCTCGAGCGTGCGCTTGCCCGCCTTGCGATCCGCCTCGAGCTTCACGTTGAAGTCCTCGACGGCGCGGTTGATGTGCATGCTGCAGAACTTCGGGCCGCACATCGAGCAGAACTCGGCGTTCTTGAAGTACTCGTCGGGCAGCGTCTCGTCGTGCATCGACTGCGCCGTCTCGGGATCGATGGCGAGACGGAACTGCTCTTTCCAGTCGAAGTTGTACCGCGCGCGAGACAGCGCGTCGTCGCGGTCCCGCGCCCCGGGCCGGTGCCGCGCGATGTCGGCCGCGTGCGCGGCGATCTTGTAGGCGATGAGGCCGGCCTTCACGTCCTCCTCGTTGGGGAGGCCGAGGTGCTCCTTCGGGGTCACGTAGCAGAGCATCGCCGCGCCGGCCGAGCCGGCCATCGTGGCTCCGATGGCGCTGGTGATGTGGTCGTAGCCGGGGGCGATGTCGGTGACGAGCGGGCCGAGGACGTAGAACGGCGCCTCGTGGCACAGCTCCATCTCCTTCTTCACGTTCATCTCGATCTGGTCGAACGGCACGTGGCCGGGCCCCTCGATCATGATCTGGACGTCCTTTTCCCACGCGCGCTTGGTCAGCTCGCCCAGGGTCTTCAGCTCGGCGAACTGCGCCGCGTCACTTGCATCATGCAAGCAACCGGGGCGGAGCCCGTCGCCGGCGCTGATGACGACGTCGTACTTGGCGCAGATCTCGAGGACCTTGTCCCAGTGCGTGTAGAACGGGTTCTGCTTGTGGTGCTCGAGCATCCACTGCGCCATGACCGAGCCGCCGCGCGACACGATGCCGGTGATGCGGTCCTTCACGAGCGGCAGGTATTCGACGAGCACGCCGGCGTGGATGGTGAAGTAGTCGACGCCCTGCTTCGCCTGGTGCTCGAGCATGTCGATCATGTCGGCGGCGGTGAGGTCCCCGACCTTCTTGATGTTCTGCAGCGTCTGGTAGATGGGCACCGTTCCGATGGGCACGGGCGACGCCTCGATGATCGCGGCGCGGATGGTGTTGATGTCACCGCCGGTGGACAGGTCCATGACCGTGTCGGCGCCGTACTTCAGCGACACCGACAGCTTGCGCAGCTCACCGGCGGCGTCGCCGGTCACCGAGCTGTTGCCGATGTTCGCGTTGACCTTGCACGACAGCGCGATGCCGATGCCCATGGGCTCGAGGTTCACGTGCTTGACGTTGGCCGGGATGACGAGCCGACCGCGCGCCACTTCGGAGCGGACCAGCTCGGCCTCGACCTTCTCGCGCTTGGCGACGTACGCCATCTCCTCGGTGACCACGCCCTGACGGGCGTAGTGCATCTGGGTGACACAGGGGCCAGAACGCTTCGCAACCCATTCGCTTCGGAGCATGGGCCCAGGTTTAGGCCGGCTCGCTGCCAGTGGCAAGCCTACTTGGGCGTGGCTGCGCAGCGAAAGCCGACGCCGTAGCTCTGGCTCTTCGGGTCGAAGTGAAAGCGGAAGGTCGGCCGCACCCAGCTGGGATCGGCGCCGTTCCATGCACCGCCTCGCGCGACGCGCCCATGCTCGCCGCTCTTGGGTCCCTCGGGATCCTTCACCGAGTCCTTCGTGTAGTCGGCGTAGTAGTCGGCGGTCCACTCCCAGACGTTGCCCACCACGTCCACGAGGCCGTAGCGCGACTTGCCGTCGGGGAAGGAGCCGACGGGCGCGGTGGTCGCGTACTTGTCGTCATCCGCGTACATGCTGGCGTAGGTCACGCTCCCGGCGACGCCGTTCTTCTTGCCCCAAGCGAGGCACTCGCTGCCGCACGCGTTGAGGAAGCGGCTGCTCGGCGGCTCGTCGCCCGACGGGTACGCGCGGCCGTCGGGCCCGCGCGCGGCGAACTCCCACTCGGCCTCGGTGGGCAGGCGGCCTCCCTGCTTGGCGCAGTAGGTGGCCGAGGACTCCCAGTCGATGCAGTTGATGGGGTGGTCGCCCTTGCCCTGCGGCTCGCGCACGTTGCAGAGAGGGTCGAGGACCTTCTTGAGCTTGTCGTCGAGGCCGGAGAACGAGTTCTCCCGCGACGCCGGGGGACATTTGCCCACGTCGCTGCAGCCCTTGTACGCCGCGACCGTGACCTCGGTCCGATCGATGCAGAATGCACTGAGCTCGACGTGGTGCGACGGCTTCTCGTCGTCACCCGCCTTCGCGTCGTTGGAGCCCATGAAGAACTCGCCGCCGTCGACGTAGACCATGCCCTTGGGGCACGAAGGCAAGGGCTTTACCACGGCGACGTGCGGTGTGGCCGACGCGCTCGCGGACGCCGCGCCCTTGCCGCCGTCGCTCTTGCCGTTCATGAGCAAGAACCCGCTGACGCCGCCCACGAGCAGGACGACGGCCACGACGGCGACGAAGAGCCCGGCGCGCCGGGGCGGCGGCGGCGTGGTGACCGACGACGACTGGACTACGGGCGTGCCCGTCGACGCCGACGAGGGAACCGCCAGCGTGTTCGCGGTGGAGAAGCTGGCCGTCATGGCGGGCTGGGAGCGCGGCCCGGAGTCGACCATCGACATCCGCATGGGCTTCATGTGCAGCGCCTCGCGGAGCGCGTTCCAGAACTCGCCGGCGCCGGCGTAGCGCTCCTCGATGTGGACCGAGAGGGCCTTCGCGAAGACGGCCTCGACCTCGTCGGTGACCGAGGCGCCGAGGGAGCGCGGTGTGGGCCTTTTTCCGGGGTTTCCGGAGGCGAAGCCGAGCTGCACGAAGGTGTCGCCCTGGAGCGGCGCCTGATGCGTCAGGAGCTGGGTGGCGACGAGGGCGAGGGCGAAGACGTCGGTCCACGGACCGGTGGCGCCGTGCGAGCGATCGAACTGCTCGGGCGCGCCATACGCGGGCGTGAACGACGTGACGTTCCCGGAGGTCTTCGTGAACGAGCCGGCGGCCTTTTGCGCGTCCTGCACGACCTTGGCGATGCCGAAATCGAGGAGCTTCACCGTGGCGTCGCCGCGCGGATCGCCGAGGACGAAGATGTTGTCGGGCTTCACGTCGCGGTGGGCCACGCCGCGCTTGTGCGCGAGCGCGAGCGCTTCGGCCACGGGCTCGAGCAGCTTGACCGTCTCCTCGAGCGTGCGTGGCGGCACGCCCTCGGCCACGTCCCGCTCGATCACCGCGTCGAGGGACGCGCCCTCGAGCCACTCGAGCACCATGTACGGGATCCACTCGCCTTTGGCGGTGGTGAGGGTGCCGAAATCCCGCGCCTGGACGATGGCCGCGCTGCGCTCGGAGAGGTCGGCGAGGAGCGCGCCCTCCTGGATGAACGCCTGCACGAGCGTGTCGCGTTCGGCCTCGCTGTAGTCGGTCAGCGCGCGAAACGCCTTGATGGCGACGTACCGCTTGAAGATGAGGTGCTTGGCCCGGTAGACGATCGCGAAGCCGCCCTCCCCCACCACGCTCTCGACCTCGTATTTGTCGTCGATCCTGGTGCCGACGAGGCCGAGGGGGTCTTCGATCATGGCCATGGGGAAAGTTGCTCCGAAGCGCGAGACGAAGTCAGCGAGGGGACCTACGCCCGAAGGGAGGCTCCGGTTTCGCCCTGCGAGCGAGGGATCCTAAGCGAGATGCGAGAAGGTAGGACATTCTTGACAGATGCCAGCGATTTCGGGCACCTTCCGCCGCCTCACGAGCTCCCAAGCTCGTGAAGTGCCCAGATAGCTCAGTTGGTAGAGCAGGGGATTGAAAATCCCCGTGTCGGCGGTTCGATTCCGTCTCTGGGCACCATGGCTGCCAAGAAGTCACCGAGGAAGAAGCCCGTTCGCACCCCGCAGGAGAACGTCGACGCAGAGCTCGCGGCTCGCATCGACGCCCTCGAGGGCACGGTGGAGGAGCTGACCGAGGTCATTCGCGCGCTCATGCGTGATTCGGCCGCGGCGACCAAGTACATGGCGAGCAGCGAGCTCCGGCTCCGCGCGGTCGAGCGCAAGCACAAGCGCTGACGTCAGTCCCCTCCGTCGGGGTCGTCGGGGGAGAACTCGAAGGGGTACTTCACCGTGACCTCGCCCCCCCTGGGTGGCGCATCGAAGGTCACGCTCATCATCGACTCGGTCATGCACTGCGAGAACGCGTCGTCTCTCAGATCGCCGCCGTCGCCGAGCGACGCTTGATCGACCACGCCTCCGACGCGCTTGTCGCCGACGATGCGGAACTCGAGCTCGATCTTGCCCGCGAGGCCCGGGTGCTTGATCCGCGCGCTGTCGTAGCACTGCCGCGCGAGGCGGAAGAACTGCTCGCGGATCACCGACCGGATGTACTTGCCCTGCTCGCCCTGCGCCTGGTTGCCCGAGCCCGCGGGCGCCGGCATCTCGGCAAATCCCGTTCTGGGCTGTGCCGCCGCAGGATCGGGCTCGCCCGCACCCCAGCCGGGGCCCGCTTCGGCGAAGAGGGCTCGGAGCCTCTCGCGCATCTCGTCGGCGCGCTTGCGATCGAGGACCGGCGCGGTCCCCTTCGGCGAAGGCGCCTGCCGAGGATCCGCGAGCGACGCGCGCGCCTCGGTCGCTTCCGGCTCGGTCGTGTCGACCGGCGCGACCTCGCCGGACGGTCGCCCGTGGAGGTAGACCGAGAGCGCGACAGCCAGCCCCGCCAACACGGCGACGATCCCGAAGACGGTTCGACGGCTCACGGTTCCCTCGTGCCCATCATAGGGTGTTAACATCGTCGACCGTGGTTTCCCGACGTCGACTCGGCCTCTTCGTCCTCGCGAGCTTCGCCTTCGTCGGCGCAGGCTGCGCCCTGGTCCTGGGCATCGAGGACGGCACGCCTCGAGGCGCCCCGCTCGACGCGGGCGCCGACGTGCTCGCGGACGGTGCGCCCGACGTCGAGGCTGGGCCGCCGCCGCGTTGCGATCCCACCAAGGCTTTCGGCGCTCCGGTGCTCCTCGCCGAGCTCACCAGCGCCGCCACGGACAGCAACCCCAAGCTCACCGAGGACGAGCTCGAGCTCGCGTTCCAGAGCACGCGGGACAGCGGCGTGGGCGGCGACGATCTCTACCTCGCGGTGCGTTCGGTTCCCACGGGTCCATTCGGTTCGGTGGTTCCCATCTCGGCGCTCAACCTGCCCGGCTACGACGCGGATCCCGCGTTCTCGCGTGACGCGCTGACCTTGTACTTCGCCTCGGACCGACCCGGCGCCGGCGATGCGGGCGGGTTGTACGATCTCTGGGCGGCGACGCGCGCCTCGCGCTCGGCGCCGTTCGCCTCACCGGCGCCGCTCGCCGGGGCGAACTCGGCGAAGAACGAGCAGTTCCCGTCGGTCGCCGGAAACGCCATCTACTTCACCTCGGCGCGCGGCCCCTCGTACGACATCTATCGCGGTGATCTCGGCCCCACGGGTGTGTCGAGCGTGACCCCGGTCGCGGCCGTCAACACGGTCCTCACGGAGACCTCTCCAGCGGTCAGCGCGGACGAGACAGTTCTCTTCTTCGCGTCGAACCGCGACGACGCCGGCAACGACTTCGACATCTGGGTGTCGGTGCGCGCGTCGGCGAGCGTCAACTGGGGCGCGCCGGTGCTCGTGCCGGAGGTCAGCTCCCCGCAGATCGACGTGCCCTCGTGGATCAGCCCGGATCTCTGCCGCCTCTACCTCACGAGCTACCGCACCGCCGGCGTCCCGAAGCCCTACGTCGCGACGCGCACGCCCTGAGGCTCACACCCCGCTCCCATCGCCACGAACAGTCCGATCCGGCGCACGCTGCACCTCCGTCCCGAGAGTGCCGGGAGCCGGGAAAAACGGCCATGACATGCATCATGTCCACCCTGCGTGAAAAAACGCATCCCGGGCATGAATGTGCGCAGAGAGGGGCGCTACGGATACAGGCGCCGTAGCGAAGCGGGAGCCGCCTTGGGGGGCGGTGCTGCGCTGCGACCTCTTTTCACCATTTGCCGCGTGGGCCGCCTCCGGTGCGCTCGCGTATGGGGCCCCTTCATGTCCACGCTCGTCCGCTGGTCGGTGCTCGCCTTCTCCGCCTTCAACCTCGCAGCCTGCGCCTATGGCAGCACGGCGCTCACCTACGCGCCGCTCACCAAGGACGACGCCGGGACGATCGACGCAGCCGCGAAGGACGCCGGCAGCAGCGACGCCGCCAAGGCGAAGGACTCGGCCGTCGACGAGCAAGACTCGCAGCCGCCGCCTCCCCCGCCCCCGCAGTGCTCGCTGCAGCAGCCGGTGAGCGGCGTCGCGCAGTGCAACACCTGCATGGAGTCGTCGTGCTGCCAGGAGTCGAACGCCTGCCTCGGGAGCAGCGACTGCATGGACTTCGTCACGTGCCTCGATCCGTGCTTCCCGCAGGACGGCGGCGCGCCGGATCAGACGTGCGTCCAGATGTGCATGAGCCAGTACCCCGCGGGGTATCAGCTCTACGACACGTTCTCGAGCTGCGGCGACACGATGTGCGCGGCCGATTGCCGGCCGTAACGAGCGTGTCTCTTCGTGCTCGTGCTCGTGCTCGTGCTCGAAGACGCAGCGAGGTCGCCCGAGGGTCCCGAGATCGTCGGCGTCATCCACCTGGTCCGAGCACGAGCACGAGCACGAGCACGGGGTTCAGAGCCCTTGGACCTTCGTGGGGACCAGCCGGTTCGTGGTGGTTCCGTCACCGAGTTGCCCGACTCCATTGAATCCCCAGCACCACACTTCCCCGGACGCGCGAAGCACGCACGTGTGGCTCGAGCCGGCGTCGATCTCGACGGCGTCGTGAATGCCCGGGACCTCGTAGAAGCCCTTCACCTCGGCGCAGCCGCCATTTGCGAGGAGCCCGCAGCTGTCGAAGCTGTGCGCGCTTCCCCAGCACAGAACGGTGCCGTCGTTGCGCCGAGCGCAACCGCCGTACACGCCGAGGGCGACGTCGGCGACGTTCTCCACGCCCGAGAGCTCGAAGGGACGTGTCGGGGAAAGATTCGGACCAATGCCCTCGAATTCTCCCTCCTCAGCGTAGCCCCAACAAGCCACGTGACCGTTGGTTGCGATGGCGCACACCGTGTCGAATCCTCCAATTTCGACGGATGCCGCGGCCCATGGAACCAGCGCGAGCGCCGGTGACGGTTGGGCCGTACCGCATCCGCCGAAGATCCTCTCGAGCGGAGCGCCGTTCCCCATCGCGCCGAACCCAGTATTCCCCCAGCACTGCGTGGCTCCGCTCCGCATCGTGACGCACGCCATGTTGGCCCCCGCGGCGAGGGTTCGCGCGTCAGTCCGCGCCGGCTTCATGTTGGCCAGGCTCCGAGACGCCCGATCTCCGACCCCGAGCCCACCGCAGGCATTCTCGCCCCAGCAGGAGGCTTCTCCGTTCGAGAACAAGACGCACTTGGCATCGTCACCGGCGGAAACATGCGCCAGCTTTCGCGGCGCGAATTGCGCGTTCTCGGGCCTGGCGCCCCAACAACGGATCGAAGAAGAGGACGAGCGCGCACAGACCGTCAGCGCGTCGGCGCTGAGCTGGGTCACGTCGTGCGCGTCGGCGATGTCGACCACGCCCGCCGAGAATGGCTGGTGAACGGATGCGCCGAGCTGGCCCTCGTCGTTTCGCCCCCAGCACTTGACGTTGCCCGCCGCGGTCGCGACGCACGAGAAGAAGGCCCCGAGCGCGAGATGCGCGACGCGATCACCGGGGACGCATTCTCCCCGCGCGCAGAACAGCCCCGATTCACACCGCGTCCCGCAGCCTCCGCAGTCCGTGGACGACGACGCGGTCTCCGTCTCGCAGACGGAGGAAGGCTCTCCGTCGCACTCCGCGAAGCCCGGCGGGCATCCCAGATCGACCGTCGCGGGAATGCCCGCGTCGGGTCTGGAATCAGGGAGCCCAGTTCGCGCGCCGCATCCGAACGCCGCGCACGCAGCGAGCAGGCCGAAGCGTTTCACGGTGCCGACGACAAGATGAGTCCCCCCTCCGAGCCCGATTCTACGAGGCGGGTGGCGTGCGCGCCAACGAACGGACTTCTACGCGTTCCCGACCGGAAGCTGCTCCGACGCCGCCCGCATGCGCCGCACCTCCGCCAGCTTCGCCCGTAGCGCCGGATCGTCGTTCTCCGCCGTCTGCCGCTCGAGGTAGTCCTCGGCGGCGGCCAGCTCTCCCGCCTGCATCAGCACGTGCAGCGCCACGTCGACGCTGGGCGCGAAGCCCGCGGGCATGGCGTTCAGGGTGGCCAGCGCCGAGCGCGGATCGCCCTCGAGGCACTGGCCCATCGCGATGACCTCGGTCGCGTAGGCCGCAAGATGCGGCGTGCGCGCGACGCGCCGGGCCTCCGTGCCCGCGCGGATCATCCCCCGGCCGTCGCGCGTCGCGAGCCACTGCGGATAGGCCTCGTGGAGGCCCTTCTCCAGCTTCACGTCGCCGCGCGTGGACATGTGAACGCGCAGGCCCTGGACGTTGATCATGACGAAGTTGGCGAGCAGGATGAGGTTCCACAGGTTGCCCAGGCCGCGCGAGGCGAGGAGCAGGAGGCCCACCAGCCCGAGGGTCAGGAGCGACACGATGCGCACGACCAGCTCGGCGTCGAGGAGCTTGGTCATCTGCACGACGGAGCGAAGGGCGTTGCCGCCGTCGAGCGGGAGGATGGGGAGGAGATTGAAGACGCCCCAGAAGAGGTTGACCCAGACGATGTCGGAGATGAGGTCTTCGAAGAGCGGGTTGGGAAGGGTTGGGACGAGCTTGGCCGCGATGCCGATGCTGATGCCCACCGCCGGGCCCGCCAGGCTGATCAGCAGGGATTTCCCTGCGGTGACGTTGCGACCCTTCACCCAGTAGGTGAGGCCGCCCATGCCGCCCAGCTCGATGGCCGGCTCGAGCCCGAAGGCCTTGCCCATGAGGGCATGCCCCAACTCGTGGAGGAGGATCCCCACGAAGATCACGACCATCAACATGGCGATCCCGATGGGCTTGCCGCCGGCCATGACGCCGAGGAGCAAGGACAGGATCAGGAACGACGTGCGGACGCGCACAGGGAAACCGAAGATCCGGAAGTGCGGGCTGTCTGCGTCGGCCAAGGCCATGGGAACAACTTCGTGCCGCGGAGGCCTTCTCGCAAGGGTTATTCGTGCGTGGCGCACCGCGCGAGCAGGCGTTTCGTGCCGTCTTCCCTGCCGCCGGGGCTTCCCAGGAACGGGTTCTGGGGGCTCGCAAGCACCGCGCGCACCGAGGCGACCGATCGGGCGTCACCGAGGGCGCACGCGCTCACGGCGCGCTGGCGCAGGGCCTCGCGCCTCACGCGGATGGGGAGAGCGTCCGGCGGCGACGCGAGCGCCTCGTCGAGGAACGTGGCGGCTTCGACGTAGAAGCCGCGCTGGCCGAGGTTCTTGCCCAGCAGGTACGCCGCCAGCGGGCTCCTGGTCCGGGCCTCCCACGCGCCGAGCAGCATGAGCGCGAACGTCCCGTCGGGCGGTCGGACGGCGTCGCCCACGAGGAGCATGGCCACGGGCCTTCGCGCGTCGGGATCGCGGGCCGCCAGGGACTTCACCTCCAGCGTGCGCGCGGCGTCCTCGTCGGGCGTCTCCTTCGCCAGCGCCGCGTACGTGCCGGACGCTCGATCGGTGAGGCCGTCGAGCAGATCCTGATCCGCGAGCGCCTCGCGCGCCTTGTGGCGCACGGCGAGAGGCACGCTCTCGTCCTTCGCGAGGTTCTCGAGGAGCTCCCTGCCCTTCGCCACGTCGCCGAAGCGCGCCTCCATCGCCGCGCGGGCCAACGCCGCGCTCTGCTCGTGCGGATCGCGGCTGAGGATCGTGGCGTAGAGGCGTCGAGCCTCGTCGAGGCGTCGCGTGTCGCGGCAGCCGTCGGCCTCGCGCTTGAGCGCGTCGACCTCGTGAGGGCACTTCCTCCCCCAGAGCGACGGCCGCTCGAACTTGGACTGCACGTACGCCTCGGCGGCGTCGGGCAGCGGCACGCGCGTCAGGTACGTGCGGAACTCGGCGTCGAGCGCGTCGAGGCTCTTGCCGAACGCGCCGTCGACCGTCGCTCCCGCGTACCACGCGCGCACCCCGTCCCAGCCGTACGCATCGGCCAGCCAGCGCACGAAGGCGCCGGCGAGCGTGTAGCTCTTGGAGGCCGAGGCCGTGAGAAATCCCGAGGAAAACACGTTCTTCATGGGCGGGAGGGTCCCGCGCTTCTGCATCGCCTGCGCCCACGTCTCGTCGGTCAGCTCGTCCTCGTCGGGCGAGGCCGCCACGGCGACGCCCTCGATGAGTCCCGGATTGGGCCAGAGCCCACCGAGCCCTCCGGCCACCTTGAACGGCCCGTGGCCGAAGCTGCCGGCGACGACGTGCGCGAGCTCGTGGCCCAGCACCGGGTGCGGGTAGCTGGCGATCTGCAGGTACACCTCCTCGCGCCAGGGCTTCGCGATGTAGGTGTCGGCGGCGCCCATCAGGCGCTTCTTCTCGCCAGCGTCGCGGAAGAAGAACGCGGTGACGCGCGCCGGGCCGTGCGCGCCCATGCGGCCCTCGACCTCGGCCAGCTCTTCCTCGCAGTCCTTGAGGAGCAGCGCCGCCTCGTCCTCGCGCAGCGACGTCGGGTAGACCACGTCGCAGCGCGGCCCCGAGCGCCGACCGCCTAGCGCCTCGATGATGCTGCTGCGGGTCGAGTAGTTGCCGAGCGAGATCCCGTCGAGCGTGACGGCGACGCTGCCGGCGAGAAGGAGCACGCTCGCGACGATGCGCACACGAAAGGACCCGTCGCGCGCACCCGAGAGGCCGATCCGACCCGTCTCCTTGCGCGCGAGGTTGGCCGCGAGGCAGAGCGCGAAGCCGAGCGAGCAGGCGCTCCCGATGCGGTACCCGTAGAGCGGCGCGCCCGGATCCACGACGGTGTCGTAGAGCGTGCCGCTGAAGTATCCCACGAAGGGATCGTAGGCGAAGATCATCGGCGAGGTGGCGAAGCGGCCGACCGACACGAGGGCCGACACGAGCGGGCCCGCGAAGGCCATGAGCACGGCGACCGTGCGGCGCCACTTCCGCCGGCGCGCCACCTCGGACACGGCCGCGCCCCACACGCCGCCGAGCAGCGTGCCGATTCCGGCAGTCAGGAGGAAGTAGCCGAGGCCGCCCCACAGATCGCAGACGCCGACGCGGAGCCCGTGCACGAGGCCCAGGGCCATGGCGACAACGCAGAGGCTGGCCGCGGTGACGAGCGCGTGGAGCACCATCGCGAGCGGAGCGCGCGCCGCACCCGAGGAGAGCCCTAGCGCTTCGGCGATGGCGGCCGTGGCCGGCAAGAGCAGCCCCGCCGCCACGGCATACTCGTAGCCGAGGCCGCCGAAGAGCGGCAGAAAGCCCACGGCGAAGACCGCGACCGCAGCGAAGACCAGCGCCCTCGAGCGCGCGGACGCGAGCATCCTCGTCACCCAGACCCCGCGGCGACCTCCTCGGGATCATCCGCGGGTGCGGGCTGAGCAGGCGCCGGCGGCGCGAGCACGAGGGGCAGGATCTCGTCCACGCGCTTGACGAGGTGGATGTCGAGCGCTTCGCGGACGTCCTTGGGGATCTCTTCCAGATCGGCCGCGTTCTTGAACGGCATGACGATGGTCTTGATGCCGGCGCGGTGCGCGGCGAGGAGCTTCTCCTTGATGCCGCCGACCGGGAGCACGTTGCCGCGGAGGGTGATCTCGCCGGTCATCGCGAGATCCTTCTTCACGGGCGCGCCGAGCAAGAGCGACGCCACGGCGGTGTAGATCGTGATGCCGGCGCTGGGGCCGTCCTTGGGCGTGCCGCCCTTGGGGAAGTGCACGTGCAGATCGATGCTCTTCAGGAACTCGGGATCGAGGTGCAGCTTCTCGGCGTGACTGCGCACGAAGGACACGGCGGTCGCCGCCGACTCTTCCATGACGCTCTTCAGGTTGCCCGTGACGAGGACGGCGCCCTTGCCGGGCATCTTGGTGGCCTCGATGAAGAGGATGTCGCCGCCGGAAGGCGTCCAGGCAAGGCCCGTCGCGATGCCGGGGACCATCTCGCGCTCGGACACGTCGGGGACGTAGCGCGGCGAGCCGAGGACCTTCTCGACGTAGGCGCGCGTGCCGACCTCGTGAACGTCCTCCCCCTCGGCGAGGCGCATCGTGACCGCGCGGCAGACCGAGCCGATCTGGCGCTCGAGGCCGCGCACGCCGGCCTCGCGCGTGTAGTTGTCGATGAGGGCGTAGAGCCCCTCTTCTTGGAAATCGAGGCGCTCGTCGGTGAGGCCGTGGGCCTCGAGCTGC